>Ga0078972_1005313_pt1 | contig 32933 bp, 31 predicted proteins | sample YelNatPaOPGAMG01_FD_67568 | JGI IMG/M metagenome (GOLD analysis project Ga0078972, IMG submission 67568) | Hot spring thermophilic microbial communities from Obsidian Pool, Yellowstone National Park, USA - OP-RAMG-01 (SPADES assembly) (version 2) | ecosystem: Environmental > Aquatic > Thermal... | reverse complement strand
GAGCCCCGAAACCACGTATGAATCCGTACGCACCTACTGCTGCACCTCGAATGCCAATGGTGCATCTAAGATCGCTCAGAAAAAATCATATGAAAAGGAACATAGCGGATGGGTCAATGTTCCATGTTTATCTGAATCCGGTGTAGCGCATCGTACTTGCCTTCCGGGCCCGAAAACCTTTCAGACGGCGAAATCGAGTCTAAGACGTCCGTGCAGGTAATCATATTGTACCGTCTATCGTCTATTTGCAGAACACGCTACGCCAAGGGTCACCAGCCGGAAGACCCGCATGAACCAAAGCCTTGCGCACTGCGGTTCGGTTCGTAAGCGTGAGCCGCTCGGCGACGGGTTCATTGCGAGGATTCCCCGCTTTCGAAACAGATGCCTTCTGTATGCCCTGGGGCGTATCGCAATCGCACTACCTACCGGAATCTGCCGCTCGATACGAGTACTTCACACGTGTGAACGTGTCCCCCGGAAAACGAGAGCACGAATCAGACCTCATCAGCAGAATCAACGCTCGTTTCTGGAGATGCTTTGGAGCCCTTCTTCGATCGCGGTTGCAAAGGCCGCGACATGCGCTGCTTTGAGAAGCGTTTCGCAGACCAATCGGTCCATTCTGGATCCTCCGGATGGCGTAAATTCAAGGAGCGTGCAACCTCTACGTAGCCGCCATGGCAAACAATAGCCTCATGGATGTCGATTCCACCGGTTCGTAACAGATCTGCCTCAGTGGGCATCTCACCTGCAGTCCCGTAAATCGGTATCCACATGGTCATCAGCGCCTGAACGAGAACGTTGCGATCCTTCTTCAACGACTCAGGGGGTAGTCGCTCCGCGAGTAATGGCCACCCGAGACCGCGGGCAACAGTAGCAAGCCCGCCATGAATGCGTTCACAGGCGAAAACAAGGTCTGCACGTCCGTCGAGGCGAAGTTCCTCAGCGGTGGGCATCACTGGTACGTACGCACCGTTGCGTATCGCACCCACGACAGTGCGACAGCGCTTGTTGCCGACGTTCCCAGCGAGGATTTCAGAAACATCGGAATATGCTATTTTTCCTGCTGCGTCAGGGTCGTCTTCGTCGTCTCCTGGGCGACGTACAAAGTCCGCAGCGTAGTTTCGCACGAACTCTGCAATCACTTGTTCGCGTTGTTGTACGTAGAGCAGCAACTCTGCTTCCACGTTGCGCAGGGTATTCCAGTAGCCTTTCGGGCGCTTGGGTGCGGCTGGGCGCAGGTTCAAACGGCGAGCAAACGCATCCCATCCACCATGACGTCGGATAGCGGCAGCGAGATCACGCCGCCCACTTCGAACGATGGTCATGCTCGTGGGCATGACACCGTTCTGTATCCATGCGGCGTGAACTGCACTGTTAACAAAAGCAATGAGTTCCGTCTCCACGTTCTGGATATCGTTCCAGTAGAACGGCGCTCGCGGAGGATCGAGAACCTGCAGTCGAAGGCGCCGTGCCACCTCATACACACCGCCGTGCAGATGGACACCGTACGCCACATCCACACGTCCAGCGCTTATGAGTTCCTGCTGTGTAGGCATCTTGTCATGGGAAAAGCGCGACTTGTGCAAAAATGCCCTCAGTCGCTGTCCGAGGTTTTCGAACTTGCGCCAGAAAGTCTTCGGGCCGTACCAGAAGAGATGCAAGCGGCGTGCCACATTCGCTGCTCCGCCGTGGCGATGGATTGCATTGATCAGGTCCTCCCGGTTGTACATACGAAGCTGCTCGAGGCGCGGCATAATGCCGGGATAGCCATTTTCTTGAACAAAAGCTTGCAATTCAGTGCGCAGATTTTCGAAATCCGACCAGTACCCTCGAGGCCGCGTATGAGTAAGCGCATCCCGCGATAGCCCCAGTTTCGTTGCGACCGTGAGGAAACCGCCGAACTTGCGAATGGCGTAGATCAGGTCGTGCCTGTCGAGAGCCTCGAGCTCCTTTCGATTCGGCATCCGCCAACCCATATTGTTCGCTTGCAGCAGCGCTCGCAACTCATTCTCTAAATTCCGTTCATCAGACCAAAAGTTTCGCGGCTTGCACGGTAGCCGAGATCGCAGGTATCCAAGCTCGGCAGCTAGTCGTGTGTAACCGCCATGCCAACGATGAATGGCCCAGTCGAGGTCATAACGACCAAGTCGAACGAGATCCTGTTGCCGCGGAAAGCGTTTCTGTTTTCCCATCAAGTCCGGGAAAAGACGCAGCAGCTCCGCAACGAGTGCATCGCGATCGCGCCAGGGGGTCTCATCGCTGCTGAGCTGCAGGTTCATTCTTCTGGCTACCTCGAGAAAGCCACCGTTTTCCGCAATCGCGTAAGCAAGAATCCGCTTCTTTGCTGCTACGAGCTCATTGTAGGTAGGCATACGCGGCCGAGTCGTTGGTTCATTTGGGGTCGCCTGTGAAGCGCTGGCATCGGCGGTGCTCTTCCTACGTGACCTTGTTGAGGAATCGCCTCTAAATTCACGAGGAACTGCTTCGGGGCCGTCACGTTCTCTTATAAAACTCCAAATCTCTCGTTCGAGGTTCTTAAAGTCCTTGCGCCAGTACCCAAACGATCGTCGATGCGGCTGGAGGCCACAGCGCTCTGCTACCTTCGCGTAGCCCCCGTGAACAATGATGGCTCGAACGAGATCAGAGCGTTTTGCCTCTCGCAGCTCGTTCGAAGTGGGCATGTATTGGGGTCCGTTTCCGGAGTTTGGGCGCGAGCGCACGAACTCGAGAACCTCACGAACGACGTTGTCGGCGTTCCAGTAACCAGCGGGCCTCTGTTCCCGATGAGGACGGCGGCCCCGTTTCCCCCTGGGGGCAAATTTTGATTCTTCTGCACTGAGCGCTGAGGTTTCCTCGTTGGTGGCGTCGTGAGCCACGTCCTCGAGCAGCGTCGTCCCTGCCCCGGGGTTTTCTCGCTCCAGACTCTTCTCCGACCACTTTTGGAGTGCCTTATTCTTTTGGAGCAGAACCTCCGCATACTTGGATACGTTTTGCACCGACTCACTAGTCGCTATCCCCGAGAAGGGCGACTGCTTCTGTGTCCGCGGTTCAGGCACCGCGTCCTCATCCTGCAACAGTCGAAGCGTTTCCGCAGTACGGCGTCCGCGGCTGCGTCGCCAACCGGATACGCAGCTGTGTCTGCCATCGAAACGGGAAAGGTTCCAAGCCGGTGACCTCACCAAAGCTGTACTGTGTATCTTCACGCAAATGAAAGCGTCCATAGGATAAAGGCACTTGCAGAAACTCAGAGAGCAGATTATCGCCAAAAGGCTTCCTTGACGGCTCCAGTACGAACGGCTTGTGTGCGGCCGTGCGATGGATGTCCGGCGTTGCAGCAGCCGTCGTGCGACGTGCACCGGAGGGTTTCGGCTGAGCGCTCTCGGAGCGCAGGTGCCCATACGGCAGAACGGAGTTCTCTTCTGCGGTACCTTGAGCTTTTTTGGGGGGTTCACTGAAGTGCAAGTGGACTCAGAGAGTTTGCATCTTGAACGCATAGCGGTGACGGGTGCCTCGGACTCGCAGGGCACGTCTCGCCGTCCCTGATGCGCAACGGAGCGTACCAACTCGAGGAGCGTCCGATGGAGCGAGCGCGCGTTATGGGGGCGCTGCAGGCCCACCTTTCTGCTGAGGTGGAAAGCGTTACGCCCCGAGCACCGGCAACCTGTCTCTATCGTCGTAGATACTGGTTCATTGCACTGATTCTATACCATGAAAAGCGTGCGCGGAAACAAACTAGCGCCAAGGCGCGACGTATTGGGTATGACTGCAGCCTGTTCCTATAGGTATATTGCGAGCGTGGTCAGTATTGAGGCAGGTGAGGCGTGCTGGCACAACTTTAGGCGCTGCAACGCGTCGGTTAATGATATGAGATCTCGCGTGAATGGAATAGCAGGCTCGAGTGTTCGCGAAAAAGTTGAGGCCAAATGACGCCGATGGAATCGTTCAATGTGTAGAGAGAGAAACACTTCATCGTTTCTGGGTCAGTTTTGATGTTTGCAGGGTGCACGTAACTTCTCTGCGCTTGAACGTCTGTTTCACAGTTTGTATATGGGACTTCGACAGTTCACTTCTTCCCGACAAGTCTGTCATGAAAAAGGCGCCTAGACCGGACTGGTCACAGCATACTGACGAAAGCATTGAAAGCTGCAAACGTGGATAGGTGCACGATCCAGAGGCTAGGTATCCGAGGCGCGTCGACACTCGAAGCGTATCCGGGGGAATGGGACTAGTCGCACTCGCATTGGTCTTGGCCCCGGAACGTTCTCACAACATGGTCGTCTGCTGGCTTGCATGGACAAGCTAAGAGTGTGTTTCCGGCCCGGTGCCGAAGGCAAATGGTGAACTGCATATAGGCCGCGGTATCATGGAACATACTTCGCTGGTTTAGGGGCTCCTCGATCGCGGAGCGCGAGGTGTGAAACTTTGTTTTGGAACGGCTATGTGGAGAACTGAACTCGGGCTCCAGCGCTGCGGCACCATGTCGTGCTCGTATCGCTTTTAGACTAAACCTCCCGGATAGGGCGCTGCTGACTCTAGCGTGTCTAGTCTGCTGGAACCTGCATGGGTGCACTCTTGGCACTGGATACGTGCTTGGCCTCGGGCTGTAAGCGGCATGAATTTGGCTGTGGCTATGTTAGGACGTCGGCCCTGCAGCTGCACCAAGTTCGTTGCGCCCAGAGCAGTCCATTCTAGAACAGCTGTATCAGCACGCCCTTTTTGATTTTGGTTGCTTATCGCGCAAATATCGAACAATGGGGGTTGCTCCTGTAGACTGGAGAAATGTCTGCGAAAGACTTTATTCCGGGACTGCAAGCATGCGGGAAACACACTCATGGATACACTTCAGTTATCCTGCGGTCAAGCGGTAGATGCACGATGCAATCGCGGAGTTCAGACAGTGGACGTCGTGCACCCCAAACATTGCTTGTCAAAGACGCTCTGCATGAAGGTGTCATTGTCAATCAAGGTCACGCCATGTGTTCACTAAGAGAAACGATTGGAGATGCCACAGTTTCTAAAGATTTCGTACCGTTGGTACGAGTGGGTACGAAGGTATGCCGATGGGCAAGGGCAAAGGTACGCTTCCGAGCGAGACCATGGCGTATGGAACAAAACTTAATCGATTCCACCGTGAAGCACGAACGCTTATCACCGGACGGATTCGTGGTCGTCTCACTCGATGCGGCTGCACTCGGAAGAAATTGTAGATCTTTGTACAGGTGTTCAGTAACCGGCAAAGCGCTGTTTGCAAAGAAGGGAAAAGCGAGCACCCTTACAACATTAGCCGAGGCGACGATTCTATCATGTAGTCGCCCGTACATCTCCAAACAGACAGGTGTTGTTCAAGAAATCACTCTCCGTCGAAGCAGTATTGAGGTCTTCTGCTTCCCACACCCTTTTAGCTTGTACCTTGGCAAACTCGCCCTCCATCACGCAAACACGACCATGGAGTACGCAGCTGAGATTGGTGTTGAGCTGCTGTTCGTGCGAGCGTTTTTCCCGGGTTTCAATTCAGCCGCAAGCATTTTCGCTGTTCGCAAGTACCTTTCTTATGCTCGTGGTTCCATAGACGAGTTTTTCGCACCCGCGACACCGTTCTTCAGCTAATGTTCCTTGGAAAATTCGTTTTCTACTTTCAATAGCCCGGAACTGCTCTGATACTCCTCCGCTCGTGCGCAGATGCGTGGGTTCGGGACCTACACGCGAGCTGCATTCCGTGGGTCTGCTCGCGAACATGAATGAGTTGATACGGCGCTTGCGGAATCCCAGATGCTTTGATAGGAAAGGTGAGATTCGGTTCCAACTTACACTCAATTCCTTTGAGTCTCGATCGAAAACGATTTTGGAGGATGGCAACCGGTTCATGCCACTCAGTGATGTAAAGGAGAAGGCGATTGATGTACGAGACCAAGAGCAGAACGATACTTCTCAAAAATGGACGATGATGACGAGAACGGAAAAACTGCCGGAGCGAAAGAATCCGTCTCAAACCGTTTTCGTGAACTCAGCACGAACACAAATCGACGGAGAGCATCTTGCGAACTTCGAGATGCGGGACGTTATGAAGGGCTTTGTAGCGTCTCCCTCGATGAAGGCTAGCGTAACTTGTCTCGCCTCGACGTTCCTCGTCAAGCGACAGATCGTAGGTATTCCGAAAGCAGGGCTGCTAGCTGTCCATATTCATCTGGAATATTTCGATCTAAGCTTCATACCACAACATAATGGATGCTGGAAGCAGCAGATGCCATGCGACCTGTTTTTTCGAGGGAGCATTACGACCCGGAGTCGGTGTGACGGATGCCAGGAGGCATACCGATAAGTGCAGTGATGGCGTCAGCACTCATCTCGACGCTCTGAGCACCACGCATCAAGCAAAGCGGGATGCATTGTACATTTTATTCAGAGAGTCCATGAGCATTGAAACGCAAGTGAGGATCATTTTTTTAGGAGTGCTTAGGTGCGCGCTGCGGTCGCCACGAGTTTCGTTTCTGCGTACGCAAGAAGGGTGCTTTCGCGAATTTGTTCCGTGAGTGGGAAAAGCCATGGTCCGATGAGGTGCGTCGTCTGGGGACAGCCCACGGCGCTGGATGGAGTGTTGGGCGCAGGCGCTACATCCTTGACCCTCGCCCAGAGCATTGAACGTGTACCGGAGTCGATGCTGTACGATTCCCATGGATGCGTTGACGGCAACATACGTGGATCATGACCACGAGCGCACGCTGAAACAGGTATAGAGGAAGAGCGCGAAAAAGAGATGCACACACGAGATGGCATTTATGCAAGCTGGTCGAACTTCAGATGACGAGTAATTGCGGGTGAACGGTTCGCAATGGTGTGAGATTCCACCAGCAGCATTGCGCGCAAACAATATCTTTACCAAGACGTGAACGCCTCGATCTACATTCGGATATGCGTTGTGATTCGGGAGCTTCCAGCGGCTTCGTGTCGGGCGAACATTCGAGGCAATCGTTCTGTAATCGGAGCGGCTATTGTGCTCAAACGCTGCAGGCTTACCTTGGAAAATGGTCAGTGACCAGGATAGAGGGCACTAGATCTTCCCCTGGAGACAGGAACTGGTTTGACGCCGTTCAGCAATCCAGAAAAGCAAGAGCGCCTTCTAAGTACACATGATCTGTTTTCCCCGGCAAATGGTGTACGATAATGGTGTCGCATTATTCGATATCACTGAAAATAGTATGGATTGCCCCCATTGGGTCTCTGAATGCAGCTGTGCATAGCGAAGGCGATACAGAAACGCTGAATCCGCGCTGCGTGATGTAACTGCCAAAGCTTCTGGAAAAGTAGGCGACACATATCGTTCGTGGAAACACATCGCAAGTCCGAATCCAGCACAGTGTACCTGGATGGTGGCACCTGGAACTATCAAATCGAAAGTTTTGGGTCGTTTGCTTCCATTCTTGTCTCAATGCCGATACACCTTTTCCGATGTATGAACCTGAGGTTAGTGGTCTCGCAAACAAGAGGCTCGTAGAGGCTGCGTCCACGCACGCGAAGCGCGTTCCTGCTGAACATCCAACTCTCTGTATGCTTCTGCTGGACGCTCAAAGATCACGCGCTTTATAAGCGATCTTGGGATTGCAAGGCGCTGCTTCTGTAAAAAAAAATTCTCCGCCGCAGGAGTAGTACCTGATCGCGTTCTACGACGAGACGTCATCCGCGCGATAGAGAGCGGCGTTCGTTCGACACCTGGTCAGGGATACTGCCCTGACATGCTGCTTCATGTCCACGAAGCTCGCCAAAATGTGCGGGGCATGTATCCTATCGCCTTGTGTGAGTCAGCAAAAAAACGCGCGCGCACACACACAAACATGGTCTGCATCGGACCTGCAGGCAGGTACCGCCGGCTCATTTGCTCCGATCTGCCTCCGCGGGTGCTGCGATCCCGACGCACGCCTTGGTGCTGTCGTGTCTCAGGGAATCGAAACTGCACGCGTTTCGCGCCAAATCTGGAGTGCGCCTCCGAACGGCTCTGCACGCGCGAAGCGCCTCTCAGCGGACTTGACATTGCGTGCATGCATGCGTGCGGCAGTGTGAAGCGTATCCAAGTGCATGGCAAATGTTGTGTATATGCGCTTTGTGTGCTGAGCAACGTATCTGAGCATCTGCGCACGTCTTAGAGTCAACCGGTTTTCTTCTACGATGGAAACGATAGTTTGTCACCCACCTGGCACTTGTTCGCTGGCTGTTGGTGCTCAGAGTCCCGGCGCTGGTGCTTCTCCAGTAACGTTTGTATTCACAGGCGGATCAGACGGAAGAGTGCTCGGACGTTCGGTGAAGACGGACGCAGGGAATCGACTCTCGGTCACGAAAGAGTGTGACTGGGTATGGGAAGCTGAACCGAATGGTCCCGGTGCAGTCAGCGCTATATGGTCGCTGGCGCTTTCGCCCTGCTGCAGCTTTCTTGTGGTTGCAGATGACGCATCACAAGTGTCGCTTGTTTCCGTATCGACGAGAGAGACGCTCGCCGTACTCTGTCGGACCCCTGTACCGGCAAATTATGTCGCTTTTGGTGGTGCAGGCGAGTACGTGATTGTATGTGGGCGCGAGCCGGCGACAGTTCGCCTCGTGTATCTGGACGAGGGTCCTCGCATCGATATTCTGCGGCCGAGCGAGGAGGACCCGGCCTACGATGAGGTCGTGCAGTACAGCGTCATAGATCTGGCGGTCGATCCGCTTGGCTGCTACTTTGCCACCGTCCATGAGGTGCCCTCGGGGCAAGGACGCGCAACGTCCACTGCCCGAACTCCTGCCGCAATGGCGAACGTTTGTCTCTGGTCTGTTGATGCCCAACGGGTCATTGGCTTCGGGGTCGGAAGAATACGTCATGCATGTTGCGCGCGATTTTCACCAGACGGGCAGATTCTGGCTGTTGGAGATCGCACAGGTCGGGTGCACTTTCTAGAACGCGACTCCTGGGAGAATGCGGGGTATCCTGTTTTTGATGTTCAGGTCTGGGCACGAGCGCAGTGCCCGGCTGGTTCGCATGTCGATAAGCCCATCTCCATATCGACGCTCGCATGGGATGCTCGCTCGACGACACGTTTGGTGGTAACCGCGAAGCTCCAGGAGGATAATGGTGACACGATCATTCTCTATGACCTCGCTGATGCAGCATCACGGCAACTAGGCGTCGCTGAAGCAGAGATTCGGGCCTTGGCTTGTTGCCCTGTTTCCTCGGTGACCTATTATCTTGATCTTTTGGGGCAACTTGGGGTTGTCACGCTGCCAGCTGAGCGCGGAACGATCTCCTCCAGAGGGAGCGAGAGACTCTCTACGTCTCTGTTGGATAATGGAACCGTGGATGCGCATTGCGGACATCACCAAAGTCGAGAAGGCACCCACACTGGTGAGGCATCGACGAGAAACGCAGAGACGCCCGGGTCGACCACAAAATTGGTGCGCGGCACTTCGCTGCAGGTGCAGACTTCAAATTCGTTGACATTCAAAGAGGCAGCTTCTAGGCCGTCTCAAGGTGGAAGCACCCCGAGCGATGATGATTCCGAACGTGTGTCAAGCGTGTCTCAACGGGAGCCTGCAGGCGAAACTGATGATGATGATGATGATGATGGGAATGACGATTCGGATGTGGGCGACACGACACTGAGCTCGCGAAAGCGTCGCCGCTTCGCAACAGGGTTGTCTCATGGGCGATCTTCCTGCTGCTGCGACCGTACGTGCCAACAGCCGTTCCAGATCGGATCCACGCTCGATTTGGGCGCGAAGCGGCGAATTTTACAGTGGAACCTCACAGGCTGCCTGACATCATTGCCCGCTGGCTCAGCAGTTGCGACGAGCGAGGAACCCGCCAGACAGATTGAGCTCGAGTTCAGCGATGTTAGCAAGCGATCCATTCGATTTCCGGACCGTTATGGTTTCCAGTACGGCACCTTGAATGCATATGGGATACTGCTAGGGGCCCAGAGCGGGCAGGGCGGATCAGATCGTCCTGCATTGATATATTATCGTCCTCACGAGTCGTGGTCTCTACAGAGCGACTGGATACGATTCCTGCCGCCACAGGAGGACCCTATTGCCCTCTGCATGAGTAAGTTCTGGGTTGCAGTGGCGACCAGCGCCCAGTCGGTTCACCTCTACTCTTTCACGGGACTAATCACCGACAGTTTCCACCCTGGTCTGAATGGCAGCATTCTGACGATGGTAGCAAGTGAAAATCTCTTGTGCATTCTTTCGCGGAGTCACGGGCCCGATGGAGCAGGGGAGTATATGCTGCTGCGCATTCACCAGAATGGATACGTGAGCGAATGTCTCGCTCGCGGCAACCTGCCGATATGCCCCGCTGTGCGCGCTCGCCCTCGGGCGAAGAGGCGTCAGCACCTTGAGACGTCGCGTCTGGTTTGGGTCGGTCTTACGGACACAAAACGAGACACATCCTCCGAAGCTGCCGATTCTACGTCGGATGCGAGTGAGGATTGCGCGCTATGGATATATTTCGCGTCTGGTCACCTTTTTACGCTGCGAGCGTGGACCTTTGGCTGCTACCGTTCAGCCACTTGGAACTGGACGCACGGTTGCCATCCGTTGTCCAGTCTCCAACGCGGATCCATGCACTTGACCTGGCACCTGGCACTGACAAGTGAACGAACTCGGCAAGCATTGGCCGAAGCAGATGGTGAAGAGAGTTTCGATCCCGACCGACAATGGTTTTATCCGCTCGGCGTGAAGAATCGCGTTCTTCATGGCATTATCTTGCCTGCAGACGCGACGAGTCCTCTGCCGTATCCTCGATCGCAACTGCGCCAGGTACCGCTCGAACGATTCCCTTGGCCGCTTGCCCAGGATAGCCAGTATTCGGAACTCGAGCAAGCCTATCTCAGGACGGTTGCATCAATCCGCGCCACGCGGTCTGCGTTGTTTGACGCAATCGCTTTTTCCCGGACAACGACAGTAGATGGCACACAATACCAGCATAGCGAACACGAAATGCTTGAGGCGCTCGCGCAAAAAGCACGGGAACTGCAGCGCCAAGCAGATAAGACCCTTCTGTATCTCATCGAGGAAGCTTGCGAGAAACAACGTGACCGCCGCGTCCTTGACTTGGCTTCACGACTGTCGAGTGCTGCTGCTTTCAAGGTAGCTGTACAGATTGCCAACCGTCTCAAACGAGCGATTCTCGCCGAGAAAATCACCCAGTTCGCACAGATTCGCATAGAGGAGCTCGAGTCCTCTGAGTCCGTTGTCGAGCAGCTGCTCGCTGCAGCGCACGCTGACGCACAAGCGAATATAGCGAGCGAACGAGCACCGAGCTTCCTTGCTCAACCGTCTGGAAACGATGATGCGCGTAGATCTAGGTCAACTTCTGATCCCGAGGAAGCAGCGACCGGCACAGAGTCGCATCCGAAACGTCCAGCGATCGATGCAGATGCGGCGCCAAGCGCTGATGCTCCAGCGCGACCCGAGGAAACCTCAAGCAACACAGCCGTGGCCGCAGGTGGGCCATCGGTACGCGCGGCTGCAGCGTTAGCACGGAAATCCGCTCACCTTTCTGCGAGAGTCGCGGAGCGGCTATTGCAATTCACCCAATCCAGCCCGGCCGAGAAAGGCGCAAGCCGCACGGCATCGTCGCGCTCGCTGCATTCACTTGCGGCCTGGAGCTCGAATTCTACCTGACCCCAGGTCATGGGGGTTCAGTCTGAATCCGAGTTGCATGGTAGCCTTGAAACAGCATGTATGGTTACCGGATGAAGAAGAATCAGTGCACTGGGTGCACAGCTCGTTGCGTGACGGCTCGCAAGTCGCCCGGCAGCTGCTTGTCCAGATTCATCCTCTCTAAACGCTCTCGAGCGGCGACGCGAAGCGCATTCTCCACACTTGGGCATCTATCTGTAGCCGGGCATTCATGGATACTAGTTTGCCGCGACTCGTTGCGTTTGTTCTCAGGTAACAGTGCGCAGCTCTAAAAGCATGATGTTTAAACCAGTGCGCGCTTTTACATCCGCTGCTGTTTTCTCGAACTCGAGCGCCTTGCCTCGGTGACTTGGGCCTCACACATCCTCCCCGTATATCACTCACGCGCTGCTGCTGCTGCTGCTGCCGCCTCCATCTCTTTCAGCGCGCTTCGTATCGCCTCGGGATTATACAGTCTTGTCCCGCCCAGTCCACAGTAGCCACCCGGGTTCTTCGCCAAGTACTGCTGATGGTATTCCTCTGCAAAGTAAAACGGGTTATCAGCGGCAGGTAGGAGCTCGGTGACAATCCTTCCGTACCCGTTCTCTCTTAACGTCTTGTCGAACGCAGCCCGTGTTGCTTCCGCAAGTCGCTTTTGTTCATCATCCGCATAGATAATCACGGAGCGGTACTGCGTGCCGACGTCGTTTCCCTGTCGGTTCAACTGGGTCGGGTCGTGCGCAGACCAGAACACGTCGAGCAGCGTCAAATAATCGACTTTCTGAGGATCATAGACCACTCTCACCACCTCAGCGTGTCCAGTGCGCCCTGAGCATACCTCGTAGTAGGTCGGGTCCGGCAAGCTGCCGCCTGCGTACCCCACAGCGGTACTGTACACGCCTGGTGTCTGGAAGAAGCGCCGTTCCAGTCCCCAGAAACAGCCGCCCCCGAAAACAGCCACGCGCATGCCCTCTGGAACGGTCTTCAACGGTGTCCCCAGAACGTAGTGTTTCTCGGGTACAGGCATCGGTTTTCGTGACCCTGCGGCCGGTGAAGCGCTCTCGCGTCCAAACAGGCCACTGAAAAGGCCCATCGCAAGCGAGCTCGTGCCACGACTAGAGCGAGTTCTCGTGTATCGACACTGTCGCAAAGCGAGCGCGCGGTTGGTGAAACGAATGTATCTTGTCCTGGATATGAAAACGCAACGCAAGGAGAGGAAACCAGGTGCCAGAAACGCCATAATGTCTGCAAGAATCCCGTTTCCGACCAGAATGGTAACGCGCAGAATGTTCGTTCACGCTTCCCCTGAACAGAACAGCGGGATGCACGTTGCGGCTGAAGATTGCGGAACAGGTGCAGCCACGCTTCGTATCTGTTTCGATCTGCGCTAGCGGGAATCGCAACAGATGCCATGTTGCCATTCGTACAATAGCGTCTATCGCTCCGTGACGGTGATCAGTGTGCAGGGTAGACATCCTAGGTCGTGCTTGTTCGATTGATTCATCAGATGCCGTCGAATATCTGTATTTTTGCCATTAGGATGTAAGCATCTATCGCTCAGTGACGGTGATCAGTGTGCAGGGTAGACATCCTAGGTCGTGCTTGTTCGATTGATTCATCAGATGCCGTCGAATATCTGTATTTTTGCCATTCGTACAATAGCGTCTATCGCTCAGTGACGGTGATCAGTGTGCAGGGTAGACATCCTAGGTCGTGCTTGTTCGATTGATTCATCAGATGCCGTCGAATATCTGTATTTTTGCCATTAGGATGCATCGCGTCCACGATGCTCAGCACGAATTGTACGTCAGAGGCAGCTGCTTCTATCATTACCTGTCCAGTTGCGAATAGATGCTTGCATCGATGTCTGCAGAACGCACGATTCCGAAGCATCCTGGACTGGTGGACGCGCTTGTTGATCGCGTAGGTGTGGGTGTAGCTTCCGAGGTGCCTGGTACCCGAGCAGCCATCCGAGTGCTTTAATGTCCCTCTAAAATAACGTTAACCTTGCATCCGGTACGCGTTTCGATACAGCGAACTTGCATTGAGACAACAGCTGTTTCGTGCATGCCTATGCTCGCTACTTTCAATGCTTCGACCAGGGGTCCATGGCCATGCACGTCCACCATACTACGTACAGCAACATGAGCAGCAGATCTGGAAGCAACGCAGGGCGCCGAAACAGCAAACGCTCTAGTCGAGGCGTTCCACACGACGGCAGGTGCTACTCGATCCGGTGTGCAGCGCTAGCAATCCTCAGTACACACGCGGCGCTCTTATTTGGTAGACTGAAAACAACTGCGCCAAGGAAACGTCAGACAGGTGACCATGGTATTGCGCGGGGATCCTAGTCAGCATCGGCGTTGGCTGGGTGGCGCGCTCTCTACGTTTACCAGCGCTGCAAGTTCGATACCCAGTTTTACATACACCGTATCACATATGCATACAAAAACCAGTCCGCCATCGAAGTCTACTGCCACGTTTATCAGCGCTCCAAGTTCGATACCCAGTTTTACACACACCGTATCACATATGCATACAAAAACCAGTCCGCCATCGAAGTCTACTGCCGTTCCAGTGGAGCTGCGCCTCCCCGTGAGCCTATGCACGACGGTGACTACACCACCACCGTCACCGCTTTTACCTGTGAGCGCCACTCGCGTACTCTTGTTTCTTTCGAACACGTCTTGCAGCCAGCCGTTGGCGTTCCTCTTTTTCCAGCTGTCGCTGGTGCACTTCTCGTCTCTTTTTCTGGGCCTCTGCCCGTTGACTTTCGCGCTCCCGTCGCACGGTCCGAAGCATCTGCAGGAACTGAGCCTCCTTGCGCTCCGCGGTTGCTGCGGTTGGCATACGCTCTGCGAGACCCGGCACTGCACGTTCCAATCGACGACGCTTGCGCTCGCTCAACGCCTCGACTTGTTTCGGTTTCGACGCAAATGGCAGTGCGGCCTCCAGTGCTCGTGGAATACGCAACGGATGAAAGCGACGCGGCAAACGCTCAACCGGTCGATATACTGAATCCGCCTTCACCTCCAGAGGAGTCTGGTAAGCTGTGCGCAGTTCACGCGCAGTACGCATCCATCGATAGGTGCGATGAGGATCATTGCTTGCCCATGGTGCCGGTTCCAGCAGGTTCCGAACCGCATGGTAATAGGTAGGCGCCTCCACCGGCACCCAGGTTCGAAGAAAGACCAGGTCGCTCATGAGCAATCGATCCTCAAAGGTGGCTCGAAATGTACCCGGTGGACCGTCCCGGACGGATTTCTTGATGACGCCCCGTAATCCACTTGGCGTGCGGAGATGTGCGCCCACAAACTTGCTCACTTCGAGCTCAGAATTGAACATGCCCTTAATGAAGGCAGTATTCTTAAAAATGCGGTACGGTTCGCCAACAAGCTTCAGTTTCTTCACAATACGAAACTTGTGGTCGATCTCGCAGACCACACCGGTCGCAGCAATGCGAAAGTCGCGGCTGCGCTCGGAACCGAGGCTCTGGAAACAGACAACCCCAGTCCCGGGCGCGACTACCGGCCCATAGAGCATTGCTTCACAGTGCATGTGTTCGAGGGTGTACTTCAGCATCCGGTGGCGACCAGTCGAATCCTCGACACAAAACACCGGCACCGACTCGAAGCGGTGCCAGCCAACGGAGAACAGCAGTGGATCTCGGGTCTTGAGAAGCCGACGAAACCACCGATGTCGCAGGATGCGAATGCGCATCATGGCCCTAGTTCGTTCCATTGGGAGCGGCAGCGCACCGAGAATCAGCGGACGCATGGGATCAAAGTTGCTAACGAAAGCAGCTGGTACACCGCGCAGCTCCAAGCGAAGATAGGTACCCGGCGCGAAGCAGCGCTGATCAAAGTTTGCATCCAGAAGAATCGTTGGTTCGCTTTCATCCAGCGCTTTTGCTGAACGCTCTCCTGTTAGAGCATGATCAGAATCGATATCGGGAGCCATACAAGGTGGTCGTACGCGTCTGGAGTCATGTGACGTTGCAGAATCGCCAGTCGACATGTTTCCGAAGGTAGCTTCGGAGGAATCGGCCTCACTTTTCGAACGATCTGGTTGCTGCTGCAGCCATTCTGACAAAGCCGAAGTCAGCGCTGGCTGCCGTTTCCTCGGTCCAAGCGATGCGTCCGTTTCGCTGCTGGCGTCTGTGAGGGCATCGTCGGTGGAGGAGCCTTCAGCGCTAGCCGCAGAGGGCGAATGTGCGATGTCAGAGTCGCTCGAAACGGCATCGCCGTTCTCAGCATGAACTGCGCCAGTCTCCGTGGAGAAGCTTTGGTCGCTGCTGGCACTGCTGACAACTCCACGGCAAGGAGTGGGCGTGCGCTCGCTGGCACCGTTCACGATCCTAACTGCAGGTCGCTTGCTGCTGTCACTAGAACGATCAACAGGCCGCGCTGCTCCGGCGAAACGAGCGAGAAAACTGGAGTCCGATTCTGTGGCGTCTTCCTCGTCGTCTGATGATGATGATGGTGATGGTGATGGTGACACGTAAGATTCATCGTCGATACGAATGCCTCGTTCGTGTGTTGCAAAACGATTTCGTTTCGCGGTGCGGAAGAACTCCCCCTGGGTTGCAGAGGATGTGCTGTCTTCTTGGTCGCTCCCCAGAGAGCGCGTATCGTCGACTGGAACGGCATCTCGGTCTAGTTCCGAGGCGCTGCGACGCAGTCGGGCGGCCTTGGTGATCGTTGGATACCGGATTGCATCCAGTGTAGGGACAACTGGCCAGTCGCAGGGCTCCGAACGAGATGCCATCCGCTCCGCTGGTCGACGGCGCTCTGGAGTGCTGTGGACTCTGCCCAGGTCGCGAGCGCCACCTGCTTCGTACACATGTGCATCCTGTGCGCGCGCGGATGACGTGTCGGAACTGCAAGTCTCCGAGCCCGCTGAGGTGTCGGTATCGTCGGAAGCGGTAGTGGCCGCCAGGCGCCCGTCCCTAGCATGTTCGCCGTATTTGCCGAGAGAACCCACTTGGGCACCTTCGTCCTCAGAAGATGCTGCAGACAAGTTGGTCTCCCAAGTCACAGGGTGAGCGTCCCCAAAGAGTCGAATCGCTTTCGCCGACAACGTCTGCAGTGGAGCGTGCTGGGGATTCTGGAGCGCTCGCACCATCTGCTCTCCAACCGATAGTCCGGCCTCTTCATCATGCACGGCAGAGGCGACCGACACATCAGTAGCTTCTGTATTCAATATGCTGTCTTTGCCGGTTGGCGTAAATCGAACGTACGAATCGGGTATGTTCACATACAAAGCATCAGGATCAAAAAAGACACCATCCAAGCTGGACATCGGTGCGTACACCAGGCGCTCTTTCTGCTGCAATGTTCTTCGCCGTTTGGGACCAGTCTTTTTCGAGGTATCTGGCTCGGTAGCTGCTGGTGGAGGAATGGGATCCGCACGCGCTACGGCACTTTCGACAAAGACGTCGCCTAGACCGGGCACGTGAAACATTGTGGGCAGTCGCAACGGCGAGCCGTGCACGAATCCATGGACGAGCAGCTGGCGATCCGCGGCAGCCTCGTCTGGCGTTCGCCCAGCCGGTGTGATATCCTCAATGCGATCCACGAGAACGAACGGATGTTCATTTCTCCAGGATATCGGGCGATACTTGATAATGGATATAAAACGGGCGAGATTCTGAACCTCTCGTTTCAAATACGCACCGTTCTCTCGCATACCGGTCAAGTAGAATAATTTGGCGCCTTGAACAATTTCTGACGCTAAACGATCTTTCAAGAGCTTCTTTGTGTGCCGTATCTTCTCCGTGTCTTTGATTGCGTCCAAATGCGTCAAAACGCTGAGCACTCGCGGCATACCGTGGGCGGCAGCGACGCTGAGAAACTCGAAACACTCCATTTCGAAACCCTCGGCAGCGTTGATGACGAGAAGAACTAGATCCGCAATTTTAGCAGCGTCCACCATACTGGGAAGTTCAGGAGGCACTTCAACCAGGGTCAATCGTCGAGTTTTGCTGGTGACGATAGTGAGCGGACCCCGGACTTGCTCGAGGTTGCGGTGGCTGTAGTGTTTGACGAGCGCTTTAATGATGCTCGACTTGCCAGACGCACGGGGTCCAACCACAGCAACGATTCTTGGCGCCGCATCTCCGCCAGAACGATCCTCTATAGGGGCGTGGATGCGGTGCAGTTCGCGGTTCGCCTGGCGTTGGACGTTGCGAGCCGACGCTTTCGGCCGCGCAACTGCAACCTTCTTGCGGTCCGTTTGGGCTGGTGCTGGTGGTTTACCGCCCATGCGCAAGAAATTCTTCCGCAAGCGAATTTTATTGCGGATGCCCTTGCTTCCGAAAGAGGCCCTTGCGCGTTACCGCTGACGCCACGTGCGGGTTCTCCTGCAACCGAAGTACACTGGGCTTTCTTTCCCTCTTGAATAGGCTGGCAGAATGAGTTCGGCGTCCGCGGCTGGCGAAGCGGCGAGTCATCGACGACACCGCTGATGTATGGGTAAATGGGCGCCCTCGTTGCAGGCTCTATGTCATGATACATAGATGTATATTTTGTAACTAATACGGACAAATTCTCCAGACTGTATGTCAGGGTCTGTTCCTTTATACACAATATTAGAATATATGGACAGATTACACGTACCTCTTGAATACAAAACATTGGAGGACGCGCTGTGTACCTGCCTTGCGATGTTTCCCAAAACTTTTCTGATACACAATCTGGACATCGGCGGAGTACGGATAGTAGTTAACGAACGCATACGTAGGTTTCGGATGCTCTGAAGTCTGTTCGGAGTGACTCTTTTGACGCTTCTCAGCTGGAATAGAATACGATTTAGGAGTCAAGATAATTCGCGATGTTCTCGAGCACGGCATCGTGTCAGAACCGGAATCATGAACACACTCATTCGCACGAGCGTCAAGTATTCTCCTTTCCATGCCTGAAGCGTGTTCGATTACGCATTCTTTAAGCTTGGGTTCTCTCTGTACCAAGGCAGCATGTGGGCGCAGCAATTCACGCTGCTGGATTGACGGGGACAGGAACTCGAAGTCGTCGCTTGATGGCCAGTGCAAAAGCTCATGCTAAATGCGCACCAAACTTCTCATACCAAAAAATGAGCGATACCGTTGGAACGACGAATTTTTTATTCTTTTCATGGCCGTTAACAAAAAACCGCATTCCACCGCAGCAAATCCCTCTCAAGGGATATGCGACTAGACGCACCCATCCCTTCTGTTTGAATGAGAAAGCATCTTCGACTGGAGTCTGATTCATCGCAGCGATCTCTTCCAGTGTTTCGTGTGTCAACGCTTTTCAAGAATGGAGCGTAGACGGATCGGCAGTGCTCAGCTTCTCCTGCATCCTGGATATTCGTTCCGGTTCTTGTCTCATTGTGGACAGCATCGCGTTCCGCAAATTCCCAATCGACTAGGACAGCGTGCGCTTGTGTGTGCAACGAGCAGAGTCGCTGCCGACGGAATCACACAGAAGCGTAAGCATAAGAGACCATCGACAGCAGCTTTCCGTACTCGTCAAGAGCGTATACCAAGCGATGATACACGCGTTGACGCGCCACAAGACGACGCGCCGAGGATATCCATACACGGTGAGCATATAGGAACACCTTCCACAAGACGACGCGCCGAGGATACGCATACATGGTGAACATATAGGAACACCTGACCACAGCCAAATAGAACATTTGCAAAGCGCGCAACCAGGCTGTGCACAAACAAGATGAACATCGCAACCTCCGTTCACACATGGAATGCATTGGCAACTACCGAAAGCAGCAAAATCAGGACTTGAACACAAAGATCAACATCCATCGACTGCTTATAACGAAGATGCACGGACAAGATGGAGCTCCGTATTCAGCGCAAGCGGTAAGCGAGAAAGAGAGGAAGCGGTTGCAGAGAAAGCCGCGAACGCTGCTGTTGGATGCATCAGTTAGAGACACACAATCCAGGGTCCATTCTCGAGTTCGGTAGCTGGGCCTTTTCCATGGCATCCAGACAAGCGCGTACCGGTTAAGGTTGATATGATGGTGTATGCAGAGGCGGCTTCGCATGGTCATCCAAGTCGATACATAGCGCGAGCAGCAAGACGCTCTACCTGAACGCGCTGCATTTCCCGATTGTACAACTGCCTGTTCTCCGACACGAAGATAAGACAACGCAAGGCATATACTGGGCGCGGCATCGCTATTTGAACGCTCCTGTTCAGCAGCACTCGTGCAGCTCACGACTCCGTTGGCGTGGACCATCGGGAAGAGTCGCCAGGTCTTCACGCCTAATCGACGTCGAGCAAGAGCATCTAGCGACGATCCGCTCTACCTGCGGGCGGTTTCAGTTCCAGTGGCAAGTTGGCTCATGGTGCAGGGGTCACCACATCGACCGCAACTCGCAACAAGTCGCAGTGTGTCACCAGGATACGGTGTGGATATCGTTCGTCATATCGGTTGCGGCTGCCTTTACGCCTGTACTGCAGGTTTCTTCGTGCACCATTTCAGCTGTGTTACTAGGTGAATCTTCTCCGGATTCTGGCGGAGCACCCTGCAGTTTTGCGAGAACCCGCTTTCTAAACCGAAAGAACGGAGCCAAGGAAGGTAGGTGCTTCACGGGGTTTCGCGTCCGTCAGTTGTCAGCGCGGGTGTGTTTTGAACGCGCGTAGTCGTTCGGAACGCCCTCTGGAAGGTGTCCAGGAACCTGAGCAACTATAGCACGTGCGACTGCTCATTTGGCCGGTTCTCGAGCCTGAAGCCATTTCAGGGAGTCATGCCGCTTCCACATGATGTGGACGCGGACGTTGAACGTGATGCCAGCCTCCAACTGGCGCTTTACTTGGCACAAGCATTCTGCACTAGACATTCACTAGAATACTTGGATGTCATTGAAAGAGAAAGGAACGCAGCGCTGCAGGAACTAGTACATCAAGCCAGCGAACAACGTATACCAAGTCTTGCATTTGATCCTACAATCGAAGAGAGTCGAGCGCAGCTGTATGCCCACAGGAGCAGACTGAGCGACCTCCGCAGCGATGCGCATATGCAACGCTGGGCCGATGACCTCCAGTCCATGGAAAGCGCACTGCATAGAGTCCAAAAACGACAGCACACTCTCGAAGTGCTGCTGCGAGCCCTCTCGATTCACGAGGATGATGCCGCACAGCTGCGTCGAGACGACCTCGATGTCGCCGTCTTGGATGCATTGGGGCGTGTGCAACGAATTGAGTCTCGCCTCAAGGAGTTACCCGCTGAAATGCGGTCTTGGAAGTTGATTCAGGATGCTCAACGTGAGCTGCACATCGTTCTCGAGTCTGCATGGGATCGAGTGCAATCCTGGGTGCGTGCTTTGGATTGGGCGAAGCCAGAACTGCCCATCGAAGCACCGGAATCGCATGTTCTGCTCCTGATTCGAGCCTGGTTACCGCTGTTAGCGTCCTGCCTGCAACCTATTGTCGCGGGTCGCCAACAGGTGCTACTTCGGGAGCTCCAACGACAATGGGATGAGCATGTTCGGAACTTGAGTCCAGCAGCAGATCGGTCTACCGCCGGTGATGAGGTATTGCGCCTCATCAACGATTTGTTTGCGATTGTGCATCAGCAGCTTGAGCTAGAGAAAGAGCAATGGCTCCGAGCGTTCGCCGTACAGCATCCGCACGAGAATGCACACAACGCTGGACGACATGCCGCCGCTGAGCACAATGCGGCACGCGCGACAGACCTGGTGCAGACGATTCTACGGCAAAGCAGTGATGTTTACGCCGACGCCATGAGCTCTCGTCTGAAGATGTGGATTGAGAATGAGTCGCTGCCGCTGTCAGCATTACACGAGGTGCACAAGTTCTTGGTTCTCTACGAACATTTCTTCCAACGAGTTCTGGGTACGGAAGCAGGACTCCCGCTGGCGTTGGCATCGATTCGTCGTGAGGTTCTGGGGCGCTGCGTTTCGGGTTGGCGTGAACGGTTCATGAGGTTGCTTCAAAATAACCTGATCATACCGCACGATTTATCAATACCGCCGTTACTGCTGCATGAGGCAGAGCATTTGCGTGCCTGTCTCGAGATTCAAGCTGACCCAGGTCTGCCGCGCACATCACAGTCGGTAGACACTGCCCAGTTGACAGATGTCGTTCTTGAGAGCGTCGATGCGCTGGTGCGTGTGCTGGCTGTTCGAGATTTGGACCCATTGGGGCGTTCGGTCTTCGTCGGGAATACCCTGGATGCAATCGTCAACGTTTTAGCTCATTTCTGGACTGAAGTGCAACGCGCGCGCCTCGAGCACTTGCTCCAGGAGCACATGGCCGCGTACATTGCTGCAGCAGTGGACTCCTTGCTGCAGCGGTGTCGTCTGTTGGAGATCAGTAAGCTTGCCGGCTCCTATGGGGATCCATTCTCGGCTGCAACTGAACATGGACAACAGCGCGAAGCGTCCTGGCCCAGCCTCGAAGCGCTTGCACTGCGCATGCGCGCGTTCGAGTCGTTGCTCTTCGACGCGCCCGTATCGGACTGGTTCCCGCCACCGCTTGCGACACGTATTCGAAGCCTCGCTACGCGGCAGAAGCTGCTCTTCGGGCTTGCCTCTGCTTTGCTCGCAAAGTATCGACAGCTGGTTTCCGCAATCTCTGAGAGCGGAGCGTTTTCTGCCGAAGATGTCGAACGTTTGCATTTGCGGGATGTGACTGCAGTCGAGGAACGTCTGCAAAGCCTGGTGAATCGTAGTATATAGCTGTCACGATGATGCAAAACGCGCACAAGAGGCTGAGCAGCAGATGCCGCAGTAGGGCATGCAAGCTGGGATCTCGCGCATCGACATTCGAGTAGGATGTCACCAGCTTGAGCGAGGCCGCCGTTGACCTTGGGTGTTTCCCCTGTAGTGCCGCGCATCGCCCCTGAAGCGGAACATTTGCAAGACACCCAGATTTACCAGGAGCTCCAGGCCCAGGTGCGACGATGCAACTGCCTCAAGGGAATGCGCACTTGGATTCGAGTTTCACGTCTTCGACACGCAACAGTGCAGCGGCTTGATGATATGGTATGGATTCGCATCCGATCCCGTTTTCTGACGTAAACTGAGTTTTCCAGTTGACGTCTTCAACAATTGCACGATCAGAACGATATGATTGCTATTGTGAGCATTCGCGTCGATTCTCGTTTCTTTGAATTCATGGGGTTTTCCAGAAAGACGAGGTGATGCTGGCGGTCCCCGCTATCTCGCCCGAGACTCCCTTCACCACCAATGGTGCACGGCGGTCACTCCCGCTCAAAGTACGCATTTGCTGGTCCATTGTCAGATACACTCACATACCGTTGACAGTGAAAAACGCTGCGCTCTATGTTCTCTCTGCGACGATGCCACATCGACGGCGCATACTTCAGATTCGGCGGTGATATCGACGAGGCCCGCATCGCTCCCAAACCATCGTCACACGCTCATTACATCCATGTAGATCGTAAACCACATAGCGACCATATCCTCGTATCTCGTGTTTGAGGGCGCTGAGCAATCGACGTATGTGCGCTTCCGCGGGAACTCGTCAGGATGCTGCGCATTCGCATCAGCGGAACCGCATCTTGTTCGTAGGCAGTGCTAGCTGGAGGCACACGTTTGGATAAGCAGCAAACGGACGCGATCAGATCCTCTGCATCGAGACAAGTGCAAAACGTCAAACGACCGACATCGACGACGTCTCTGTTGGCGTCGTTGCTGCGAATTCCCCCACATCGCGGCAACCGATCAGTACAGATGCATTCACGAAGGACCTCCAGGAGTAGCATGCCAGCATCCACAACTTTGACGATACCCAAGTACTCCAACGATACCTGGGTAAGATAACGACCTGGTGACGAGTTGATACACCGGCTCTAGCACTCGGTATCGTTCACATGCACACGACTCGATGGTGCATCGCTGACCGGATAGTCGCCTGCTCTTCGATGCCCGCCCCCAGCCCCTGCGACAACGATCACGTTGGCATGCTGTTCGCGAATCTGCTCGCTTCCCGAGCATGAGCCGTGCCTCCCAGTATATCCTTCCTGAGCAGCACAATCGTTAGCGCAAGCATCGCAATGGCGCGCCTCCGGTGCCGTTCGTGTCGCCTCCAGGGTGCGCACTGGTTGCGCCGAGCGGCCGCTCCGTGTTTTTTTTTCATTGACAAAACGTTTACTTAGTCCAGCGTTCTCCGATTATGCGCATTTTTCTTTTCCTGCTTTTTTTGTGTGTTTTTTTTCTCAGTACGCGGCAAAGTATCCATCAAACCCGCTACCTCCAAGTTACATTACCTGCACTTCTTCTCGGATATTCTGGTCGTTTCGTACATCCTATCGTCGTGCCGTGGTGTGCGCTGCCACCATCGACGCCATGCATCGATTCGACAGCGCAGCGCGATGCGTGTACCAATTTTTCGCGGGAAAATGGTAACGCCAAGGCACTGTCTACGAGAAAGCGACTTGCGTCGAAGCATTTCTAGGTACCTGGAAACGAGAGCGTGCAGCCGCTGGTCAAACGCGGTTGTGAACGGCAGCAGTTGCACTCCATTGAACCCAGCGTGAGACGCTCCTTAACTCAACGCGGACGCGAGCGCTGGTTAGGTGCACGCACTCTTCTGGTGCACGTTTGTGGAAGCATCACGCACTGTCGGTGAAAGTTTCTGATTCCACCAAAACCTCTAGACTTTTACGGACACTGAACGACATCGCGAAGCACTTCCCTGGCATGCGACGTGACGACGTAGACGGTGAGGTTGCTGCAGGGGCCGCAACGCGACAAAGTCAACTGAGGCGGGCGTGTCGTGACGCTGGTGCCGCGGCAGCGGTTCGGGCAGCGTTGCGTGCCACTCGTTCGCGTGCTCGTTCGCAGCGCGGCATACTGGGGAAACCTCGGGACCTTCGGGAAGCGCGTTCGTCGAATGCGAACGATAGGTCACGGCTGCTGGGTTGCCAGACGCACGAGCGCGCCCCAGGGGCCCATGCACGCCCGGTTTCGTCTGTCCAGTGCAAACCACCTGGAGCGGAAAACGAACCACCGGCAAGCGGAGGCGCCTGTCCGGAAGCGTCGATTTCGGCAGCCGTCGAAGCGGCGCGTGCAAAATTCCATCTCTGGTATCACTTGCTCGTACTTGGCGGCTTTTCGGTATTACTTCATGGCGAAGGAAGCAAATTTGCTGTCTTGGAAGCATTCGCAGCTGACTTGGTGAAGAGAAACGCTGTTGATGCACCGAACATCGCCTCCGCTGTGCTGGTTGTGAACGGATTCAATCCATTCGTCCAGGTGCGTGCGCTGGTCCAGGAAATTGCCGATGCAGCTGGAGCGCGGCGGTTATCGCCTCACTCTAGGAAGCACGAGCACGAGCATGAGCCGCACGCGAGACGGGGGCGTCCGCTGGCGGCGCAGTTGCGAATGCTCGGCGAGTTGTACAAGGCGGATGCACCGCGGAGGCTTTTCCTCGTCGTCCACAACATCGATGGGCAGACCTTGTCCACCACCGAGACACAGACGTTGCTGGCGAACCTTGCCTCGCAGCCTCGCGTTCATCTAATCGCCTCCATAGATCGAATGGAGGTGACACTTCTGTGGCCTGTAGGATCATGTTACGAACGATTCCAATGGATTTGGCAGCATTGCCCAACGCATTTGCCCCATGTCGTGGAGACCGGAGGCCATGCCGAAAGTGCCAAGACCCTGTCGGCGGAGCAGCTCGTTCGCGGCGCTATCATGCTTCTTACTGGATTAACGCCCAATGCCCGACGCATTTTTCAGTTGCTGGCGCAGATGCAGCTCGAGTCTGCCGCCAGTGCGGAAGATCGCACGAGAGGCGACCGAGTGAAACAAGGCATCTCGTTCTCAGATTTTTACCGCATTTGCCGTTCAAAGTTTTTCGTGAGCAATGCCAACTCCCTGCAGGCAATTCTTCGGGAACTCGAAGACCACAATCTATTGGAGTCTGCAGTCCCGGGTTGGCGAACCGGGGCCTCGGGCCTTGAGAACAGCCGAAGTATTCCCGATTGCTTGAGAATTCCGCTGCCATCCGCACAGATACGAGAGGTATTGCGCGAACTCCATGCAGATCCGCATCGATAACCTCCGCCAGGCTGCACGCTGATGACGAAGCGCACACCGACTCGAGCGCATCCAGGCAGTATGCCGAGGTTGCAAGCACACACGCCCTTTGGAACTGCAAGGCACCTGGCAAGCGCATTCGGTGCTCAGGCGACCAATGCAGATGCGATTGTTTCTGGCACAGCGTGCTGCAGCTTTGGGTATCTGGTGTCCGGAGCTCGACCTATGTTCAACGAGTCATCCCAAGAATGGAAACTCCACAGACGGAGCAGGTACGTTGCTACGAATCCGGAAGATGCGTCGCAGCGCCCGCAAGCACGACCGTCTCTAGATCAAAGCCGGACATTCTTCTGCAAATGGATGAATGCTCTGTATTTGCATTGCATGATGTCGATGAAGGTGTCGCACCAGAACCGCCTTGTCACGCCGCAGCCACTAGACAGAGCGCGCGATCACCGACTGAAGAGCCTCCCCAGTAAGTTTTCACTGGATCTGGACAACATGAATCAGAGAGGAGAGCAGCAAATCAAGCACTGGCTTGGGCGTCTGGGAATGCGTTTCGCACGGTGCGCGCGGTCGGTGGACAGGTGCGATCTTCCTGAATGCTTCTTCGAACTGCGCGTGCTAAAAAATGTAAACCTCGCCGCTCTTGTCGTTCGCAAATCGCTTGCCATGTAAGCGTCGTTCGAATCGTATACCCTGGCAGCATACATACATTCATTCATGCGTTCACGCGAGTCGCGCTGGTGTATCATTTCTGTGATCTGGACGATTTCCACGGGAGTGTCTGATTCTATCGCAGCCCGGATGGAGCATCGAGGCAAATTTGACATGTCGAGAGCGTTGGCGTTCGAGTCGGGCGGCTCGGCAGCATCAATAGCAAGCGGATGCGCCGCTGTATAAAACGCTCCGCTCCAGCGCCCACGCTGCTGCATTTGGCAGCGCAGAATCCCTCAGACATGTCCACGCAGACTCCTTACCATGGATATGACAAACACCAAATGCTAGCATGATGAGTACTCGGTTTGGAGTCTCTAATCTACCAACTGTCACTATCGTGACGTTGCACACCATAGTCGTCGTCATGAACGGCCCGCACGCGTCCGCAGCCCCAACGTGACGCGCCCCGCGAGCTCATCGAATCCCATAAACCTTAGCCTTGTTCGACGACGAGTTTCCCATCACAACCATGTTTTTGGACTTTTGCGAGAAATGCACCACGAAATGCATAATTCTCAGCTCTTTTTTTCTTCCTTCGTGATCGTGCGGTGCGCGATTTCCGACAAATAGATGGTCCAAAAGAAGGATACGCTATTCACGTAGAGCACCCTGAATGCTGGTGGCACGAACGCAAAATTCACGAGCTGAGCAGCCGGCCATACTTTCCAGTTTCCTATCATTGTGGGTGGCAAACGATGTTTCATTGACTGCCACGCGTCCTGGAACTTGCCACCGTGCTCCAGCCAGTACAACATGACCAGTAAAACTCCGTTGAACGCCGCCGCTCCTAAAGTCTGATCAATTAGCAACTTTCCAACAAGTGACAACCGTGATGGAGGGAAGGCTCTCTCCAAAAACGAGAACCAGCCGTGGAGCCCAGGCCCAACAAAGCACAGGCCAATGATGGCGAACGACAACGTGCGCCGACGCTGCCACCCCGGCGGGGTATCCGAGGGGTGCTTGCGCGCTTCAAAGTACTGCGCAGTAAGATCAGCGAAAAAATTCAAAAGGGCTGCTGTTATCGACTTTGTGAAGATAGGACGGCGTTCGAGAGCCCTGCAGTAACGCTCGAAAAGCGCCAACAGTAAGCCAGGCTGCTGTGGAGGCGAAGCTCCGGAGGCGTCGCCACCTCTGCCGCCACCGCCACCTCCGCCGCCTCTACCCCCGCTGCCGCCGCCACCTCCAGTGGCACCTTCACTAACAGTACGCAAGTGGCAGCAGCGCTGACGCCTCAGCCGCACGTTCGACGGTCCAGCAACTGAGCGATGACCGCGGGGCGAGCGTGCCCTCCCAACGGGCGCCAATTCATCCTCTCTCAGACACGCACATGTGTCGCCTTTGCATAGGGATCTCCGTAGCCGCGAAGAAACTTGCGCATTCGACTGACCTGACAGCAGCAATACGAAACCGATCATCGTGCTTGGAGAGGGCGCAGACACTGCCGGACTGAAGCCAATGAAGCACTCAACAAATAAGCTGGCGTCCCGGCTGGGGAGCGCTCGTGCGCCACACACACACACCACCGCACGCCACGCGCTGAGCTGCGATCTGCGTTCCAGCGACCAGCGAAACGGACACGTGTCGCCGACCTCCAGCGTGCGCTTCATCGTTAGCATCTACATCGGATTCCCAGAGAAGCTCTAGGTCGTTGACGCTGTAATCTTCACTGATTCGTTTCCTGCAGGTACCCGTGGCGCACGCTCTGAGAAAAAGGTGCCACGAAGCCCATCGCCGTCACCTATCAGAGGTCCAAGACTCCTGTGCCACAATATTCACTTTCAGAGGCGGTGAACGGCGCGCTTCTACAATCTCCAGGCTATCGATGTGTCGAAGCCCTGTTGGTATGAATGCGAACAGGTCCACGAACTCGGGCATTCACTGTCAAGCTTAGGTCTGTTTCCGGCATCAAGAACACCAGCGTTTGTGTGCTTTATCGGAGACTGGTTCGTGTTCGTCTCCCTTATCAACGGTTTTACGTGGGTCGGTATCTGATACGCCTGCACTTCAGCGGTCAGCAGTCGAGGGATAGTGATGGTAGCGTTCCAATCCTGATGACGCTATTTCCGGCTGTTTTCTATGCATTGATCGCATAGGCAAGACGTAGCGGTCAGCGTCTCGCTTGCCGTGTGCATCTTTTTCAGTGCAGTGCATCGTTGTGTGCCTCACTGCGTTGACACTTGGGTGCTGTCGGGTGTTCCCAGATATTCATTGTGTCTCCGGCCCCGCGTAGTGCCGCCTTCGCGCAAAACGATGACGCACGCTCGACTAGAACAAGTGATAACACCGATGATGACTCAAGTCTGAGTGCAAGACTGTATCCGTTGCCAGCCGAAGAGTCGAGCGCCTGGGAGTATCCATCACGTGATCGGTATGACGCTGCTGTTGGCGAATGCCGTTTCACCAGTAACCGCCAAGCGCGAAGTATTTTTCCTTCGAACGCCGGCGATTATTTGCAGTACAAATGTAAGTCAATGACGAGCATGTGCTTGTGATCGTGGCGCCAAATGATGATGTCAAGTAGATTCACTCGTGCATCCAGCTGAGCTTTTCTGGGTGCACTCACGGTCTGCCTTGGAAAAGAGCACTCGAAGACCCGAAGGATGCAAGCGACGGATAAGCGTGTAGGCTTGTAGGGAGCTGTTGGACTCGTGATATCGGTTAGTTTACAATCCCGCTTTTTTGAGGTTGCTGCACCTCATCTGAATTCCACTGCCTTCTAGCGTTCCAGCGGCTGATCATCCAAGCGCCGACTCCGAACGTACGACCGAGCCTCCTAGATCCGCTTTTGCACCCGCAATCCGATATGGATTTGCTTGGAATGTCGAGTCTGTATATCTAAAATACCATCCGCAGAAAGAAAAGAGAAGAGTCGCCAGACACGAAGAAAGCAAGCAGCGCAGAGTTTTAGCTTCACCTGAAACGGGTATCGTGTACCGACGCGAGAGCGGTGCGTCCAGGGTACATCGGCTCAGGGGTATCGCATGCGGCACCGAATGTGTTCAGTACAGCGTACACCGAAGCGGTGATCGTTTCGTAAACGGAGTTGCCAAGCTCGCCAATATCCATGCAAACCCGCTATAATGAAGCGCTCGCGATATGCATACCACCACCCGAGGCAACCAACGATAATGCGGACGCGCGTAGCAGGCTATCGCAACCTGCCGCAGAGCGACAGGGCATCTCGCGTCCCTTACAGCTGCTCATCGTGCTTGCGTTGCATCCTGAATCGTTCAGACCGGCAACAGCATTGTGATGGCAGCGTTCAGGCCAACGCGTCACTGCCCCCAGCGCCCTAGTCCACGGCATCCAGCGATTCGCATGGTCGAATGATGCGAACATCGAGGCGATGGTTGCAGACGCGCTCTACCTCTTCAAAATAAAGGCGCGCAACGCAGGCAAAAACATGGTGACAAAATAATATACGAGGGGCGCTGTAAATACAAAACTATCGGTTCGATCGAGAATTCCTCCGTGGCCGGGAAGCGCCCAGCGGAAACGTCCCCCAAACGCTGTTGCAGGCGAGTCCTTGAATCCAGCGTCACGCTTGAAGAGGGAGGCTGTCAAATCTCCCAGAAGGCCCACGACGCCAATCAGGATTCCGTAGAGGGTGCCGGTGAGCCACCAGAGCGGCCATCTCATCAAGAAAGCTCCCAATATCGAAACGAGTGCAGAACAGAGGAAGCCTCCGATGGCGCCTTCGACGGTCTTCTTCGGCGAAATGTCGCTGAGTTTGCGGCGCCCGAACGCGCGGCCAATAAACAGCGCACCGATATCACTACTTGCCACTGAGAGCCAGGTCCACCAGGTTAGGGCTGCGCCTACGGTCCAGCCTTCCGGTGGTGGCAACCAGCCTGGCCACAGCACATCGGGGAGACGCGATACCACCGCTGGAAAGCGCGTCTGCTCAATGCCGCCGAGAGCTCGCATGCGAACCCAGAAGGTCGGCAGGTATCCAGCGTAAAACATTCCCATGAACGTTGTGCTGATGTCGGCGATCGTAGCGAACTTCTCCCGGCGATGCAGCAGCATGTAGGTACAGATCAGCGTCGCTGAGACCGGGAACACGGCCTCTGATGCCAGCGGTGCTGCTGCGGCTACCCACAGCGCCAAAATGGACGCCGCTATCCCAGCGCGTTGTGCCGGTCGGATGCCCTTTGCCCGCACCATGTTATAATACTCAAGTTGACCGAGCACTGCGACAACTGTCAGACCGGCCGTAAACACCCAGATACCCGCCAGAATCCAGGTCGTGGCAACCAAACCCATAACAATGCCGGACACCACTCGGACAGCCAGATCACGTGCCGGACGCGTAGTGGCCACAGCAGCTACCAAGGCTGCACTTCTCGCGTCCGCTGGGCGCTCGGAGGCAACCACTGCGCTCCCTACGCTTTGAGCGCCCGCACCTGCCGCTGCAGCTGGAGTCGAAGCGGTGTCCGCTCCATCGCTGCTGGCTGGTGTCGCATCCAAGCAGCGCAAACGCGGCACCGCGGAGCAGTCTGCTGACGTCGGTACCCCAGCAGTGAAGCGCCCTCGAGTCGGCAACGCAGTTCGAGGCAGCGAGACGCCAGCGTCAGAGCGCCTCGCGGTTCGCGGAGGTCGTCGGCACGGTGCTCGTCGGTGCTGTCGCACGCCTTCCAAGTGGGGTAGCGCTTGCCACCCGTGCACTGTAGACACCCACATATCCTTGGGCAAGGACGTCGACTAGCGACCGAGGCACGCAGACTCCCGGTACAACGCTAGCTCCAGATAATGTATGCCAGATTGCGTTATTGTAGTTGACGTCGTCGTCGGTAGCGTTGTGGCTGCTGAAGCCATTTCTTCGATGAGAAGACGTTTGTATGGATCATGGATTCTAGATTGTGGGGTGGATATTGAAATCAATGCCAGTGCTCAATATGCTTCGCTCTTACGCCAAGTTTCATGGTCTGTTCTCGGATATACTGGTAATTTCGTATGTTCTATCGTGCGCTGAGTACCTGCATTGCTGCATCCGCAATAGAGCCGATGCTGCTAGTGCGGATGCTGAATGGAGACAGAACGGTTTTGCCATATCCATGGGGGTGTCGGATCGAGGAATGCTTCATTGAATACGGAATCGGGATTCGTCAACATTCTGGAAGCCTGGGAGATGTGCAGTTAGACCTACTGCCTGCAGCAGCGCGAAGCGATACGCTAGGAGTCCACTGCGACCAGGGCGACGCCCCTGACGCAGGCTACCCGCCCCGAGCCCAGAATGACCAGCGTTTCTCGACGAGTCGCTTAGATATCGCTACAGCACTAAGTACTGGCGGGAGCATGAAGCGCGAGCCTGGCGGACCCTTTTGGATATATCAAGGATCCCTATAAACAAAAGTTGCGAGACGCTATCGAAAAACGTGTTGCGTCGTACTCCAAGAGTATTGTCAACGCGTTGTCAAGACTGATGCATTTGGTGAGAGAGATGTATCGCGACGTGGTGCACATGGAAACGGTCGAGATTCCTGGCGAGTTCGTCGACAAGACGTTTTTTCGATACCTGAAGCATGGTAGAGCGGGAAGCGCGGAGGGAAAATTGAGCGGGATCACGCCCTCCACGAAAAATATCCCTTTTACAGCTTCAAAGGTACTCGATACAAGGGTGACTGGGATATTCGCAGCTACGGGGCGATGAAGTGCGTCACGAACCTGAAGAATCATTTGACAATGAACGTCGAACGTTTCATGATACGCGCCGTGTTTGCACTCTACCCGGGTCTGTCTCACAAAGGGATACATGCGATTATCAATGGAATCACGAAAGATCGCAAGCATGAACATGAGATCGAATTTGTAGACAAGAAGACGTCACACAGGAACACGAATGAAGCTTCTGTAATCCGTGTGGTTATTCAAGAGCACCGTGCGGCGCTGGCGCTGCCGAATCCAGCAGAAAAGGTATCAGAGTTGGAAAAGATAAGGAAGGATACTACCTCCTCATCTTGAGGTATTTCGTGTTTTTGGACCGTGAACTCGAACGCACGGCAGAGATGAAGCAGAGTGAGGAAAAAATGAAGAGTGGGAGAGACGGAAGGCGTTCCTAATGGGGAAGCGCTTCAACGTGGTTCCAATGTACAATATCAAGTCACATTTTGTGACTATCGACTCTGGCGTCTTTTGCAGCATCATGAGCGAGATCAGTCCTGAGTTCGATGTTAGCAGGAAGGAGTTCTCCGGCGGAAACCGGGAGACGTACTGGAAGAATACCTTCGATTATTAACGTTTCAAAGTCAGCAAGCAGAAGAAATTCACTGGGATGATCGAAACCGATGGAGTAGCCATGTGTGTACACTATCGGCGGTTGAAGATAAATCGTCCAGTTCCGCCCTCGGCTGCGCCCGTGACGAAGGATGAAGATGAGCAGAAGGCGGATCCTGCGACGCAGAAAGTGCAGGATAACGACTTTGTCGTTGGCGCGGACCCCGGAAACACAAATATCATAACCATCGCAGTACCCTAGCGTGCGGAAGATGGTACTGATGGTAACTTACGTCAGAAAGACATGCGCCTTTTG
>Ga0078972_1005310_pt1 | contig 32953 bp, 29 predicted proteins | sample YelNatPaOPGAMG01_FD_67568 | JGI IMG/M metagenome (GOLD analysis project Ga0078972, IMG submission 67568) | Hot spring thermophilic microbial communities from Obsidian Pool, Yellowstone National Park, USA - OP-RAMG-01 (SPADES assembly) (version 2) | ecosystem: Environmental > Aquatic > Thermal... | reverse complement strand
AAAGAATCGTCATAGGTTCGCCGCTCTATTATGCATGGCTGATACTCCTGATGGTATTGGCTGGGCTTGGCATTGCCGCCTATGTCAAACAGCTTCAGACGGGCCTTATCGTCACAGGCATGACGAGCTACGTGTCGTGGGGCTTTTACCTCGGGAATTTTACGTTCCTCGTGGGCGTTGCCGCAGCAGCGGTGCTCCTTATCATTCCTGCCTATCTCTACGATTTCGGCCCAATCAAAGAGATCGTTATCGTGGGAGAGGTCCTCGCAGTCACAGCTTTGCTCATGTGCATGATGTTCGTGACCGCAGATTTGGGCAGGCCTGACCGTCTGTGGCATCTTTTTCCGGGGTTGGGCATCCTCAATCTGCCAAGGTCCATGCTCGCCTGGGACATCGTTGTGCTGAACGGCTATCTTTTTCTCAACGTATTTATACCGGCGTACATCCTCTATAAGGCATACAACGAGGAAGAAGTGAATTACCGGTTCCTGCTTCCCTTTATCCTGTTGTCCATCCCCTGGGCAGTCAGCATTCATACGGTCACGGCCTTTATTTATAATGGCCTGGCAGCGCGACCATTTTGGAATGCGTCCATCCTCGCGCCCCGTTTTCTGGCCTCCGCTTTTTGTTCAGGGCCGGCCTTGATCATCTTGCTCTACCAGATCGTGCGGCATTATACGAGCTTCCACGTGAAAGACGAGGCTCTCTTCAAGATCGCGGAGATGATCTCAATCGCTATGGCCCTCAACTTGTTCCTTCTCGGCGCGGAATTCTTCAAGGAACTGTACTCGGACACGCATCATCTTTCGCCTTTGAAGTACTTGTACGCAGGGATGGACGGAAAAGGCCGCCTTGTGCCATGGATATGGACCGCGTTCGGGTTTAACGTGGCAGCGTTCATCATTTTTCTCGTTCCATGGACTCGGAAGACATTTGCCACTCTCAATCTCGGGTGCGTATTGATCATCATAGGAATATGGATCGAGAAGGGCATAGGCCTTATTGTCCCCGGGTTCATCCCTGCTCCTTTGGGCGAGGTTTGGGAATATGCGCCGACAACGCTCGAGATCATCGTCACCATTGGAATATGGTCCATAGGTCTGTTCTTTCTGACCCTCGCGCTGAGGATCATCCTGCCCATCGAAACCGGCGAATTTACCAAACACACGCCTGCTGTGCCTGGGGCGGTTGCCGAAGGGGCATGAGATGAAGTCGTTGAAGGCATTACCCGTTGTTGTTCGCATCCGATCTGCCGCCGCCTCTCTGTTGGCGGCAGCGCTGACCGTGGGTCTTGGTTTGCTTTGGCATCAGGCTGCCTTGTCCAGCAGTAACCACGCCAATCCTGATGCGCCTCAGGCATCAAGCCTCCTCGCTGATCTGAGCAGCCAGGACCCGGCGGTCGTATCCCGAGCCATATCTAGACTGAGGCAGGTGAATATCCCGGCAGCAGAGGCGTTGCCGCATCTCATTGTAGCGGCAACAAATTCCTCGGAATTTGTAAGGCTTGGAGCCGTTAATGCCATCGCAGGATATGGCGTCGAAGCCAGAGACGCCATGCCAGTGCTGGTAAAGGCGCTAAACGACCCGGATCCCCTCGTCCGGGAAGCCGCGGCGCTTGCCCTGCTCGCTGTAGGGTCTGGAGTAAAGAGTCATGCTCAACGGCTGATCCCGTTGCTGAGGGACGATCACAAGACCGTTAGAGATGCAGCGATCACTGCGCTCGCAGGCTTTGGGCCCGACTCGATTCCGGATCTTGTGAAAGTCTTGGAAAGCAATACGCCGGCGGCAGGGGCGGCATCTGAAGCGCTGGCCCGCATCGGGGCGCCGGCTGTGGCGCCTCTTATTGAAGCGCTCAAAAAAGGGGGCAATGTGGCTGATAACGCAGCCAAAGCCCTTGCGGCCATAGGGAAACCCTCTGTGGCGCCGCTCATCAAGCTTTTGAGCGACCCGAACCCCGCAATAGCGAGAAAGAGTGAGGAGATCCTTATCGCGATCGGACCGGCAGCCACAGAGGGCTTGATCAAAACTCTACGATCCAGACCTTAACGGACTGACGGACAGATGACACTGCCTTCTTGCACGGACTACGTAAAACGAACAGTCGAGAGGAACGGACCATGAAAAGCGCCCTCTACTTTCTGTTGATGATAGTCATCATTTGCAGTTCATGCCTATTTGTAGGAGCCCAGGGACCGATGGACCAGGGAACGCCCCCCGAGAGCACGAAACCGGGCGGTTTGGACCCAAAATGGCGCGAGTTTACCGCACCCCCTTTAGCCCCTGGTGAAAAGCCGGACGCTCATCGCGTCCAGTTTGGCAAGCAGGATTGCATGGAGTGTCACATGAAAGAGACGCCCGCTTCCTACAATCAGTGGCTCACATCAAGACATGGGATCAATAATGTGAAATGCGGGATATGCCACGGAGATGCGCTCAACTACCGTGCAAGGCCGGATAAAACGGTATGCATAGGTTGCCATTCAGAACAAGTGAACAATCTGCCCCCTGCGTCGGTGGTGACGAACTGCTCTTACTGCCATAAAGCCCATTGGTTCACCATTCACAAGATTAAACAGTACGAAAAATTCTCTCCTGGCCGCGCAAATCGTTTCAACGTGCCTGGGTTCTAGATTTGCCAAATTCTGACGACGCCTTGGAGGAACGTTCATGAAAATTACAAGACGAGAGATGATCAAGTTGTCAGCGGCAGCGTTTGCCGCTTCGGCTTTGCACATACCGTTTGCCCGACCAGCCGCGGCTCAAGATGAAATAGAAGTGGACAAATGGATCAAGGGGACATGTAGATTCTGCGGCACTGGTTGCGGCGTGTTTGTGGGTGTGCGAAACGGTCGAATCGTGGGGATTCGAGGCAATCCCAAGGCTGCAACGAATTTTGGCTTTCTTTGCGTGAAAGGCTTCAAGGGTTACACGAGCATGTACCACCCTGACCGGTTGAAGTATCCCATGGTGCGAGGCGAGGACGGAAAATTCAAACGCGTCACCTGGGACGAGGCGCTGGATAAGGTGGCCAATAAATTCAAGGAGCTTCACCAGAAGTTTGGCAAAGATTCTGTCGGGTACTATGGATCAGGTCAAGCCATGACTGAGGAAAGCTATACCTTTAACAAGCTTTGGAAGGGCGGCTTCCGATCAAACATGGTTGACGGCAATCCTCGGCTCTGTATGGCGTCTGCCGTCGGGGGCTATATGACCACCTTTGGGACAGACGAACCTGCCGGCTCCTACGCGGACATTGAAAAGGCAAAGACCATATTCCTCGTTGGAACAAACACCGCCGAATGCCATCCGATTCTTTTCCGGAGAGTGGCCCGTCAGAAACTCAAAGACCCCGAAAATATCAAGATCATCGTCTGTGAGCCTCGCCTGACGGCAACGGCGCGCATTGCCGATGTGTGGCTGCCCGCAGACCCTGGTACAGATCTCGCCGTCTTCCATTGCATGGCGCGGGAACTCATTAAAAATGGGTGGATCGACAAGTTCTTTATTGAGAATTTGTGCAGATTTCATACGGGGAAAGAGGTGGTTGACTTTGCTGCGTACAAAAACTTCCTCGAGCAGTTTACGCCTGAAGCAGTAGAGAAGATCACGCGGTGTCCTGCTGCGAACATTAGGGAAGCGGCTCGATTGTTTGGTACGCATGGTCCTACCATGAGCCTCTGGACCATGGGACTCAACCAGAGGACAAGGGGCGTGTGGGCAAACAATCTCATCCACAACCTCCATTTGATTTCCGGGAATATATGTAAGGAGGGCGCTGACTCGTTTTCTATCACGGGCCAGCCCAACGCCTGCGGAGGCGTTCGAGAAACGGGCTCGTTATGCCATCTGCTGCCAGGAACGCGATTAGTGGCAGACCCTGCCGCCCGTGCGGATTGTGAGAGGGCCTGGAAAATACCCGCCGGCACAATAGACCCTAAACCTGGTTTTCATACCATGGAAATGTTCGCCAAACTCGGCGCCGAAAATGATCCATCAAAACCCCTCAAGGCAGTGCTCACGTGCACCACAAATCCCGCTCAGTCTCTGCCCAACGCCACAAAATATCACAAAGGGATGAAAGACGCCTTCCTGGTGGTTTTGGATATCTTCCCCACGAGAACCGCTCAATTGGCTGATGTCGTTCTTCCTGCAGCGTTCATCTACGAGAAAGGCGGCGTGTATGGCTGTTCAGAACGACGAAGCCAGCTCACCCAGAAGTGCGTCGAGCCTCCGGGTGAGGCCAAACCGGATTTGTGGATAGCTGCTCAAATAGCTAAAAGAATGGGGTTCGAAAGCCTCATCCCCTGGAACATGGACGACGCGCCCACTGCGTATAAGATGGCGTGGGATGATTACAGAGAGTGTGTGAAGATGACCGAACATACCCTCTATGGCATCACCTACGATCGCCTCGCCGCGCTTGACGAGGGCCTTCAGTGGCCATGTCCCAACGAAAAGAGCCCAGGAACCGCAAAACGCTATGTGCGGGGTCAGGACCCTCTCATGGATATGCCTGAAATAGTCAAGGTTCCGCCGACGGCCATGATCTATTTTTATGGGGATAAACAACACGAAGGCAAAGCGAATGTCTTCCTTCGACCTTATAAGGGGCCGGAAGAACCGCCGGACAAGGACTATCCCTTTTTCCTCACCACCGGCCGCACCATCGAGCAATGGCATACGGGGACCATGACCATGAGGGTTCCCGAAATCGCTCGATCAAAACCCAATGCGTATGTTGAAATAAATCCAGCGGATGCAGAAGCATATGGGATCAAGAACGGGGACATGGTCAAGATTACGAGCAGACGAGGTTTTAACATCCTACCCGCGCACGTGGTGAAGAACTCGCTGCCTGGTATTCTGTTCGTCCCATGGTTCGACCAAGAGTGGGATAGGATGATCAATCGGGTTACCATCGATGCGTTTGACGAAGGTTCGAAGCAGCCTGAATTCAAAATCTGCGCGGTAAAACTCGAAAGGGTATCCGACCCTAAAGACGTCGCTGATATGAGGGTGATACATGACGTGAACGAGCCGTTCCCGGGTAAACTTTAGACAACAACTTTGGACAACGCGTCCCCTATTCGCGTCATGCAAAAGGCGCATTCATAGGCTCAGTAAGTGATCATCACAGGCAGCGTCATCTATGTCAGACCTGAAGATTCGGCGGCGGTACTCCGCAAGCTCGTGGAATATCCTCAAATCACTTTTCACGTGGGCTCAGATGACGGCTCTGAGCTCATCGTGAATTTCGAGGCGCCCACGCAGGATGACCTGGAGCCCTTTTGCAGCATGCTGAAAACAGAGATACCTGAGATTATTGATATCGGTCATGTGTACATCAATTTTGAGGATGAAGTAGATTCCCTGACAGGGAATGGGGAACAGGATTAGGGTCGTGGAGCGGGGCGTTTAGAGAGTAGCGTACATGTGTGTCATTAAACTTTACCTTGGTGTGGTAGAATAACCGGGTGGTCAATGATCAAACTCCTAAAAGACGTGATAGAATATCTACGCCTGGGGACGTCCGACGACTATAAGGTAAACCGGACACGTCCGCCAGGCGCGGTTGACGAGAAGCGTTTTATGGCGCTCTGCATAAGGTGCAACCGCTGTCTGGAAGTGTGTCCTTATCATTCCATCGTCAGGGCAGGATTCGGGGGAAAAATCGGGACGCCCTATATCTTTTCGGAGTCCAAGGGCTGCTACCTTTGCATGGCGTGTTGCCAACTGTGCCCCACAGGAGCATTGGACCGCACCCTGAACAATCCCGAGCAAGTCAAAATGGGAAAGGCAAAGATTGACCCGAAAATCTGTTACAGCCATCTTTTCCTAGAACACGATGTCGTTCCGGACGAATCGCTCACCAAGATAGGGGCGCTCTGCAATACCTGCTACAATGTATGTCCGCTTAAAGACGCGGCAATCGTACTGAAAGACAATCTGTATCCTGTGGTTACCGATGCGTGCGTCGGCTGCGGTGTCTGCGTAGAACGCTGCCCCACCAGCCCGATCAGAGCTATTCATGTCATTCCGACAGGCATGGGGCGGATCGACGAGGCAGGCTTCTATTTCCGAAAGGCAAAATCGCATTTTGAGAAGAGCCGCTCTTCCGCCAGCCAACAACCGGGTCAACCGTTGAGTGGGGAAAGGCTGTTGGACGAGAAATTCAAGATTGACTCGTCCGGCAAACAGCCGACCTTTGAATTTCCGTATGAAAAGCCTTCGTCTTTAGAGGGTTGGGAGTAATGTACACGCGCTATCGTCGCATAGTCCAATCAGTCGTTATGGCCTTGATATTTGCGGTTCCTGTGCTCAATATCTACGAAATCTATGCAGTGACCGGCACGTTATATGCCTTAAATTTCGGGGGGCTCGGCGTGGCAGATCCCGCGGTCATCCTCCAGGCCATATTCGCCGCGGGGGAGCTCACCGTCCCTTTGTTGAGCGCTGCGCTGTTTCCGCTCCTTGTAGCCGTTCTGTTCGGACGAATTTGGTGCGGCTGGTTTTGCCCTTTTCTGTTCCTTGCGGAGGGCGCGGATTGGCTGCGAAACAAGATAGGCGCCAAAAGGTGGCCTCGCATCTTTGGCCGAGGCGTTTGGGTGCAGAATCCGTTGGCCGCGAACGCGACCAGGTACGCTTTTTTGCTGGGGGGTACTGCGCTGGCCGGCGCCATTGCCATCCCCGTGCTCAATTACGTGAATGCCCCGGGTATCCTGAGCACCGAAGCAATGATATTTGTGAAGGAACGAACCGTCTCCATAGAGTTTGGATTGATCGTGATCCTATTCGTTCTTCAGTTGACCATTCTCCCAAAGATGTGGTGCAGACTTTTCTGCCCCACAGGGGCTGTGATATCCCTTTTCCGAAGTCCTTTCGGGCTTCGCGTGATCTCCTTGGCGCGTCAGACTACAAGCCCGTGCTGTCGAGAAAACACCTGCACATCGGTCTGTCCCATGGGATTGGCGCCTTTTCGGGATGCCGGGAATTTGCTTTGCGTGAATTGCGGAAAGTGTATCGAAGCGTGCCCCTTGGGGAACTTGGCTTTCCAGGGCTTTGAGATACGGCCAGCGTCTGCGAAGCGATAGGATAGGCAACCAGCCCCGGCGGCCACAGAGGGGTTTTTCGGTTCATGTCATTTTCCCCCCATGAGCAGGAACGCATCGCATGGTCGTGAGCACTCGGCGCTGCGTCTCAGCCCCTGTGCACAAGCTCACATCTCTGCGAAAGAGAAAGGTTTGGATGCTCGGGTGTAATCCTTACCATGTAGCCGTACAGGCCCGTGTGGTCCAGGGGAATGCTCCCCTGGAAGAGCACCTTGCCATCTTCCACTTGGGATTGAGTTGCGCATAGCCGCGTCGAATAACGGACCTTGAAGTTGTCGTTCAAGTCAATGGGCCCGTGGAGCAGCTCGACGCGAAGCTCTTCGGGATTGTGTCCTGCCGTGTCCACAAGGACATTCATCTCGAGTTTTTTCCCTTTGGCCGGAACATCTGCAATGGGAACAGTCACATCAAGAATCCGAATCTTGTCCCAGTCTTCCTTTATGCGTTTTTTCCATTCCACCATGCTCTTGAGAGCAGAGAAATTGTTTGCCTTCAGGTGTCGATAGTTTCGAGCCGCCGGGACATAGCATGTTTCTACGTAATCTGAGACCATACGATGCGAGTTGAAGAAAGGACAGATCGTCTGGATTGATCGTTTCATCATACTGATCCAGTTGCGAGGGATGTCATCGACAGACCGATCGTAAAAAAGAGGGATGACGCTCTCCTCCAACAGATCGTAAAGGGCTCGACTCTCGATATCGTCCTGATAGTCAGGATTTTCATACTCTTCACGCCAGCCGATGGCCCATCCGTTGTCTCCTTGATAGCCTTCATCCCACCAGCCGTCGAGTACGCTGAGGTTCAGGGCTCCATTGGCCGACGCCTTCATGCCGGACGTGCCGCACGCCTCGAGGGGCCGTCGAGGCGTATTGAGCCATACGTCAGCCCCTTGCACCATGTATCTCGCGATATTGATGTCGTAGTTCTCGAGGAACGCGAGCTTGCCGCGGAACTCGGGTCGCTTGCTGAGTTCGACGATTTTCCGGATGAAGCGTTTCCCTTCGTCGTCTGCAGGGTGGGCCTTGCCCGAAAAGATAAGCTGCACAGGGTGTTCGGGGTGGGACAAAATTTTGGCTAACCTATCGGGGTCTCGGAATATGAGCGTGGCCCTTTTATACGTGGCAAACCGCCTGGCGAAGCATATCGTCAGGATTTCGGGATTCAAAGCATTTTCTGCTGCTTCCACTTGTTCGAAAGATGCGTTCTGGCCCTTGAGTTGTTGCACCAGCTTGCGCCGCGCGAACGCTACAAGTCGGGCTCGGCACCTCTCGTGAGTCCTCCACAGCTCGGTATCGGGGATTTTTTCCGCCCGCTGCCAAATTTTCTCGTTGTCCGGATCCTCAGTCCACCCCGGACCAAGGTATCTGTCGTACAATCTCCCTAATTCACGGGAGATGTATGAGGGGATATGGACTCCATTGGTGACGGGCAATATTGGGACGTCGCTCTTTTCCGCATTAGGCCACACCTGATGCCACATCTCTTTGGTAACCTTCTCATGGAGCTTGCTCACCCCGTTGGCTCGCGAGGTCAGCCGCAACCCGAGCACGGGCATCCAGAAACCTTCTGCCCTGTCGGTCGGTATTTTTCTGCCAAGCCCCAAAAAAGCCTCGAAGTCTATTCCCAGCCGTGCGCATAGGGCTCCGAAGTACTTCTGCATGAGCCCTCGATCAAAAACGTCGTTACCCGCCGGCACCGGCGTATGTATGGTAAGGATGCTCTGGCTCCTCACTATTTCCAAAGACTCTTCGATGGAAAGTCCTTGATTTTCGACGAAAGATCTGACTCGTTCGATCAGCGTGAAGGCGGCATGTCCTTCGTTGAGGTGATAGACGGCCGGCTCCATCCCCATGAGCTCCAGGGCTCTGACGCCCCCGATGCCCAGCAGGATTTCCTGCCTTATTCTCATCTCGACGTCTCCCCCATACAGGCGAGAGGTGACCATTCTGAGCTGGGGGCTGTTTTCCGGGATGTCTGAATCAAGGAGGAACAGGGAGACTCTCCCCACGTTAACCTTGGCGACCCTGCACAAAATTGTTTCACCGGCAAGGTCAACGCTCACAAGGAGAGGCGAACCCTTGTCGTCGGCGACCTTTTCCAGCGGAAGAGTATCGAACTCGGTGGTGGGGTAGTATTCCTGCTGCCACCCGTCGGCAGTAAGACGTTGACAAAAGTATCCTTGCTTATACATGAGGCCCACCCCGACGACAGGGAGATTCAGATCGCTGGCCGATTTGAGGTGATCACCGGCCAACACACCCAAGCCGCCTGAATAGAGCGGAAGGGATTCGGTGAGGCCGAATTCAAGTGAAAAATAGGCGGTGAGAAAATCAACGGGTTTAGGCAGATGATAGTCATAGGACCTTGTGCGACCCATGTAGGCTCGGAATTTGTTCCGCACTCTCTCCGCATGTTCCAGGTATCCCTCGTCTTTGCTTATCTCGGCCAGGCGAGACCTTGAGAGACGCACCAGCGTCTGCAACGGGTTGTGATTGCTGTCGTGCCAGAGTTCTTCATCGAGGTACTCGAAAAGTTCCACTGCATCAGGATTCCAGCAAAACCAGAGGTTTCCCGCAATCTCTCGCAAACTTTCCAGACTTCCTCCGCTGGGGGGAACGACTACATACTTCCGAAACGGCATTGTCACCTCTTTGATCGCGTTTCTCGTCTATCGAGTTCAGGATCAACCAGCTTCACGCGGGGATATTTTAGTTTATCATAAGCCGCCCTTTGACGGAAAGCATCGTCATTCTCAAAAAGACTTTTCGAAAGGCATTGCTGCCAACATCGGCCTGGCCTGGCGAAAGAGCGCGCCTGCGTTGGCGGACTCGGGTCATTTGCAGCGACAGCGACAGAAAAAGTTGACTTCGAGCTCTTGTATAGGTAAGCATGGTATGAGACACAATCCTTGCATGTGCGCCGTCTCACTTCTACGGCGTAATGAGCAAAATAAACACTAGCTGTTCTAAGGTTTAGCGACCTTCGGCGGCTTGACATGACATCAACCACACCACCCTGGGGGCGCGGTTCCAGCGCCACCCTGAAGAAAAGGATTTCCGATGGCACGCTCTGAAATATTGCAAGACAAGCTGATATTGGCAGTTGACGACGAAGAAGACGTTCTCGAGATCATCGAGGAAGAGCTGACGGATGCGGCAGACGTGACCCTCCACACTGCCACGACCTTCGAGAAGGCCCAGCAATATTTGGTGTCTTACACCTACGATCTTGTCATCTTGGACATCATGGGCGTCCGGGGGTTTGATTTGCTACAAATCGCTGAAAATGCTGGCTTCCCGGTGGTGATGCTCACCGCACATGCCTTCAGCCCTGAAGCTTTGAAGAAATCTATCCAGTTGGGGGCCCGCGCCTTTTTGCCCAAGGAAAAACTCGGCTCTCTGGTTCCTTTCCTCGAGGATGTACTCAAGTTGAGTTACCAATCAGTGTGGAGCAAGGCCCTCGACCATGTGGGAACCCTGTTCAACAAGAAATTCGGCTCTGATTGGCGCAAGTCCGAAGAGGCTTTCTGGCAGGAATTTGAGAAGAAGCTTACGATTGAGGAAGCCGCCATCATAAAATAGGCGCTAGTGCTGGGCCACACGCGGATCCCTAAGACGAGAGGCTCTCCGAAGCAGCATGGATCACTGCGAGAGAGAATGCGCGTGTGGAGATTTGAGCTATCGTTGCGTTATTTGTGTAAAGGCGGCTTTCTGCGCGAAGTCACTTTTTGAAAGAGGAAGGATTATATATGTCTAACGTTGTGATTGTTTCTGCGTGTCGCACAGCCATAGGCGCATTCGGCGGCAGCCTACGCGATGTCCACGCATCGACCATTGCCAGCGTGCCTATGAAAGCGGCAATCGAGCGGGCGGGGATCTCTCCTCAGGTCATCGATGACGTGAGATTCGGATGCTGTCTTAATCCCACTGACGCCATGAACGTCACCCGGATAGCCGCTTTGATAGCGGGCGTCCCTGATTCGGTGCCCGCGGTCACCATTAACAGGGTGTGCATTTCCGGCATGGAAGCCACGCTCTCAGGCGCGGCGATGATACGCGCAGGCGTTGCAAATATCATCCTCGCCGGCGGAGTGGAGCACATGTCAGGGGTGCCTTACACCATAGAGAAGGCTCGGTGGGGCGCTCGGATGGGCAATGACGTTATCACGGATGCGATGCAAACCGGCCTGCATTGCGGCTCGCATATTCTCCCGTATCCCGAGGACGGCCCCATCGAGTTTTTCCGGGGCAAACCGTATATCATGGGCCATACCGCGGAATTCGTGGCCGCAAAGTATGGCATCAGCCGGCAGGAACAAGACGAGATTGCCCTGAGGAGCCACAACAACGTCGAACGGGCCACCAAAGATGGTTCCTTTGCGGATGAGATAGTGCCTATCTCCGTGCCCCAAAAAAAAGGAGCGCCCAAGATATTTGACAAGGATGAACACTTCAGGCCGGGGCTCACCATGGAAGCCCTCGCACGACTCAGTCCGGTGTTCATTCCCAAGACAGGGACTGTAACGGCGGGCAATTCCAGCGGCATAAACGACGGCGCGGCTGCTATGGTCATTATGTCAGAAGAGCGCGCTAAGGCCGACGGGCTCAAACCCCTCGCCAGGATAAAAGCAGTCGGTATGGGCGCTTGCCATCCTACAGTGATGGGCCTCAGCCCCGTGCCAGCAGTCAAAAATCTGCTGAAAAATTCCGGATTGAAGCTTGACGATTTCGAGCTCATCGAACTCAATGAGGCTTTTGCAGCCCAATATCTGGGGTGCGAACGGGAGCTCGGACTGAATCGAGAGATCACCAACGTGAACGGGTCTGGGATAGGACTCGGACACCCTGTGGGATGCACAGGAGCGCGAATTATGGTGTCTCTCATCTATGCGATGAGGAAGCGAGGCAAAACCCTTGGGCTTGCCACGCTGTGCGGCGGCGGAGGCGTTTCCATGGCGTGCGCCCTTGAGGTCCTCTAGTTCGGCTTCAACAGGACTTCGGCGGATAATTGCAGCGGTTCAGGAAAAGACGCGAATTCGCCGTGAGCATTTCTGCTGGATTGATGTGAGCTGAGATTGCAACGCGTCTGCTGGTCCTCGCAATGATGAGCAGGCCATGGGAGCGTTGCGAGCGACGCGAAGCAATCTCATGATAGAATTGAAGAAGACCTATACTGGACAAAAAGAGGGCGCAAAACTTGCTGTGTCGTTGAGGCGTGAGCCAAGGGCGAGGTTTTGTCAATTTCCCCAAGCGCATAGCCTCGCAGGGCAAGCAGGGCCGGAGAAACAGTCGAATATTCTGGCGACTGGTCGCCAGATTCGACCGGCGGGATTGGCGTCACCAGGAACGCAGGACGTAGATGCCAAGGCGCAGGAGATAGAGACAGACAATCGCCGCGGCGATGACGCCCGTGATGACATGTAATCGCCGACCTGCGCGGCGCAGGTTGTCCCACAGGTCGCCCAAACGAGGAACGTCCAATCCATTTGCGAAGAGGAGCTGGATAGCGTACAGCACGCCCAAGACTATGAGTACTGTGAGCAAGAATTTCGTCACTGAGGAACACCGCTGCGGACGGATGTCGAAATCGTCCTTATTATTGCATGCGGACCAGCGTGTTTCAATCGGATGAACAGCGCGCCATGAAGATTCAGTTTCAGAAAATGCACGGGACGCTCAATGACTTCGTGGTGTTCGCCGACATGGACAACAGCGTTGCTTTGTCCGAAAGTACTGTGGCAAGGCTGTGCGATCGTCGCGCCGGAATCGGGGCAGACGGTCTGATCGTCGTTAGACCATCTGCAGTGGCGCATTTCTTCATGGATTATTACAACTCAGATGGTTCCATCGCTGAGATGTGTGGGAACGGCATACGCTGCCTCGCAAAATATGTCTTTGACAACGACTTGCTGAGAGAACGAGAACAGCATATTGAGACGAGAGCTGGCATCAAGACCGTGTCGCTGGAGGTCGGAGACGACGGGAGGGTGCAGTGCGTACAAGTGGATATGGGCGTCCCGATTTTCGCTACGCCCAAGATACCCGTGCTGGTCTCTCCTGAGCAGGAGCCCGTATTAAACTATCCTTTGGAGGTTCAAGGACGCATCTTTCGCAGTTCGTTTGTATCCATGGGGAACCCGCACTGTGTTATATTCGTAGATGAGCAAATCGAATCACTCCCCACTGTCTATGGTCCTGCGATCGAGCGTCATTCTCTTTTTCCTCAAAAGACCAATGTGGAATTCGTGAGGATTGTTTCTACTGGCCGGCTTACTATGCGCGTATGGGAACGCGGAAGCGGCGAAACGCTCTCATGCGGCACCGGCGCATGCGCCGCCGCGGTGATAGGCATATTGCAACATGTTGTGCAAACGCCCGTGACGGTGGATCTGCTCGGAGGGACGCTCGAGATACAATGGAACGGGCCGGGGTCTTCGGTCTTGATGTCCGGACCTGCGACGCGAGTTTATGAAGGATCGATAACACTTTGAATATAAAATCATTAAACTTGACAGCTTGTTGGACTTGGTCTAAGGATTGGCAGCGGAGAGTTGTGTGTTCACGGCTCGCGTGCGCCGGTCTCCGGGGTCGTGTGGCTTGGCGCAACGCATCCAGCGAACCGAGGATTGCCTGCGTGAGGATCAAGTCAGCATGATGACGACAATGAAAAAATCATCCAAGGGTCTTACCACTATTGAGATGATCTTTGCCATTGTCACTATCGCGGTCTTGACAGGGATCTACCTTTTTATGGTGGACTCTTACAAATACCGACGCATGGGTGAACAGGCGGCAAAGGTACTCATGCTTGCAGCTAAGGTTCAGGAGGATTTTTTTGCCCGGGAGCATCACTATTTTGACGCCGAAATATCCGGCAATTCTGTTGATGGCTACCTGATGACCCCTGACGGACAAAAGACCAATGTGCAAATCCCCCCGTCGGTGGTCTTGAGCATGAAATCTCAAGGCAAGGACAAAACCGCGTTCACGGGTACCGCCTACTATCAGGGAGGCAAGTTTGTTCACTACTACGATTCGACGACAGGCAAGATAACTACCAGTGAGCGACGGCCGGACAAACCTTAGATGAAGAGAGCCATCTTCTCAGCGTTTCGTCGCTATGAAATTTATGTCGTGACGACCATCATTGCCGTGGTGTTCGTCGCCGCCATGGGTATCGTCGCGTTGGCGCTCCGTTCATCGATGGCGACGCCTCCGTATGAGGCCCTTTCAGAGTCTGATCTTCGTCAAGTGTTTGCCACCGCGTACCTGCGTTTCAGAGAAGACGATGGCACCCCTTATCTCAAGGTAGAGCTGCATAACGGTACCCTATGGTGGATTAAGAAAGTCGAATTTGATTTTGAAGGGGCGAGGTACGTGTTGCGGGAGTCAGACGCGTTTAGGCCCCTCCATTTGGGCGCTGTGCGCTGCACCCTCAAGAAACCGCCAAAAGATCGCAATCAAATAGAATACGATGTAAAGATAGTGGCCGCGTATGGTTACTCGCCCTCGCAGACGGAAGCGCAAAAGGCGCCTGGGCCGGTAGCAGGGGGAAGCGGTCGAGCTGGCCTGTAGCATCTCCTGTTTGCAACCATTGTGCAAGGTGAGTTATACTTCCTGAAGTCATACCCCTGGGGACAGCAGTGGACGAGTTCTTTAACACCTTGGGAATCCACATTGGTACATCCCCACTATATCGAAGGGAGGCATCTTGAATGAACGAGTTTGAAAAAGCCCTTTCCGTCGGGCGACCACCGAATATTGTTCGTCTCTTCCCTAATTCCAAGGCGCTCATCGTAAGCGGGAAAGTGATTGATCGAGCTGCGCTGGCCAAAGGCAAGTCTATCGCCATTGCCGCGTCGGTGAGGAATTCCTTTGTAGCTCGCGGCGCGCTGCGGGCGGCCCAAAGAGCCAATGCTGCCATTATCATTGAGATCGCCAAATCCGAGGGTGGAGCAGATGCATACTGCGACGTGAGTCTGTGGAACATGGCGAGATTGGTCGATGCCATTTGCAATGAGCAGGCTATTACCGTACCCATCGCTATTCACGCGGATCATTATGGCATCAAGAAGACCTCGGACGTCGCCGTTGCAGAGACCGAGATTCCCTCGCTCTTCGATGCAGGAATCACCAGCATCGCGATTGACGCGTCCCACATGCCGGATGACGAAAACCTTCTCGCAAATATTGCGCTCCAGAAAACCATTCCTACTTGGGCGGGCTACGAGACAGAAGTAGGGGAGATCAAAGGCAAAGCCGGGTTGTCCACCGTGGAGGAGGCCCTCTTCCTCATCCAAGGGCTGAACGCCCACAGCATCTTTCCCGACTGGATCGCCCTGAACAACGGCACCACTCATGGCATAGAAGCCAGCGACGCGGGCATACAGGTCGATCTGACCGCCAGCATTCACAAGGCATTGGAAAAATATCACGTTTCAGGCGCGCAACACGGAACCTCCGGAAACAATTTCGATCGGTTGAGGGAAATTGCTGCAAAGACTCGCACCACAAAGGCAAATGTGGCCACCGCCCTGCAGATGGTCTCATGGGGTATTCAAGTTAATGAATACGGCAACGCGGTACAGGACGAGGAGGGAAATTTTATCAAGCTGCCTGACCGAGGCGTCTCAGAAGAGATGTGGAACCTGATGGTGGCCTATGCTCGAGAAAAAGGCTGGAAAGGTGGAGATTACAAGAAACTCAATCGCCCCTTTGAAAACCGCTTGTTAGGACAGCCGCGTGAGATTCGTGAGCGCATGGTCAGGAACGTAGAGGATTTCGTGTATCAGCTTATCACGGAAGTATTCAATGGCGCAGATACGGCGCCGCTCGCCATGGAGGCTATCTTGAAGGCTGGCTCCTACGACCTCGGACCTAAGGCAAGCCGTATCGAGGATCCAAAGGAGTGGACCGAGGAAAAGATCCGGCAAAGGGCGAAGACCATCTCAGGACACAAAGGTCCCCACGGGAACTTTGACGATTGAACGTTCTTCGGCGGCCTTTTTCCACGATTTTTGTATCGTGAGATTGCTTCGTCGCCTTCGGCTGCTCGCAATGACAAAAAGCCCTTTGATCAGTCATTTCGAGTATGTACGTTTCGGCGTTGCTGTCCGAACATTAGCGTTGTGGCTGCTGTGCGGTAAGTCTGTGTAAACGAGATTCTACCAGGTTCCTCTATCGAAAGGGCGCTCATGACCGATTCCAAATGGGGTATAACACGGCAGCAGGCCCTCGCGCTCATGGAGGAGCGCCTGCAAGCCGAGAATTTGCGGAAGCATTCCCTGGCTGCCGAGGCCATCATGCGGGAACTCGCTCTCAGGTTCAACGAGGATCCCGATCTATGGGGCATAGCGGGCCTGCTGCATGATCTCGACTACAACGAGACTCGGGATAACATGAGTCAGCATGGGTTGATCACAGAAAGGATTCTGTCGCAGCTCGGCGTGAGCCCCGAGATTACGGAAGCGATCAAGTTTCATAATAGCGATCACCTTGGCATGGCGCCTACCAAGCCCATTCACTTCGCCATTAGCGCTGCGGAAACCATAACTGGCCTCATCGTCGCGACGACCCTTGTTTACCCTGAGAAAAAGCTGGCTGCGGTGAGGCCAAAATCGGTTCTAAAACGTATGAAAGAAAAGGAATTCGCTCGAGCAGTGAGTCGGGATCGCATAAGGCAGTGCGAACACATCGGCATCCCATTGCCTGAGTTTGTGGAAATCAGCTTGAAGGCCATGCGCGGCATAAGCGACCAACTCGGTCTGTAGAAAAAACTGCGAAATGCTCGACCGACGCACGTCGCGACTGATCATAAAGCGCCCTCTCTCGCGCCATTAAGGACTTGCATGGGATTCCCTGACCACAAGACAAAAATTGTGGCTACCATAGGGCCCGCCTCTGAAAGCGAGGAAATCCTCCGGCAGATGATCGAGGCTGGCATGAATGTTGCCCGCTTGAACTTTTCGCATGGCGATTTTGACTCCCATGCGAGGATGATCCAGAATATTAGAGCGGCTGCACAGGCCGTGAACCGGCGGGTTGCAATTTTGGCCGACCTGCCAGGGCCCAAGATTCGCATCGGAGTACTCGAGCGAGAGCCATTATTCTTGGAAGCCGGCGCATCGTTCACGTTGACGGTCGAGCCGGTAAAAGGTACGGTCCAGCGGGTGCCGGTCACGCTTCCAGAGCTGCCTTCTGTGGTCCATCCGGGCGACACGGTATTCTTGAATGACGGCCTCATCGAGCTGCGGGTTCAGAGCGCTAAGGGCCCTGACGTCAACTGAGAGGTGGTAGTGGGGGGCGAGTTGCGGTCGCGCAAGGGACTAAACCTTCCAGGCGTCGATCTAGGCATCAGCGCGTTTACGGACGCGGACAAGAAGTGGTTGGCGTTCGCCATGGCTCAGGGCGTCGATGCAGTCAGTCAGTCCTTCGTGAACCAAGCAGCAGACATCCAGGCTGTTCGCGCTGCTGCTCAGGCTCTTGGGAATGTACCGTTTATTGTCGCGAAGATCGAACGTGCGACTGCCATACAACGTTTTGACGAGATACTCGAAGCTGCGGATGGGATTATGATTGCGCGTGGGGATCTTGGCGTGGAGACTCCCATCGAAGAAATTGCGATCCTTCAAAAAAAGCTTATTCAAAAAACGAGACAGACGGGAAAGCCAGTCATAACTGCGACGCAAATGCTGGAATCCATGACCGCAAGTCGGCGTCCCACAAGGGCAGAATCGACGGATGTTGCGAACGCCATATTGGACGGCGCCGATTGCGTCATGTTGTCTGAAGAATCCGCAAACGGCATGTTTCCGGTGGCTGCAGTTTCGATGCTGGCGAGGATTGCGGCTCAGGTCGAACCTTACCTGTTTGCCGACGCGCGATTTCAGGAATGGGACAGGCCGGCCGCCTCATCTGTCATTGATCTGCGCGACCTTGTTTCCATGAGCGTAAGGACTGCTGTGCTCAAAGCGCAACCCGCTGTGGTTATCGTACCTACTCGCACGGGCGCGTCCGCTCGCAGCATTGCCAGATATCGGCTTCCTGTGTGGATTGCGGCCGTCAGCCCTCTCGAGAGCACTTGCCAGCAACTGATGTTCTCGTACGGGGTGTACCCTGTGTACCATCCAGACCATCCCCGGGATTGGACGCCTTATGTGCGCAGTTTTCTTGCGTCTCATGAATTAGCAGGCGATATAGTGATTCTCACCGAAGGCCCCTCGGTAGAACATCCATCGACCGCCCACCGAATGGAGATAATTGATATTCGACGCGGCTAGGCGGCAAGGAAGAGGTGGATTGCGGCCGCCAGAGGCGGAGCCTTCGTGAGTCGTAGCCCGCGGCGCCAGCTCTGCGAGGCTCATGCAAAACGAGTCTCAGATGCTTGATTCCTCTATCTCCCTAGCCAATTCTCTCCTATAGGAGCGGAGTTTTTCTTTCAATACTGGATCATGACTCGCCAGCACCTCTACCGCAAATAACGCCGCGTTTTTTGCGCCTGCAGCCCCGATTCCCATGCAGGCCACCGGGATGCCGCCAGGCATCTGAACAGTGGACAAGAGCGCATCAATGCCGTTGAGAGAGGAGGAGTCCATGGGTACGCCAATCACGGGAATTACCGTGTGGGCCGCCAGAAATCCCGCAAGGTGCGCAGCCATACCCGCGCCGGCAATGAGCGCTTTCCAGCCTTCTTCTTCCGCACGCTGCGCTATGTGCGCAACGCGTGCAGGGGTTCGGTGAGCCGACGCAACCATCATGACGTAGGATACTCCAAAGTCCTTCAGCACCTGCGCCGCCTTGTCCATGGTTTCTCGGTCAGATTTGCTGCCCATCACGATGCCTACCTGCACTGGGGTCATGGTGTATGTCCTTCCCTGTGCTGATCGAGGTACTCGGCGATAGCTCCATCGTAGTGATGCGTAAGACGAAATACTTTCTTTGCAAGACGAAAATTGGTTTCCAGAGATACCGATCCCCCTGACGCACGGAGTTCTTCGATTACGAGGCGGTAATCAGCGGGATCGCAGATCACTGTGACGAAGGGATAATTTTTGGCCGCGGCCCTGAGGAGCGTCGGGCCGCCAATATCAATGTTTTCTATCGCCTCCGCAAGGCTGCAGCCCGGCCGCGACACGGTGTTCTCAAAGGCGTAGAGGTTCACCGCCACCAGGTCTATGGGCAATATTCCATGCGTTTCCATTGCCTCGCGATGGGTGGGATTTGATCTTATGGCCAAAATCCCCCCATGAATTTTTGGGTGCAGCGTCTTGACTCTCCCATCCAACATTTCAGGGAATCCCGTAAAGTCTGAGACTTCCTTTATGGGGACGCCGGCTGATGCAAGGGACTTTGCCGTACCCCCTGTGGACAGAATCTCGACGCCGAGCGCAGCAAGGGTTTGTCCTAACTCCGCTACACCGGCCTTATCCGTGACGCTGATCAAAGCTCTCTCAATCTTTGGCATAGGCCGCCTCCTCTCTCTTTTTGCGGGGATTATTTGCCGCTCTGCATTTGGCTGGTGGGCTTATTTACGAGCTGGATCTGGGCAAGGGCGTCTTTGCCCCATTGACTTTCTGGGTCCTGCTTTGCCAAGGTGTTCAAAAGTTTCAGGCCCTCAGGAACCCTGCCCAATTTGAGAAGCAGCGAACCCGCGTGAAAACAAGCAGCGGGATCGTCCTTATCGATTTCTCTAATTTTATTCATCATTTCCAGAGCCGTGGCGTATTCTTCACGCTGGGTGAAGATGATGCCCAGTCTATAATAGGCCTCCTTGAATGACGGCTCCGCGGCGATTGCTTTCTTGTAGAGTTCCGTGGCCTTTGCCAGGTCTTTTTTTTCCTCATGGCAATAGGCGAGGTTGTAAAGGGCCTCAGGGAGGTCTTCTTTCACAAGGATAGCTTTTTCGTAATATTCAATGGCCTTGTCGAGGTCTTTTTTGTTGAAGTAGGCGACGCCAAGGTTGTAGGCCGCCTTTTCTGGGGTAGAATAGGAGGGATCAGCAAGGCATTTCTGGAACTGGGCTATGGCATCATCATAGGAGCCTTTCGCCAGGTACGCGGTTCCCAGGTTGTTTACCGCCTCAGTCAACTTTGGGTCCAGACTCAGCGCCTTCTTATACTGGCTTATTGCCTCGTCATAGAGCCCTTTCCTTTGGTAAGCCAGTCCAAGCGCGTGCTCTATATCCGCGTTGTTAGGTTGGATCGCTTGAGCAGCCAAGAGCTCCTTGATAGCTTGAGGCGTCTGTCCTTCGGCAAGGTGGTTGATCCCTAGTTGATAATGGAGCTGATAGGAAGCTTGAGTCTGTGGAGTGGTCTTGTTTTTGGTTGGGATACACCCCGAAGGCGTCAGCGTCAACACCAGCAAGAACACCAGACACAAGGCGGCGGTCTGCTGGGCGTGCATTCGGGCTTTCAATCTTTGGCGGACGAGTGTTGCTGCCGCTCCCATGCATTGATGCAACGAACTCTGCAAAAGGCTTACACCTCGGCCGATAGATGCGAGAACATGAGCTCCTTCACAAGCGCTTCAAGAAAATTTTTCGGATTCCGCCCCGAATCCCACCTCCTCACATGAGGCGTTTCTGATTCCTGGATAGCGTCGAACACTTCCTGTTGCCGCACGTATATTTCCCACCGGCCGTCCGAAAGATCTGTCTTTTCTCTCATTCTTTTTTCCAGTCGCTGTCGGACAACCTCGGTGGCAGCGACGCAGTGGATGATCAGAAAAACAGCTCCGCAACGTCGCGCTATATCGGCGGCTTGTCGTCTGTGAGAACCTTTGAGGAACGATGCGTCCAAAATGATGGAGTCTCCTCTTTTCAGATGCTGTTCCGCTTCTTGGAACATAGTCTGATAGATCGATTCCGTTGTGGTGGCTGTATAGATTCCTGTTCCGTACTTGTCAAGCCTCTGTTCGGTTTCTGAAAGGCCGAGGAGGCGTTTGCGCAGCGCATCTGAACGGATCACCTGTATGCCCAAACGCTGGGCGGCCTTGGCAGCAATATAACTCTTGCCCACGCCCGTAAAGCCAAAAGTAATGATCAATGCAGGAGGCGGCGCGGGGTTCAGATACGTCGAAGAAAGCCTAAAATAGTTCTTGGCCCTTTCAGCGTGATCCGCCCGATCTTCCTGAGATATTTCAGGCTCCTCCAAAGCGAAACTATGCACTTTGCCGCGTACGAAAGCCCGATAAGACTTGTAAAAGGGCAAAAGTTTCACAATGTCTGGATCCCTGGAAACGGCTGCGTATTGTTCTTGAATGCGACGGGAAAAACCCGGATACGCTTTATCATCGAGATCCATTAAGAGAAAACTCAGATCAGATGCAATGTCCCCAAACCGGAAGCGATCGTTGAACTCAATGCAGTCGATCAGCATGATCTTTTCCCCAAACACCACGTGGTCTAGACGCAGGTCGCCGTGGCAGTCACGAATGAAGCCTTGTTGAACTCTTTTCGAAAAAAGATCAGCGTGATCAGCGAGAAACCCGTATGAGAGGCTGGCAATTTCCTCGTAGCGTCTTTTCGAGATTGTCTCGGGAATGAATCGCTCCGTCTGCGCAAAATTTTCTCTCACATTTTGATAAATCACAGGGATGGAACCGTAGCTCGCGATGGTTGAACTCGTTCTTGCCTTTCGATGCAGCTCTGACAATCGCTGTGCAAGTTGATCCAGCATATCCAGGGTGACAAGGTCTTGCTCGAGCATGTTTATCATGATGCGGTCTTCGGGAATCCTCCGCATGAGTACAGCGACCTCGATTTCCTCGCCGCGTGCTTCGAGATTGAAGCGCCCTTCATCCCGATAAATGGAGACTACCCCTTGATAGACGCCTTCTGAGAATCGAGAATTCAAGACGACTTCCTGATGACAATAGTGACGTCGTTTACTGAGGGAGCTGAAGTTCAGGAATCCGAAATTCACAGGTTTTTTGATCTTATAGACGAGATCCCCTGCTATGAATACCACCGAAATGTGCGTTTGGATGACCTCGACGGAGCCTGGTTTATGGGGATAAAAGTCCGGCAGGGACATGGCTTGGATGATACGTTGCAGGTCTGTCACGCGGCAGCGTCCTTTGCCAAGCCTGCCAGTTGACCGCACGCGGCGAGGATGTCACGTCCTCGAGATTTTCGTACAATCGCGGTCAGGGATTTTGACAGCAGAATATTTTGAAATGCAGCGACCCGCTCTGGTGTGGGCGACCTAAATTCCTGAGACAACTCGTCGTTAAAAGGGATGAGGTTGACCTTTGCTCTCACGCGAGAGAGCAGTCTCACGAGGCCGCGGGCGTCTGCATCCGAGTCGTTGAAACCGTTGATCAGGACGTACTCGATGGTTATGCGCATCCCTCTCGGCAATGGAAACTTTTCCAGGGCAGAGATGAGTTCTTCCACACTGTGCTTCCTGTTTATCGGCATGATTCGGCTTCTCTGCTCGTTGGTGACAGCGTTGAGGCTTACCGCGAGCTTCACCCGAACCAGTTGACCAAGCTGGATGATTTTGTCGGGCAATCCCGCAGTAGATATGGTGAGTCTTCGCCATGAGATCTGCGGCCCTGACGGGTGCGTGAGGATCTGAATAGCCGCAACCGTATTGTCAAAATTGGAGAGGGGTTCGCCCATACCCATAAACACCACGTTCGTGATGTTCCGTTCGGGTTCTTGACGCCTCACTTCGTTCAATTGAGCGACGATTTCTCCCGCTGAAAGATTGCGGCGAAACCCGAGCGTGGCCGTTCTGCATATCCGGCATCCCATGGCGCATCCCACCTGGGTGGATACGCACAGCGTATCATACCCTTCGCTTGGGATGAGAACCGTTTCGATGCGCTGACCATCGGACATGGCCATCAAGAATTTCTTCGTGCCATCTGCTGAAGCAGCCACCGCTTCCACGCGTGGGACGGTAATGTATGCCTCGTTTTGCAGTTTCTCCCTGAGGGTCTTCGGCAGGTCAGTCATCTCGGAGAAGGAAGTGGCGCGTTTCTGATGAATCCATTTCATCACCTGATTCGCGCGGTACCGTTTCTCTCCCATCCGTTCAAAAAAGATTTGAAGTTCTGGATGAGGCAAGCCCCCCAAGTCTGAGGATGCAGTGAAAGGCTGCGACGCGCTGCTCATGAGGTCTCAACAAATCTCTGTTTCACTAAAAAAATAGCTGACTTCGAATGCCGCGCTCTCTGGCGAATCCGAACCGTGCACGATATTGTTTTGTTTGCTGTCCGCCCATTTGGCGCGTATGGTCCCTGGCGCTGCTTGTGCTGGATCAGTGGCGCCCATGATTTCGCGGTTGCGTGCAATTACATTTTCAGCTTCAAGGACCATGAGCACTACCGGTCCTGATATCATGAATGTCACCAGGTCGCTAAAAAATGGCGCATTCTTATGAACATAATAGAAGCCTTCGGCCTCGGAACGAGTGAGCCGTTTCATTTTTATAGCCGCAACACGAATACCGGCTGCCTCAAAAGTTGCGATGACCTGGCCTATAAGACCTTTCTGCACACCATCAGGCTTTATGATGGACAACGTTCTTTCCATTGATTCCTCCCTCTTATATCAGGACTAGACCTCTCGCCTCGAACGAAGTTGCGACATTGAGGTGCAAGCCATGTCCACAAAAGCGCTCTGTCTTGTCCGTATTGTGGAGAAGTTTGCACGTTTCTGGCTCATCGTCAACACCTCTTCCGTGCGCGAACAAGGGAGCGACAAACCCCAGAGGATTTTCCTAGAAAAGTGAAATTTTGTGCTAGAATGCCCGAAAGCCTTATACAATCGTTTGTCGGGGAGAGCGCATGAGAAAAGCTTTTGTATTACCACTCGCCGCTGCATTTATTGGCCTAGGGATTTGGTTCACTGCATCGGCCATGGCTCAAACACAAATCCAGCTCCCAAAACCTTCTCTTACGGGAAAGATGCCGGTTGAAACCGCAATGGCAAAGAAAAAGTCTGTTCGCGCTTTTTCTGCCGAAGGGTTAAGCCAGTCGCAAGTCTCCCAACTGCTCTGGTCCGCTAACGGCGATCTTCCAGTGGACGCCGTTGCGAGCGCAACCACAAAAGTATTGCCTTCTGCGGGGGGGCTTTATCCCCTTGAAGTCTTTCTGCTCACAGGCGCAAATACTGTGGAAGGCATACCGGCAGGCGTCTATAAGTACAACCCAGCGACGCACACGCTCAGCCTCGTGGCTGCCGGCGATAGTAGGCAGGCGCTCGCACAGGCAGCTTTCTCTCAGACATGGCTCGCGCGCGCTCCTGCCATTCTTGTGATCGGCGCGGTTTTTGCCAGGACCACCGCCAAATACGGGAACAGGGGAATTCAGTACGTGTTCATGGAAGCGGGAAATTCGAATCAGAATATCTACCTGGAGGCGGAAGCCCTCGGTCTAAAGACAGCCACCGTTGGAGCTTTTCATGAAGCCCAAGTGTCTTCTGTCCTGAATTTGCCTGCCGACGTCACGCCCCTTTTATTGATGGGCGTTGGGAAATAACTTCGCGCCTGTGAAAGCGCTTGTCGAGAATCCAATCGGGAAGAGAGGCGCGTGACAAGACACATTATGGGGACTCAGTACAAGACTTACCCAAGCTGGATTTCGCAGTTCGCGTGGATGGTGGTTGCTATCAATGTGGGGGGAAACCTCGTCGGGTTCTTCCTTGTGCAACTGCTTATTGCTTACGCGCAACCGTTCGAGCATTGGCAGGGCTTCGCTGGTCCATCGCTCAAGGCCAATCTCGCCATCCTGGCAATCCTCGTACCCTCTGCCATGTATTTCCTCATCGTCCTCGCGCGTCCCGTTGATTCGGCCTTGCGGAAGATGCAGGCGCAAGAAACGGTGGCTTGGCGATCGCTGCAACTTGCGCGGCGTCGCGTCATCAATATGCCATTCTACGCCGCGGCGATGAACTTGGCGGCTTGGATCGTACCGGCCTTGCTGTTCCCTTTCCTGTTCAAGCTTCATACCGTCAAATCTCCCTGGACAGTCGCCATTTATGTCATTTATGGCTTTTCCAACGCCGCGATGATCACACTGCTGGTGTTCGTGCTCCTTGAACACGCATGCAGAAAGACAGTGATCCCCGTCTTGTTCCCTGAGGGACGCCTACGCGATCAAAAGGGGACGCTATGGCTCAGCATCCGCAAAAAGCTCATGATCATGTATGTGGCCATTTGTCTCATTCCTATGTTTCAGGTTGCGCTCATGATAAGCTCGCGAGCCGGATGGACTTTTGACGGAGCTGAGGCATGCGAGGCGTTGCGATCCTTGGGAACATTCTCTTGGATACTGTTCGCCTTTAGCGCAATATACGGATTATGGCTGGCCGTGCTCTTCTCTCGCAATCTCTCTCAGCCAGCTGAAGAAATCATGGCTGTTACGCAACGAGTCAAAGAAGGGGATTATGACGCTCGCGTCCATGTCGTCAGCAATGACGAAATAGGCGTTCTCGGGGACAGGGTCAATGAGATGGCCATTGGACTCAAAGAAAGGGAAGAGATCCGGGAGGTTTTCAACCTCGTGACCAGCCCGGAAATAGGGCGTGAAATATTGTCCATGAAGCCATTTGAGGAGGGAGAGGTGCGGCGAGTGACCCTGCTTTTCGCGGACCTCCGTGGGTTTACAAGCCTGGCTGAACGACTTCCGCCTCGAGACGTTCTCAAGGCTATCAACAGCTATTTTTCAGCCATGACTGAGGCGATTGTGCGGCACAACGGCGTCGTCCTTCAATACGTAGGAGATGAAATCGAGGCGGTGTTTGGAGCGCCTCTGGACAACGCCTTACATGCGGACAAGGCAGTGGATGCGGCTCTCGCAATGCGCGCCGCTTTAGAGACATTGAATGAGCAAAGGGAGGCTGAAGGCGACGAGCCGCTTCGGCACGGCATTGGCATTCATACTGGTTCCGCTCTGGCAGGCATTGTGGGGAGTCAGTATAAGATCTCGTATGCCCTCGTGGGCGACACGGTCAACATCGCTTCCCGCATTCAGGATCTGACAAAGGAGATGGCCGCGGACATCCTTTTGAGCGGGGAAACCTACCGCGCTTTGACGATAGCCCGCAGGGTCTCGACGCCTGTGGAAGTCGCGGTAAAGGGAAAAGTGAACACCCTCGACGTGTACCGCCTGTGGTGACGGGCTATGGTTGCGTCCTGGGGTAGATTCGGGCGGCTTTACACACGAGCCGGCAAATCCAGCGATCAAGTAAAAACGGCGTCTGCGCGTCTACGCCGTATTTATCCTTGACAACTCCGTCAAATCTACATAATCTGCAAGCGACAATCGTCTTTTCCACCCTTTATATGTAGGTATGTAATTAAGGAGGTAGGTAGATGGACTGGGTTGTGATCGTGGCCCTTATCTGTGGGGCCGTAGGAGTGGCCTATAGCCTGATCACCGCAGGTTGGGTCTTCAAACAGGACGCTGGAAATCAGAGAATGCAGGATATCTCCGGCTACGTGGCAGAAGGCGCTATGGCGTATCTGACACGTCAGTATAAGGTTGTGGCAGTCATTGCTGTCATCCTGTTTATCATTCTCTGGTTGACTCTGGGCAAAATGCCCGCGATCGGGTTCCTCATCGGCTTGATCGGATCGGCTTTAGCAGGCTTTCTGGGTATGAAAGTCTCCGTCAACGCGAACGTACGCGTTGCCGCCGCTGCTGGTAAAAGCCTTCCGGACGCCCTTAAGGTCGCCTTCAAAGGCGGTTCTGTGACGGGCATTGTAGTGACTGGCCTCGCGCTGTTGGGCGTTGCCGGATTTTACCTCATTGCACGGTCTGCAGACCCCGATCCGCACAAAATTTTCAGCGCACTCGTTGGCCTTGGTTTTGGAAGCTCGCTCATGAGCGTGTTTGCCCGTGTCGGCGGCGGCATCTATACCAAGGCGGCAGACGTTGGTTCGGACCTTGTCGGTAAAGTCGAGGCGGATCTCCCTGAGGACGATCCCAGAAACGCTGGCGTCATCGCAGACAACGTGGGCGATAACGTGGGAGACTGCGCGGGTATGGCTGCAGACCTCTATGAGACTTACACAGTCACCATAGTGGCGGCTATGCTGCTGGGCAGTACAATCTACGGTGGAATAAAAACCACGGCGTTTCATCTGCCGCTGCTCATCGGCGGGGTGGCGATCATCGCATCCATCATAGGGACGTTCTTCGTTCGTTTGAGCCGCACAAAGGCTGAAAAAGACCTGTATATCATGGGGGCCTTGTATCGCGGGCTGGCTGTATCGGGAATCCTCGCTGCGATAGCCTTCTATTTTGTCGCGCTGATCCTTCCCTTAGACCAGGCTAAAGGAGTGGACTACGTCATATCGCCAACAAGGATATTCCTCATGGCTGTATTGGGGCTCGTCCTGACCGGTCTCATCGTGATTATCACCGAGTACTTCACCGGTATGTATGGTCCGGTCAAGTATGTCGCGAAATCAAGCACCACAGGCCACGGAACAAACATCATCGCAGGTCTGGCCATCAGCATGATCTCCACTGTGTTGCCAGTGATCGTTTTGGCCGCAGCCATTATGGCAGGCTATGGGCTTGGCGGAGGATTCTCGGGGAGTCCTAGCACTGGGCTCTTCGGAATCGCGATAACGGTGGTGTCCATGCTCTCAATGACTGGCGTTGTTGTTGCCATCGATTCATATGGTCCTATCACGGACAACGCCGGCGGCATTGCGGAGATGGCAGAGCTGCCGGAAGAGGTGCGCAATCGCACAGACCCGCTTGACGCAGTGGGGAACACCACAAAAGCCGTGACCAAAGGCTATGCAATTGGCTCGGCCGCGCTTGCTGCCCTTGTTCTGTTCGCGGAGTACACTCGAGCCATCGAAGAGTTGGCAGGGAAGGCGCTGAGCTTTGATCTTTCCAACCCCACGATACTTATTGGTTTGCTCATCGGCGGTATTATTCCGTATTTCTTTGCAGCGCTCTGTATGTTGGCAGTCGGTAAGGCCGCCGGCGCCATCGTGGATGAGGTGCGACGCCAGTTTCGTGAAATCAAAGGACTGCGCGAAGGCGTACCGGGCGTGAAAGCGGAATACGGCAAATGCGTGGAGCTTGTCACTGCAGCAGCGCAGAAGGAAATGCTCATACCTTCGCTGCTGCCCGTTGTCATTCCTCTCATAGTCGCATTCCTGCCGGGCCTTGGAAAAGAGGCGCTGGGGGGCGTGTTGATCGGGAGCATCGTCGTCGGTCTTTTCTTGGCCATCGCCATGACCACGGGCGGCGCGACGTGGGACAACGCCAAGAAATACATTGAAGACGGCAATTACGGAGGTAAGGGAAGCGAGGCGCATAAGGCGGCCGTTACAGGCGATACTGTTGGCGACCCCTACAAGGATACTGCTGGACCAGCCCTCAACCCTGTCATTAAGGTAGTCAACATGGTGGCTCTCCTTATCGTACCGTTTATTCTGTAGTTGCCTGCCGAAAGGCGGCTTGAAACACACTACCCGTGCGCCTTTTGGTGCACGGGTTTTTTTTGCGAGCCGATCCCCGTTACGAATAGTTGAGGCCGCCTCAAAGAGGCGCGTCGAAAATGACACCGATGTTGCTGGGCGCTCGCCGTGGAAGGCCGCTTCGAGCAGGGAGACTTACAACGGACTCTCCATTTATTGAGAGGTTGCTTCGCTTCGCTCACAATAGGGCGTGAACAATTTGATCGTCTTGCCAAGAGCCGAAGGCGACGAAGCAATCCCCCCTCACTTGAATCAAGCGGAGAGCCCTTCCTCCAATTCGCGATTCACGTCGAGAACTGCTATAAAAGGAGAAAACTGATCACGAGCCTTGATGATGGTTCAGTCTCGTGGCCCCATGCCCAAAAAAATTGAACCGCCCTGCGCGCACGTACGTGATAACGTCGATACCAAATTCTTTCGCCATGGCGACAGCAAGCGCGCTCGCGCTCGAGCGCGATATGACAAGAGGAAAACCGCCTCGAGCCGTTTTCGTGAGCACCTCTGACGTGATTCTCCCGGTGCTCAGAAGCAGCTTGTCGCTGGTATCGATTTTTTTCATGAAGCAATGCCCAACGATCTTGTCCACGGCGTTGTGGCGACCCAAATCCTCCCTGATAACCAAGGTCTCTGATTTGGTTGCCATGGAGGCTGCGTGTACTCCCCGGGTTATTTGGTAGATCCCTTGAAACGTATCTAGTTCTTTCATGCGCGCGATTACATCGAGACACGAAAGCTCAAGCGGTTTTCGCTTCGGATGAGGGTCGGCAGCAGCCCTTTCCACGGAGAATACGAGGCCTCCTGCGCATCCGGAGGTAAGCATTCCCTTGCCCTCAAGTCTCTCGATTCGGTCCTCTGGGGCGTCCACATATATCCGGACGAGCTTGTTGGCGTGATCAACGAAGCAGTCTTCAACTTCTTCGGGCGACACGAGTACGCCTTCTGACACGAGAAACCCGATAAACAAGTCATCCAAGTGCGTCGGCAGAACCGCGATGGACAGTATCTCCCTATCGTTTACAAACAGGGTGTATGGAATTTCGCGGGCCAAAGAGATTGTTCTCGGCTCAAGGAATCCATTGGAAAACCGAGCCCCCGCAAAGTCCACGGTGAGCTTTTCCTTCTGCTCCATAGCACCTTCCGTTGGCTGTTGAACTGAACGATGAGACGCATCCATGGGATACCCGTTTTTTCTTTGCGCGCGGCGGTTTTTGCCCACTAGGTCTTGATATCCGATTGAAACTTGCTTCTTTTTTCCTGGCCGCCAAAAAGTTCTTCATATTGCGCGTCGGCATAGTGGGCGCAGCGATTTTTGAGTTGAGTGTACGCCATGAGAAGCGCGAGGCCGGCGTCTGTCAATTTTGATCCCTCGTTGGTAGTCTCCACTACCTTGAATCCGCACCTCTGTTCTGTCGCTCGAATTTTCCCCCACACAGCCCGGAAAGGTTGGTGCAGTTTTTGAGCCGCCTTGTTCATCGATCCGAGTTCCATGATCGCTTCCAATATCTTGAGCCGCCCTGTGCCTATCACGAGCTCTCCTTGCTCGTTTTCAATCCATATTTTGGACCGGACCTTGAGAGTCATGGGAGCCCTACCTCGAGATCATTATTGAGAGAAAACGTCGGTTATCTCGCATGATACCTATCAACCACCCGTATTGCAACCCGTCTGACATTCTATTTTTATCCCGAAAGAGAATGTGGTAAAGAGTTTCGTCACAGGAGGTAACGGGAACCCTATGGAAAATCACGTTTCAACTGTCGTACTTGTTTATGGGGGACGATCAGCGGAACATGAGGTGTCATTGCGGTCCGCGGCCTCGGTCTTTGAGGCGCTTCAGGCTGCTGGCTACCACGTCCTCCCTGTGCTGATAACTCGCAGCGGGACGTGGCGCTTGATGCCGGCCTCGCCGGATTCTTTTCTGAGCGATGCGAAGCCAGCCGCAGAGGATCGCGTCGTGTGCGCCCCAGACCCTACGTATGGAGGTTTGTTATCCATTGGTTCAGGGTCGCCGATAAGAGTCATAAAAATGGACGTGATATTTCCAGTGCTTCATGGCACCTATGGGGAAGATGGGACGCTTCAGGGTTTGCTCGAGATGGCAAATGCGCCGTATGTCGGTTGCGGAGTGCTGGCCTCTGCCGTGGGCATGGATAAGGTGTTGATGAAAGCCGCCTTCCTGGCCAGCGGGCTCACCGTCGGCCCGTACTTTTGGTTTTTGAGGTCTGACTGGGAAAACAGCCAGCAATCCGTGATAGACCGATTTCGGGAGCGTAGGCTCCCGGTTTACGTAAAACCCGCGAATCTCGGCTCTTCGGTGGGCATAAGTCGTGTGGAACGGGCTGAAGATTTTTCTCGCGCGGTGGAGCTTGCGCTCTCATATGACCGCAAAATACTTGTAGAAGACGGAATTGTGGGAAGGGAACTGGAGGTTTCGGTGCTTGGGAATGACTCGCCTGTTGCGAGTTTGGCTGGCGAGGTCATATCCCAGGGCGCTTTTTACGACTATGAGGAAAAGTACATCCGTGATACCGCCCAGCTCATCATTCCGGCAAAGTTGTCATCAAAAGAACAGGAGTTAGCTGCGTCAACTGCCGTACAAGCCTTTCGGGCTGTGGACGGATCGGGCATGGCCCGGGTTGACATGTTCCTCACCAGAGACGGCGATATGGTCGTGAATGAAATAAACACCATCCCCGGGTTCACTTCGATTAGCATGTATCCAAAGCTTTGGGAGGCGACCGGCGTGTCCTTTACCGAACTGGTAACAAGACTCATTGAACTCGCTGTGGAGAGGCATCGGCAGAAGCAGCTTCTCAAAACAGACCGGTGAGTAAAATGAGAGCCATGATCCTTGCGGCGGGTCTTGGGACTCGGTTGCGGCCCCTGACCCTCGAGCGAGCCAAGCCGGCAGCGCCTTTGGTGGGCAAACCAATTATCATCCGGCTGATCGAAAAGCTTTCTCTTGCGGGCGTGTCAGAATTTCGCGTGAACCTCCATCATCTCCCTCACTCTATACAATCGATCTTTGCTGATCCCCTGTATGTCGACAAGCGCAAGGTTTCTTTTTCATTCGAACCCCGCATCTTAGGAACCGCTGGGGGGCTCAAAGCCAATGAAGCGTTCTTCCGGGACGACACATTTCTCATGGCCAATGGAGATGTCGTCTGCGATTTCGATCTTACTGGGGCGCTGGCCTTTCATCGGTCTCGCAGGCCTTTGGCAACCATGATTCTGCTGCCTCAAGAGCGGCCATACAAGTTTTATCCTGTGTTCTTAGACGACGAAGGACGCCTCACGCATTTCAAGGAGAAGCCGCCGCCAGACGCAGAGTCCCGACAGGCGTATGTGTTTACTGGCATCCATATTCTCGAGCCCGAAATACTCGACCATATCCCTGCTGGCGTGTTTTGCGAAATCAACGACTCTGTGTATCCAGAGATCATCCGAAAGGGGCGGCCAATTATGGGCTTCGTCGCGCATGGCTATTGGAACGATATCGGGAGCCCTGAACGCTATCTTGCAGCGCACAACCACTTGCTCTCCACGCTCGATCCTCCAAGGAATTTACAGGAGGAGGTTGACGTGGCGATACACCACGGCGCACGACTTGGAGCAGGAGTGTGGGCTGAGAAGGGCTGCGTGTTCAAAACTGGCGTGCAGGCCCAAGACTGCATATTTTGGGAAAACGTCACCGTGGAAAGAGACGTGGTCCTGACACGCTGCATTGTAGGGGCTGATGTGGTCGTAAAAAAGTCCTATGAAAACAGTGTGATCACGCGCAATGGGAGCCGACCCATTGAATGAAATGACAAACCCCGACAATTTGCCTCAGATACCGCTGCCAGACGGTTGTGAAGTAGTCCGCATAGACAAAATCACCGGCGATGCATCGACCAGGAAGTATTACCGGCTTTTTTTAAGCAAAGGCAGCCCCCTTGTTTTGATGGTAATGGCGGATCCTTCCACCGATGAGGCGCGTCGTTTCTTAGCGGTTCAACAATTTTTACTCGACTTAGGGGTACCTGTCCCCTCAATCCATTGGTGCGATGTAAACGCCGGCGTCATAGTGCTCCAAGACCTGGGGACCCGCCACCTCGAAGACGTCATGAAAGATGCTGACATCAGCGCGACGAGGCGCCTCTACGAAAATGCCGTCGAAATCCTGATACGACTCCAGCGCCACGCCAGATCTCGACATGGCTTGTGCGAAAATTTCAATCCACGGTTTACGCCGGCCAAATTCATGGAAGAATTTGCCTTCTTCATCACGCATTACGTCCGCAACATCGCCCAGGACAGGGCATCGCCCAAGGCATTGAATACGCTGACTGAATTTCTTGAGGAAATATGCAGCCAAATCGACTTCGATCACCCTGTATTCTGTCATCGA
>Ga0078972_1005309_pt1 | contig 32961 bp, 18 predicted proteins | sample YelNatPaOPGAMG01_FD_67568 | JGI IMG/M metagenome (GOLD analysis project Ga0078972, IMG submission 67568) | Hot spring thermophilic microbial communities from Obsidian Pool, Yellowstone National Park, USA - OP-RAMG-01 (SPADES assembly) (version 2) | ecosystem: Environmental > Aquatic > Thermal... | reverse complement strand
ATGCATGTCCCCTATTAAAAAATTATATCCAACGCCCTTCAGGATAGAGAAAGCTTACCGTAGAATTGATAATGCCTTTGAAGCATTAATGAAAATAATCGGCTTGAAGATGGTCGCCTGAAGTCGGAGAAGTCTGGTTTTTCTTTGAACCGGAAAAATACTTTTCCAGATGGAGGGGTGTATTCATTGCGGTGAGATAGCGTGCTTTGTGAACCATATTTTCAGACGAAAGCGAATAAAAATCACATTATGCCGATCTAAGTAAGTAATTTTTTTCCATCAAAATTATCACATTCAACCCTTTTTGGAACTTTTGAGAACTACCTCCCCGTCGATTAGATTTAAAAATGTGTAAACAAAAATTGCAGACTTAAAGAAAATAGTATCTAATTAAAAAAGACAATGCAAATTAAATCTTGCCACCCTTCAAAATTTTATAGGTGAATGTGCCATCCCTGTCTCCATTTTCATGAGGGTAAACTGTCATTCCTGCGAAAGCAGGAATCCATTATTATTAAACATGAGCGTAGTCCTTCTGTTCTGGATTCCCGCCTGTGCGGGAATGACTGATGGATGGAACATTGCCAACGGATTTTGTGAAAATTGGCAACGACCATTTGACCAGAAACAGAGATTTAAAAAAAATGAAGGGTGGCAAGAAATTAAATAAATTAAATTTCCGGCATGGTTCAAAAAGTAGGGTTTTCAAACTACATCAATAGTTTTCGGCGAGGAGTTCAAAGTAGGCTCGTGGATGCTTACAGGAGGGACATTCCATAGGGGCCTCTTTCCCTTCGAAGACATAACCGCAATTTCTGCAATGCCATTTTTTGGGGGCATCTTTCTTAAAAACCTTTCCTTCCTGAACATTTTTCAAAAGGGCTCTATACCTTGCTTCATGGAATTTCTCCACACTCGCTATATAGGAAAAGGTTTTCGAAATCTCCTCAAAACCTTCTTCCTTTGCTATTTCCGCAAACTCCTTATACATCTTCGTCCACTCGTAATTTTCCCCTTCAGCGGCTGCTTTGAGATTGTCTTCGGTCTTTCCTATAACTCCAGCAGGAAATGCAGCATCGATTTCCACTTCTCCGCCCTCGAGAAATTTGAAAAACACCTTTGCATGTTCTTTTTCATTATCCGCTGTCTCGAGAAAAATAGCTGCTATCTGCTCATAACCCTCTTTTTTAGCTGCACTGGCAAAATAACTATAGCGGTTCCTTGCCTGGGATTCCCCTGCAAAAGCTGTGAGTAGATTTTTTTCTGTTTTGCTTCCTTTAAGTTTCATTTTTTACCTCCTTACTTAAATCCATTAAATTAATTTTCAATTTTATATAATGCTATTACACCATTCCTGCAACTTTTTAAAGCAAAATATTAACCTGACCTCTCTTAACAATTTTCTTATAACAGTTTGCACATGGTCAATTCAATTGGACATTTTCGATACAATGCATGGAGATACCCGCACAACCATTGACCTTGCAACACTCGATTCATCAATCAGTATGCCGAGAGGGATTGCAGCTGAACCCTGTGGAAAAATTTACATCGAATCAGAGGGAAAAATTTCTGTTCTCAAAAATGCATTATGAGAAATTACTTTTAACGAAGCCTGGAACCATCCGAAAACACATCCTCCAGATTTAAAGCATCATCCTCCGTTTCCTCATCATTTCCGTTTCCCTCTTCAGTACTCTGGATTTTATCAAAACCAGTAACCTCACTTTCAGACTTCTGGTCCCCTTCTTCTAACATATCCATCCCTTTATCCCCCCCTCCTGACTCTTGTTCACTAAACCCGGAATCAATACTTTCCTCTTCCGATGTTATTCTATCAATTGTAGCCACATGCTCTTCCTCCTCAAGTTTTATCAAACGAACACCCTGAGTATTCCGGCTAATCACGGAAATTCCACTTACTGGAGTTCTTATGAACTTTCCCTTTGTCGTTACAATCATCACATCGTCAGTCTCTTTTACCACGCTCATTCCAACAACAGGACCATTTCTTTCGCTTGCTCTGATGGCTATAATTCCTTTACCCCCCCTACCCTGACACCTGTGTTCCGAAAGATTCGTTCTTTTTCCATACCCATTTTTACAAATTGTTAGCACAGTATGCTCTTCGTGAGTTTCAACTTCTTGTTCTTCTCCTTCCTGAGCTTCCTCCTCTTCAATTTCACCTTCAGAGATTTCTTCCTGACATTCTACATCAGTAATCCTCACTGAAGGGGGTAAAACTGCCATCGCAACAACTTCATCGCCTTCCGAAAGTCTTATTCCGATTACTCCTCTCGAAACACGCCCTGAGGGACGCACTTCTTCTTCCCGAAACCTTACGCTTCTCCCACGAGCGGTGCATAAAAGCACATCGCACCCATTTGTTGTAAGTGCCGCCCCTATAAGACTATCCCCTTCATCTATGACAACACCTATAATTCCAGACGACCTTATATTAGAATAAAGCATTATGTCGCTCTTTTTGACATACCCTCTTTTTGTTGCTGTTAGAACATACAACCCTTCTCTTATTTCCATAACAGGCAATACAGCAGCTACACCCTCACCTGGTTCCATCCCTACAAAATTTACTATTGCTTTTCCTCGTCCCGACCTTTGAGCCTGGGGAATTTCATAGACATTTTTCGAATAAACTTTGCCTCTGTCGCTGAAAAAAAGCATCTTGTCGTGACTGGAACAAACATAAATTTTTGAAATGAAATCTTCCTCTCTCGTTTCCATCCCAACCACACCCTTACCACCCCTTCCCTGAGCTCTGAATACAGAAACAGGAGTGCTCTTGATGTAACCAAGATGCGAAACTGCAACCACCATTTTTTCTTCCGGTATCAGGTCTTCTATTTTTATGTCGCTTTGCGCCATTTCAATCGATGTTCTTCGGGGATTACCAAAATTACTTTTTAATTCTTCAAGTTCATTGATTATAACTTCCTGCAATCTTGCCTTTCTTGAAAGAATATCCATCAAATCACCGATTCGCTGCCCTAATTCTGTCATTTCGTCTTCTATTTTCTTCCTCTCCAGCCCGGTTAATCTTGCCAGCCTCATCTCTAAAATTGCCTTTGCCTGTTTATCCGATAAAGAAAATCGCAACATTAATCTCTCTTCTGCTTCCTGTGTGGAACCGGAAGAGCGAATTATTGAAATTACCTCATCAATATTGTCTACTGCCACCCTGAGTCCTTCAAGGATGTGCAATCTTTCTTCAGCCTTTTTTAATTCGAATCTCGTCCGTCTTGTAACTACCTCAATTCTAAACTCTATGAAATGCTCAAGGGTTTCCTTCAAATTCATTATCTTCGGCTGACCACGAACAATTGCAAGATTCTTTACATCAAAAGTATCCTGAAGAGGGGTGAGTTTGAACAACTGGTTCAGCACAACATTAGCAGAACTATCCCTTTTTAAATCAATTACTATCCTTACTCCTTCACGATTTGACTCATCTCTGATATCAGAAACCCCTGTTATTTTCTTCTCTTTAACAAGTTCGGCTATTCTTTCGAGTATCTTACTTTTGTTTACCTGATAAGGAATTTCAGTGACAATTATTCTGTTTCTTCCTTTCTTTTCATCTTCTTCTATTGTCGCAACCGCTCTTACAATTATTGACCCCTGACCGGTTGTATAAGCACTTTTTATTCCATCAACTCCCATAATTACTCCACCTGTGGGGAAATCAGGGCCGGGTACTATCTTCATCAATTCTTCAATTGTTATAGAGGGGTTTTTGATAACCGCAATTACCGCTTCAATTACTTCTCCAAGGTTATGTGGAGGTATATTTGTTACCATACCCACTGCTATTCCTTTTGCACCATTAACCAGCAAATTGGGAAACTGAGCAGGTAAAACTCGTGGTTCGAGCAATGATTCATCATAATTTGGAGCCCAATCAACAGTTTCCTGGTCAAGAGATTCGAGAAGTTTATGAGCAAGTTGCGTTAATCTTACTTCCGTATAACGCATTGCTGCCGGTGGGTCACCATCGAGAGAACCAAAATTTCCCTGTCCATCCACAAGAGGCTGCCTCATGGAAAAATCCTGTGCCATTCTCACAAGCGCATCGTAAACCGCAGCATCTCCATGAGGGTGATATTTTCCAATTACATCCCCTACAACTCTGGCACTTTTTCGATATGGTTGATTGTAAAAATTTTTGGCTTCGTACATTGCATATAGAATGCGTCTGTGAACAGGTTTCAAACCATCTCTAACATCTGGAATCGCTCGACCAATTATGACACTCATAGCATAGTCGAGATAAGCAGACCTCATCTCTTCTGAAATAGATACCTTCAAAAGTCCGTCAACAGGTGTGGTAGTATCGGTACTTTCATTCATTATATTTTATTCCTCCATAATTTTCACAGTAAACACTCATGGGCAATTTTGCCCACCCCCGAGAATGAAAATTATAATATATGGATTCCTGCTTCCGCAGGAATGACAATTCCGTTATATAGAGGTGGCTGAACGGAGTCGAAGCCACCGAATAACCATGTCATCTTCATAGTAAAATATCACCATTTTTTAACAACTATTAAAACGAGCAAAATTAATGCACCTAAACCGATTCCACCCACAGTCACTATCCTGTAACCCTTAATCTTTCTACTTCTATATACATTTTCTATTTTCTTCAATTGAATTTTAGCGTCCTTAAAATCAGGGTCTAACCTCACCGCCTCCCTCATTAGTTCAGGGTCAGCGATTCCATCACCAAGTTCCCTGAGTGCCTCGCAGTAGTAATATAAAGCCATTATCTTTTTGCTGACTTCTTCGTTCGTGTTTAACCTGCTTGCAATTTTCAAAAGGCTTACAGCATGCTCTATGTCGTCACGGTCAATGTTTTTCTTTGCAGACTCAATATAACCCTGAACCATCTCACCTTTTTTAGGATACATCGGGTCTATTGCAAGAATTTCTTTAAAAACTTTCTCCATTTCATCAAACTTTTTACGATGCTGAAATTCAAGACCTTGTTTCAATTTCGAATCAAGTGGTGCAAATCTATCAGCATCCTGCGCAGAAAAGAGCTTTGTTGCAATCTCTTCTGTGGACCATGAGCTATCCGCTTCTTCACCGGTATAATTCCTGTACTCTCTTCTCATAGCCCAAAGGGCACTCTTGCCAAAACTCAGGATGGCTTTTCTCGCCTCTCCTCTTATAGCAGAATTTTCCGAATTTAAAAGTGCAGTAATGGTATCAATGGTATCAAAAAACTTCTTTGAACTAAAAATCCTGAGAACTTCAACAAGAATCTGTGTATCCTGCAGCTGCACCTGCTGGGCAGGGCGAGTCATGTTCATTTTCGTGAGATACGATTCAACCACAGTTTTTACATCCTCATCCTTAGAATTCCTTCGAAGCAAAGCAGCAGGAAGTGCTTTTTCACCTAACCATATCAGTATTTGATATATCTCTTTTCTAAAAGCAGATTCGTACTGACCTGCAAAATCTATTACAGGCAATATCGCTTCAGTTGTACCCATAGAGGATAGAGCAACTAAAATAGCCATGACTTCAAGAGCCCCACGCCATGCCACTACATTATCATCCCTCCTTCGTTCGGCAAGGATTTTAAGAAACTGTGGAGGAGTAATCAAATTTGTATCATCAGATTCGCTCCCTTTCTCTTTTTCTTTACCATGTAAATTTTCATTCCCTTCTTCCTTCAATTTTTTCCTGAGTGAATAAAGCACTCTTTTCATGCTCTCACCACTTGCTTTCTGGGGATGGTAGAGTCTCTTAGAAAGAACAGGAATTGAATCCTTATCAAGGTCGAGCAATATCTGTATTGAATCAAGTCTCTTTAAAGTATCCTTCGAATCAAGCCCCTTCAGGACCTCATCAAGTTCCTGCTGTGAAATTGCACCACCAGCACCAGAGTTTTGCGGATTTGACTTAGATGGCAATGCACAAATCACCACCAAAATAAAAGTAAAAATAAAAAAAAACTTTTTCAAAATTCTACCTGATAGTAAATTCAGTAAATTCATTTTCAGGTTCATTCCACTTTACATCCAAACCTACCACTTTTGCAAGAGGTGGCCCTTGCCTGCAAAAATCAATTAGTTTTTTTAAACTCTCCTCATCCCCTTCTGCGACAACATGAACCCTCCCGTCGAGAAGATTTTCCACATAACCTTTAACTCCTAATTTTCTTGCTTCCTTTAATGTTTCAGCTCTAAACCATACTCCCTGAACCCTTCCTTTTACAAATATTTCAATTCTTTTTATCACTATAGATACTTATATGCTTATATGAAATACTTTTATAAAAAATTAAAAAACTTTTGGCTTGATTTTAAACATATTAATCATATAATTTTATCATAGGAAAAAATAAAGGTTGTTTTTAAAATTTTAGGATTTAACCAAATCTTTCATGGAGGAAAAATAATGAATATAAAATACAATTTATATTCGAGAAAATTTTGTGCCCTGATTAGTTTATTGTTGTTTGGAATTTTTATTGCTGGTTGTGGAGCAGCAAAAGGTGGTAATGGAAATCAGGATATAGATACCTCCACAGAGGTGGACAGCAATTATGACATTTTAGAAACAATTGATGGCATCATTAATGACCAGCCTACTGAACAAACTGAAATAGATGGCACGCAGGAATGCTCACCAGGGCAAAATCGTTGTGGAGTTGATGGAATCAGGGAAACCTGCTCGGCAAGCGGAGAATGGGAGGACAATCCATGTTCGGAAGAAGAAGCCTGTGTAGGAGAAGGGGAATGCCTTCCAATAGTGTGCCAGAGGGGAGAATACAGGTGTAATCCAGAGGATCTTTCTCAAGTGCAAATTTGCGATTCGACGCAAACAGGATGGACCCTTTCAGTTGTATGCCCCACAGGCACTGTTTGCGAAGATGGGGTTTGCGTACCAATGACATGCAATCCTGGAGATACTATATGCACAGGCGATGGACAGATTAGAACATGTCTCGAATCCGGGGCAGGTTTTGGAGACCCACAGAATTGCGATTCAGGTTTTGTATGCGACCCATCCGGAACGCAGTGTGTTCCTATAATTTGCACTCCGGGTAGTAGCATCTGTCTTGATTTAACGAAAAAAAGAATTTGCAATATCTTTGGAAGTGGATACGAAACAGAGGATTGTCCTGAAGGAACTTCTTGCAGTGAAAGCTCCTGTCTCGAAAGAATATGCGAACCACTTTCGAGAGAATGTGACCCGGCAAATCCACTTGCATGGAGGCAGTGCAATGCCACAGGGACTGCATGGGGAACATCTACAGCATGTCCTTCAGGGCAGGGATGCAGTGAGGGATATTGCGTGGCACAGATTTGCACACCAGGTAGTACAACATGTGCACCGGGTGGTTTAATAAGAACATGCGATGATTCTGGAACATTCTGGGGTCCAGCCACTTCCTGCCCTTCAGGACAGGCATGTGATAGCGGAACTTGCATGCCTGTTATTTGCACTCCCGGTAGTTCTTCGTGCCTCAATCAATCAACTGCAAGAGTCTGCAATGAAACAGGAACAGGATATATTGATGAACCATGCGGTTCAGGATATGTATGCGATACTGACAGATGCAAACTGCAAATATGCATTCCGGGAATGACTCAATGCACAGGAACTACTACTCGGGAAACATGTAACGCTCTTGGAACAGGATGGGTGCCTGCAAGTTCATGCACAGGAAGGGATGTTTGCAGAGATGGGGCATGCTTGACACCATGCCAGATAAATGAATTAACTCCATCTTCAATAGGTTGCGTTTTTTATGCATTTGACCTTGACCAATATGATGACAATGCTCCTTATGCAATAGTAGTTGCTAATACACACGATACATATTCAGCAAGTGTAACTATCCAGGATAAAGTTGGAGGCTCGTGGAGAAATAGAGCAAGTGCTACAATCGCTCCAAATTCATTATATACATTCAGAATGAGTTCAGACCAGCATGTTGAAGATACAAATAAATTAAACGGTTATGCTTATAAAGTTACAAGTGACCTTCCAATTGCTGCTTATCAATTTAATCCAATAGACACTGCTTCCCAATACACAAACGATGCTGCACTTTTGTTACCCAAACATACTCTTTCAACAAATTACTATGTGGCGGCATGGAAGGACCTTCAGGTAGTCGGTGGATATCATAGTTATTTAACGGTTGTGGGGACTCAGGATGGAACAAGTGTAACGGTGCGAGTTTCTGCTGCAACTGTCGCAGGAGGAGGAATACCAGCATTGAGCGCTGGAGGAACATACACAACGACACTCAACGAAACGGATGTTCTTCAACTTGCATCATCTTCAGCAAATCTTGATTTGACAGGTTCGAGAGTTACTTCCACTGCACCTGTAGCAGTTTATGGTGGTTCAGAATGTGCAGATGTTCCGCAGAATTGCTCCTGGTGTAGAACTGCCTCTGGTGGGGCACTACCAAGTACCCACGGCCCTTACACATGTGCATGGTGTGACCATGTCGAAGAACAAATGTTCCCCGTAACTACATGGGGTAGGAGTTATATTGCAGCAAGAGTTCCGGTTCGTTCAACCGGAGGACTTGTTGAAGCAGGATACTGGCGTGTCCTTGCTTCTGAAGACAACACTACAGTAACTATTACAACTTTACCTGGTATCACATTAAGATTCCCTTCAGGGGTCACACCACCTTATAGAATAAACGCAGGACAATACCTTGAATTTGAAATGACAGGCTCCAGTTCCACACCTGGCGATGCTCTTGTCAGTGCAGACAAGCCAATTATGCTTGTTCAGTATATCGAAGGTCAGGAATGCACAAATATAGGGGCAGGCGATGGTGGAGACCCTGCAGAAATTTTAATGGTTCCTCAGGAACAGTATCTATCAAAATATATATTTCTTACTCCTAATACCTACGCTTATGACTATGTCGTTGTCGTAAAGCCCACAGGTTCAACAGTAACACTGGATGGGACACCCATTCCTGCAGGCTCATTTATCAATGTTACCTCTGAATGGCAGGTAGCAAGGAGGTCTGTTGGTGACGGAGTTCACACAATTACAGGAACTGCACCATTTGGAATTATAGGTGTAGGTTACAGTCCGTATGTAAGTTACGGCTACATGGGTGGACTCGCTCTAAGAACAATCAACCCATAAGTTTTAATCATATCCTCAGGCGGTGGCTTCGACTCCGCTCGGCCACCCATAGGGCTAACTCCCGTCAGTCACTTATGTTCAAAGCGTAGATGATGTTTGAAAGGGTTCTAAATTTTTCAAGAATCATTGCCATAAAGAGAAGTTTTTGTAATTTTTACCCTGTTTATTCTGCGAGCATCTGCGTCAAGAATTGCAAAAGAAAAACCATCCCATTCGATTGTTTTTCCGACTGGTGGAACAGAACCATACTGATTTGTTAGAAATCCCCCTAATGTTTCATATTCTCCCGAATCAGGAATCTCTGTGCCAAGGGCTTCCCCCAGATCATATATTGATACCCATGCATACGCTTCCCAGACACCGTTACCAATGCTTTTTATTGGAACCTCCTCCTTATCATGCTCATCCCTTATTTCACCGACAAGTTCTTCAATGATATCTTCCATTGTGATAAGACCACTTGTCGCACCAAATTCATCAACAACAATTGCCAGATGGACTCTCTTTTTCTGCATCTCCGTCAAAATATCACCTATCTTTTCAGTCTCCGGAACAAAAAGAAGATTTTTACGAATCAAGTCTTTTAAAGATGCATTTTCCTGCCCGCACTTAATTCTGATAGTCAGCAGGTCTTTAACATAAAGAATCCCTTCAATATTGTCTATTTTCCCTCTAAAAACTGGTATTCTTGAATGTCCGGATGAAATAGCAACATCCATCGCTTTTTCCAGATTTGTATCTATTGATATTGCTACCATTCTCGTATGTGGAACCATTATTTCTTTGGCTATTGTCTCCTTAAATTCGAGAACACTCCTCATCATCTCCCCTCTCCCCTTGTCTATAACCCCTTCCTTTTCACCTATTTGAATCAAATGTTCAATTTCTCCAACTGTTATAGGCGAAACCTCATCCTGAGATACTGCGTTACCTATCTTTTTGAACACAATTTTTGCCATTTGGTTAAAAACCCATGAAAGAGGATAAAGCAGTCTATCCGCCATCAAAGCAAACAACATTGCCCATGGAGCAAGCCCCGAATACCTCAGTTTTCCTAAGGTCTTTGGTATTATCTCGCCAAAAACTAAAATAAGCATGGTCATAACTCCTATGGCACATGCCTCAGCATAGGAGCGAAGATAATAGTACGCAACTCTTGCAGCAAGTATTGAACTAATGGTATTGACCAAAGTATTCCCTATTAATAAACTCGTTAATATTCTTGTGCTACTATGGAGCCAGTGTTTGAGACGCCCGGTTCCCCACCTATTAGGGGAATCCATTAAAGCTCGAACTCTGGATTCGGAAAGTGAAGTTAAAACTGTTTCACTTCCCGAAAAAAGAGCACTCATTACGAGGCATATGATTATTAAAACAATATCCCATAAAGGTGGTGATTGATTTGAATCAGGCACGGCGCAAATTTCTCTCCATATTTATTAGAGGAGGACAAAACATGAAATACATCATTTTCCCTCTTTTTTTTACTTATATTTTAACTTTACCACATTGCAATGGCAAGAAAAAATCCTTTTTTAAGGAAACAAATTTTGCAGAAATCGGCTCATCCACCGGATCTTTACCTGTTTTGCCTGAAGATGAATATCTTTCTGTGGAACTTGACCCTGAAGGTAAATTGCTCCTTTATATCGTCCAGAGAGAAGTTAAGGAGGGCTGGGGTCTCGGACATGGAAATGAACTTGTTTCATACGACCTCTCAAAAAAAATGAAACTTCCACTTGGAAAGATTGGACGAAGCACTCTCGTAAAATTCATAGTTATAAAAGGCGAAATAAAAAATGCTGTTGTAAAAACCGTTGATACAGATGGAAATGGAGACATAGATGAAAGAGACGCAAATCAGTTATACATATCAACAATCTACGGACTCGATGAAGAACCTGTATCCCAGATAGGTAAGAATGTAATAGGAGTATGGCAGGACCCACTTGAAGAATGGGTAGTTTTTGCAACAAGTGATGACTGGCAGGGCAGAAAAAGAAGAGCAAAAGAAAAACCTCCTGACCCTACACCTGTTGTGTGGGCATGGGACCCTGTCACAAAGGGAACTACAAAATTAGGAGTTTGCGAAGTCTTTTATGGCTTCAGCCCTGATGGAAATGAAATTGGCTGCCTTCTTTCAGGACAAAACAAAATCCAAAATCCTGAAATTGCCATCATGGACAGAATAACTCGAAAAAACCTCTCGAAATTTTCCCTGACTGTAAAAACAACTGACCAGATTTTTTTACTCGGAGGAGGAAAAATTGCTTTTACCAGAGAAGAAATCTCCACAGGTGGTAAAAGAACAACTATATGGATAAGAGAAAAAGGGGGAACGGAAAAAAGGATAACTAACCAATCAGTAAATTCTCATATAATCGCGGTTTTAAGAGACGGGTCACTTGTCTTTGAATCGAGAGCAATCGATACTATCCAGGATTTTATTGCTTTGCGTGCTCTTTCGCCAGATGGAAAAACAATTAAAACGATTTTTTATCACAAGGGAAAAGAAATAGAAATGCTGAGTATTTCTCCTTCATTAAAAAATATCGCCTATCTTGAAAACCTGACATCGGGAAAGTCTCAGGAACTGGTCCAGCACAAAACCAAAATTTTTCTATCAGAACTAAAAGGCAAAGCAGAAGAAGTTCCAGCGTCGAAAATAGCAAATGAATATATTCAGGGGATTTCGGAATCGCTTTTAGCAACCATAAAAAATGCCTTGGGAAAAACCGATTTTGTAGAAATTAATAAAGCCTGGGTTGATGTACCAAACAATACCGTTTACCTGCCCATTAATAATTCAGACACAACTGGAAAAACTTCACCGGACACAACACTTCTTCAAAAAGCACTTGAAATAAAAAAACTCCTCTCTCCACAGATGATGGAATCTCATCCCGAAATTATAATTTTTTCATCAGTACCTGACGATGCATATGTTTCACTCAAATACTCACCTGAATCCGGTTCTTACTTCACATTCTTCGAAGGATACGGCGAATCTATTCCAGTTAGAGAGGAATACAACATTACTATTGAAGACCTCCGTTTCCGAAAAATGCCTGGATGCATGGATCCAAGACTTATACAACTTCATTGCGGAGGATGGCTTACAAGTTTAAAACCACTTACTGATGAAAATATCACCATTAAATGCAGAGCGGAGCCTCTCAACCCAATGCAGATTACAAGAGAAGAAACTCTGCAGTTAAAATTTGAGGGTTCTGGTGGGGAAGCAGTGCCATTTGAAGTAGTTGTCGACAAAGTTGACCCGAGAAGGAGTATGAGATATTCCTATTATCTCGAAATTTTATCTAACAATAAAAAGATTCCATACTATGACGCTCTATGGGCTCAAGCACAAACTGCATGGATAGAATTGATGAGAAAACTGAGAAAGAATTTACCTTCAGATTTAATCCCTTATGCCGGAAGAAACGAAACAATAAAAGCAAAAGGCAAATGGCATCCTGACAGCGTGGTTAACAGGGAAACTCATCTTGATGTCCACCTTTTTTTGGAGCAATCGAATAATCTTCCTTCCCCTGATAGCAAAGACCAGTGGGACAAATTAGCAGATTTTGTAATGGACGAAGTCACAAAACATACCTCTATCTATGATGAAGGGCGAGAAAAAGATGTCAGGGTTACATTATACGCAGGGAATCAAGTCGTTGCAGAAAAATGGCATAAGAGCGCAGCAGAAATCATAGAAGAAAAAATGCTTCAGAATCCAGACTGGCAGCCACCAATACCAGGCGAAAAAAGCACTAAAAAACCAAAGACAAAAGAAGAAAAGGAACTTGTTGAACTTATGAACGAAGCAATAGGAAGTGTTGTCCCACCATCAAAACTTGGATTACCAAAAGCCATGCTTGATAGAAATGAAGTTCAAAAAGTTATATCATCTCACCTGAAAGAAATAAAACATTGTTACGAAGCAGAGGCATTATCTCGTGATCTTGGTTCAGGTCAGATTACTGTTCGATTTGTCGTAGATTCTTCAGGAAAAGTAAAATCCGTAGATGCATCTTCAGACACACTAAAAAATGAGCGAGTTACTCAATGCGTTTTAAAAGCAGTAATGCGATGGAAATTCCCAAAACCTTCAGGGGAAGGAGATGTAACTCTGACATACCCATTTACTTTTACCCATACTCCAATGTAAACAGATAAATCATTCTGCTATCTGGAGAGGAAACTCTCCCGGAAAGCGAATCCCCTTTGCACATTTGACAAAATGTTCATGACACTTAAGGTTGCAGGAAGGGTCGGATAAATTATCTTTTTTACCTTTTCCTTTTTTGCACCCCTTCTCGCATGACGCTTTTGAAATTTCACATTTTTTAATTTGCCCTGCCGCCTTTTTTCGTTCATAGTTATCCTTATTCTGAACTTTTTTTATTTCCGAAGGGCTTGCTTCATACCCATAAATCGCAAATGCAAACCAGCATCGCTCATATTTGTCCGACACCATTTTCATCGAAACTCCAATGTTCGCTTTGCCTGTCGAGATATTTGAACCAAAGCAAAAATCAGATGCCCATCCATTTCTACCAACACCTTCAGGCGCTCCATCATCCCTGAGATTTGTCTTAGAATCCGCATCAACTATTTTGAATTTGATTGTGCAATTAGGAGATACAAGGAGCATGTGATAACAGTTTAAAGAAGAAATATCGAATGAATAATCCCACTCCGAACCAGTAACCCCCACAATATCATAAAAAATCGGTTTCTTCCCCTGAATTTGAGATGGAAGATTCATATGGTCCTTTGAAAGAATATGCTTCAATGCAGGTTCTACATCCAATTTTTCTATTTGTTCAAGATTTATTTTTTTATTACCCATAAGGTATAACTTTATATCTTTTCCACCCTTCCATCCGATTTTTTCAGCACGGGCAGAAAGTACGACAATACAGCCTCCTGTTGAAGAAAGATTGTTAAAAATTTCGAGTTTTCCGACAAGATTTGGCCAGACACAAAAACCCCATATCACCCTCTCCTTCCTTTTTTCTCCATCTCCAGCAGAAAAATCTATAAAATCAGTTCCTGTTTCAACCACCTGCTCAGAGTGTTTAAATCCCAATGTAATTTCATCAGAACCAAAACCTCCAGCCCTCACAGCTACTATTCTATAGCAAAAACCCTCTTCAAGATTTACTGTAATTGAAGGAGATTTTTCATCTACAGATACTTCTTTCCAGATAAGTACTTTGTATTGCGAAAAGGATTTATCAATGATTTCCCTTGCAAGTGTGGTTGCATCACGAACCCCCTTTGACTTCGATGTTGAAGAGCATGATTCAAAAGCAAAAGCAAAAGCAAAAAGAATTAAAGTAAAAATCATAAACCTTTTCATAGCATCAAATTGAAATTCAATCATTTTACTTCAGAGCTATTTTTAACATATTCCAATTTCAATTACAAATATTACAAACACTTGCCACCCTTCAAAACCATGTTCCTGCGAAAGCTGGAACCTATTGCGAAAGATGGGATCCATTCCTACAGCAGGAATCCGTCAACCAACCATGTCATACCATAGGGGTTAATTCCTATTTCTCACTACCTTTAATTTTGCTTATGAGATTTAAAAATTTTTGGCATGGTTCAAAAAAATATTAAAAAGTGGCAAAAATCCATCATTATTTGTAGGGGCTTGATTTATCAAGCCCAATTTTTTGAACCGAAAGGTGGTGGCGGGCGTGGTATTGCGGTCTGTGGAGGATGGGGGAGTCATGAAGCAAAACCATGCAAAATTTTTTATCGATGCCTTCCATTATAAATGCACTTTTGGTATCCATTTCATAAGTAAAAGAAAGGTCTAATTATTATCATGATGGAAAAACTTTATATTTTTGTTCGAAAAAGGTCGTTATGGATAATCCTTGCAACCATAGGTCTTTGTGCTTATTCTTCAACCGCTCTTTTCAGAATTAATTTCGATGACGATGTTACAATTTATTTTCCTGAAAAGAATGCTGAAGTTGAACTTTTCAAAAGAGTCAGTGACAAATTCGGAGGTCTTGATGTTGCCCTTATCGGACTGGAAATGAAAGATGTTTTCACATTACGAAATCTTAAGCTCCTCAGAAAAATATCGCAACAACTTGCCACAATTGAGGGAATAGGCTCGGTAACGAGCCTCACAGAAATGCGAGATTACGAAGAAAGAAAAATAGGGGAGGAAACTGGTTCAGTTGTTCAGGATCTCATAGGAAATCTTCCAGATGACATGACTCAGGCGGAGCTCCAGTCATTAAAGCAAAGAGTAATGAGCAAGGAACATGTCGTGGGTTCTGTTGTATCCCGCAATGCTGATGCTGCTTTGATAATTTGCAGGCTCGAAAGGAAAAGAAGTTACTGGCAAACGACTCAGGATATTAAAAGGCTCGTTTCATCCACTCTGGGAAATGCAAAGGATATAAAAGTTTATTACGGCGGGGCACCCTTTGTAAATTCTTTCATAATGACAGGTGCCCGAACAGACATAAAACATCTCTCCCCATGGATTGCTATTGCTGTTTTAATCATAATATTTACATCTTTCAAATCCATTCGTGCAGCAATTCTTGCTTTACTTGGCATTGCGCTCGGGCTGGTTATCACCCTGGGACTAATGCCAATTATTGGGCTTTCAATGGACCTTGTTACAACTTCTCTTCCGATGATTTTAGCTGCAATAGGGAGTGCATACGGAATACATATCTTAGCAAGATATTTTCAGGTTGCAGGCATTAACAAAGACCTTTTCAGACATGACTGGCTTGAAAAGGCATTTAAGGAAGTTGGTATTCCTGTAATAATGTCTGCGGTTACCACCCTTATAGGTTTCGCCTCTTTTCTTGTAATGGACATTAAACCACTCCGTAATTTCGGATTTGTGATGGCAGTTGGAGTGGCTGCAATGCTCATCCTGTCACTTCTTTTTATTGGGGCTGTCATAAATATGATGGACATTGGAAAATCGGAGCAAAAAGAAAGCTCTGAATTTTTGGGGAAAACTATAGGGGAAATAGCTCTTAAAATATCATCAGCGCCAAGAATCATGAGCATACTTTTCATTATAATAATAGCCGTAAGTTTTTACTATGTTACTCAGATTTCCACAGATACAAACACTTCAAGTTATTTCCCTCGTGGAAGTGACCCCATCGAAGCGGATAATTTTCTTGTCAGTAAATTCGGAGGCTCTCTCTACATTCAGGTTTATGTTGAGGGGGACATGAAAAACCCTATTGTTTTAAGGGAAATGCAGAAAATGGAGGATTATATTTCATCCATAGAAGGAGTGACAGATTTAAGAAGTATCACTCAGGCAATATCCCTTACAAATGATTCTATGACTGGTATCCAGTACATTCCACCTGAAAGGGACCAGGTAGCATCTCTGAAATTCCTTGTGGAAGATGACCCTGCAGTATCAATGCTTATTGATAAAAACTGGCAGTCAGCACTAATCCAGGTTAGAGTTGGAGGATTTGATACAAAAAAAGCTAAAATAGTGTGTAACAAAATTTCCGATTATATAAAAACAAAACTGAATAAAAACCTGATTCAGGTTTCCCTCACAAAAATACAGAATCCTGAAATTCAGCAAGTTAAAGAATTCTTAACTGATGAGGCATCAGCACTAATCGCATGGGATTTGAGTAAAACCACCGAGGAAAAGGTAGAACCTGCTCGTTTAAAAATAGATTTGAAACAAAATCTTTACCCTGAAGAAGGAAAATGCCCTCAGTATCTAAAAGAAAAATTTGAGGAAACACTAAAAAGCATGATTATAGATGATGAATACATTCAGATGGATGAGACTAAAAATTTAGGTGACCTTGTATCAGGTGTTTGTTCACTCTACGGTTCAGGAAAATTAAATGAAAATTCTCTATATGAACTTCTTCTTGAATTTGCATCGCAGGAGGAAAAAGATGCAGAATTCAGTGCATTAAAATCTTTTTCAAACTTGCAGGAGGAAAGTATAACCGGTTTTAGAAAGGGTGTTAGATTGATTCTTGCGGGTCTTGAAGAAACAAAAATAAAAACTATTGCTTCAGTGATTCTGGAACCTTACGCTAAAAATATTGAAACTTCTTCCCCTGCAAAATACCACAAAATCCTCGGTAAAACAATTCAATACATCGATTGGATAAACACAGAGATGGCGTCACTTCCAGCAGGAAAGAAAATAAACCAGGAAGCAGTCCTTGATAATCAGGTTATTAAAGCAGAGGTTACAGGATACCCTGTGCTTTACCAGAAAATGAATGAAAGCGTCCTTCGCAATCAAATAAAAGCAAGTTCAGTTGCTTTTATTATAATTTTCGTTGTAATAGCAATCCTGTTTAAATCACTCCTGATAAGTGCAATATGTCTTTTCCCAGCCATAATTACTCTTGGTCTTACTTTTGGAATACTTGGATTTTTGGGAATTCCAATGGATATGGGTGTATCCATGGTTTCAAATATCGTTTTAGGAGCTGCGGTTGACTATCCAATCCATTTTTTCTGGAAATACAGGGAGGTAGCATCTTCTGGGTTTGAAAACGGGTTAATGGAAACTATGAAAACAACCGGTAAAGCAATAGCAATAAATGCAATAGAGGTGATGGCTGGCTTTGGACTTCTCCTTTTTGCAGTTATAATCCCTATAAAAAAATCAGGGGGATTGATTTCCCTTACTCTTTTATTTTCGGGTGTTGCCACACTATTTTTAATGCCTGTATTTATAAAATTGTGGCATTCAAGGATAGAGCAAATATTTTCAAGGAAATATTAAAGTGTTTGAATTGAAAATGGTTCAAAAATGTCAAAAATAAAAAAGAAGGAGGTATGAGAAATGAAAAAACAAATGATGTTAATTGTAATGATGTTTACCTTTTTCATGGTGCAAATTTCCGAACCTTCTCAAACGATGGGAGAGGAAGGGAAAAAGCCTGATGCAGCAACTATCCTTAAAAAATGCGACGACTTTCATTTTGGATATAAAGACATGATTAACAAAATAGATGTTACCTTAATAGATAAAGATGGAAAGAAGAGTTATTTAAAAATGGAACTTTACCAGAAAGGCTCAGACAAAAGACTCCTTAGATTTACCGAACCAAAAGATATTGCAGGTTTTTCTGTGCTAAACAAAGATATTAATACGATGTATGTTTATGAACCATCACTGGGAAAGGTCAGGAAAATTGCAACTCACGCCAAAAAACAAACGATGCTTGGAATAGATTTTACTCTTGACGAAGCAGGGACATTCAGACTTGAAAGTGATTATGACCCGAAATTAATAGGAGAAGATGAAAATAACTACATTTTATATTTAACTCAAAAGCAGGGGAAAGATAAAGCATGGCCAATTTTAAAAGTATGGGTCAACAAAGAAAAATGGTATGCTTCCAAAATTGAATACTGCGACAGCAAGGAAAAAGTTCACAAAACAGAAATTCGCTCCAATCTTAAGATGATGGGCGGAAGACTCTGGGCTGCAAGAATGACAATGACAGACCACACGAAGAAACATACAACGATTTACGATTTTCAAGAAGTAAAAGTAAATATAGGGTTAAGTGACGAAATATTTACAAAAAGAAACCTGATAAGACAGGAATAAAAAACATTTCGGCATGGTTCAAAATATAGTAAAAAAAGTAATTATCCCCCAAAAGTGGTAAAAATGGGGGGGAAATCCATTATTTTTTTTGTAGGGGCATGATTTATCATGCCCAATTTTTTTAACCATGCCTTCATTTTAAATAGATTTTTTGGTATTGAATCCTTTTTATGAGGAGTAAAGTCAATCTTAACTTAATAATTCTGTCCTTTTTCTTAATTTTAATTTTAATCGAAACCCAGGGGCTCAAAGCACAGGAAAGTGAAAAGAGATACGAAGTTCAGGGTTACATTGAATCTGATTTGCGATTGACACTCCCAATCAAAGATGCCCTTGGGCTTGAAGATTACAATTTTATAAGGTCCGAAAATACTTTCAGGTTGAAAGGAACATTCAACATTGCAAACAATGTAAAAGCGAGCGCTGATTTCAAACTGATTTTTACTGGAATGATGGCAGGTAGTAGCCTTGATGACCTCTCCTACAGAGAAAAAGTTGACCCTTTCAGAATAGAAAACGACGCAGCCTATTTGCAGGTGACAAATTTCCTTTTTTCTGGTCTTGATTTGAGGCTTGGACGACAGATAGTTATATGGGGAACAGCAGATAAATTTAATCCTACAAGCAACTTAAACCCTCTTGACCTCGAAGACCCTATAAAATTCGGGGATTACATTGCAACTGAAATGATAAATATAGCCTACAGCCCCCCCGCCCTTATTAAACATGGAGAAGATTCTCCTCTTGAAGAATTGATTTTTCAATTTGTGGTGGTTCCTCTTTTCAAACCAGCCGAGTTACCTCCGTGGACAAAGAATGCTTTCACAAACCCTTTACTTTTCAAACAGAGAGTCCATTCACAGAAAATGATGGACCTCATTGATTTACAGAATTTATACCTTGAAAGAGGAGGTAATCTTGAATTTAATGTTGAAACTGAAAGACCCGAATTCTCCTTCAAAAATATTCAGGTTGGATTGAAATTAGAATGGACTCTATGGGGAGTGGACATGTCTGTAAGTTATTACAGAGGTTTTGACGATATCCCTCTCGCAGAAAGGGTTTATGCAGATGATTTGCATCTGAAGTCATGGCCTGGTTCAACGGAGCCTGACCTTAGAAAAATAATTGAAACAAGCGATGTTTCAGGTTCAAAAATTACAACCTATACGAAATTAACCTATCCGAGGATACAGGTTGTGGGATTCGATTTTTCATCCTCACTCGATAAACTTGGTGGTCTTGGATTATGGGGAGAGGTTGCATTTTTCATTCATCCACCCATCTATTATCATATACGCACATCTGATACATGGGGACCGGGTATCGGAAATCAGGAAGTAAAATTTCCGAGCGGTGAAAATTACATAATTGATGACATAGAGGGTAACTGGTTCTATAAATTGTCCGCAGGCATAGATTATACAATTTTATCTTGGTGGTATATAAATATCCAGTATTTGAGAGGTTTTGTGGATGAATTTGGTATGAATGATATTGGCAATTATATCGTAGCAGGAAGCGATTTTAAATTTTTTGAAGACAGACTCCTTTTCAGGCTCTTTGGTGTAATTGAAATCAATCCTGATTTTTCCGATAGCAAAAACAGCCATTATAGTGGCATAATATACCCAGAACTTACTCTTTCTTTCTGGAGGGCTGTTGATATTTCAATAGGGGGACTTTTCGGCATCGGAAAGAGTGATTCTGTCTTTGGCAGTCCCCTTTCAGGTCCATCAATGGTTTTCATGAGAGGGAGGGTATCAATATGAAAAAATTTAAATTAAAATTTATAATTCCTATGGTAATTTTTTTCCAATTACCAGCATGCCTTGGAGGAATAGGTGACGAATGCAAAAATGATTCGGATTGCAGGTCAGGGCTTGTATGTTTCATTCCTCAGGTTGAAATCTGTGGCGGGGAATGGCAAAAAGGCACCTGCAGGAGACCATGCAAAACCGATAATGATTGCAGAGATTGTGAAGCAGATTCCGATTGTAGTGGACCTGTATGTGTGATGGGTGGCGCCTGCTTTGAAGAACCGCCACCCATTATTAGTTGTGATGCCTCTTCAGACACAATCACTGAAGATATAAGACCTGACCAGATTCCTGATATTAAAACAGAGGACGAAAAAACATTAGATGTAGAAGTAGAACGGGAAATTCCTGAAGACTGCTTTACCAGAGATTTAACACCCCATGAGTGTAATCTACAGAATCAATTTGAAAACATTCTAAAAGCAACTTCATTTCGTGTAGGAGAAAACGGGCATCCGGGAAGCGGATTAAATCTTGATAATAACATCGCAACATGCTCACCTGGAGCAAACCAGAATCCTCCACTTTGCTCGGATGGAATTGACAATGCAATGGCACTGCTCGGTATAATGGGTAACCCCTCCCTTGACATCGCAATTACTGACGGAACAATGAATATTTTGATACAATTAAGCGGATTCAATGATTCAGGTTGCCCATTTTATGTAGATTTCCTCAAAGGCATCCTTATATCAGGAACCCCTGGATGCGTAAACGAACCCGATTGCACCTATGCTGTATCCACCGACTCTTTTGATTCCCAGAACTGTTTCCCGATTTCTTTTGTAGGCAATGCCTTTATGGATGGCAACAGATTAACTGCAGGTGGTGAAGAATTCATATATTACTTTGATGCTATTGTTGTGGGGCTCCATATTGTAATACCTGTTCTTCGTCCTGAAATTGAAGCACAAATAGAATTCGAAGGAAATATTCCTAAGAAAATTACTGGAATTTTAGGAGGTTATATCAAAGAGGAAGATTTCATAGGAGCATTCGAATCCATTCCTGAAGAAAATTATCCTCCAGGAATTTCAAAGGATGACATAATCCAGTTGTGGAGAAATGCCTATTCATCAGGACAAATAGAAAAAGATATGGACCTCGACAATGACGGAACTGCGGAATCATCCTCCATAGGCATCTTATTTGAAGCAATCCCCGTCCTCGTCCACGGCATTTCTTAAAAATCGGGTGGCAAGATTTAAAAAACTTTATAATGCTTTTTTTTATCTGAACCATAATATTTATAGAACAAATTTAGGAGGTGTTGGAAATGGTAAGACATTTTACACTTGAATACTGGGTCGATAATGGATGGTATGTAGGAAGGTTAAAAGAAATTCCTGGAATATTCAGTCAGGGAGAAACACTCGAAGAACTCGAGGAGAATATACGAGAAGCCTACAAACTTATGATGGAAGAAGAAGAACCTTTATGGATTAAAACTCAGGAAAAAGAAATAGAGGTCATAATTTGAAAAGACATGAGCTTATCAGGTTACTAACTAATAAAGGCTGCTTTTTAAAAAGGCATGGTTCAAGAAAGTGTTAAAAAGTGGCAAAAATCCACCATTATCTGTAGGGGCTTGATTTATCAAGCCCAATTTTTTAAACCATGCTCAATTTTTAAAAACAGCACAAATTTAGCAATAATTCCTCTTTTTAGTGCCAAATATATTTTTTTTAATTCCTATTGACATGTTTTTCAAAATATTGAAAAAATAAAAATTATGGAAAGGGGTCTTTTCACCAAAGGGGTCTTTTCACCAAAGGGGTCTTTTCACCAAAGGGGTCTTTTCACCAAAGGGGTCTTTTCACAAGATAGTAGCATTATCACTCCTTTTGATTCTTCCAAATCTTTTTACAATTTCCTGCTGTCGTAACGATTCAGATTGCGACGATGGTCTTTTTTGTAATGGCAAAGAGTTTTGTCTGAGTTTCCTATGCAGAAGTGGCATACCTCCAGACTGCAGCGACAATATAAACTGCACAGAGGATAGATGCGACGAAAAAAATGATACTTGCAGAAATGAAGCACAAAATTATTTGTGTGCAGACGGGGTTTTTTGTAATGGAGAGGAGATATGCGACATTACGGCAGGATGTATTTCAGGAACTCCTGTAAATTGCTCCGACGGAATTGAATGCACAATTGATACCTGCAATGAAGAAACCGATGCCTGCGAAAATTCTCCCCAAAATTCTCTATGCGATGATGGTCTTTTTTGCAACGGAACGGAAATTTGCGATATTTATGCAGGTTGCATTTCAGGCTCCCCACCTGATTGTAGTGATGGAATTGAATGCACAACTGATTCCTGCAACGAGGAGATGGATTTATGTGAAAACACCCCTCAAGATTCTCTATGCATAGATGAACTTTTCTGCACAGTAAATGAAAGGTGCGATGCAAATTCAGGATGCATTTTTGAAGAAAGGAATTGCTCTGATGAAATAGATTGCACTCAGGATTTCTGCAGTGAAGAAGAAAAAACCTGCCTGCATCTTCCTCAAAATGAAATCTGCGATGATTCAAACGAATGCACAGATGATTTATGCAATATTGAAACCGGGTGTCAAAACTTAAATGTCCCTGACGGGATGCTCTGTGGTTTGCACGATGGGACACAGATATGCGTTAGTGGTGAGTGTGTTGAAAGAAGGTGTGGAGATGGATATGTCGAGCCACTAAATTCTGAATATGGTGCTGAAGAATGCGACGATGGAAATCTTGAAGAAAACGATTCGTGCACGGCAGACTGCCATTCAATTGATTTTCAGGTAAATACAACTGAAAGTGGTGAGCAAAAAAATCCACGCATTGCATTTCTCTCTGATTGCAGTTTCGTTATTGTTTTTGAAGACGAAACATATTCTTCACCTTCTTATACTGATGTTCGAATGCGCCTTTTTGATAGATTCGGTAATCCTGTTTCAACCACAGATTCTCTGATTTCAGAGAGTAGCACTGGAGTGCAGAACCATCCTTCTGTCGCACCCATTGCAGGTGGTGGCTTTGCAGTTGCATGGGCAGACGAAGGAGGCGCAGGAGCAGACCTTTTTGAAATAAAACTTCGAATATTTGATTCTTCAGGGATTGGTTCTCGAACAATTTCAGTAAACACAATAACCTCCGGTTCTCAAACAAACCCTTTTGTTTTAACTTCTTCGGACAAAATATTCGTTTTCTGGGATGACTGGAGCAATTTTCCTGGTGAAATAAAATTTCGAAGGTTTGGATTTTCAGGACATCCTCTTGATTCAGTCGAAAAGTCCGTTTCAGGCAGTTTAACTTCAATGGTTTATTCAGGCGAGCCTTCTTCTGCATTAACTCCTGACGGAGGATTTATTGTGGTATGGACAGGTTCAACAGACGGAAGGCAGACCGGGGTTTTTGGAAAAATCTTTGATAGCAATTCAAATCCTGTATCTCAAATTTTTGAAATATCCTCTTCTGAATGCAACCAGAATTATTCTGCCTCTACTTCATGGTATGGTGAAATTTCAGACGGAGTTTTTGTGGTTGTTTGGGAAAGAATCTGTTCTGGTGGTTCTCCTGAAATTGCATCTGCAATAATTGACCCGTATTCAGCCAGCGTGTTTTTCCCTCCAATTACAATTTCACCTCAAGCAGAAGAAAGTTTTTCTCCTCAAATAATTTCCGTTAAGGCACTCGTTAAGCCAGATGGAAGCCTTGAGCCCCCTTCTTTACGCTGGATTTCAATGCTCTTATGGGCAGGGGAAATTGCTGAGACATCCTCACCTCAGGATGCCCCTTACGATATTTATGCATGGCGATTTATTGTTGAAGGAAATGAATTACTTCCCTTTGACGAATCACCACGGGTTATATCAACAACAACCCGTTTTGAGCAGAGTGAACCTACAGGGGCATTCTGTGCCTCTGGGAATTTTGCAATATCATGGAAAGACTTAAGTTTCGAGGGTAGCGATACTCAATTTTCCTCAATTCGCTCTCGCTACCTCCCGAATGGCTGGTTAATAACGGAGTAAAAAAATGAAAAAGGCAAAAAAACAAAATGCAAAGTTAATTATTTCCTTCTTTATTGCATTTGAAATTTCAACTTTTTTAGGTTGTGGAGGTTCTGTAAACGAAAGAGATGCGGAAGAAATAGATGCACAGGATGGAAATTTTGAAGAAAATGACCTCGAAGTAAATCCTGACATAATAGAAATCAGTAACGACGAAAATCCATTCCCTGACATTAATACTGATGAATTTGATTTCACTGATTCACTTCCTGACGATTTCATCACTGGAGATGATACTGAAGAGGAAGAGGTCTGGATTGATAATGACCTTGATGGTCATCCAATCTGGGAAGACTGTGATGACAATGACCCGGAAGTCATTCCTGGCACAATTCGTTCCTGCACTTCCGCCTGCGATTACGGAACTCAAACATGCATATCAGGCTCCTGGACCCCCTGCACCGCTTCTAACGATTGCACCTGCTCAACCCCAGGTGAAACCCAGATAATCGACTGCGGAAAATGTGGTCAAGCAAGCAGAACCTGCACATCTTCCCATACATGGACAACTCCTACTAATTGCTATGGTGAAAGGGAGTGTTTTGCAGGAGAAGTTGACGAAGGGAAATGTGGTTTTTGCGGATTACAAACGAGATTATGCAATTCCTCCTGTGAGTGGCTTGATTGGTCAGAGTGCGCTCATCCGGGAGAATGTAACCCGGGTGACGAATACTACGATTACTTAGGTTGTGAACTCGGCTTCATAAAAAGATACTATTGTGATTCGGCAACCTGTCAATGGATTCCCGACCCTGAATGCACAAATAATTGCCCTGGCTCTCCAAGAACAGGTGATTATAAAGATGAAATTTGCATTCCTGGAGGTCCTTTTATAATGGGATGCCCTGATTCGAGAACATTTTGTAGTTCCGAAGAAAGACCGAGCCATATCGTTTATTTAACTCCTTACTACATAGACAAATATGAGGTTACAAATGCAAGATACAGGGAATGTGTGGAAGCAGGTGTATGTTCAGAGCCGGCACCCCTTTCAACATACTTCCGCAGTGGAACTGAAAACTGGGCTGTAAATTATGTTTCATGGAGGCAGGCAAAAACATTTTGCCAGTGGGATGGGGGAAGGGATTTGCCAACAGAAGCGCAATGGGAAAAATCTGCAAAAGGTCCCTATCCCCTTGACCCTCAATATCCATGGGGCGACACCCCTCCTTCAGGTTGTGATGAATATCCCTCAATAGAATGCAGTGGACCAACTTATCCCACTTCTGTAGAAGACTACCCAATTGATGAATCTTATTATGGAGTTATCCATCTTCTTGATAACGCAAAAGAATATGTAAATGATTATTATTCTGCAACTTATTACTCAATTTCGCCTGAATTAGACCCACCAGGACCTGCAACAGGTTATTCGAAGGTTATAAGAGGATATCCAAAAGATGGCACATCATCAATGGAAAGAGTTACAAGAAGGGCATTGGTTCGAGATGAAAATGACTCATTTGATTCAGATGGGTTTCGCTGTGCAAGACCAGCAATACAAAATCACTAAAAATGAATTTAAAAATTTTGAATTTTATGGAGGTAAAAATGCAAGAAGAAAAAAGAATAAGAAAAACAGAATTTTCAGGAAATGAATGGACAGATAAAGTTTTTCTCAAGCCATTTTTGACTTTATTGTTCCTTTTGTTTTTAACTACTACCGCATGCAAGGATGACCCTCCTGCTTCTACTTCTACTTCCAACTCTCAAACATTTGGTCTCAAAATTGATGGAGAATGGACAGATGAGCAAGGGGTTTCTCATCCAATTGATACTTTGGAACTTCGAAAAGACTTAATGAGTGCATGCTATGAATTGTCAGTCAATATGGAAAAAAGTGGAGGTCAGGCAGGAAATCCCACTGGAGCACCTTCGGGAGGTTACTCAATTCTTGAAGAAGCATGTGCTGATTCAGAATATAATTATTGCCAGAGATGGTATTGTTCAATGCAACTTGCTCTATGTGTTGGTCATTTCATGATGACAATCGCAGATACAGTTTATATTCTCGAATTTGATGTAAATAGATATTTAGGTGATTTTTTATCTGAATATAGTTTTCATGGTGCTGAACCATCAGGCACAAAAGTACATTATAAGATTCCTCCCCAGAATAACAAAAACAAAACCCTTGCTTATCGTGAGGCTATGGAAGCCTTTAGGAACTCAGCAATTTATGGAAGCCAGATTCTGATAGATGATAGTTCTTATGGAAACTGCATTCCCAATATGATTTTCAAAGAGGACAACAATTTGCCAGAAAAAGCAGTTTATAACGATAAAGGAGAAATGGTTTATCTCAAAGATATTTTTTCTGTAACATACGGAGAAGCAGTAAGAAGTTTTACGGAAGCATTGAAAAAAGTAACAGAAAACACCGTTGCGGTAGCAGACAGTCAGTTGAGTCAGGAAAGAAATTCATCTCGGGCAATAGAAAATCAGTGGAATGGCACTATGGAAATGGGATTTGACAACTCAAGAAGGTCTTCTGCTCTTACTTTATATGGAACTCCTCTTTTACAAAGAAATGGAAGCGATTTAGGCAGTGATGTTTTGAAATCATATTTAATAACACCTGTTGATAAGGATTCTGTGAAAAATGCAATTTATTTGCTTCAAAATACAAAAGTTGCAGCAATTGGTGACCCATCTACATATCCAGGAAACAGAACTGACGAAGAAGTTGTTGATGACATAAGAAAAATACTCAACGAAGAATTTGGCACAGAAGCAAATCCTTACCCTTATGGTCAAACTGAAGAGGATAATTACAAACTGCTTTCCGATTATAAAACTTCAATTGCAGACATTGCAGTAGCAAGGAAATATCTCACAGAACTTGTTAAAACATTAAACAAACCTCTCATAACCCAGGACCCTGATGGGAGTGGCGATTCGCCTGCAAGACAATATGGTTATTCAAATTCAGATGTAAACTATCCTCCTTCCTACTGGAAAGGAGAAATAGCAACGGATGAAACAATGTATCTTGATTCCTCAGCCTTTCCCGGCTTGATGTTACAGTGCATTATAAAAGATGAAGGTTTGCTTTACTGCCCTTATGCAAATATGGGTGCTACACAGTCCCTCGATTATTTCAAATGGGCTACTCAGAAGGCACTTTCGATTGACGATACTTACGAAAATGAAGGAAGTGATTATATTGAAGACCAGTATAGAAAATATTTCATTTTTTCACAGAGAGAATCTTCAAACTGGACAGGGGATGGAAGAGCATATATTTCCTATAAAATAGATACTGAAAGTAACACAATTCAGGAAATTAACATTAAAATTTATGGAGTTGTAATTCCTGATGGAGAAACCCCTTCTCAGAACATAAAATTCTTCGCAAGTGATGAAGGGTTTCATTGTGTTAGATTTAGTTCAATTGATGGCTATAAATGTCAGGAAGAAAATTATCTGATAAACCCTCATTTTGAATCAATAACCAGTGACCAAAACGACGATTATCTTGGACCTGGTGTCGAATTTGCAATCGCCCCATCGGATTACCCGGAATATCTTTACCAGAAATGTGGTTCAAACCCAATTACTTCCGCATGCCCATTATTTATTTTCATGAAAAAATCGGATGGAACAATTGATTTGCTTTTAAAAGCCAAAGTTCCACAAATTGAGGAGGTAAAACAGGAGTTTTCGTCAAGGCTTTTTAGCATAAAAAATAAAAACAATTCTTCTAATAGTAAAGGATTTCCAGTTATGGGGAGTGAATTTGACCCCGCATTTATAGTTCCTATTTCTACATCTGGTCATTCAGGTTTTGGTTTCTATCCTGGAACATCTCGTTTTTCTGAGATTCGCAATATCACTCCTACTTTGCCAGAAAGAATTTTAGTAAATGCAATTAATAGAGTTCCTGTTGTTACCCAGAGTATTCTACCTATGATATCCTGTGCAGGTGTTCTCCGAGATTTTGTTCCTCCTCTTGAAAATGAAATTACCTCTGATACTGACCCCTATGAAAATTCATGGAGGCACTATCTTCTTCTTGCAAAGGAAGCTGCTCAAGAAGCAGATTCTCTTGGAGAGCAACTCATTTCTGCGGGGCTTGAAATGGATGAAAGAGCAGAATCCTTTATAGAAAGGCTTGAAGAAATTTGTGGAGACGTTGGGAATCTTGATGTTGGAATATGGGCAGATTCTTCAGATGAAAATCAACAAACGCTTAGTAAAAATATCGAAAATTGCGTATATGATGAAGGAAAGTTAATAGATTATGTCGGTCTTGGAAATAAAAATTTGTGTGTTTTTACAGGAGATTCGGGAATTCTTTGCGATTGTGATGAAAATGAAGAGTGTCCAGAATGCCCCATGATTTCAGATACATGCCCTCAAGATGGAAGAACCTGGGAACAAGTAAATAATTTACTCGAAATATTTAATGCTGATGGAACAAAAGCAACTGCAAACTGCAAAGATATAGTATGGCTCAGAGAATTTTTCTTAAAGGATATTTATTATCCACCAAGTCCAGATAACCCAATATATAAACCCTCAACCAATTCATGGGATGATAATGAACGAAAAAATCTTGTTGCCAACCTCTACCTTGCTGGTTTATTCGATTCTGAATTTCTTGGGAATCTTTTAACCCAACTTGAAATAAAACATTCCTGGTATGGCTATTATTATGGAAAAGTTCTTGGAAACCCATTTTTTGCAATGGATAAACCAGGTGTTGATAACGGCTTATGCCCTCTTGACACTCTTACAAGGCAACCTATTAACTGCGCAGATTACAACCAAAGAACTTCATGGGGAAGATATGCCATTAGGAGTGCCATTGCTCTGAGCTATTTAACAAGCGTTCTCAGTAAAGAGAGTGAGGACAATAAGAATTATATATTTATTCCAAAAATTAAAGAAGGAAAATTGGATGCTACTAATTATTCAGAATTTTATCATCCATCTTATTTAAATAATAGCAATATTTTTTTTTGAAGATACAAATTCATGGATGAAACATATATCTGAGGATATATACTGTATTGACACAACTACAGGACCTGAATATGATAAAATAAGTTGCTTTAGTAATTTTGGTTTTTTAGAAAGCTATTATGTAGTAAATCCTGGAAAGTATGAGGCAGATAAATTGGGATTTTCGGAGTTACCATTAAACCATTATTTAAAAAAACACTTTGAAAATAGATCTTATATTTATTTACGTGACCTACTAACTGGAATTTTAAATAGCAAAAGTGAAGTTAATAAAATTTATAAAGAAAATTCGAAAAAAGATTCAGATGACTTTTTTATCCCTGAAACATGCACTATAGATGACACAACATATGATGCAACTTACCCTGAGTATGATAACATTTTTGTGGGGGATCCTGATATAGACCTACAAACCATTTTTGATGCTCTTCTTTTTGCCTGTGACATGATTACTGCTGCTAATGGTGGAATGGGTAAATATACTCAACTCCCTGAAATAGAAGAACCATCAGACCTCATTGCAGTAGCAAACTATTTTGATAACATCGCAGATAGAATTAGAAGAACTGCAGCAAAAATTGTATTTCAGGATATTCCGAATCCCGTTTTTGATACAATTAAAAAAGGTGGTGTAGAATACCTCTATCCTGGATACAAAGGAGAACATCTTGAAGAGATAAATAATCTCATGGTCCAGTTCAATAACCTTCATAGATTAGCCAATTCCCTTGCAGACATGACAAATTCAGTATCTACACAAATAAAAATGACAAAAAATAGAATCGAAATACTCGAAACGCAAGAAGAAATTAACCATCTTCAAGCAATGAAAGAAATTCTCGATAGAACGCAGCAGATACTTCTCGCAGCAATTGACATAATGGCTTCAGCAGGTATGAAAACTTTATGGTCACAAGGTGAATCTGCAGCCGCCGCAGCTAAAGCAGCAGTGGTTATGGCAATTCAAACTATAAATATAGAACTGACGGCAAAAATCGAGGAACTTCAAAGAATCCAGATTCAATATGAAACAAGAAACGCTTTAATTGAACTCTACAGCAATCTATCATCAATAAATCTTTCCATGCAGGACCTTATACTCGATTTATATGATACTTTTTATGCAATAACAAATACAATAAATAAAATCGTTGCCCTTGAAATTGAAGCCAGTCAACTTCTTGAAAAAATTGGCTTTGGTACGGATAATAGAACTGAGCGTGTATTTCATGTAAATACAGTTATGAGAATGAGATATAATACTCTTTTGAAAAGATACCAGAATGCTTTTTCAAGAGCCAAAAAACTCGCCTATATTGCAAGAAGAGCAATAGAATATAGATTTGGAGTAAATCTTTCTGAAATAAACAATCAAATGATGCTCGTTCCTCCTCCATCAACCTGGGCTGATGATGTATGTAATATGCAGGGAATGGATTATTCAAAAATAAGGCAAGAAATTCCGGAAATATCTGATTATGCAAGTTCCTACATCGGTGATTATGTTCAAAAACTCGAAGATTTCGTTGAGAGTTACCCAATGGATTTCCCATTCATGGATGCTGATGACTTTACTGTAATTTCACTCAAAAATGACTATTTCCATTCTACAATTCCCTGCGAAGAATTAGAAGAATCAAATAATCTTCTTTATTACAGCGAAGACCTTAATTCTTCGCATCAAGAAATCAATGAAGAAACAGGAGAAGTAATAAGAACATACGGCTGGCAAAAGGATAATTCGTTATGCGGTTCAACCCAACCCTTCCTTGAAGTCTGGGAAAACGATACACCCTGCGTAAATAACTCGGACTGCCTTAATTACTTTGGCACTTTTTATAGAAGAGCAGATAGAATTCAAGATGTTGTTGATGGATGTAACAAAGGTTTTATTTACCAGATTCTTCCTTCTATGGAGAGAGGTTCATACATTCTTGCATGGAGAGATTTATTCCTCGACCTCGATGATTCCAGAAACCCGGTTCCATACAGGGTTGAGGTGAAAAAAGTAACAGATTCTGAAGAAGAATCTCTCGAAATTTTTAATTATTCAGGTGAAGTTATTATTGAAAATCAGTGGAATCAGCATTTCATTATTTTCACTCTCAATTCCCAGGCAGATATAAAAATAGAAATTCATCCATCCGATAGCGATGAAAGTGGAGTGTATGGAGATGTTTATTTGACAGCATTTCAATTAAACGCTTTTGATACAGACGATTACCTCCGTCCAGAATCAGAGATAATTCCTAAATCCTATCAAAAAACAGACCATGATAGGATGCGTGCAATCACCACATGTCCAGATATAAATGGCTACTCTTTTAGAAGGAATTTTGTTCGAGTTTGCCCTCCAGATAGAATCACAGATGCAGATTGCTACTATGAAATTCATTTTGACATAAACTTTAGTGACATAGAATCAGGCAGGTATTTTACTTCTGGAATTGTATCAACTGACAATTTTAACTACAGACACAAAAGGATAGCAGTTAATTTTGTCGGAACAAATATTAGAGACTGCACAGCAGAAGGTGCAACCCAATCCTGTTATGCAAATGGTTTTATACCCTATACTCTTATCCATTCAGGAACAGTAAATATAAGAAACTATGAATATCAATATGAAAGTTTCAGAACAGTTCCCGGAAAAATAAATAGAGGAAAGGGACTTTCAACTGAAAGTGTAATCACAAATCCTCCAACCTCAAATCAACTCACTTTAATAGAACCATACTGGAATGGCGAATTTCGAGGCAGACCGCTGGAAGGACATTACACACTCAGAATTTACAATATTCCTGAATTGCAATGGTCGAATGTTGAAGATATCCAGTTAATTCTCGATTATCATTACTGGACGAAGTTGAATTATTAACAAAAATGGGAGGGAAAATGAAATTAAGGATTATTTTATCTGGAATTGCTGGAATTATTATCAATATTAGTCCCGCTTTTTCTTTGGCAGTTTCTGAATTTCCAACTGAAGAAAATGTTTCACCCATTTCGTATAATTTTTCTTCTGAAAATGAATTGCTAAATGATGATAACTTTTTCAATTCCTCTGAAGAAATCGAAAATTTTGATGAATTAAATAGTTCTCTTATTAACGATAATATCCGGGAAAAAATTCCATCTGAAGGTGAGAAAAAACTTCAGGATGAAACTTCCCGTATTTTAGGTGAAACAAATAAAAATCCGCTGATTCTTCCCACTGGTGAAAGTAAAAGTGCGGTGACACCGCAGGCATTGAGCCTGCCTTCTGGGGAAGCATCAATAAGCGGGATGGGGGAAAGTTTTCAGCCTCTGCTTACAACTGGTGCTGCCTCAATGAGTG
>Ga0078972_1005307_pt1 | contig 32964 bp, 31 predicted proteins | sample YelNatPaOPGAMG01_FD_67568 | JGI IMG/M metagenome (GOLD analysis project Ga0078972, IMG submission 67568) | Hot spring thermophilic microbial communities from Obsidian Pool, Yellowstone National Park, USA - OP-RAMG-01 (SPADES assembly) (version 2) | ecosystem: Environmental > Aquatic > Thermal... | reverse complement strand
CTTCCTTCGGCGGCGCAGGTCGCACATGGGGGAAGGGCTTTGTCTCCTGAACGGGGAGGGGCTTCTCTTTCGCGTTCCGCTGGCGAAGCCAGGCGGAACGCTCGATTTGCCTTTCGGGTCTTTCGCGTCCCGCTGGCGGAGCCAGAGGGAGCGCTCGGCTTGTCTTTCGGATCCCTCCCCGCTCCAAGGGCTTTGCCCGCGGAGCCTCACCCCGCCCTTGGCCCATTCTTCCCCCCGATCCAGTCCGGGGGTCGAATGCCCCCCATCCCTTGGCAGGTGATTGGGCAGCTATGCCGGTCATGAAGATCCATGGGGATTTGCACTGTCCTTTCGCCTTCCATCGCGGGATTGGGGTCGGCCCGGGCCATTGCTTTTCCCCCGACCCGTGCCATCATGGTGCAAAACACCGTTGCAGCGGTGAAAGGGAGGGGCGTTTCTCGGCGGCGGGGATCCTCCGGAGGAAGTGGGGGCCATGGACGAAGCGAAACTGCTGGTTTTGGTGACCGGAGCCACTGGATACGTGGGCGGCCGCTTGGTGCCCCTTCTCCTCGCCAAGGGATTATCGGTGCGCTGTTTGGCGAGGGATCCCTCCCGGCTAGAGGGCCGCGGTTGGAAAGGCGCCGAGCTGGTCCGGGGCGACCTTTTGGACCCGGAGAGCCTCCGGCCCGCCCTGGAGGGGGTCCGCGACGCCTACTACCTGGTGCACTCGATGGCGGCGGGGCCCAAATACGAAGAGAGGGACCGGCGCGCCGCGGCCAATTTCCGCGAGGCCGCCGCCGCTAGCGGCCTCCGCAGGATCATCTACCTCGGAGGGCTGGCCCGGGAAGGCCCCGGCTTGTCTCCCCACCTTCGTTCTCGCCTCGAGACCGGCCGGATCCTGAGCCAGGGGGCGGTCCCCGTGACGGAATTCCGGGCATCGGTGATCATCGGCTCGGGCAGTCTTTCCTTTGAGACGGTCCGTTACCTCGTGGAGCGCCTTCCCATCATGGTGGCTCCCCGCTGGGTGGACAGCCGGTGCCAGCCCATCGCCGTCTCCGACGTCCTTCTCTACCTCACAGCCGCTCTGCAGCGGGAAGACCTTGCCGGGCAGGTTCTGGAGATCGGAGGCCCCGATGTCCTCTCCTACCGGGAGATGATGCGGGCCTACGCTCAGGAGCGGCGCCTGAAGCGCTTCATCCTCACCGTGCCCGTCCTGACGCCCCGCCTCTCCTCCTACTGGCTCGGATTGGTGACTCCCGTTCCTAGCCAGGTCGCCAGGGAGCTCATCGAAGGCGTTCGCAACGAATCGGTCCGCCGGGACGACTCCGCCCGCGCTCTCTTTCCGGACATCCAGCCCGTTGGGTTTCGCGAAGCCCTGCGCCAGGCGCTGGAGAGTCTTAGGGAACACCGTGTGGAGACCTCCTGGGCCGAAACCCTTGAACCTTCTGCGGGGGGACCCCAGGGGGTTCGGCTGAAGAGCGAGGAGGGGCTGATCATCGAGGAACGGCGCCTGGACGTCGCCGTCCCACCCGAGCGCGTCTTTGCGGTGGTCTCCCGTATCGGCGGCGACGAGGGGTGGTACTACGCCGATTTCCTCTGGCAGCTTCGCGGACTCTTGGACCGCCTGGCCGGCGGCGTGGGAATGCGCCGGGGCCGGCGCCATCCCTCCGAGCTCCGCCCCGGAGACCCCCTCGATTTCTGGCGGGTGGAGGCCATCGAGCGGGATCGGCTCCTGAGGCTGCGGGCGGAGATGAAACTGCCCGGCGAGGCCTGGCTCCTGTTCCAGATCGAGCCCAAAAACGGCGGAAGCCGAATCGTCCAGAAGGCCCTCTTCGCCCCGCGAGGCCTCCTGGGGCTCGCCTACTGGTATCTCCTTTACCCCGTCCACCGCGTGATCTTTTCGGGCCTCATCCGCGAGATCGCCCGCAGGAGCGCCCCTTCCCTCGACCCCGCCCCGAACCGCCCCTGAACGGAAGCCTCCCCCGTTGCCGCGGTGCCGTCCCCGCCGCCGTCACGCTCAGTGCCGCGCCCTGCCCCCAACCCGCAGGCCCATGCACTCCTAGCCCGCCGGTCCTGACCGCTCCCCAACCACCCCGTAGTGCCGGGCCGCCGGCCCGACCTCGTAACCACATTCAACATCAAGAGTTACAAAAGGCTACTGTCGAAGATGAGTCTCACCTAAAAAGCGCCGTCGCGGGCTTGGACGATCTGAAGTTGCGAAAAACTTGCAATGTGAAAACGGCCCCTCGCGGGGCCGTCTCCAAAGATCCTTCTAACTCTCTGGACATTAAGTGATAATTTGGTCGGGACGACTGGATTTGAACCAGCGACCCCTTGCACCCCAAGCAAGTGCGCTACCAGGCTGCGCCACGTCCCGACCGGCCGGTTCGGGGCCGAAGCTCCAAACCAGCAGGTGATTTATACCACGGGGATGCATTACCTGTCAAAAGGGGAAGGGCGGCTCAATAAGGAGTTCAGCCGGGACAGCCCCTCCCGGAGCCGACCCAACACCTCTCCCGGCTCGTGCTGTGGAAGGGCCTCTCCCCTTACCTTCCGGGCCGACGAGAGGAAATCCCGCGCTCCACGGATCGTGAACTTCTTCTCGTAGAGAAGCTCTTTGATCTGCAGAACGGCCTCGATGTCCCGCCTCCTGTAAAGCCGGTGTCCCGACTGGGTCTTGTTGGGGCTCAACTGGGGGAACTGCTTCTCCCAAAACCGCAGGACGTGCGAGGGAACGCCGGTAATATCGCAGACCTCGCCGATCTTGTAGTAGAGCTTCTGCGGAACCTGCTCCAAGGAGAAATGGGCCCCGGCCTCGCCTCTTTTTCTGGCCGCGTTTTTCATGGGTTCTTTCCGCCTGACCACTTGCGTGAGGGTACGAAGACGACGGTTTTGCGCGAGGGTATTCGCACCGGCGTCCCCTTCCCCATGTCCCGCCCCATCCGCGCTTTCCTTTCGACCACCTTGAAGGTGCCGAAACCCGAAATGACCAGCCTCCCCGTCTCCGAGAGCCCGGTGGTCATTCCCTGGATCACCTCTTCCACCAGCACCTGGGCCGCCTGGTAGGTGATGCCGCCATGAGCCCTGTAGACCCGTCTGGCCAGTTCCGCGCGCGTCATGGCCCCTCCCATGAGGAGATTATATACCACAACCCCCTCACTTTCAATGAAAAAGGCGCCATCTTCACGGGACGTATAAAAAACGGCCACAGCAGGCGTGAACTGAGAATCCGGCCGCTGGTAACGGGCGGCCCCATCCCCGATCCCGTGACGGAAGCCGAAGTGCCGGTGCAAGTCTCTATGGATCTTGCTGATCGGCATAGCCGCACAATCACCTGCCAAGGGATTGGGAGCATTCGACTCCGGACTGGATCCGGGAGAAGGATGCGCCCAGGGCGGGGTGAGGCTCCGCGGGCCTCTCTGCGGAGCGGGGAGGGACCCGAAAGGCAAACCGAGCTCTCCCTCTGGCTGTGCCAGCGGAGCGCGAAAGACCCAAAAGGCAAATCAAGCGTTCCGTCTGGCTGTGCCAGCGAAACGCGAAAGAGAAGGCCCTCCCCGTTCAGGAGATAAGGCCTCTCCCCCGCGTGCCACCTGCGCCGCCGAAGGAAGAACCATTCGATCGCGGAATTGGGTTCCATTGAGGATGAATCACATGGGAACGGTATGGTTGAGCGGTCCTTTCCCCTTCCCAATCTGGAAGGGATGCTGCATGGCCTTAGCGAGGTACTTCTTCGCGCGGTCGATGGCCTCGCCCATCACGATCCCGCGCGTCAGCAGAGCGCAGATCACGGCGGAGAAGGTCGTGCCCAGGCCCAAGGTGTTTCGGGATGGCAGGCGGACCGCGTCGAAGAGGTGATCGTTGGCCCCGTCGTACCAAAGATCCATGGCCCTGTGCCCTTCGAAACCACCTCCCGTGATGATCACGTGCCTCGCTCCCTTGTCGTGCAGAAGGCGGGCGGCCTCCTTGGCGGAAGGCACGTCCCTTACGGGAATGCCGGAGAGGATTTCGGCCTCCCGGCGGTTCGGGGTCACCACGTGCGCAAGGGGTAGGAGCTTCTGGATCAAGAGCGGCACACCTGACGGTTCCAGGAGCGGCTCGCCGGTGGCCGCGTACAAAACGGGGTCCACCACAATCAGACCTTTCAGCCCGAACGCCTCCAGCAGGCTCGCCACGATCTGCACGTTGGCCGCCGTGGCCAGCACACCCACCTTCACCGCCTGCACGGCAATATCACTCACCACCGCCTCGATCTGCTGGCCGACGATCTCCATCGGCACCGGGTGCAGAGCCTGGATGCCCACCGTGTTCTGCGCGGTTATGGCGGTAACGACGGCCGCCCCATACACTCGGAAGGTCTGAAAGGTTTTTAGGTCCGCCGCAACGCCCGTGGCCCCCGACGTGTCGAAAGCGGAGATGCTGAGTACCGTCTTATTCATGGCCTCCTCTTCCTCCGAAATTCGGCGATAGAATGGTCCTTCCTTCGGCGGTGTAGGCGCCACACGGAGCGGGATTGGGGGGGGTCTCCTACGGCTACCGCCTCCGCTCCGCTCATGGTATACGGTACACCATGCCTGTCCAAAATAAACTGCCCTGGCGGCACCAGCCGGAACGTTGGGTGTCCCCTTTGGGCTCCTTCTCCCGGCGGGCCAATTCCTCGAGCCTCACCCCACCCTTGGCGCATTCTTCCCCCGGATCCAGTCCGGGGGCGAATGCCCCCAATCCCTTGGCAGGTGATCGTGCAGTTATGCCGGACATGAAGATCCATAGGGATTTGCACTGCCATTCCGCCTTCCATCGCGGAATATGGGATTCTTCGGGGTATTGACAGGGAAGCGCGGCGGGTGTAGAGTACATGGCCGTGAGAATCCCCCGGAAATGCGGGGGGGCAGGGTGTGAGAACTTATGTTCTTGTGCGCTCCCGAGGTTGATCCAGAGAATCCCACCCCCTGGTGCAAAGTGGACCTACGAGTTTCGGCATAAGATGGCTTATGCCGGTAGTTCGGTTTTTGCTTGGAAAGGAGAGAAGGAAATGAGAAAACTCACCGCTAGCCTCCTGGTTCTGGCCCTTGCTGCGCTGGTCGCCTGCGCCAAGCCGCCGCAGCAGCAAATCGACGCTGCCAAGGCCGCCCTCCAGGCCGCCAAGGCCGCCCAGGCCGACATCTACGCCCCCGATGCCCTTAAGGCCGCCGAGGACAAGGCTGCCGCGCTGGACACCGAGCTCGCCGCCCAGCAGAGCAAGTTCTTCAAGAGCTACAAGGTGGCCACCCAGTTGACCACCGAACTGCAGCAGCTGGCCGACACGGCCAAGCAGGACGCCATCGCCGGCAAGGCGAAAGCCAAGGCCGATGCCGAAGCCTCCATCACCGCCGCCGATGCTTCCGTCACCGCGGCCCGCGAAGCCCTGAAGACCGCCCCCAAGGGCAAGGGCTCCAAGGCTGATATCGAAGCCATGACCAAGGACGTGGACGATGCCGCCGCGGCCATCGAAACCGCCAAGTCCGACGCCGCCGCCGAGAAGTACATGGAAGCCAAGACCACGGCCGACAGCGCCAAGGCCAAGGCCGACAACGTCGTCCAGCAGGTCGAGCAGGCCAAGGCTCTGAAAAAGAGCAGCATCCCGGCTCACAAGGCCCCGGCTCACAAGGCCCCGGCCCACAAGGGAAAGAAGTAGGCGCTTTCCCGAGAGAGAAAAGGGGGCGGCGTTGCCGCCCCCTTTTTTTGGGGATCCGGCGTGAAGAAGCGGAAAACAACTCGAAGGATCATCCTGTTACTCATCCTCTGCGCGATCACCTGGTTCGCTTCGGTGTGGCTGGTACCCCTCTTCGACGGAAGCCAGTCCCCGCCCCTGGATCCCACAGGGAAGGGAGCGGAGAACCTGCTGTTCGCCGCTCGCCGAGAGGGGGCAGAAGAGCTATACCCCCAACGCCTTACGGCGTGCCAGGACGCCCTCAAGGAGGCCCGCTTCGAGACCAACCTTCAGTTGGCTTCCCAGTGGGGAACCAGGGATTTCGTCCGGCCTCAGCGCCTGCTGGACGAGGCCCAGGCTCAGGCTTTCCAACTTTGGAAGGACGTCGTCGACCACCGGCGCGAGGTCAAACCGGAGGCCGAGGCCATGATCGCGAGGGCCGACGATTCGCTTCAGCGAAGTAACGAGGTCGCAGACCTCAGCCGCCAGGACTATTACACACGAGGGCACCTGGCCACCGCGTTCATGCAGCTTCACCAGGCCCAGTCCTACTACCGCGCCGGCCTTTACGACAGGGCGCTCTCCGCCGCAACCTATTCTCTCGAAAGCAGCAGCAGAGCCCTCAGCCGTTCCCGCCAGTACCTGGAGCGATTCGATGACCCGCACCATCTTCGGCTGTGGGAGGTGTGGATCCGCGAGGCGGTGGCCTCATCCAGAAGAACGGGGATTGCCTTCGTCGTCATCAAGGAGAAACACAGGCTGGATGTTTACAAGAACGGACGTCTGGCCCAGTCCTTCCCCGTCGATTTGGGTGCCAATTCCGTCAGCCAGAAGGAGAGGGCCGGAGATAGAGCCACTCCCGAGGGCCTCTACCGGATCATTCGGAAGAAGGGCCGGGGAGCCACCAAGTACGGGCTCGCGCTCCTCCTCAACTACCCGAACGAGGAGGACCGACGACGATTTGCCGAGATGAAGGCCCACGGGCAGCTGACGCACCGCACCGGCATCGGCGGCCTCATCGAGATACACGGAACGGGGGGCAGGGGCTATGATTGGACCGATGGATGCATAGCCCCGAATGACGAGAACATGGAAAGGCTGTATCATGAGGCGACGATCGGAACGGTGGTGGCCATCGTAGGCAGCGACGGCACCGGAGGCCCGATCCGGTCAGCTCTGATGGATACAAGGCAATGAGCGACAACGGCTCCGATCACTCTTCCCCCCTGCTTCGCAGCATCGAATCGAGCAAGAGAGAGCAGGCGCGGCGCCTCCGACGAACCATCCTGTCCCTCCTTATCGGTACTGGTCTGCTGTGCGGGGCCATCGTCCTCTTCTTGCTCTCGACGGGGTACGGCTACGCGGACCTGAATGCGGCTTACATCTCCCGACACAGCATGGAGGTGGCTCAAACGGGGCCGCTACCCCCCGAGAAGATCCTTGACCTAGCCGAAAAAAAGCTGGACCAGGTCAGGCCCAAGGGCATTTTCGTGGTGGTGGACCACGTTCGCAACCACCTGTACCTGCGCGACGGAGACAAGGTCATTCTGGATGCCCTCTGCTCGGCCGGAGCGGGGACTTTGCTGACCGATCCCAAGTCGGGCCGCCACTGGGTCTTCGACACGCCCGTGGGCCGTTTCTTCGTCCGGGGCAAGCGCAAGGATCCTACCTGGACGGCGCCCGATTGGGACTACATCGAATCGGGCGAACCTTTCCCCAAGAGTTATGCGGACCGGGTGCAGGAGGGGATGTTGGGTGAGTACGCCCTGGATTTGGGTGGAGGACCGCCAGGCTACATGATCCACGGCACACTCTACACCCGCCTCCTCGGACGAAATGTGAGCCATGGCTGCGTGAGGGTTGGGCGCGATGACCTCCGCATCATTTGGCAGAAGGTGCCCGTCGGGGCCACGGTGTTCATGTACTGATGAGAAGACGACTGCTTTTCCTGGCACTCCTGGCCTTCTCCGCGGCCGCCCTCCCATGGGCCGTGCGGGTCCTGGCCCAGGCCGAGCCTCCGCAGGAACCCCTGCCCCTCCGGGCCGCCCTGGCCGAACAGGAGGCCAGGCTGGCCACTTCGAACACCTTTTACCTCGAGCTGGATCTCTCCCATCCGGCCATCAAGCTCTGCCATTCGGGAGTGGCCCTTGCCACCTACCCGATCGACTCCCTCAAGGTGGGGTATCCCCGCGTCCTCTTCTTTCCCCGGGTGCATGAGGGAAAATGGATCGGCGAGATCTGGACCGGGGGGCACCTCATCCCCCCGAAGATCATCAACCGGATCCGCATCACGCCGGGAAGCGTGCCCTCCGCTGAAATCGCGGTCCCCGCCCTGATTCCGCCGACCATGTCCGATCTGATTCCCGTACCCCCCGTCTACACCATCGTCTTCGACGGCGGAAGGGTTATCCGCGTTACTCTCAACGGAAAGATCGTGGGAGCCGTCGGGCAGCCCGCCGAAGAGCGAGGCTGGTGGGCGGACTTCTTGGCGGGCCTTGGCCTTCGGAAGGCCGACTCTCTCCGCATCAGCGCCAGCATGCCGGCTTACGACGGGGCCTCCCTCTTCCGATCCTTCCCCGACGAACCTCCCGAACTCCTGATCCTACCGTAGGCTCCGGAGCTCAAAGAGGCGGCCCCAGAGAGCCGGTTCGACCCGCGCCGGCCTGGCCTGCCGCGCAATCCCCAGCTGTTCCAGCATCTCCGTCCAGCTTTCAGCTGGACAACCCAGCGAGCGGCCCACCGTTCCCATGGTTTTCCGGGGCGAAGCGAAAGCCCTACGCAAAAAGGACCAAAAGCGGAGCTGCTCGTCTGGTGGTAGGCTCGCTCCCTGCCGCAAATCGAAGCGGCAGACGGCGGAGATCACCTTCGGGCACGGCCTGAAGGCGCCTGGGGGCACCGAGAACAGCAGGCGGCGTTCCCACCAGGCGTCGGTCCAGACGGCGAGGGGGCCGTATCCCTCCCCTCCCGCGTCGGTGCAGAACTTCCAGGCCACCTCCCGCTGAAGCATGACCACGGCGGAAATCACTTCGTCCGGGCTTGCGAGGATTTTCCTCAGAATCTGCGTCCCCGCATTGTAGGGAAGGTTGCCCACCACCAACCACCTTGCGCCGCTCCCCGCCAGCTTGTGAAGCTCGATCTCACGAGCGTCCCCGAGCACTACGCGAAGGTCGGGCCGATCTCTCGCCAGGTCCGCCGCGAGCTCTGGGTCCGCCTCCACGGCCCACGTGGGAAGGTGCAGGCCGAGGAGTCCCGGCGTGAGCGCGCCGCCTCCCGGTCCAATCTCGAGGAGGGCAGTGGCCGAGGCAGAGGCCTCCCTTGCGGCCTCGATGATCCGCCGAATCCAGGCGGAGTCCACGAGGAAATGCTGGCCCAGCGATTTCTTCGCCCGCGGGAGCATGGGCCCTGTCACGCACCGTGGCGCAGGCGCTCCAGCGCCATGTAGATCTCGCGGCCCACCCAGGCATCCGTGGCGGCATAGGAGATCTGGGCTGGGGCGAGTTCCGGCCTGCTCCAGTCCGACATCTTGGCCCGCTTGGAAAGGCGGAATCCCAGCAGGCTCGCCGCGAGTCCCTTCAGGCCGTTGGCGGGGAAACCCGCTTCCGATGAGAGGGTCGCAAGATCCACGAAGCCCCTCGGCTCGAAGGTGTAGACCTCTTGGAGCTTCCGGACATCGTAGCCGGGAGCCACCCCCACCTTCAAGATGGCCGGATCGGACAGCAGGGCCAGCACCGGCCCCAGCCGGCGGAGCCTCAGGAGCTGGAAGAGATAGGCCTCTGAGCCGCTGGAGAGCTGGAGGATGGCGGGAGGGTTGACCTGCCCCTTGGCAAAGGAGGGCTTGGTCTCCGTGTCGAAGCCCAGCACTCGTTCGCGGCCGAGGCGCTCGGCGGCGGAGGCCACTTGAGCGTCCGAGTGGACCAAGTAGACGCTCCCCTCGAAGCGCCGGATGGGGAGCGCGTTGATGGTCTCCGCCGTCCATTCCTGCTTGGGGTTCGGTATGGCGCCGTCCAACTTTTTCTCCTGCCCGCCCTCACGAAAACACTGCGGGAGCGGTAGTGTAGCACGTTTGCTCCCCCCTAGGCCGCGGCCGGCCGGCTCCAGTGGTATAGTGATCGCAATCAAGGAGGCTCGCCATGAACGAGAAGGTGTTCAAGAAGATCCGCGTCGTGGGCTGCAGCCCGGAGAGCTATCAGAAGGCCGTGGAATCGGCCGTAGTGAAGGCCGGGGCATCGGTGCACGGCATGGCCTGGTTCGAGGTGGCGGAATTGCGCGGGGCCATTCAGGACGGCAAGGTCTCCGAATGGCAGGCCACCGTGGAGATCGCATTCAAGGTGGAGTAGGGCCTGGGCTGGACCGAGCGGCATGGCCTGGTTCGAGGTGGCGGAATTGCGCGGGGCCATTCAGGACGGCAAGGTCTCCGAATGGCAGGCCACCGTGGAGATCGCATTCAAGGTGGAGTAGGGCCTGGGCTGGACCGAGAACAGGTCCCCGATTCGAGGGACCGAGAATGATGCGTGGCATCGCCGCCCCGGTGCCCCCAAGCTCGGAGCAAATTGCCCCGTTCCCCTGAGGGCGAGATCGCCTGCTCGTGAGCTGCGGAACAGGTGCTGTTGCCTTGGGGCCATCCGTGGCCCGCACAGTCGGGGCGGGCCGCCGGGTCGAATTCTCGTGTCCTTCCCCGATAACAGCGTCGCCGGCCATTGGCCGCGGGGCGTTGTCCATAGACGAGAGGAGGCGTACCATACTGCCGGGGTTCGTTTTCACACCTGAGCAGCCTCTTCTGACCCGCCTCGAGGGGAGGCAGTCGTGACGGAAGATGCCCCAAACTCCAAACCTTCGGCTCTGGGTCTACACGTGGTGCCCGCCGAAGGGCCCCCCTTCGATTGGCAGATAGGCCAAGACGCCGTGGTGATCGGACGCTCCTCCAAAGCCGAGGTGGTCATCGGGGACCGGGCCATGTCCCGGGAGCACGCTCGCCTCTTCCGCACGCAGGAGGGGTGGTTCTTGGAGGATATGGGCTCTCGTAACGGGACCTTGGTCAACGGCCAGCGGGTCCGGCAGCTGGCTCCCATCAAGGCGGGCGACCTGGTCTGCATGGGAGGCAGCACCCTCAGAATCCTGGATCCGGCACGGATGGCGCCGGAGGGGGTCGGGGCGGATTCGGCATCCGATGGCGCCCTCCTCCGGCGAGCATCGGAGCTGGTGGAGGAGAGCGGAAGCACCAGCCCGGGCGAGGAACCGCGCGACGAGGAGACGCTGAGGCGATACCTCGGCCACCTGAGGATCCTGAACGAGGTCCACAAGAGCCTCAGCAGCCCCATGGCCCTCCAGGGACTGCTCGACCTGATCCTGGATGCCGCCTTCGGCCATCTCGCCGCGGATGAGGGCCTGATCCTCCTGCAAAACGCCGACGGCGGTTACAGGCGCGCCGCGGCGCGGCTAAAGTCGGATCTCGATGAGCCCTTTGTCTCGCGGAGCCTGATCCACGAGGTCGCGGAGCGGGGGATGGCCGCGCTGGTGAAGGATGTCCAGGCGGACGCCCGCTTCGCCGACTCGGACAGCATCCTGCGCTCGGGCATCCGGAGCCTCATCGCGGCGCCGCTCCAGGATGCGGAAGGCTGCCTCGGCATGATCGCGCTCGCCTCCAGAACGGCCGTCCGCTCCTTCGGGGAGGAGGAGCTGGCCCTCCTGGCCTCCCTCGCTTCCGTAGCCGCCCTTCGCATCCGCAACCTGTCCCTCGCTGAGGAGGCGGCAGAGAGGCGGCGCCTGCAGGAGGAGGTGGAGCTCGCGCGCCGCATCCAGGTGGAACTGCTCCCCGAGAGGTTGCCCGAGATCCCAGGCTACCAGCTCTTCGGTGGCAACGTCCCCTCCCGGTGGGTCTCCGGCGACTACTACGAGGTCTCTCCCCGCAGGGAGGGGAAGGAGGTCGTTCTGCTCCTCGCCGACGTCTCGGGCAAAGGGCTGGGGGCCTCCCTCCTGGCAGCCTCCCTGGAGGCCTTGTGCGCCGCCCCCATCGAGGCGGGCCGAGAGCCCCACCAGATCTTTGAACGGGTCTCCCTCCTCCTGTACCGGCGGACCCCTCCGGAGCGCTACGCCACGGCCTTCGTGGCCGTATTGGAGCCGGAAACCGGGGTCATCCGGTTCGCCAACGCGGGCCATCCCCCCGCCCTCCTGCTGCGCCGGGGCGGCGAGGCGGAGTGGCTCGGTGCGACGGGCCCTCCCCTTGGCCTCTTTCCGGAATCCCCCTACGAGACGCGCTCGACGGGACTGGATCCGGTAGATTCTCTGATTCTATACAGCGACGGGATTTCCGAGGCCTCGGATCGGGACGGCGAGCCCTTCGGCAGGGAGCGCCTCCTCGCCACCTGCTCCCTCCCCGAACACCATCATCCGCATGATGTGGCAAGGGCCCTCGAAGAGACGCTTGAAGCTTACTGCGGCGGAGAGCCCCACGCCGACGACAGGACCCTCCTGATCCTCCAGAGATTTCCGGCAGGGGCCCCCTAGCGCTCCCCCGCGCTCCTCCACCTGAAACGGACCAGGTCCACGGCACCGTTCCGAAAGAGCACCCCTTCCGACTCGAGCAAGGCCCGCTGGACCGCGGCCTGCCCGTCGGCCTCCGGGAGAGAGATCCGGCCGCGGACGTTGAGGACCCGGTGCCAGGGCACGGACGAACCATCGGGCAAGGCGTGCATGGCGTATCCCACCAGGCGCGCCTGGCCGCTCAGGCCGGCGGCGCGCGCCACCTGCCCGTACGTGGCCACCCGGCCCTTCGGGATTCGTCGAACGGTCCGCCAGATGAGCCGGTAGCTATCGCTGGGCTGCGGCCGTGGCGCCACTCGCCTCCCTCCTTCAACAGGACTGCCTCGGCGAAAGAAGGACCGGAGGGATGGAGCGGCCCGGTCTCCGTACCGCCCTGCTCAGCGGCCGGCGGCCGCCTTCCACGCCTCGAAATAGCGCTCCGCGCCATCGGCGAAGCCCCCGTGGCACGGCTGCCAGCCCAGCATCCGCACCGCCTTTCGCGAGTCGCAGTGCTGGTCGAGGAGAAACCCTTCGACCATGGGGCCGAACTGCTGGGCGGCGGCTTCCGCCGAGACCAGTTCCACTTTTCCGTCGGCGCCGGCCGCCCTGCTGGCTGCCCGAGCGCATTCGAGGACCGTGAAGCGGCTGCGGTCCGTGGCGTTGAACACCTCTCGCCTCCAGGGGGATTGGGCCGCCCGCGCGTACAGGTCGGCCAGGTCCTCCACGTGAATCATGGCCCACCGGTTGTGGCCCTCCCCCACGACCCGAGCGGCGCCGCCAGCCGAGGCGCTCTCGAACCACCCGGAGGTGAGGCCGCCCCGGCCTCCGTAGACGCAGCCAGGCCGGACAACGAGGGTCCGAAGTTCCCCGCCGTCGGCATCGAGGACGGCCTCCTCATGAGCCACCCGCTGGACCACCATGGCGGGCGGATTCGGGGGCGCCGCCTCGTCCACGCTCCCCTGCCCCGTGTTTCCGTAGACCCACACGCCGCTGGTGTAGATGAACAGCCTGGGCCGGCCCATCTCCCTGGCACCGGCCAGCAGAGTATCGATGGTCTTCCGGTCCAACTCCATGTAGCGCCGCGTGTACTCGGCCGCGCAGTGGATCAGGACCGAACAGCCGATGGCCGCCTCGCGATAGGTGTCCGACTCCTCCATGGAGCCCAGGACCGGTCTGACCTCCAGGGCACCGAGGGCGACCGCCTTCTCCCGCGACCTCACCAGACCGAAGACTTCGTGGCCCGTGCGCGCGAGCGCGCCCGCCACCGCCTGCCCGATGTACCCGCTGGCTCCCGTCACAAAGATCTTCATGGCGTGCGTGCCTCCATCAAATGGACGGCCCCTTTCCCGGGGCCGGATAGGAAGAACGCCGCGGGCGCCCGTTTACATCCTCGCGGGAGGATGCGGTTCCTGCTCCAACCCTCTCGGGCAGATCTCTCACTTTTTCTTATTCTTGCCGCCGGCCTTGGGCTTCTTATTGTCGGTGTCACGCAGCACGTCCTCCACCCAGGTCACGGAGGCCATCATGGTGGGGAAGCCCACGGTGGTGCACGCCATGAGCACGGCGTGACGGATCTCCGAGGGTTTGACTCCCGCGGCCAGAGATTTTCGCGCCTGGGCGTGGACGGCGCCCTCCAGCCGCGCTCCCATGGCGATGCCGAGCTTGACGAGGGCCCGCTCCTTCGCCGAGAGGGGGCCCGCCGAATGGCACGCCTCGCCCAGCTTTTCGTACGCCTCCACCACGTCGGGGTAGTTCTCCGTGAATTCGAGGAACGGCTTGGGCAGCTTGGACATCGTCATCTCCTTGGAATGGCGAAGGGCCAGGACCATCGGGACGGCGACCAGCGCGGGCCCGGGGGCCATCGGACGGATTTCCTTTGCTCCGGAACAGTCTCGCCCCAGGCCGAGGCGCCCGTCAAGCCCGCTCGCGCCGTGCTTCCTCGCATGCGGCCCATTGGCGCCGGGACGCGCCTTTCTCCGATTTTTTCCCGAAGGCAGACACCTCAAGGGAGGGCTGAAGCTGCCCTGGACAGCCACGAGAACCGCTAGGGCTTTTCGCCAGAGGCTCCGCCGTCCCCCTCCCGGGAGCCGGATCTCGGGCCCGGGATCTGGAAGCTGCCGTCGAGCCGCGCCACCATCTCCTCGTAGCGCCTCTCGAGGACCGCCCTCTCCCGCTCGAAATCGGCCGCCGCCAGCTCTCCCGATGCCCTTCGCGATTCCAGCAGGCGCACCTGGTTTTCCAGCCACTGTTCGGGGTCGAAGTTGTAGGTCATGGCGGGTTCTCCTCTGCGGCACCACGAGCCAGGGCACGGATGAGGCGGCCGTCCGTACCGCAACAGCCGCCCAGGAGCTTGAGCCCCCACCGTCGCCGGAGGCCCAGCATCTGCGCGGCGAGAGATTGGGGCGAACCGGAGGCCTCCAGAACGGGGCTTCCGTCCAGCTCTTCGGGGGCCTTGTCCGAGCTGTTGGCCTGCAGGCCAAGCCACCGCTGGGCGAGCCATCCCGGCCAGAGGCCCTCGGCCCGCGCCACCGCGGAGGGGTGGACGCAGTTCAGGAGGTAGCCGGCGGGCGGAGGGTCGGTGCTGCCGTCCACGGCTTTCACCGCCTCCGGAAAGGGCGTGCCGTCCAGCAGGCGTCCGTCGGACCGGATGATGAAACTGATCACGTAGGGCAGACCGGTCTCCGCCATGGCCGATGCCAATCCGGCCGCCTCGGAGAGCGCGGGCAGGGTGGAGGCCAGCAGGCAGTCCGCACCCGCCCGGGCGAGCTCCGAGGCCTGGGCATGGTGGAAGCGCGCCGCCTCCTCCGCCGAGAGGGCCTCCTGCGGGCGGTAGGCATCTCCCCGGCATCCCATCAGGCCGCCGACGAAGATCCCCCTTGCCCCCTCTCCGAAAGGGGCCCGGAGTCCGTCCAGGAAGCGGACCGCCTCGGCGTTCACGTCGCGTCCAGAGAAACCGGCGGCAACGATGCGCTCCGGGCTGGCCCGCCAGGTGGGTGTGAGGGCCAGCACGGGAAGCCCCGATTCCACTCCGATCTGCATGTATTCGCGGTAGATGGCGCCCATGGTGGCGCGCCCCTCCTCCAAATACAGCAGAGCCGCATTTGCGGCCGGAGAATCCACCGGCAACCGGGTGTCACGGCGAAGCCTCTCCAGGACGGCCCCCTCCATCAGGACGAGGCGGCACTCCCGGAGGCACTCGCGAAACGGCCGGCCGGCACGAGAAGCTTGCGACGCTCGATTCATGACGTACTTCTCCTGGAGTTCAAGAGGCGCCCGGGGGCCGTGGCGCGGCGGAAGGAGGGCATGAGGAAGAGGACGGCGGCGATGCGGCCGAAGAGGAGGGCTCCCGCGGCGGCCGTGGCTCCCACTAGCCCCGCCATCCGGATACCTACGAAGAGCGCCAGCGCGATGCTGGCCACCTCCAAGGCGGTGGCCGAGCTGACGGGCCGCGTATTGCGGGCCGAGACCAGCATGCCGTGCTGGAAGGAAAGAAGTACGGAGAAGGCGGGCATGATGGCCATGATGCGGGTGGGCACCACCGCCACCTGCGCCAGATCCGGCGAGAGCCCCGAGAGGTCCTTCAGCCAGAAGCCCAGGAGGGGCGTGAAGGCGATGGCGGCCAACCCTCCCGCGGCGGCCGCCGCCAGAGTGCTGGCGAAGCGGCGGAGCGGCCGGTAGCCCTCGCGATGGGGCCCGGCCAGGGCGATGCCTACGTCCTGGAAGGCCAGTCCCAGACTCCGGAAAATGAAGACGAGGGCATTCACCACCGGCAGCACGGCCAGGGACTCGATACCCAGCCTGCTCGATGGCATGAAGAAGGTGACGAGCGGGTTGACCCCCATGCTCAGGATGGAGGTGAGGGCCAGGGGCGTATAGAAGTGCCAGATGTAGCGGTAGCTGAGCGGGTCCCGGCCCGCACCGGCGGAAGCCTTCCCCTTCATGGCACGGAGCGGCTGTTGTGCCATGAACCGGCTAGATATCGCCTCCACCACGACGCCCGCCGACAAGGAGGCGGCGCCCACCACGGCGCCGGGCGCGTGCCACCCCAGTGAGAGCAGGAGGGCGACGCCCCCCATGGAGCCCACGCGAAGAACGGTGCCATAGGCTACCCGCCGGGCGAGGCCGTTCCGAACGAGGATGCCCTGGTAGAAGCGGCGGTATCCGATGGAGGCGGGCCAGGGCACGAGGAGGAGGCACGCCAGGTGGGTCAACCCCGCGAGATTCTCGGGAAGCCCCATCAACCCGCCGGCCACACGCTCGAAAAGCGGAGGCCAAAGGCTGAGGGCCATGATGGCCGTCAGAACCGCGTTCAGGGAGAAGACGAAATTCCTCAGCTTCAGGTAGGAGGGCCAATCCTCGGCGAGCGCCGTGGAGGTGCTCATGACCAGGAGGATGGGCGATTCCACGAGGAGGGCCACGGCATAGGCCACGCCGTAAGCGGCCAGATTCAGGGTGGGGGCCGGCAATCGGGCGATGACCGCGGCGAGGAAGGGTCCCTCCACCGACATCATCAGCCAAGTCCCCGCCAGGGGCGCCCAGAAGGCCAGAATGCGCCGCTGCGTCAGACTGGAGTCGCCGGTCACGCTCCCCTCCCCGCGCGGCGTCCCCCCGCCCGGGAACGTCGCGGACCTCACCTTAGCCCGTCCGCGACTCTCGGGGCAAGAGCGAGCAGGACCCCTCGTACTGGGGGAGGTTCTTCAAACGGCCGGCACTACGCCGGGCACCCCTGGGGGGTGATAGAGCCGGTTGGGGTCAGCTCTCTACGGCCTCGTCCTTCTTGAGCTTTCTCTGGTACGCGTTCTTACCTTCGGCGTAAGCTTCCTTGATGGCCTGCCTCTGAAGGTCGGCGATCTCCTTGGCGTGGTCCAACTCTTCCGCCGCCTTCTCCTTGGCCCGCCTGAGGCCCTCCGCCAGCTTCTTTCTCGTCTCGGTTCCCGAGGCGGGGGCCAGGAGGAGGGCGGCGACTCCGCCCGCCACCGCGCCCACCAGAAACGCCACCAGAACGTTAGATGTCTCTTTCTTCATCGGAATCCTCCTTGTCATTGTGCCCATCGTGACCAGTGCCCGAGAGAAGACTCTCCAGGGTTTTGCGCAAACCCGTGACGAAGGCCGCGATATACCGCACCGGGGCCAGGACGGCGGCCACCTGGGCCACCGTGTCCTGGGCCACGCTGCGCACAGAGCGCGAGACCGCGGCCAAGTCCTTCACCACCCCCTCGCTGCTCTCCACCACGCGGCGAGCCGCCGCCAGCGTGGCATCGGAGCTCTCCAGGACCCGCTCGATCCTGGGCGCCATCCCTTCGGCCCGCGAGGCCAGCCTGCGCCAGTCGTCGAGGAGAAGGGAGAGCTTTCGAAGCACGGCCAGGCCATAGACGAGCGCCCCGAGGCATACCAACCCGAGTACGAAGAGCAATGCGTCCCGCAACGAGAATGTGATGGTCATGGCGCTCACCGTGCTTTCCCCCATTCTGAAAAGATAAGGGCCCCTCTGGACCCGACCGTAGACAATACCTCAACGACTCACACCTTTATGATAGGGCCAAGCGAGGGATCGTGCAAACGGAGCGCTCTCCCCCAATCCCGCGATGGAAAGCGAAAATGGCAGTGCAAATCCCGATGGATCTGCATGACCGGCATACCTGCCCGATCACCTGCCAAGGGATTGGGGGCATTCGACCCCGGACTGGATCCGGGGGAAGAATGGGCCAAGGGTGAGGTGGAGGCTCCGCGGGCCAAGCCCTTGGAGCGGGGAGGAACCGGAAAGGCAAGCCGAGGAGGCCGCGACGCACGCGTACTGGGCCCCCACCGTGGAGCGGCCCATGGCGGCCGAAGGGGAAACATGCCCAGCCCCCCCGGGTGCTTTGCTCACCCGCCCGTCGGAGGCGGCATAAGGGGGTGACATTTCTCGTTGGACGCGGTAAGGTTTCAGCGTTGGGGTGCGGGGTCCCGGGGGTCCGGTACCGTTGGTGCGCAAGCCCCGAGAAGGAGAGCAGTGCGCCATGGCTGAACCCATGAAGATTGCCCAGGATTGCGTGGTCACCATCGACTATACCCTCACCGACGACGCCGGCACCATTATCGACAGCAGCTCGGACGGCGAGCCCCTCACCTACCTCCACGGCCACTCCCAGATCATCCCCGGCCTCGAAAAGGCGCTCGAAGGAAAGGTCAAGGGTGAGAAACACCGGATGCACGTCCCGGCCGCCGAAGGGTACGGCGACCACGACCCCGAGAAGGTCTTCACCGAGCCGCGCGACCGCTTCGACTTCGAGGTGGAGGCCGGCCAGATCCTCCAGGCCCACAGCGAGGAGGGTGAGACCCTCACCTTCCAAGTCGTCGAGGTCAGCGACGAGGGGGTGAAGCTCGACGGAAACCATCCCCTGGCCGGCAAAAACCTCAACTTCGACGTGACCGTCCTTGACGTCCGCGCCGCCTCCATCGAGGAGCTGAAGCACGGCCACGCCCACTCGGGCGACGGCCACCACCACTGAGGGAGCCAGCGATGAGCGCCCCGCCTCTTCGCATCCCCTTCTACCAGGTGGACGCCTTCACCAGCCGCCTGTTCGGGGGCAACCCGGCGGGTGTCTGCCTGCTCGAGAACTGGCTCTCCGCGGAGGTTATGCAGGCCGTCGCCGCCGAGAACAACCTCTCGGAGACAGCCTTCCTCGTGAAGGAAAAGGACGGCTGGGGCCTACGCTGGTTCACCCCCGAGGTGGAAGTGGACCTGTGCGGCCACGCCACCCTGGCGAGCGCTTTCGTGCTCCTCAAGGTCCTTCGCGAGCCGGGAGGCACGGTGCGCTTCTCCACGCAGAGCGGCCCCCTCGCCGTGAGCGAAGAGGGCGATCTCCTCTCCATGGACTTCCCCTCCCGGCCGGGCGAGCTATGCCAAGCGCCTCCGCGTCTCCTGGAGGGACTCGGCCTCGCCGCCGCGGAGGTGAGGCGCTCGCGGGACTACCTGGTGGTGGTGGAGAGCGAGGAGGAGGTCCGGAAGCTGAAGCCCGACATGGCCAAGCTCGCCGGTTTGGAGGCCCTGGGGATCATCGTGACGGCCCCGGGACGCACCTGCGACTTCGTCTCGCGCTTCTTCGCCCCCGACGCCGGTGTGCCTGAGGACCCCGTCACCGGTTCGGCCCACTGCACTCTCGTCCCCTACTGGTCCCGCCGCTTGGGAAAGAAGCGTCTGCACGCCCTCCAGCTCTCCGCACGAGGCGGCGAACTCTTCTGTGAAGACCGCGGCGAGAGGGTCGGTATCGCCGGGACAGCCGCCCTCTACCTTCAGGGCCACATCCTGCTCTGAAGCCGAAGGGTGCTCCAGATAGCGCTCCTGCGACGACGGGACCTCGTGCTGGAAACGCACGGGTTCTTAAGATCAGGCATCCCCTACAAGATGAAGTCTGTGGAGATGAAGTTGGAGTGGTGGTCCCGCACGATATCCTCCACAATGGCCTTGTTCAGCTCCGTGGTCTTGGCCGCCACGAGGGTCCGGATGGAGAAGACCCTCAGCGCGTCCGACACGGAGAGCGTCCCCTCCGCCGAATCCTTCCTTCCGCAGAAGGGGAAGGTGTCCGGCCCCCGTTGGCACTGGCTGTTGATGTTCACGCGGCAGACCTGGTTCACCAGCGGATCCACCAGCCTCCCGATGACCTCCGGGTCGCTGCCGAAGAGGCTGACCTGCTGGCCGTAGTTCGACTCGATGACGTAGCGGATGGGACTCTCGATGTCGTCGAAGGAGGCCACGGGGATGATCGGCCCGAACTGCTCCTCGTGATAGACGCGCATGCTTTCGTTCACCGGGTAGAGCACCGCCGGATAAAAGAAGGTGCCGGCCACGGCGCCGCCTCCCGGGTTCATGACCTTCGCCCCCTTGGCCAGAGCGTCCTCCACCAGCTCTCGGAGGTAGCGCGTCTTGTCCAGCTCGGGCATGGGCGTCACCTTGACCCCCTCCTCCCAGGGCATGCCCTTCTTGAGGTCCGTTACGGCCCGGGAGAGCTTGTCCAGGAAAACGCCCGCGATCTCCGAGTGCACCCAGAGCATCTTGAGGGCGGTGCAGCGCTGGCCGTTGTAGGAGAGGGCGCCCAGCACGCACTCGGGGACGGTGAGCTCGAGGTCCGCGTCCCTAAGGATGATGGCGGCGTTCTTGGCCTCCAGCCCCAGCACGCTCCGAAGCCGGTGGGGCTTGGGGTGCTGCTTCTTGAGCAGATCCGCCGCCTTGCTGGAGCCGATGAAGGCCAGTACGTCCACCTTCCCCGTACCCATCAGGGGATGGACCACCTGCTGTCCGCGCCCAAAGACCGTGTTCACGACGCCCCGGGGGAAGGAGTCGCGGAAGGCCTCCAGCAGCGGGAAGTGCAGCAGAACTCCCAGGCGCGGCGGCTTGAAGATCACCGCGTTCCCCATGATGAGGGCCGGAATGAGCGTGGTGAAGGTCTCGTTGAGGGGATAGTTGTGGGGCCCCATGCAGAGCACGACGCCCAGAGGACCGCGGCGGATCTGGCCGATGATCCCCTTCTGGATCACGAAGCGGGAGGAGATCCGGTCCAGCTCCTTGAGGGCGTCCACCGTGTCGCGGATGTACTCCACCGTGCGGTCGAACTCGTTGGCGGCGTCCGCGTGGGTCTTGGCGATCTCCCACATGAGGAGCTTCACCACCTCCTCGCGCTTCTCGCGCATGCGGAAGGTGAACTCCTCCACGTACTTGATGCGCTGGCGCACGGACATGGTGGGCCAGAGACCCCGCCCGTGGTCGTAGGCGCGTACGGCCGCCTCCAGCGCCTCCAGCGAAGTCGCCTCGTCCATGAGCGGGTAGCGCCCCAGCAGCTTCTGCTCCAGCGCCTCTCCGTCCCGGACGCAGACCGGCGAGAGGACGTCCCGCATCGGCCCCTCCCAGCGGCGCAGCTCGCCGTCCACCAAATACCGGTCGCACACCACGGGGCCGTCCAGGTTGAACTCCGCGGGCACCTCGCCAGCGGCCGGAAACATCCGCCGGATCTTCTCTTCGAATTCCATGACCATGGTCCTCCTTTCGGGTTGTCCGTTCCCTTCCCTATCGTCCTCTACCATAGGGCATCCGCGCACCCGCTTCCACTCCCGGTCCCGCCCATGGCCCCCCTCTTCATTCAAAGCCCTTCCAGCAAAGGCTGCCGGGGCGAGGCTTACGCTCCTGAGAGGGTGAGCCAAGGAATCTCCGTCCCGTTACAGCATCGTTACAGGCCGTATCTCAACCGTTTCAATACAGGGGGCGCTCGCTTCATGGGGAAGCGGAATTGGATGGAATCGAAGCCCCTGTTCTCGCTGTATTGTCAAGATTATTTCTCTCCATATCCCCAATTCGCGTCGAATTGGCAGAGCTTTTGCTAGTTTTGTTATTTTAATAACGACCGAGGTGTGAAGTGGTGCCCAGACGCAAGGCCCCCGACTCGAAGGACCAGGACACAAGCGGCTTTGCCCGCCTGGCCTTGGAGTGCTCCCCGCTCTCAGCCACGGTGCTGGACGAGGAGGGCCTCATTCTCTACGCCTCCCCCGGCGCGGCGCGCCTCTTCGGGCGCTCGGTCGATGAGATGCAGGGCCGGCGCTTCACCGATTTCCTTCCGCCGGAGGACATCCTGGAGTGGATCCGCGTGAGCGCGGAGGGCACCCCCGGCCGATGCATCCGCCACCGGATCGTGACGGCGGGCCGCAAGCTGGCGGAGGTGGAGTCCACCCTGGCGGAAGCCGGCCCGGGCCAGGCACCCGCGCACGTCCTGGTCTTTTCGAGGGAGGCCCGGCCCTCGGCCGCGGCGCCCGGCGAGGGTCCGCAGTGGCTGCTGAGCGCCATCGAGCAGCTCGATGAGTCGGTCCTGATCACCGACCTGGAGGGCACCATCGAATACGTCAACGCCGCCTTCGAGCGGGTGACGGGCTACTCGCGGCAGGAAGTCATCGGCAAGACGCCGAGGATCCTGAAATCGGGCCATCACGACGAGGGCCTGTACGACCAGCTCTGGAAGACTCTGCTGACCGGCGAATCTTACCGGGGTGTGATGATCAACCGGAGGAAGGACGGCACGCTCTACCACGAGGAGAAGACCATCTCGCCGGTGCGGGACCGCTCGGGGACCATCCGCCATTTCTTGGCCACGGGAGTGGACGTCAGCCAGAGGCGGATGGCCGAAGAGCGGCTCGTGCAAGGGGCGGAGAGCTTCGCCCTCTCCATCCGGGGCGCCAACGACGGGCTCTGGGATTGGGACTTCCGCACCAACAAGCTCTCCCTCTCGCGCCGGTGGAAGGCCATGCTCGGGTATGAAGAGGGAGACCTGGGCGACCGGCCGGACCATTGGTTCCGCCTGGTTCACTCCGACGACTTGGCGGAGCTGAAGAGGCGGATGCGCGCCCACGTGGAGGGCCGAGAGCCCCATTTCGAGTGCGAACACCGAATGCTCTGCAAGAACGGGGAATACCGCTGGGTGCTCACCCGGGGCATGGCGGTGAGGGACGGCCGGGGCAAGACCTACCGCATGGCCGGCTCGCAGACCGAGATCACGACCCGCAAGCTGGCGGAGGAGCAGCTCCAGCACGACGCCCTCCACGATCCCCTCACGGGTCTTCCCAACCGCGTCCTCTTCCTGGACCGGCTGGGGCTGGCCATGGCGAGAGCCCAGCGCTACCCGGAGTACAGGTTCGGCATCCTTTTCATAGACCTGGACCGTTTCAAGCTCATCAACGACAGCATGGGCCACCTCGCGGGCGACGAGCTCCTGATGGAGATCTCCAACCGCCTGGTGCGCTGCCTACGCTCCTCGGACACGGTGGCGCGGCTGGGGGGCGACGAGTTCGCCGTACTCCTGGACAACATCCCCAACGTGGAGACGGCGGTTCGCTTTGCCGAGCGGATTCAGGAGCAGATCACCCAGCCCTGCCGGCTGAGCGGGCGCGAGGTGTACAGCAGCGGGAGCATCGGCGTCGCCTTCTGGGCGCCCCACTACGAAAGGCCCGGCGAGATGATCCGGGACGCGGACACGGCCATGTACGAGGCCAAGCGCCAGGGGCGGAGTTGCCACGCGGTCTTCGATTACGCCATGCGTTCGAAGGTCCTGCGATTGCTCGAAATGGAGACGGACCTCCGCCAGGCCGTGGCGGACAAGCGCCTGGCCATGTTTTACCAGCCCATCGTAGACCTGGGCTCAGGGAAGCTCGTCGGCTTCGAGGCGCTGTTACGGTGGCGTCATCCCGAGCAGGGTCTCGTGTCGCCGGGGGACTTCATGGAAGTCGCCGAGGAGAACGGCCTGATCCTGCCCATCGGGCAGTTCACCATCCGGGAGGCGGCGCGGCACCTGCGGCTGTTACAGGATCTGCGCCGCGAGGAGGCCCCCCTGATCATGTGCATCAACCTCTCCACCTCGCAGTTCGCTCAACGGGACCTGGCGGAGCAGCTTCGCCAGGCAGCCTCCGAGTTCCGGATCGACCCGAATTGGCTGCGCCTAGAGATCACCGAGAGCACGCTCCTTCGCCACAGCGACGTGGCGGACGCCACCCTCTCCCAGCTCAAGGCGCACAACCTGCGCCTCTGCGTCGACGACTTTGGGACGGGCTACGCCTCGCTGAGCAACCTCCGCCGGTACCCCATCGACGCGGTGAAGATCGACCACTCCTTCGTGGGCACCATCTGCGAGGACGAGGGCAACCGCGATTTCGTCCGGACCACGATCGCCCTGGCGCAGACGCTCAAGATGCAGGCGGTGGCCGTGGGCATCGAGAGAGAGGACCAGATCGAGATGCTGCGCTCCATGGGGTGCCCGTACGGACAGGGCTACTACTTCGCCCGGCCCATGGAAGAAGAGGACTCGGTGGCGTTCCTGCACTCCTTCCCCGGCCCCTCCCACTAGGGCGGAGAGATCCGCAAGCCAGCGGCGGGCCTCACTCCATCCCGCTCTGCCGCTCTCACATCGGCGCCCCCTCGGGATTCACGAGGGCCGGCTCCGGAAATCCGGCCGCCTTGAGCTGCGGCAGGACCGAAGCCTTGTCTCCCACCAGCACCACCAGAAGTTTGCTCCAGTCGAAGAGTCCTGAAGCCGCGGTGGCATTGACGCGGGAGAGATCCAGGCGGTCCAGCGCCGCGATCTCCTGACCCACCGAATCCAGCGGACGGCCGTCGGCGATGATCTCCCCGAGGGTCTCCGAAAGGCCCGAAGCGGTGGCCGCCGAGCTCACGAGGTCGAAACGGACCGTCCTAACGGCTCTCGTAAGCTCGTCGGCGGTGACGTCACCCGAGGCGATGGCGTCGAACTCGCGCTTGAACTCCGCCAGCGCCGCTCCCGTCACGGCGGTCTGAACCGACGAGGAGGCCCCCAGAATGAACTGGCCGGCCTCCCGCCACAGGCTGCTGCGGGCGCCGTAGGAGTAGCCGTGCTTCTCGCGGATGTTCTGCATGAGGCGGCTCGTGAAGGCGCCTCCGAAGAGGGTGTTGAGGCTGTCCCTTAGCGCCTCCCCATCGGGCCCGCCCGAGGCCTCTACCGGACGCATCATGTAGAGGACCGTCTGGGGTGCCCCGGGGCGGTCCACCAGCACGAGTCTCCCGGCTGCCGGCCGGACCAGCGGCGCCGGAGGGGAGGGAAGATTCTCGGCCGGAGGCCTCCAGCCGCCGAAGCGCCGGTCGAGGGCCGCCTTCAGCGATTGGGGATCGAAGTCTCCGGCGAAGACGAGGCTCGCGCCGGCGGGACGCAGCAGGCGCGGCAGGCTCCCCCTCACGTCTTTCAGTTCGATGGCCTGCACCGTCGCCGCGTAGCCCGCCCGCGGACGCCCGCGGGGGTCGTCCCGGCCGAAGATGATGGCCCGTGACGCCATGACGGCCACAACCTCCGGCCGTTCCACCCGGGATCGGATGCCGGCCAGGGCGAGCTCCTTCTCCCGCGAGAAGTCCTTCTCCGAGAGCGTGGGCCTGACCACCGCGTCGGCGAAGAGGTCCAGCGTGGGATCGAGCTTGGAGGAGAGCCCGTCCACCCTCACGGTGAAGGCGTGCCAATTGCACCCAGCCTCGATGGAGGCCCCGAGCGAGGCGGCGGCCTCGGCGAAGGCTTCGGCGTCCAGGGAGCCCGCGCCGTCGGTCAGGAGCGAGGCGGAGAGGGCGCCGAGACCGGCCTTTTCCTTGGGAACGAGCCTCTCCCCACCGTCCACCACGAGCACTCCCGAGAAGAGGCCGGTACCGGGCCGGCTCACCACATAGAGCTTCATCCCGTTGGCGAGGGTCATGGCCTCCGGCACCGGGGGGTGCACGGGAGCGGGCGGAAAATCGGCGGGTCGCCGGGAGAGATCCGCGCCGGGGCTCACCGCCTCCACTGGGAGGATGCGCAGGTCCAATCTGCCCTCCCCGAGCACTTTGCAGGCCCAGCTCTTCAGCGAGTCGGCGCTGGCAGAGGTGGTGGCGGCGAGATCGCGCCGGAAGCCGTCGGGATCGCCGAAGGCGTGGTAGTAGGCATTGAGCATGTCCGCCCGCTCCTGCAGATCCTCCACCCTCCGCAGAAAGTGCGACTCCGCCGAGGCCTTCACCCTCTTCAGCTCGGCCTCCGTGGGCCCCTCTCGCTTATAGCGGTCCAGCACCTCCAGGACGGTCCTCTTGATCCGCTCCAGATCGGCCCCTTCGGCGGCCCTCACCTGCACCGTGAACTCGGAGCCGAGATCCCTGGAGTGCTGGTAGACCGCCACGCTCTGCGCGCTCCGGTCCTGAAGCACCAGCCTCTGGTATAGACGGCCGGTGTTGCCGGCCGAGAGAACGGCGGCCGTCAAGTTCATCTCGGCATCACCCGGATCGAAGGCCCTGGGCGAGGGCCAGACCAGATAGAGCATGGGGTAGCGGACCTTGTCCGTTGCCATGCGGCGGATCTCCCGGTCCAAAACCACGGGGGCCGCCGAGCGGTGTTCGGGAAGCGGCTGGGCCGGCACGGCCCCGAAGGTGCCGGCGATGATCTGCTTTACGGCCGACCGCTCGAAGTCTCCGGCCACCACCAGGCTCGCGTTTCCCGGGACGTAATAGGTGGCGAAGAACTCTTTGACGTCTTTTAGGGTGGCCGCCTCCAGGTCTTCGTGGCTCCCGATGACCGGGTGGTGGTAGGGGTGTCCTTCGGGATAGAGGGCCTCGGGGATCATGAGCCACGCCTTGGCGTAGGGTTGGTTCTCGTAGCTCTGCCTGCGTTCGTTGCGGACCACGCTGCGCTGGAGGTCCAGCTTCGCCTGCGTCATGGCCTTCCCGAGACCCTCCATGCGGTCCGCGTCCAGCCAGAGAAGGGTCGGAAGCAGGGTGCTCGGGCCCCAACTGTAGTAACTGGTGCGGTCCTCGGCGGTGGAGGCGTTGTTGGCTCCGCCGCCCCCCTCCATGATCCGGTCGAACTCGCCCTGCGGCACGCGATCGGTCCCCATGAACATGAGGTGTTCGAAGAGGTGGGCGAAGCCCGTCCGGCCCTTCGCCTCGTCCTTGGCCCCCACGGCGTACCAGAGGTTGACGGCCACCTGGGGAAGCCGGTGATCCTCGTGAAGGATGACCGTGAGGCCGTTGGGAAGCGTGTAGGTCTCCACCGGAACGTTTTGGGACAGGACCGGCAGGGCCATTCCCAGGGCCACCATCACCAAGCCCGCGCAGAACAAGCCAGGGCGTTTTCCCATTTTTCCCTCCCCCCTATCGGGATGTTGGATCTTCCCCCGTTTCCTAAGCCCCGGACCGGCCACCCCGCATGGCACGGCAACCTCCCGCGGGGCCGGCCGCCGGCTAACCCCTCCGAGCCGCGGCCGAAGGGCCGTCACCTCCCCTGCGTTGCGCCGATGGGCTGGTCGTGTGTGACGGGCACGAAGGTGAAGGAGAGGACCTTGCGCTCCTCGGTCAACGTGCTGAAGGTCAGGATGGCGTCCACGTATCCATTCTCGAAGGTGCAGAGGACGTGGATGCGCCAGTGCTCACCCTCCAGGTCCGCGGCCGTGCAGCGGCGGCCCTGGAATCGGCCGTACTTCCGTGTGAGATCGCCCCACTGGTGCTTGAGGCCCTCCGCCGCGACATCGGTGCGCTGATTCGCTGGAAGGCATTGGGCCGCCCTGAAAAAATCCCCCCCCGCCAGAAGGTCCACGAAGTCGAGGGCCTCGTCGTAGGGCGCGTCTCCGAAGACGCCCGGAGCGGGCGGGACCTGACTCGCCACCGGAAGAGCGAGCACCAGCAGAAAGCCGAGACACAACCACCCTTTCATGCCGGGCCTCCTTTCTTCCAACCTAATCCCCGGAGAAACGTGCGGCAAGGGAAGGGCCATGCCAAGGCCGCCCGCGCTCCAGCGCGGGCGGCCTTGGAAGAAGGTGGCGAGCTCGTCAGCCGTTCACCCGCACGTACTCTTCCATAAAGGAGACGAGGGTCTCGATTTGGGGAACCGTGACGGCGTTATACATGGAGACCCGTATGCCGCCGAGGTCGCGATAGCCCTTGAGGCCCACCATGCCGTTCTGCTTGGCCTCGGCGATGAATTTCGCCGTGAGCTCCTCGGTGGGAAGGAAGAAGTCCACGTTCATGGCGGAGCGGTCTTCTTTGACGGTGACCCACGGCTTGTAGAAACCCGAGTGCTTGTCGATGCAGCCATAGAGCAGCTCGGCCTTCTTGAGGTTATTCTTGTAAATGACCTCTAGTCCGCCGATCTGCTTGTCGTAGGCCAGGACGTTGCGCAGGATGTAGATGGAGAAGCAGGGCGGTGTGTTGAAGAGGCTGTTTTTTTCGGCGTGGACCTTGTAGCGGAGCATGGTGGGCAGCTTGTCGCTGCACATCTCCAGAAAGTCGTCTCGGATGAGCGCCAGCACCAAGCCGGAGGGCCCCAGGTTTTTCTGGGCGCCAGCGTAGATGAGGCCGAAGGGCTTCACGTCGAAGGGGCGCCACATCATGTCCGAGGACATGTCGGCCACCAGCGGGATGTTGCCCGTCTGCGGGAAGGTCTTCCACTGCGTGCCGTAGATGGTGTTGTTCGAGCAGAAGTGGACGTAGGTCGCGTCGGGGTTGACCTTGATCTCCTCGGGGCGAGGGAGGCGGCGGAACTTTTCGTTCTCCGTGGAGGCGATGCAGCGAGCGTTGTCGCCGGCCACGATGACGGCCTCCTTGTAGGCCTTTTTAGCCCAGGAGCCGGTGACGATATAGTCCGCCTTGCGCCCCGAGTGGAGAATGTTCATGGGCAGCATGGCGAACTGCATGTTGCCCCCGCCTTGAAGGAAGAGAACCTTGTAGTTGTCGGGGACGTTGAGAAGCTCCTTGACGAGGGCGATGGCCTCGTTGTGCACCGCGTCGTACTCCTTGGCGCGGTGGGAGATCTCCATCACCGACATGCCCGTGCCTTCGAAGTCCAGCATCTCCGCCTGGGCCCGTTCGAGGGCCGGAAGCGGCAGGGCCGCAGGACCAGCGTAGAAGTTGATCACCCGTTTGGCCATGCTTTTCTCCTTCGGGAAGTCGAACCGGCCGGCCGTAAAGCAAGGTTCCCCCGCTCGACGCCGGAGCCGGTGCCTCGTCCGTTCACCTTCTCTTTTCCAGAATCTCCACGACGATGTCACCGATTCTCAGCAGGTTCTCCTTTGACGAAGCCCCGATGTGGGGCGTCATCAGAACGTTCGGGGCGGAGAGGAGGGGGCTGGAGGGATCGGGAGGGTCCGAAGCCCAGACGTCCGTGCCGTAGGCTCGCACCTTGCCCGACCGGAGGGCTTCGGCCAGATCCTCTTCCACCATGACCTTGCCGCGGCTCGTGTTGATAATGATGACACCGTCCTTCATCTTGGCGAAGGCCGCCTTGTTCAACATGCCGCGGGTCTGATCTGTCAGCGGGGTGTGCACGCTCAGGTAGTCGGCCTCCTTCAGCACCTCGTCCATGGAGGGTTTGAGCTGGGCGAAGTCGTGGTTGAGGACGAAGGGGTCGTAGGCGATCACCTTCATGCCGAAAGCCCTTGCCCGTTTAGCCACCTCCGTGCCGATGAGACCGATGCCCAGAAGGCCCAGGGTCTTCTCAAAGAGCTCGGTGCGCTTGAGCTCCTTCTTGAGCCACTTCCCCTCTTTCATGGAGTTGTGGGCCTCCACGAGGCGGTTGGGGATGGCGAGCATGAGGGCCATGGCGAGCTCCGCCACCGCCACGGAGGAGGCTTGGGGCGTGTTTCTCACCTCGATCCCCCTCGCCTTGCAGGCCTCCTTGTCGATGTTGTCCGTGCCCACTCCGCCCCGGATCACGAGCTTCAGGTGTGGCGCCCCTTCCAACAATTCCCGGGTGACCTTGGTCTTGCTCCGGACGAGCAGGACTTCGGCTTCGCCGAGCTTTCCCATGTCCTCGTACACATCCCCGAAAGCGGCGAGCCGCTTGGGCAGGGATGCGTCAAAGGCGTCCGCGATCAGGATTTTCATTGGGAATCCTCCTCTCGAAAGGGAGAATGACCGAGGGGGATGAGCCGGTCCATCGCCTGGTCGCGGCTCTTCCGGTTCCCTCTCCTCCCTGGATTCTCAGTCTTCAATCAACCTCACCAGCAGGCCCGACCGCAGCTTGGGCTCGAACCAGGTGGACTTGGGCGGCATAACCTGGCCGGCGTCCGCCACGCTCATGAGCTGGGTCAGGGAGGTCGGATAGAGGGCGAAGGCCACCGCCCAGCCCTCCTTCACCCGCTTCTCCAGTTCGGCGGTCCCTCGGATGCCGCCCACGAAATCGATGCGCTTGTCGGTGCGGGGATCGGCGATGCCGAGAACCGGGCCCAGCAGGTTATCTTGCAGAATGGAGACGTCCAGCCCCCTCACGGGGTCCTCGGCGGGGAAGGTCCCAGGCTTGGCCGCCAGCCGGTGCCACTTCCCACCGAGAAACATGCCGAACTGCCGGGCCGCCGGCGGCTTGGGTGCAGACGCCGGAGTCACCTCGAAGGCCACCCGAACCTTTTCGAGGAACGCCTCGGGAGTGAGGCCATTCAAATCCTTCACCACCCGGTTGTAGTCCATGATCTGGAGCTGGTCGTGAGGAAAGACCACGGCCATGAAGTATTCGAAGGCCTCCTCGCCGGTGTGGGTGGCGCTCTTGGCCCTCAGGGCCTGCCCCGTGCGCACCGCGGCCGCGGTCCGGTGGTGGCCGTCGGCGACATAAAGAGCGGGCACCTCCCCGAAGAGTCGCGTGAGGCCGGCCATATCGTCCTGGTCGGCCACCACCCAGACCGTGTGGCCGATACCGTCCTCCGTCACGATGTCGTAGACGGGATCGCAGGAGCGGACCCGGTCCACGATCGCATCGATCTCCTTCCGGGCCCGGTAGGCCAGGAAGACGGGTTCCGCGTTGGCGTTCTGTTCGGACACGTGGCGGGTGCGGTCGTCCTCCTTGTCCTTACGCGTGAACTCGTGACGTTTGATGAGCCCCTCCTCATACTCCCTCACCGAGCAGAGGCACACCAAGCCGGCCTGAACGTGCGAGCCCATCCGCTGCTGGTAGACGTAATAGCAGGGCTGCTCCTCCTTGAAGAGGACGCCGTCGGCGATGAAGCGGCGCAGATTCTCTCTGCCCTTGGCGTAGACCCTGTCGTCATAGAGGGGCACGGAAGGATCCAGGTCGATCTCGGGTTTCCCCACGTGCAGAAAGGAATAGGGATTGCCCTTCGCCAGCTCCCTAGCCTCCTCAGAACTGAGGACGTCGTAGGGGAAACTCGCCACCCGCGCGGCGAGTTCCGGCTCAGGCCGATAGGCGCGAAACGGCTTGATCTTGGACATGGTGCCCCCTTCTCGAGATGAGACTTTTTCCGGACCGCCGCCTCCCCCCGCCCCGTGAAGCGGCTTACTGTTCAGCATAGTGCAAGGCGGGGACGCATTCAACAAGGCTGGGGCCGCCCCGGTCTCTCCTCTTGTCGCGGGCGCCACGACAGAACCCCGGCCGCCCGGCCGAACCCCCAGGCGGCACGCTACGCTAGGCCGGCATAGGCTAGGGGGCGCTGGGCCATTTGGCTCATCCGGGAGGGGCCAAGATGGCCCCAAATTCCGCGATCGAATGGTCCTTCCTTCGGCGGCGCGGGTGGCATACGGCGGAAAAGCTTTATCTCCTCCGCGGGCAAAGCCCGCTGAGCCTCACCCTGCCCTTGGCGCATTCTTCCCCCGGATCCAGCCCGGGGTCGAATGGCCCCAATCCCTTGGCAGGGGATTGGGCAGGTATGCCGGTCATGAAGATCCATAGGGATTTGCACCGCCATTTCGCCTTCCATCGCGGGATTGGGGATGGCTGCCTCTGTTCCATCGCTCTTCCATGGCGGTGCTATAATGCCGCCTCGCGGGCATCCGCCCGCGATTCCTAGAGGAGCAGTCCATGTCCATGCTTGACGTGAGAAGGTTCGTGGCCAACGCCATTCCTGGCCGGCTAGTTCGGGTATTCGCCTCTCCCTACGTGTCGGGGGATTCGATGGAAAAGGGGTTGCGCGTGGCCGACGACCTCCACAGGGAGAGGGGCATCGATTCCACGATGGACGTTCTGGGCGAGGCCGAAAAGACCGAGACCAAGGTGCGGCACGCCGTCGAGCTCTACCTCAAAACGCTGGATGCCCTGAGGGATAGGCCCTATTGCTCCATTTCGGTGAAACCGGGCCATTTCGGCTATTACGTGAGTCCCGACCTCTGCCGGCGCAACATCGAAGAGATGGCCGCCGCCTGCCAAAAGGCGGGCCGCGGCCTGACCATCGACATGGAGGATACGGACCTCACCGACTTCACCCTCCAGCTTTACAGGGAGCTCAAGCCCAAGTACCCCATCCTAGGGACAGTCCTGCAGGCCCGCCTTTACCGTACCCTCGACGACATCGACAGCCTGGACGGCCTGCAAGCCCACATCAGGGCCTGCATCGGTATCTACAACGTTCCGGAACCCCTCGCGACCCAGAATCGCCGGGAGATGAAAGAAAATCTCCTCCGGATGATCCGCAAACTGTTCGAGCGGGGCCACTACGTCTGCATCGCCACCCACGATGTGGAATACATCGCCAAGGCCAGGGCCATCATCGCCGAGATGAAAATCCCCAGGGAGCGGTACGAATTCCAGATGCTGCTCGGCGTTCCTCGGGAAAAAGTCCAGCGCGAGCTCGTGGCTGCCGGAGAAAAGGTGCGCCTCTACCTTCCCTTCGCCGTGGACTGGGACGACGCCATCGCCTACCTCAGGCGGCGCATGGTGGAAAGCCCCTCCATGACCGCCTTGGTTCTCAAAAATATCGTCAAGCGGGGCTGAGGGGATCACCCCGCCGGCAAGGCCCAGGAGGGCTCTGCCGCCCGCCTGGGGCGGCCGCTCGTCCCTCTGGTGCTGGGGCTTGCTCCGGCACTTGACCTTTGAGTAACACGGACTTATCTTCTCGAAAGATGAGCCGATGATGACGGACCTCGGGGAAGGCGGGCTTTGCCCGGCAGGCCCTGTGGAGAGTGCAGAGACGAACGGGACGGGTGAGGTTTGATGCGGAAAGACCCGTGTCGTTCGTTGACCCTCCCTTACATCCATTTCCCCTCTTCACTCTAAGGGCCCGACCGGGCCCGCTTCTTTTCCCAAATTCCGCGATCGAATGGTTCTTCCTTCGGTGGCGCAGGTCGCACATGGGGGAAGGGCTTTGTCTCCTGAACGGGGAGGGGCTTCTTTTTCGCGTTCCGCTGGCGGAGCCAGGCGGAACGCTCCGTTTGCCTTTCGGGTCTTTCGCTTTCCGCTGGCGAAGCCAGGCGGAACGCTCGGTTTGCCTTTCGGGCCCCTCCCCGCTCCAAGGGCTTGGCCCGCGGAGCCTCACCCCACCCTTGGCGCATTCTTCGCCTCCGGCTCGAATGC
>Ga0078972_1005306_pt1 | contig 32971 bp, 33 predicted proteins | sample YelNatPaOPGAMG01_FD_67568 | JGI IMG/M metagenome (GOLD analysis project Ga0078972, IMG submission 67568) | Hot spring thermophilic microbial communities from Obsidian Pool, Yellowstone National Park, USA - OP-RAMG-01 (SPADES assembly) (version 2) | ecosystem: Environmental > Aquatic > Thermal... | reverse complement strand
TATCACAAGAGACCGCATCACGGGCGAGCCTTTGCGTGACAGCAAAGGCAGGATAACATCTCATCTTTCAGGCTTATTCTACAGAACTTCGAACTTGATAGAAGCTGGCATAAAGCCCATATTTGTGTTTGATGGTGAGCCTCCAGTCTTCAAGAAAAAAACTGTGGAAGAGAGAAAGACAATAAGAGAAAAAGCAAAAGAGAAATGGGAAGAAGCTTTGAAAAAAGGAGAGAAAGCAATAACCTATGCTCAAGCCGCTTCTCAACTTACAGAGGAGATAATAGAAGATTCAAAAAAACTTTTAGATGCTATGGGAATTCCATGGGTTCAAGCTCCAAGTGAAGGTGAAGCCACTTGTGCCCACCTTTGCTCTCAAGGTTTGGTCTTTGCCGCAGGCTCTCAAGACATGGACTCTTTGCTCTTTGGCTCGCCACGCTTGGTAAGAAACTTGTCAATTACAGGAAAGAGAAAATTGCCGAGGAAGGAAGTTTATGTTGAAGTCAACCCGGAGATAATTGAATTGCAAGAAGTCCTTTCAAACTTAGGAATAACAAGAGAGCAGCTCGTGATAATTGGTTTGCTTGTAGGCACAGACTACAATCCTGGAATAGAAAGGGTTGGACCAAAAACTGCCTTAAAGCTTGTTAAAGAGCACAAAAACTTGAAAAAAATTTTGGAAAATGTGGAATGGCAAGGAGAAGAAGACCCTGAAGAAATCTACAATTTCTTCTTGAAGCCACCAGTTGCGAAAGATGTAAAAATAGAGTTCAAAAAGCCTGATAGAGAAAAAATCATAAAATTCATGGTGGAAGAGCACGACTTTTCTCTTGAAAGGGTTGAAAAGGTGGTAGAAACTCTGGAAAAAAGTTTTTCAGCTGGAACCCAAGCAAGCTTGAAGGGATGGTTTAAATAATTTCTATAAGTAAATAATTTTATGGAAATCGAGAAGATAATCCAGATTGCAAAAAGAAGAGGCTTTATATTTCCAAGTTCAGAAATCTATGGTGGGCTCTCAGGCTTTTTTGACTATGGCAATGTTGGTGTTCTCTTGAAGAGAAAAATAGAGAATTCTTGGAGAGAATTTTTTGTCAAGAAAGAAGAGAAGATTTTTGAGATAGAATCTTCTTTGATAATGCATGAAAAAGTTTGGGAAGCTTCTGGCCACTTGAAAGGTTTTATCGACCCTATTACTCAATGCAAGAAGTGTAGCTCTTTCTACCGAGCAGACAATCTTATAGAAGAAAGTTTGGGTAAGTTTGTTGAAGGTCTAAGCCCAGAAGAGCTTACCAAAATCATCAAGGAAAACAATCTAAAGTGTCCAAGATGCAAAGGTGAGCTTTCTGAAGTTAAGATTTTCAACCTTATGCTTTCCACAAACATTGGTCCTGCTTCTGGCAGCACCGCTTACTTAAGACCAGAAACTGCTCAAGGCATTTTTGTTAATTTCAAGAATTTGTTAACTTCAACAAGAGCTTCTTTGCCTTTCGGTGTTGCTCAAATAGGCAAGTCTTACAGGAATGAGATCTCACCAAGGCAATGGCTCATTCGGTTGAGAGAATTCACACAGATGGAAATAGAATATTTCTTCAATCCAAACAAGGTAGAAATCCCAGATGAAAATCTTCTAGAAACAAGAATCAGGATTTTGACAAGAGAAGCCCAAAAAGAAAAAAATCCGAAGGAGATTGAGATTGAGGCAGGTGAAGCAGCGAAGAAAGGAATTTTGCCGAATAAAATAATGGCATACTTCTTGGCAAAAGAATTCCTTTGGTACCAAAGCCTGGGAATTCCTAAAGAAGCTTTAAGGTTCAGACACATGCTTCCTGAAGAAACTCCTCATTACTCGAAGGGAAATTTTGATCTTGAGATAAAATTTGATTTTGGTTGGAAGGAAGTTGTGGGGAATGCTTACAGGAGCGACCATGATTTGTCTTCTCACATGAAGCATTCTGGTGAAAATTTTGAGGTTGTGGATGATGGAAAAAAAATAGTGCCACATGTGATAGAACCTTCTTTTGGAATCGAAAGGACAATTTATGCTGTTTTGCTTTATTGCTTCAGAGAAGGAAAAGATCGTGGTTGGAGTTGGTTTGAATTTCCTCCAAGAATTTCACCTTTTTTGGCTGGCATCTTCCCGCTAGTGAATAAAGATGGCTTACCGGAAAAGGCAAGGGAAATTTATCTTGAACTTAAAAAAGATTTTGATGTTTTTTACGATGATTCTGGTTCAATTGGAAAAAGGTATGCAAGAAGTGATGAAATCGGCACGCCCTACAATATCACGATAGATTATCAGACCTTGAAAGACCAAACTGTGACTTTGAGAGACAGGAATTCAACAAACCAAATAAGAGTAGAGCTGAAGAATTTGAAAGAATTGCTTCAAAAACTCTTGAATAGAGAAGTAGAATTTGAAAAAGCTGGAAAGCTCGTGAAAGCCTAGGCTTTGCCCCTATAAATTCTTGCAAACTTTGGTGTTATCACGAGAAAATCTTCTTCAACTCCAACAATATCCCCATCCATGGCAGCGCAAGTCTTCTTTATTTTTTCCACTGCTCTTTTTAGTTCATTTATGTCTTTGCTTCGCAAATCTTTAATCCTGAGGAAAATTATGTTACCTTCTCTCAAGAATTGCAATATCCTGTCAACATCAGCATAATCTTTAAGAGTTTCTATCTTCACGCTAACTTTGCCTTCTTCTTCAAATCCTGTCTCTACCTCAACAAAACCTTCTTCTTTCTTACCCACTTTTTCCTTCAACTTTTTAAGCTTCTCTATAACCATTTGCCTCACTATAATCTTTTTTTTGTATTTTAAATTTAAATAGCTATTTAGAAAGCTCCCTCCTTTTTTCTTCAAGCAAGCTCACAGCACTCCAAATTTTTGTCCTTGCGTACATTGGCATGTTAGGATCATTAGTGATTTCATCAAGCATGTGAATTGCAGTGCTCAGCCTTAAGTCAGCAGGCTGTTTTTCATCGTTCAAGAGAGCTTTAGCATCTTCAGCCACTTTTCTTATATTCCTGGGCACAGTCCTATCGTTTATCACAAGGTCAAGGAATGAAAAAATTTGCTCCATACCTTCCATTCTAATCACCTTTAATAGAAGCTTGCAGATCTTTCAGCTTGTTCATTATCCTTTCTTCAGTTTTCTCCAAACTATTTATCCTTAAATCAATTTCTTCCTTCATCTCTTGCAATTCTTTTTTCAATTCTTCCACGCTTTTGCTGACCATTACATTCCCAACAATCTTGAAAGCATTTTTTTGTTCTGTCTTGCCAAGCTCTTCCAAAGCACCTTCTATCTCAGCAGTTTGCAGCTTTAAGCTTTCTTTCTGGATTAAAACTGTTTGTAATTGCTGTTGGTAGAATTGAAACTCTTCTTCTGGATTAACTTCCTTTGCCATATCATCACCTTAACTAAATAGATTGATTCTGCTAAACTTAAAACTTTTACTTTAGACAAAATTGGAAGAAGCTAACGAGCTCTAACCCTTTTTATTGTTTCTGGCCTTAACTTTACAAAAACTCTAAAGCCACAATAAGGACACCTTATCTTTTCTCCCAACTTTGCAACAATTTTCTTACAATTTATACATTTGTACATTCATTCCACCTCTTTTTTTATCATCTCAGCTTTTGGCACGTAAGCTGCACCAGCAAACTTTGTGCCGCACTTCTTACATTCCCAAATTCCGGAAGCAAGCCTTTTCACATATTGCATGCCACACTTAGGACAAACATGCCTCTGCTTCTGAACTTTTTCTATTTCTGCCACTCTCTTCTTCACACCCTTACCATACCTGCTTCCAAACCTTGCGGTTGTTTCAGCCATAAAATCACTTTATTATCCTGAATTTTTTTCTTTCACTCAGTTTTTCCAAAATCAATTTTATCTGCTCTTCAGATATCTCTTCATTTATCTTTCCTGCTTGATAAAGCTGAATCAAGTAAAGCTCAAGCTCACTAGCAAGCTCTGGCTTGACAAGCTTTACCCTAGCAAGCCTCTCTGCAGCTTCCCTAGAAAGAATTTTCTTCAAAATAACCTTTTTCATCTCTTCCATTTTCTTCAAATCTTCAGGGCTAACTTCTTCATTCATTTTTTCACCTCAGCTGCAATACCATTCAAAAGTTTTTGGCCTTTAGGACTTATTTTTCTTCCTTTTGCACTCTTCTCCACAAGACCAGCTTTTTCAAGCTGTTGTAAAATCTTCCTTATAATAGCACCAGAACCTTTTCTGAAGTGCTTAGGGAAATACCCTCTTTTTCTTGCCCCACCATAATAGCTTCTTAGCCTTTCAACCCCAACAGGCCCATCAATATAAATTCTCCTAAGAACAGAAGCAGCCCTTATGTACCAAAAGTCAGGCTGTTCAGGAGGCCTTTGCTTATGAACCCCAGACTTAACAAACCTTGCCCATTCTGGAGGCTTTATTTCTTCCATTTTCTTCAGCTCTTCTTTTAACCTTTCCACAAGCTTTTGTGGTTCAACTTCTCTTGCTGTTACCATACTAAATACCTTTACTCCATAAAAATTTATTTTTATATTTTAATAAGCTTGGCTAAGAAGAAAGCAAGATGTAGGAAGTGGTTAAAATAACGAACAAGAAGCCACCAATTATCAAAAGCACAACAAGCATAGACAAAGTAAAACCTGAAAATTGCTGGCAAACGAAAGATTTCGGCTCTTCTGTCTTACACTTTTCAGCCAGCTTGTTTATACTGTCAAAGATGTAGAAAAGCATGAAAGTTGCCATGAAAACGGCTAAAAGGCCTAATGCTATTTTTTTCATAGCATTCATTTTTTCACAATCCTTCTATAAATTTTATTACAATTTTTACATTTTATAGTTATCATTTTATCTTGAATTCTTACAGTGCAAGTTAAGCCTGGCTTGAGCAAAATGTTGCAATTCTTGCAGAACTTTCTCTTCAATTCTTTTGGAAGCCTAATGTTATACCTTAAACCAATTTTCCTTGCTAGCTCAACATAACGCTTGCTCCTTTCAGGATGCTCTCTCAATTCTTTTTCGGCCAAGCTAAACAAAATTTTTATTCTCTCTTTTGCAATTTCTTGCTGCCATTCAGGCTTTTTTGTTCTTATCCTCACAATTGATTTTTTGTTTTTTAAAAATAAGATTAGTGAGACTAGAAAAGTGTGGAATTATTTAAAAGGATTAATAACCTTAATCCCTGGAATTTTTTTAAAGTCATCTTCATTTTCAGTATAAATTTTGACTATTTCATTTTCTTTCATAGTCTCTGCAATAACAGCATCCCAAAATTTGGCTTTAAATTCTATTGTCACGTTTATGGCTTTTTTAATTATGTTTTCATTGTAATTGATTTTTTTCCAGTTCACAGAATCTATAATTCCGTACACAATCGATTTTGCATCTTGTGCTGAGACTTTTAGTTTTTCAACAAGTGCTCTAAATAATTCGCCTAAGACTTGATTCGAAACAACACCATTTCTCTTTCCTTTAAAGACTTCTTCTACCAAATTTTTACACACACTTCTTTTTTCAGGTTCTGTTTCATCATATGCATAAATCAGAATGTTTGTATCATAGAAAATTTCATCTTTCATGTAATTCAACTCTGTCAAATTTCCATTTTTTCATTTTAACCCCTTTTTCTAATAAGAGCATGGCCTTGGTTACGTGGTTTGTTTCCACTTTTTTCTTTTCCCATTCTTTCATCGCTTCTGTCAAAGCCTTGCCCAAATATCCTTTCTTTTTTCCGTAAATTACACTAGCCAATTTTCTGAACCTTTCTTCCACGTCTTCTTCTACATTAATGGTAATTGTTTTTGTTTTCATAAGATCTATTTACATTTTCATTTATTTAAATATTTTTTTATCTATTTTGTTTTTTATAAAATCATGCTAGAATATGATATTCTTTTTCTATTCTTTATCAAACTATTATTTTTCAGTTGAATGGTGTTAGCTTTCTATGAGGTTTTAAGTAGCTTCTATGGTCTTGAAATCGGAAAAACACAGAAGAAATCAAAAAAATTTTTAGCTTTTTAAATCTATGATAAAATTTGGAATATCCTTTTCCTCTAAAACAATAACTTCTTTTGGATCTTGTAAAGCTTCAACATCAAAATAAAAAACTGAAAAATTATTTTTTTCTTTTAAAAGTTCTTTAATCAAAAGTTTAATCCCAGTTGTTTTACCGACTTGTCTTGGCCCGATTACAAAATTTAAGCTGAAAGGTACGAGAGAAATTTCTTTTATCCAATTTGGTATCCATTTTATTTTCATCGAGTCAAATTCTTTGAGATGTTTGTCAGTTTTTTTCCAGTCTCTTTTCTCCCACCAAGGGTTGAAAATTTTTAAAAGCTCCTTGGGAATTACATTCCCAACTATTTAAATATTTATTGGTAATGAAATTACCAAGACTAAAGAAAAAAGTAAAAGTGGGGTTGCTGGGATTTGAACCCAGGCCTCAGCCTTTCTTTCGATAGGCCCAAGGGCCGTGTCCTAGCCATTCTAGCTTTAAGTAGCTAGACTACAACCCCATAATATTTCCTTATTGAAGTTCATTTTTTATATTTTTCTGAAATGTATTTTTCTATTTTCTCTTTTTTATGAGTAATTATTAAATTGGGCAAAACGTGTTTCTTCACGAACTCATAATTTTTTGAAGAAACTAAAAATTCCAATTCGTACCATTTACCGTGTATAATTCTTCCATCTAGAATTCTATCCTCTTCGTATTGTGTTATCATTACGGCACAATTTAAAAATTTTCTGATTAAATTTGCTAATTCATGTTGGCTTTTTCCGCTTATGATCTTTATCATACATTGTGGGTATTTCTTCCTCTTAATTCTAACACTACCATCACCATCAATGAGCCCAGCTAGATATGAGCCAAATAATTCAGGACTGCTAGCGCACCAGTAGGGTGGCTTAGGTGGGTCATTAAATTGAATTTTTAAATCTTTTAAAAAGGGTAGTAGTCTCTTTACATTAATTTTAAAATCCCATGCTTCTCTGTTCCTTCTTTTATAGATCTTTGAATCTCTGTTAAATAAAGTCTTGCATAATTTTTTAAACTTATATAGCATTGGAAGTGATCGTTTCCCGACACCTAAGCTAATAACATATCCAGGCTCTTTTCTGTCTTTTCGACGCCTCTGCGAAAAACTTCCATCGCTTTGTACTACTCCTACCCAATAAGCTAACTCTTCCGATAGTTTAATTTTAAAATCTTTCTTCACATCAATCATATTACTTTTTCGGTCCTAAAAACTTGAGCAGAAGCACCTTCTTTTTTAATTTCTTTCGCAGTGTCCAATAATAAATTAACATCATTCGAAGCCCAGACAGAGTCTTGAACTTTTTCGACATTAAATTTGACTAATCTTCTATGAACCCTATTTCTAAGTGTGTTTAGTTTTCTAGGTATATCGAAGATCAACATAAATTTTTTCTTCATAGTGATACGTATCACTTTTTACAAATATAAAGATTTCGCTTCTTTTTTAATATCTTTTTTTCATATACGTATCACAGATAGTTAATTCTTAAGTGGGGTCAGCGGGATTTGAACCCGCGATTGCCAGCAGACTGGTCTACATCCCCATTCCAGCATCCTTGAAGCTGGAGTCTTAGACCAAGCTAGACCATGACCCCTTTAAGTTTCATATAGCTAGCAGATCCTCCCCAAATAATATTTGATTAGAAATTCCAATTCTTTAATATATGGCTTCAGAAGAAGAAATTTTTCCAATAGTTACTGAAACCGTAGTAGGAAGAACAAGGGAAGATTACCAGAAATTTAAGACAAAAGCAACAGGCTACATTGGCAAGCATATTGTTGGCACAGGCGAAGACACTCACTTGACCACAAAAGTTTTGATTGACCTTTTGAAACCTCATGTTATTCTTGTCTCAGGTAAAAGAGGGTGTATTCCTGGTGATCACTTAATTTTCACAGAAAGAGGCTATAAACCTATTAGGGAATTTTTAGAAAATGAAAAAGTTCTGTCTTTCAATCCCGAAAATCTTGAATTTGAATGGAAAAAAGCCAAATTAGTAGAATATGAAATAAACGAAAAATTAATAAAATTTCAGTTGGAAGATGGAAGAGAAATAGTTACTACGAAAGAGCATCCATTGTTAGTTTTCCATAGGGATATACTTCTTCTATGGAAAAAAGCAGTCGACATAAAAGAGGGAGAAAAACTCCTTGTACTCACAAAGTTGCCTGAAGTTGGTAATACTACTAATGATAAAGAAAGTCTAAGAATAGCAAGACTCTTAGGTTTTATTCTAGCTGATGGGACAATTTATGTTAAAAAAGGTAGATATAGAGATAGCAAAGGTTATTGGTATTCTGGTACAAAGAAAAGAATAAGAATAACTTCTTCTTCAAAAGCGATTATCGATCAATGTAAGAGAGATTTCGAAGAAGAGTTTATGGTTAAAGTTAATGTAAAAAGAAGGAAAAAAGAAAATTGTTGGGACGTACAAATAACGAACGGTAAAGTTGTGGATAAATTCATAAGTTTGGGTATTCCAATAGGGAAAAAAGCAGGTTTAATAACAGTTCCAAAAATTGTTTTTGAAAGTTCTAACGAATTTAAATCCAATTTTTTAAAAGCATTATTTTCTTGTGACGGTTATGTCCAAAAAAACGGAGGAAGAGTAGAATACTATACAAAATCTGAAATCTTTGCTAAACAACTACAATTACTACTTTCTAGTTTTGGAATTGAAAGCACGATTAGAACTAAAAAGGGTCTTCTCGGGAAGTATTTTAGATTAGGTTTTAGTGATTTTACTTCTTTGAAAAATTTTGAAAAAGAAATAGGTTTTTTCCAAGAATATAAAGAAGAAAGGTTAAAAAATAAGAAGTTTGTGAGGCTAAAGAGGAAAATAAAGACTACTTACCTAACCGAGAATTTAGCATGTAGAAAAATTGTGAAAATAGAGAGAATTGAATGGGTTGGTAGAGTTTATGATTTAATAGTAGAAGACAACCATTCCTTTTTATGTAACGGTATAATTTCCCATAATAGTGGCAAAAGTTACTCGGCTGCTGTTATTTTAGAAGAGTTTTGCCGGCTTGAAGAAGATTTCAGAAAAAAACTTGCTTTTGTTATTGTTGACCCGATGGGAATTTACTGGAGCATGAAGTTTCCGAACGAGCAGCAAGCAAGCTTGCTCAAAGAATGGGGCTTAGAACCAAAAGGTTTTAAAGATTTTGTTCAAGTTTTTGTTCCTGAAAAACAGAAGGAAGCTTACGAAAGAGCAGGAATACCAATAGACGGAACAATTTCAATTTCTCTAAAAGAATTTTCTGCGGAAGACTTGATTTTGGCTTTTGGCTTGAAAAGAACAGAAGAAATTGCCATTGCCTTGGAAAAAAATTTCAACAAGCTTTTAGCTTCAAACAAAACATTTGGTTTTGAAGAGCTGATAGAAGAAGTGAAGAAAGATGAAGAGACGAGAATTGAAATAAAAAATGCTTTGGTGAGCTTGCTCGAAGTTTCGAGGCAGTGGGGGCTTATTGTCAAAGAAGGGATAAGGATAGAAGATTTGGTTCAAGCAGGGAAAGTTACGATTATAGATTTGTCGAGACTTGCTTCAACCGAGCTTAGAAGTTTGTTTGTTGCTCTGCTTGCAAGAAAAATTTACCATGCAAGAGTTTTAGCTAGGAAGGAAGAGGAAAGGGTGAAAATAGAAGGAGGAAAGCCGGAAATAACTTTTCCGATAACTTGGTTTGTCATCGAGGAATGTCTTCCTTCTGATGCTAAGATTGTAACTGATAAAGGCAATATTCCAATCGGTGATTTAGTCTGTAGACATAAGAATGGCGAAAATTTTAAAGTTCTTGCTTATGACGAAACTACAGGTGAATATGATTATTACAATGTTACAAAATCTTTTGAAATTAAACCTAGAAAATTATTAAGAATAAAGACAGAAACTGGAAAAGAAATTAAATGTACTCCAGACCATTTAGTTTTATCAAAAAATGGATTCGTTAGCGCAAAAAATGCAGAGTCGATAGCATCACCGTTAGTTTATCCTTATCCGCAAGATAAAAGATTAGTTATAGCTAGGCTGGTTGGACATTTGTATGGTGATGGTTGGTTATCTAAGAAAGAGGTAGGTTTTAGTGGAAGTACAGACAGAGATCTTTTATTCATAAAAAATGATATTTCTTTCTTAGGGTTTTCATCTAGCGATATTTATGAACGAGAATCAGAATCGGAAATTACCACCATGGAAGGAAAGAAAATTAAAGTAAAAGGAAGGGGGAAATCTCTATCTTCTAGTGTGAAAGCATACAAATTTTTCCTTAGTCTCGGTCTGCCTGATGGAAATAAAACAACACAAGCCTTCTTGTTGCCGAAATGGCTCATGGAAAGTAGTTTAGAGGAAAAAGCCGAATTTCTTGCTGCACTTATGGGTAGCGATGGTTATATTCAGTCTCCTATGAAAAAATCACCACAATCATTTCCCCCAATAAGGTTAAGTTTTAATAAGATTTTTGAATTTAAACAAAATGCCCTAGAGTATGCAAATCAATTGAAGCAATTGTTTGAAGAATTAGGAATAAAAGTGAGCAGGATAAGTGTAAGGAAGGGTAATATAAGGAAAGACGGCAAAAAAACTTTAAAGTTTGTAATAACACTCTCTAATAGCATATCAAACATAATCAGATTTTTAGATAAAGTGGGTTTCAGATATTGTGAGAAAAAAGAAATTGAAGCGAGGAAAATGTTAGCATATTTGAATGCTAAGATGCGAGCTGTAAAAGAAAGAGAAAAATTATACAGAAAAGCTGTTAATTTATGGAAAAAAGGTTATTCTAAGCATAAAATTTCAAGGATTATAGGCGTGAGTAGACCCGTGATAAGAAGATGGGTATCTGGTAATACAAAAGTAAGAGCTTATACTTTTCCTTCTTACAGGGAATGGATAAAGAAGAGAAGTGAAAGAAATTTAATTTTTGAAAAAATAATCAGTAAGAGCTTATTAAAATCTGAGCCACTTTTTGATATCACGGTTGAAAATGTTCATAATTTTATTGCCGATGGGTTTGTTGTTCACAATTGTCACAATTTCATTCCTTCTGATAGAGAAGTTGCTTCAAGTGATGCTATAAAAAGGTTGGCTAAAGAAGGAAGAGAACCAGGCATAGGTTTGCTTGTGATAACACAAATGCCAAACAAAGTTCATCAAGACATTTTATCACAATGTGATTTGGTTATTTCTTTCAGGCTTACAAGCAGAGATGACCTGCAAGCTTTGCATGCTGTCATGCAAACTTACATGGCAGAAGAAATAGAAAAGTTCATCAATAGATTGCCAAGATGGCCAGGAGCCGCGATTATTCTTGACGATAATTTGGAGAAGGTTTTTACAGTTAACATAAGGCCTCGCTTGTCTTGGCATGCAGGCGGAACTGCTGCTGTGATTTAGAAGAATCAACATTTTAATCTTTACCTTATTTTGTATAATTGTGATTATACAATCTAAATCTTATTTTGGTGAAAAAGAATTTATTGCCAATATTGTCTTCTGATTCTGATGATGTTCCTTGCATCCTTGGTAAGGTCAATGAGTTGGATTTATTCAATGTAAAAAAAGTCAGATTAATTAACTGATTTCTATATAAACAGCATGTAAAGGAAAGAATTCAAAATAATTATTATCAAATCATGCCGTTGAAAATCCTTTACAGCAAGCTTATTGTTGAAGCAAAAACATAGATAGTTGTTGATTTAAAGTTTTGTTCGGTAAATTGTCCCTATCACTAATCTTTTATCAACCATTTCCAAAGAGGGACGAATCGAACCTTTATTCCATCGACATTTTCCACATGCTCGATATCCTTTGTTATTATCAAGCCATTTTTTAAACCTAAAGACTTAGCGCATGCCACCAACCCTTGAATCTCACGTTTTTTTGTTTTTTCATCTCTCATTTCATACACACTCTGTATGATTTCCTTTGGTTCTAATCCCTCAAGAACAACGAAATCGGTTTCAAATCCCTTCTCATTTTTCCAATAGTAAATGTTTTGCTGCGGCAAGAGCCTACGCTTCAGTTCCAGGAATACTGTATTTTCAAACATCCTACTCGTATCAGTCTTGCCAGTAATTGCATATAAAAATCCCGTATCTCCCAGATATACCTTTCGAGGATACTGTAGTCTGTCTTTTATTGTGTGAGAAAAAATAGGAACAAAAAAGAACAAATACCCTTCTTGAGAATATTTTTCAAGATTTAGTATGCTTTGCTTACCAATTTTATAACCAAGACTCTTGAAAAAATTTAAACATTTTGAAGCAGAAAAATAGGGTGTACTGAGTACATACTTTGCAAAAGGTTCAACAGTTACTATATTCTCGTTTGCCATCTCAGCTACATCTAACCCTATTATGTCCCTGAAATAAGAGTTTAGGAGTTTTACTTTATCTGTTTTATCATCCAAAAGAACAACTTCTGGAAACCCACCATAAACAATGTACTCATTAAGGGCTTTTTCTATACGACCTATTCCAGCAGTGGTATATTCGATTTCAATTCCTTTAAAATGTAGGAATTCTTTAAACGATAGAGGGTAAAGCTCATAAGTTAGTACCCTTCCTCTCAGTGGCTTAGTAGGCACTACCAGTTTTTTCCTTGAAGAAGTAACGATTAAATGTAACTTGCCTTTTAACAACTCATGAGTTCGAGCAAGCCAGCCTTCCCAGTCATGTACGCTTGTAATTTCATCTAGTAAAAGAAAGCCGGAATCCCCAAACCACTTTAGTATATCATCCAATACTGTTGGAAGGTCCTTTATCCTCGTATCTTCCAAGTTTATGTATGCAGCTTTTTTTTCTTCTTTTGTGAGCTTTTGATATAAGAGGATGAGAACGCTTGTCTTTCCGGACCTGCGCATACCTGTAATTCCAATGATTTTAAGTCTCGCATTTCTTTCGATATTTTCTAAATCGATAGCTCTCTGTTTAAGCGCCCTTTTTAATCCATATGTGCACCATTCTTCAAATACGTTTTCCATAATTGTTTTTATACAGAACGATATATAAATATTTCTGTTTTTATACAGAACGATTTTCAGAGTTTATCTTTTTGACTTAATTTTCATGTAACAGCATGTAAAGGATAAAATTCAAGTAGCTCTCTTGTGAAATATCCATTGACTATTCTTGAAAAGTCTTTACGGTTAACATAAGTTTTAAACTAGCTAGCATGTTAGCGGACTGCTGCGTTGATATAAAAACTTATTTTTAATAGGAAGCATACTATCAATTAATGGATTCTGAAGAAAGAGAAAAGATAGAGAATTGGATAAAAGAAAAGCTGAAGGAAGGAGTGGAGCCTTCTGTAATAAAAGAAGTTCTAAAAGAAAAAGGTTATGATCCTAAAATTGTGGATGATGTACAAAAATTATCCGAAGAACAAATAAAATTGGAAGAAAAAAAAATCAGTTAGAGAAACAAATAAATTGAATAAAATCCTTATTCCATTAGCTATTATTCTCGGATTGGTTATAGTTGGAGTACTTTTTTCAAATTATTTTTCTCTCATTTCTCATAGAAAATCCGAATACCCTAAAGCAACCGTTCCTATACTTAAGGAAGTTAACATGAATAAGCTTAGAGTAATTTCTACCAACCCAGACTTAATATTTGAAAAAATAAACTGGTCCGCAGAATATATCTATAAAAGGAATAATTTTACTTTTGCGGTTGGTCCAGAAATGGGAGAGGGTGCTATTTCCTCGCCTTCAGAAATTTGGTACCCATGGTACGGAAGCGGAATTTACTATGAAGGCGCATTGCCAAAAAATTCTGATAGAAAAGGAATAATCGTAATTCACCCGCAAAATCGAACGGCTCCAAGGCCAAGATACTGGGCTCAAAATATTTCGCTACCTGCAGGTAATCTCGTTTTAGTAGCGAGCATTGGTGATGTTGCGGATTACATTGATGGCTGTGCAAGTGCATGTTCTGATGCAATCATTAAAATTAAAATTTTTGATCATACGAGAAGCTCAGAAGATACGATTTATGAAGATGTCGTAGACTGGAGATGGAAAGACGTGTTCTTAAACATATCAGAATATCAGAATAAAACCATCACTTTTAAGATAGAGGGACATGCAGGTGGGCCATGCGCCGAATGGTGTGGTGAATGGGCTGCTATTGACAAGTTCTATATAGCAAGAATTATTTAAAACTAATTTTAAAATTAGTTTATGGATAAATGTCTCTTGATATGTTGTGGGAAGTCTCAAGAGAATGCATTTCCATTTGCATCAAACTTGATGAATCTCGCCCGTTCAACTATTTTTCGCTTGGTTTTTAAACCATATTGTTGGAAAGATCTTGGGCTTGCCTATCTTGCTGCTTCTTTATTAGAAAATGGTTATGAATGTGACATTCTCGATTTAAGGACCTGCGTACCTTCAAAAAAAGAAAAGATTGTAAAAAAAGAAGCCAAAAAATATGACTGGCTTGGCTTCTCTTTTATGACATATGCTTATCCTTTTATCGACTATGTTATCATTGGAGAAGGTGAAAGGGCGATAGTTGATTTACTCTCAGGTAAAAAACTTTCAGAAATTGCTGGGTTAGTATATAAAAAGAAAGATAAGATTGTGGCAAACCCTCCAAAGGCAATTGAAGATTTAGATTCTTTACCCTTTCCTGCAAGGGATAAATTGAAGCCGATAGATTATAGATATCTTCCCATATCTTTTTTAATTTCGTCTAGAGGATGTCCCTCAAGGTGTTCTTTTTGTGTTGCATCGAGATTGTTCCCAAAAGTCAGATTTAGAAATCCTGTAAAAGTTGTTGATGAATTAGAATTGTTATGGAGTAGAGGGGAAAGAAAAGTTTGGTTTGAAGATCTTGATTTTTCAATTTCCTTGGGACACATTCAGAAAATTTGTGACGAAATTAAAAAAAGGAAGATGACATTTGATACTCTCGGAGCACAAATTTCTGTTGAGCGCACTGATATAGAAAAAATGAAGTGGATGAAAAAAGCGGGCTTTACGGCACTTTCATTTGGTATAGAATCTCTTTCGCCGTCTTCATTAAAAGCCATAGAGAAAACAATAAATCCAGCTATCTATCCTAAAAAAGCAATTCGATTATTAAAGTACGCCCGTAAGCTAGGCTTTTGTATTGTGTCAAGTTATATCTTAGGATTACCTTACCAGAAGAGAGATGCTGTAATGAAAGAACTTAAAATATTGAAAGAAAATGTCGATGAATTAAACCTATATTTTTATACACCTTTTCCTGGAACAACAGACTGGGAAAGATTTAAAGACAAACTAATCACAACAGACTTCTCAAAATTCGATACACGCCATGTTGTGTTGAGAAGCGAATTAAGCAATGAGGATCTTAGGGATATTTTTAATCTAGTCTATCCTTTTAAGGAAAGGATAAAAAACTTCATCAATCTTTTAACTAAGTAGTGATAGCCGAAAAAAGTTTCATTCTATCTAGCCAATGACGTATAAATGGATATGCCTCTCCATAGATGGAGTCCAAATTATTTTCCAATTCTTTTATTGGCATTTTGCTATAAGTTTCATAAAAGGAATATAACCATTGGCTAAAGCCTTTATAATTATCCTTATATTCCCAAACCGCTTCTAAGGGAGTCGTTGGAATTATTCCTTTCTCTAGAGCTAAAATAATTGCTGGTAGATCCCCACAAACATCATCTATAAATCTATTTGAAAAAGCTTGTTTATTTTGTAGTTCTAACTTTAGATGTATCGGAAGGAATGATGCATACGATAATAGTCCTTTCAGGACAAAATAATCATCTGGGCGATTAAGATTTTTAATTAAATTACGACCTTTCAAAGTTTCTCCATGTTTGATAAGATAGAAATATTCTAAAGACCACCAAGGGAGGTATAAATGACACTTAAACATATTTTTCGTATATAAGAGTGGTACCTTGCTTAAATCAAAATAATTAAAGGGCCAAGAATCAATATTGATTAATAATGCGTGTTTTATCTTATAAAATATTTTTTGGATTTCTTTCTCATCCAGCCCATTCTTTATTATTACATATAGTAAATACCGATGGTTTCTACAACCCGATGAACTCAAAATAATGCTTTCTACTGATTCTTTTATTTCGTCATAAATTTTATCAACAAATGGTTTTATAGAATTTATCACAACTTCTTTACTTTCTGGTTCAAAGCTATATTTTGAAAGTTTCAGTTTATATGAAATTTTTCTTTTCTTAAGATTATTCAATAAAGAACCACAAACATCATCCAAGAATTTTAAAGATTTAGAAAAAGATGTAAGAACTATTTCTTCACTTTTCGGAGAAAAATAATTTGAGTTTTGGACACTTCTAAATAACTCACTAATTTCTCTAGGTTCGCCTATTATATGTTTTAAGGCTTCGGAAATGAAGTGTTCCCTATCATAAATTTTTTGGGTTATGTTACTGCTATAGCATCCGTACCTTAATATATCAATAAAAAATTTAAAGTATGGTCTTAAGTAAGTATTTTTTAAACTCTTTTGGTAAAATATTAGGTTAGAGATAAAATCGGAATATTGAACTGCAAGCGCCTCCCAAATTGCCTCAATCTTTAACATTAAGGGATTAAAAATATATTTTTCTTTTCTAATTTCATCGCCATAAAGTAGTTTCCATTCATGCATTTCTTTAGCTCTTACCCCTCCTAGTTTATACCAATTATTTAGCTCTTCTTCGTTACAAATTCCAGCCTCGCCTAAGAATGGAAAAAATTTTTTTAGTTTCGAATAAAATCCCCAAAAGCTTTTTAAAAACAATAGCTCTTCTTTTGTTTTCATATTTTTGATAATTAGTAATAAATCTATATCACTGCTTCCAGGAATCCAATTTTTTGATACCATACTTCTTCGCAGATAGATGCTTCTTATCTGGGGTATGGATTTTAAAAGTCTTACAATAAAATCCAACCCACACTGATATAGGAGAGAGTTAATATTTTTCAAAACTCGAAATTTATTACTTCGGACAATTAAACTTGGAAGCACTTTTTTCATTTTTTCTTCCTTCTATATAAGATAGGTCGAGCAAAAACGAAAAGAAGGTATAAAGCTTCCCCGTAAGTTAGTAGAATATTTTCACAAAGAATTAGCCAGAAGCACGCAAATATAAACATAGGATTATGCCCCTCTTCTTTTATAGTTTTAAGTAAGTGTATATTTTTTAAAAAAAAGTAAAAGAGATAAGCAATCAGAGAACATAAACCTAGAGAAAAATTAATAAAAAAACATAAAGCCATTAAAACGATAATTATTATTTTTGGTAACAGTATGAATGTTACATATCTATACTTATCTTTTAATAAAAGTGTCTGCGCCGTTCCCATCCCTTTTCTTATAGCCCATCTCACAAAGCCGGCAAAATCTTCACGATGATGATGCCAAACAGCAACAGGTACATAAATTCTCCTATAGCCCAACTCGACAAGTCTTTTAGAAAACCAAAAATCTTCACCTACATCTATATTATCGAATTTTATTTTTTTAGCTATAGAGGTTTTGACTCCGTAATTACTCATATTTTTTAATTTTTATTTTAAAATTAAATTTTGCACCATTTTTATACCGGGCATTATAAATAGCACTAACTAAATTGTAAAAAATATTTTTCTTTGGAAAAGTTTTTACAACACCACATATCATATCACCATATTTAAAGTAATGCAACATTTTTTTAATCCACTCCCTATCTGGTATACAATCCCCATCAAGAAATAAGATATATTTTCCTTTTGCTTTTGCAATGCCGATATTTCTTGCTTCCCCGCGAGAACATTTTTTTACTACTAATTTAATTTTTAATTTTCTAAGCTTCTTATATTTTCGGATAATCATTGGTGTAGCATCGGTAGACGAATCTATAAAGATTACCTCAAAATCTTTAAAACTTTGCTTTTCAAGTGCTTGGAGAAGCCTGAGTATATTGAATTCTACATTTCTTGTTGGAATTATAATAGATACTTTCATGATATCTCTTTGAGCTTTATAGAATAAAAAAGCTTAGACTAAGATACATAAAAAATTAAAATAATATTTTACAAATATGAGGAGGTCTATAAATGAAATATCATAATGAGATACAAGGAAAACTTGAGAATTTTTGGAAAAAAATCAAACTAATTTTAACTCTTCACAATTCATTAAGATACCATAAAGTGCTTACATCTCCTCAGGAAGTGGGCATAGAAGTTACTAATTCATGTAATCTTCAATGTATAATGTGTGATAAATGGAAATGGATTAAAAAGGACAAAAGATTGGGAGGCAATCTTACTACACAGAAACTTAAATCTATCTTTGATGAAGCGGCAAAGATAGGTGTAAAGAGTATTATCTTAACTGGAGGAGAACCAACACTGCGAAAAGATTTTTGTGAGTTAATAGAATATCTTAGCCATTTGAATTTTAACATAGCAATCACAACAAACGGTACTTACATAACCTCAAAGATGAGAGAGTTACTGATAAAAAATAATGTTAAAGTCTTTTTCTCACTTCATGGAAGTTATGCAGAGCTATGTGATAAACTAGAAGGAAAGAGTGGAACATTTAAAAAGGTTATAAAAAATATCCGAGACTTTATCTCTACAAAGAAGAAATATAAAGATACAAGGTGTAAAGTAGCTATAAGATGCGTAGTTCAAAAAGAAAACGTGAGTGATTTGGCTTCCCTCTTTAAGTTGGCAGATAAGCTAGGAGTTGATATGGTAACATATACTATAGTTCACGGAAGATCTCGGGCTAGATTAAATGAGAAATGCATACAACTTTTATATGGATCTTTTATAAAAATTAAAAAAATTATTTCAACAACAAATATTGATGTAGTTTTTCATCCACACCTTTTACTTCTTTTAACTGGGCATCTAAATGTTAAAGATATTAAGCAAGGTTTGCCTTCCTTATCTCTATTTAGAAGCAAACCTGTACCTTGTCTAGCGAGTTACATATCCACATTTATAGATGCTTTTGGGAATGTTTATCCTTGTCCCTATGCTTCTCTTCCTACATACTCCTACTATCCCCACCTTCACGCAAGGAGATATTTCTGCCTTGGAAATATCAATGAGGAGAGTTTAAGTGAGATTTGGTACGGAAAAAAGTATGATGAATTTCGGAGGGAGGTAGATGCTATAGACATAAATAAATTTCCTTTTTCAATAGTTTGTGGACATTGTGAAAATTATTATTTCTTTAAAAGAACTTACCAATATGTAAAATTACTCTCTTTTCTATGATGGTTTTTTGAAGTTGTAAGAATTGTTGCGACTTCTTCAATTTGACTCAGTGTTCTTATAAAATCTGTAACTGTTTTGAAAAACAGTCTGTAAGTAAATGCTATTAAGGCGTTTCGTGTTTCGATTTTCTTTTTTAATAGTTCTGCATAAATAATTAAAATTGCGTATATGATGGTACTGAAAATAAACCACTCTAAAAATATCATAAAATCTAGACTCACTAAAGTGAAAATTATAACCCATATACTGACAAAATATTCGAAATAAAGATAAAGTAGTGCATCATTTAACCCAAAAAATAATTTGTTGATTAACCCCAAAAAATATTTGAATTTATTTAAACTCATAGCTTTCATATGTTTTAACATTGCTCGAAATATGCCTCTATCCCATCTATATCTTTGTTTAACCAAATCTTTCATATCATTCAAAACATTAATATATACTTTTGCATCACAGCAATAAATTGTTTGATAACCGGCTTTAAGTAATTTATATGTAATATCACGATCTTCCGCAATCATTCTAGGGTCAAATAACCCAACCTCTATTAACGCCTTTTTACGAAAAGCGGTCATAGCGCCAGTAACTGTAGTCATTTTAAGAAATGATTGTGCAAGTTCTGTCAAAAAATATAAATCATATTCTAAATTTCCACTCCTTCTAACAAATCCTTCTTTATTAGCAATTTCAACATGTGCAGCAACTGCTCCAATTTTAGGGTCACTAAAATATTTGATTAGGTTAGATATTGCACTTTTACTCATAATCACATCTGCATCTGCACATATCACAATTTCTCCTGTGGCTTTTCGAATACCTGCGTTCAAGGATTTTGCTTTTCCACTTCTTTTTAGAGAAATTATCCTTATAGGTTTTTTTCTTGAATATCTATTCAGTATTTCCAACGTTTTGTCAGTTGAACCATCATCAACAACTATAACCTCTTTTTTTCTATAATCTGTTTTGAAAACGGAGTTTAATGCTTTTTCTATATTGTTTTCTTCATTGTGAACTGGTATAATTATTGAAACAAACGGTATAATTTGAAGAATTTCTTTTTTCTTATATCTTTGGAGTGTAGCGAATATTATTAATGAGATACACCTTAAACTGGCTACCACTATGAAGATAAAAAGAAATAGATTAGTTATATTGTATAAAGCATACATAGAATGCATTCCATGGTAAATTTCGTAAACAAAAGGGATTGAAACGATTATGAAAATGGCAGCAAGCTTTAAGTAACCTTTTTTACTAGTTTTAACCTTCGGGAATTTACTGATCTTTACGTAAAAAAAAAGAAACACAGAATAGATTGCGATTGATACGAAGGTTGCGAAAATAGAAAAAGCTAATACTTTAAACACAATATCAAAAAAATTCATTTTACCACTTAATATTAAGAATTGCATTAATTAAATTAATTTTAGAGTATATAGATTAAATATGAGGTTGCTGAATTTTATAGATTCTGGCCTCAAATTTTTTATGTTTTACAAATTTAACAGAATAACCTCTCCATCTTTTATAATACTTGATGTTGAGAAAAATTGTAATTTAAAATGCAAGACATGTTTTGTCAAAAAAACTAAGGCACATCTAAACCATACACATGTTCCATTAAAAAAATATTTTATTTTGTTTGAACAACTCCGTAAAATCGGTACTAAGAAGGTTGTTTTAACAGGGCTTGGAGAACCTCTCCTTATGGAAGATATTTCAGATATAATGTATGCTATTAAAAAAATAATTTAACTGGAGCATTGCTAACTAATGGCACACTTTTAAATAAAGAAATTATTAAAAAAATGATAAATATTAAATGGGATGAATTAATTGTTTCTATCGATGGCCCATCGGCAAGATATAATGATAAAATAAGAGGGACTGGTACTTTTACAAAGATTATTAGAAATTTAAAAATATTAAATAGAATTAAGAAAGAAAAAAATTTTTTAATTCCAGACATTCATATAAATATAGTTATTACAAACGTGAATTACAAAGTTTTGCATAGAATGATATTTTTAGCAAAAAAATATGGTGTCACTAAAGTTATTTACCATAATTTCTTTCCTGTTAATCCTTCATTACTGTTAAATGAGCAACAAAAAGTGGTTGCTATAAAAAATTTAGAAAAAGCAATGCATATCGCCAATAAATTTGGAATACATACTAATGCAAGTTTTATAAAAAATGTGATAAACAATCAGAAGTTAAGAAGAGGGCATTTGTGTTTTGCGCCATGGAGATATTGTGTGGTGAGTTTTAATGGTGATGTATATTCATGTTGCCAACGCCAAAATAAAATGGGTAATATAAATAAAGAATCCATATTTTCCATATGGAATAACAAGAAATACAAACAATTGAGAGAAAAATTTAAAGATAGAGGAGGAATAGGATGCGGATATTATCCACCAGCAGATGATATTCTGAATATTGCAATAGAAGATTTTTTAAACAATAATTTTCTTAATTTTCTTTCTGATATAAAAAGTTTACATGAGTTTGGTTTTATTTAATAATCAAAAAATTATTTTCAATATGGACGAATTAGTTACAAGGATAAAATGTCTTGAAATGGAGCTGACAACCTGTAAATTTTATACTATCCAATTAGATGTGTATAATGTTGGAATCGCTGTTAATACTGACAACAAGTGGCTTATTCATCAAATTAAAATGGACTTTTCAAAATTCGTGAAAAATATCAAAGAATGCGACATTACTATCTACATTCTTTCCGGGAAACCTCCATTTAACATAGATTTGAAAAATTTAAGTAGTAAAAAGTTTGCTGAATCTGTTATATCTTATTCATTGAATGGTATGATAATTTTACATTATATAAAACGTGCCTTTGTAATTTATGATTTTCATAATGGTATTGTTATCATTTATGTAACCTCTGAAAAAAATCGCGATTATTATGAAATGGCATATCTTTACATTGAATCATGTATAGGAGAGCTACTCGAACATAAAAGAATTTTCCGTATCCATGCTGCATCCTTATTAAAAAATGGTGAGGGAATACTTCTGTTAGGTGGAATTAGAAGTGGCAAAAGTGTTACAAGTATCATGCTGTCAAGGCTCGGCGCTAAGATACTTTCTGAGGATATATCTTTGCTAACTAAAGATTTGCAAATCTTGCCGTATCCAACACGTGCTGGTCTGGATAAAAAGTCTCTTTGTATTTTGGGCAAACGAGTTAAAACTCAGAAAATTAAATATAGTTCTGGAATAACTAAGTACCTAGTTGGGTTAGAAGAGATTGGTTTGCCAATTTATGATAAAGAATGTAAACTTTCTAAAATCTTGATTTTAAACCCAACAAAGCTAAATTTTTGTAGTGTACATAGGGCATCAACCAAGCAAATTTTATCTGCACTTATCAAAGCATTAGTAGTGGGGTTGGGAATCCCACAGCTACGTGAAATAGTGTTTACACGAGCTATGATCGAACCTCAAAATTTTTTCTTAAAAGGAATGAAACGCCTACTTTTAGCATCAAAACTTATGCTTAAAATTGAATGGTATACTGTGTATATGGCAAAAAAAGTTAATGAGACAATAGTTGCCATCAATAATTTTTTAGAGAAGTCCTCTTATCATCCCTAACGGATAAGTTATGCCACAAAATAAACAATCAAAAATTGGATAAAATATTACCTTCATTTTTTTTTCTCTTAAAGCTATTCTTAGATAATGTAATAATAGTGGTAATAAAAATAGTGTCAACATAAGAGAAACCATATTTAAAGAAATTGGCAATAAATAAACTAATATGGTAATATAAGCAAGCCAAAATGCAAGAAGAGAAAGACGTTTAACTGTAAATTGTGAGCTTGGGTATTTTTTACAAAATTCTCCACACCCACGCCCATCCTTAAAATATCTTTTAAATAAAGTGAAAAAATTATGCCCATGATTATGCCATACATTTGCATTTGGAACACATAAAATTTTATATCCTTTTTCCAAGAATCTCCATAAAAATTCAATCTCTTCATATCTATAAATTTTTTCATCCAAATAACCAACCTTATTAAAAATTTCTTTTCTAAATGTAAGATTACATCCTATCGGATATCTAGTTTTATGAAAATTATTTTTGTTTATAATAATTTTTTTGTTATAAACAGGTGATGGTTGAAAAGGTGTTATTGCAAGGTAATCAGAAACTAGTGTGTTTCTCAATTCCAACACACTACCAGCAACACATGTAATTTCATCTGACTTGTAGTTACTCACAATATTTTTAAGCCAGTTTTTATCTGCAATGCCATCACTATCAATAAAAGCTATTATTTCACCCTCACTCTTTCTTATTCCTACATTTCTAGCCATGTTAGCGTTCCAATTAGAAGGTACTTTTATTAATTTTAGTCTTTTGAATTTTTTTACTGAACAATAATCTTTCTTTGAGGAACTCACAATTATTACTTCAAAATTTTTGTATGTTTGATTTTTAAGAGAATTAATTAAATTCTCTATATTTTCCTTGCAGTTTTTTGTTGGAATGATTATAGAAACAATTTTTTCCCCCATAAATAAACATTTATTTATTGGGTTTTTAGATTTTAAACAATTAAATACTAAATCAATTTCCACAGAGTATTTTAAAATATTCATGCTAACTATCTAATAATTATGAAAATTATGAACAAAACAAAAATCAAGATTTTTCTCACCTTTTTCTTAATCTCTTTAATTTTCACTTATTGGACAAGCTGGAATGAAGAGACAAACTTTGTATTGATAAAAGCACTTGTTGATGATAGAAGTTTTTACATAGATTCTTATCATCTTAAAACTGGTGATAGGTTTTACTCAAATGGCCACTATTTTGTTCCATTTAGCCGGTGGGGAATTTCTATTATACCCACCCCTATCTACTTCTTCTTGACAATTTTTACGAATAATGAAAATATTTTAAAATTTCTTATTTCAGTTTTGACGAATGGACTATTTTTTTCCCTCTCTGTTTTAATTCTTTACAATATTTCCACGAGACTTTTAAAAAATAAAAAATTCAGGACAGTGCTTACATTTTCTTACGGATTTTCAACCCTAGCATTTCAGCAAGCACGATTTTTTACTCGTCATTCTGTAGAAGCTTTTCTTAGTTTATTAATCATCTACCTATTTTTCGAAATTCTGAAGAGAAAAACAATTAAAAATACAATTCTTTGTGGAACGTTGATGGGAATTAGCTTACTTCTAACACCCCTTTTTGCAATTCTATTTTTACTTATGTCTTTCATTTTTATAATTAAAGGATATAAAAGAGAAACAATGCTCTTACTTTCAATAACACTTTTAATTTTTATATCCTATTACGTAACTTCCCTGATTGTATACCCCTCCGAAGGTGTTAATTATGAGACTCAGTTACCTTTTTTCCCCAAAGATTTCAAAAATCTTACATTTCCCTTGTCAGCTTTTTTCCAACTGTTAGTTTTCCCATCAAAAGGGTTGCTATTCTATTATCCCATCCTAATTTTTTCGTTCATAGGATTTTTTATTGCTAAAGATAAAAAAATACAAACCTTTTTATTTTTTCTTTTTATCCTTCTTGCATTTTTTGCATTCTCAGTTAGGACATCAATGTGGTGGTTTGGTTGGGTTAGCTACGGACCTTCTAGAGTTTTAACTGCTTTAATGCCATTTTTTGCAATTGGTTTGATGGAATTTGTAAAGAGGTTTGGCTTCAAAATTCTTATCCCATTTGTCTTGATTTCAATTTTTAACAACTTTTTATTACTCCAATATGGTGAGGATAAAATTTCAACTCTTTCTTGGGAGGAATATAAGTATAAGATGGAACACTTTCAAGTTTTATCAAATCCTCTTTTTGATCATTATTTGCCTTTAACATTAATTAATGGACCTAGAAGCATTCTCTTAGAAAATTTGATCATAGACAAAAAAATAAGTATGGATTTTAAACATCCTTATAACCCAGTAACTCCTGAATTTGTTCCACCTGGATCTCCAATAATGAAAAAATTTGAAGTTTATCTTTTCTCTTTACCAAAAATTGGGATAGTTGTTTTAAGACTTCCCTGGCTCTCATTATTCATTGTAACTGTCTTGCTAATTTTAATATGGAAAAATGAAATTTTTAGAAAGATTAAGATAAAGAATTGGGCATTGTTTTTAATTTTGGGCTTGATATTTTTTGTTTCATTTATTAGAGTTAGAGATTTTGTGTATGGAGATAATTGGTGTGCACCACAATGGGATGAAAACGAGAAAAGGTTAGAAGAATGTAGATGGATTGGACAGAATGCAACCTTATTTTTGTTTAGTAAACAAGAAGTAAATAAAACTTTAAGATTAGTAGTTGAAAGTTTTGAAAGAAATCAAACCTTGGAAATTTATTTAAATGGAAAATTTATTGGCAATTATACCATTCAAGAAATGAAAGAAATTTTACAACCAATTAAATTGAAAGAAGGTAGTAATGAAATTCTACTAAAGTCAAGAGGAGATTTTATAAATCCATGGAAGATTGGTGTTAGTTGTGATATAAATTTTATAAGTTTTAAAATTTTGAAAATTTCGATTGTTTAGCTATTCATGAAATTTATTAAAGAAAAATCTATCTATTTTATCTTTAACCATTTCTTAAAAACTTTTTCATAAGTATCTTTATAGAAACTAAAATTATAAATATTGGTTTTATTAAATAAACTAATATGAATGTAAAGATTTAAAGTCTATAAATCCCTGGTGGAAGGGTGAACAAGTAAGCGAAGACTTGGCAAAGCCATACAAACGAAAGGTATTCAGACAAATAATTGAATTGGCAAACTACAGGCAAATTTTGATTTTATCGGGCTTGAGAAGGGTTGGGAAGAGTACACTGATTTTTCAGTACATCGATTTCTTGTTGAAAAAAAGAGAAAACCCTTTAAACGTGCTTTACTTCTCTTTTGACATTTCTGTCGATGAATTGACTGACATATTGAGAGTTTATGAAAGTGCTACAGGAATTAATTGGAGGAAAGAGAGAGTGTTTGTTTTCCTCGATGAAATACAGAAGTTAGAGGATTGGGGAGGTAAAATAAAGTTTCTTTACGACAACTTCCCAAAACTCAAGTTTGTAGTTTCTGGTTCAAGCTCAGTGATGTTAGAAAAGGAAGCTATGACAACTCTGGCAGGAAGATATTTTTTGATTGAGGTAAAGCCATTGAGCTTTCTAGAATTCCTCGACTTGAAGAAAAGTAAGATTGATTTGAAAAGAATTGAGCTTTGGAAAGAAGAAGTTAAAAAAGAGTTTGAAAACTACATCAGAAGACCATACCCAGAGATTGTTGATTGGCAAAGTGAAATCTTGATCAAAAAATACATAAGGGAAAGTATAATCGACAAAGTGTTGCATGTAGACTTAAGACAAAAGTTCAGAGACGTTAACCCAGAACTTTTGAACAGGCTGGTTGAAATTTTCTACTCTAATCCCGGAATCTACTTGAATTACGACACTTTTTCAAAAGATTTAAAAGTTAGTAAAAAAACTTTGATGAGGCATGTGTTTTACTTAGAATTTTCCTATTTGATAAGAAAAGTCAAAAACCTGAGAACAGGAGCTTTAACAAGTTCAAGGAAGATGCAAAAAATCTATCCTTTTCATTGGAGTTTAGTCTTGGGAGTGACAGAGTTTAACAAATTGTACGAAAGCATCGTATCCTCTCTGGTCGATGCAGAGTTTTATTGGAGAAAAAATGGGAAGGAAGTAAACTTCATAGTTAAGAAAAGAAAAACCGAAGCTATAGAAGTTAAAGAAGGGGAAAAGATAACTGTTGAAGAACTTAAGAGTTTGGTCTATTTTTGCCTTAAAAATGGCCTAAAAAAAGCAAAAGTAATTTATTCTGGAGAAGAAAAAGAGTTGAGTGTAAAGGGAATAAAAATAGAGCTTTTGCCCATATGGAAATTCTGTTTAAGTTTATGACTTGATGGGCATGGAAATAGAAATCTCAATAAATATTTCCCTTTATATCGAAATTTAAAGGATTAAAGATTGTCTTGACTCTTCCTTCGAGCTTACCGAAGAAAAATCCTCAATTTTATCTTTCCATTCTTTAGAATTATTTCGTAAGCTTTCATTCATTATTTTACTTTCATCATTCCCAACAAACTTTCCTCCAACTACATCAATTCCAACTTCTCCCAAAATTATGCAGCCGGAATTAAATTTTTTCTTAAGCTTAATTAGTTTATCATATTCTGATTTAACAACTTTCTCATACTCTTCCAAACTTTCAACACTAGTATAAGTAAATTCGTATAAAATAAATGTTCGTGCATGTGCAAGGCGTCTAAACTTCTTAAAAAAGCTAATCTAAGTGATTCTTAAGTGAAACTTCTATATTTTTATATATGGAAAGAAACGAAAGAAAATTATTATCATTGGTCTTTATAGCTTCCCTATTCTTAATGTTTTTAGAGTTCGTGTTAATTAGAGTGTATTCCTTTATAACATTTCCTCCACTAGGATTTTGGGTTGTCGCTACTTCAACTATGGGTATTGGTTTTGGTGCAGCAGTTGCATATATCTTAAAAAAATTCTATGTGGTTGCATTCTCTTTGTTATTTTCAATCTCAATTTACATGATTTTTATAGTGGTTACACAAATTCCTTTAGTTGAGCCTATCTTATCTAAAATTTTTATCCACTCAATTATACTTTCATTTCCATTTTTTTCTTTGAGTTTAATTGCTTCTTATACATTTAAACTCGTACAGGTTAATAAAGTATTATTTTGGAGTTATTTAGGTTCTCTTTTAGGCACATTTTTGTCGTTTATTCTAATACCACTTTTAGGTGCAGAAAATTCCCTTATTTTCATTTCTCTTTCATTTCCATTTATAGTCTCCTTATTAGAAAAAAATAGAAGTATGATAATTGGTGTAATAATTGCATTTATACTAATTTTTTATATTATAGATGAAATGAATATTGCAAAATGGCTTGCAAGGAGTTATCCAGACCAGATTTATCCTAAGAGAATTTTTACTTATCTTAAGAATGGGTGGGAAAATACTTATACAAAATGGGATATGCTTATGAGAGTTGATGTTGTAAGAAAAAATAACACAAATTTTGTTTTGTACGACGGAAGCTATGAAATAGGTGTAAATACTACAAAACTAACTTTAAAGCCTTGTCTATTCCGTAATTATTCAAATGCGTTGATTATAGGAAGTGGTACTGGGGCTGATGTTAACTTAATTAAGAAAACTGTAGGAGAAACTTATGCGGTTGAAATTAGTGGAGTTGTTGTTGATATAGCCAAGAAAATGAGTCGTGCGTATGATGATGTGATAATAGAAGAAATGGATGGTCGGAAGTTTATAAAAAGGACTAATAAAAATTTCGACTTAATAGCGTTCCCATTAGTAGATTTTCCCGCAGCAACTACTAACATAAATGCCGAAAACTATTTGACCACAGTTGAAGGATTTGAAGATTTTTTATCACATCTTAATGAAAATGGTACTTTATGTTTTGCTCACCATAGGAGAGTTCTTGACGATTATCTCCCATCAATCATACCTGCACTAACTAAGCTTGGTCTAAATCCGGAAAAGAGTATTCTTGTTTTAGAAAAAGAACGAGAATCTTGTATTGAGAAGCTATATGGACGTTCTTGTGAAAATATGATCTATTTAATTGCTAAAAAAGGAAAGTTTACCAATAGTGAAATAGCAGAAATTAAAAGACTTACAGAAGAGCTTGATTCGGGTGAGTCAAAATTTTGGAATTGGACTGAATTAGAGAATTACTTAAAAATACATAATCTATCTCCAATGACAGATGATAGGCCATATATTCATAGCTTATCTTATTTTGGTAGGGAAAGTGAAATCTTAGCATTTTCTTTTATTATAAGCACACTATTTTTTATGATTTCTTTTCCTTGGGTAAAAAATCTTCGATTAATGTTCGGATCAGCACTTACAGGTTTTGCCTACATGCTAACAGAAACTGCTATTATCCAGAAAAGCCTTATACTTTTCCCAAACCCGCCATTTGCTTTAGCGGTTGTAATGTTATCATTTCTGCTATTTAATGGAATTGGTGCTATATTAAGTGTGAGGTTGAGGAATAGAAAGAATCTCTTACTGTTTACTCCACTTTCTATAGTATACTTTTACTGTATTTTAAGCGTATTAAATACAGATCTTTTTCATATGAATGACTATTTAATGATTGGAGGTTTTTTACTAGGTATTTTACCAGTTGGTATATTATTAGGCATGCTTTTTCCTTACATTCTTAAAAATTGTATAAGAAAAAAGAGACCATTGCTTTATGCTGTTGATGCCGCTTTTAGTACTCTTGGTGTAAGTATAGCTCTCTTTATTTCACCTTATTTTGGCTTCAAAATAAACTTTTTAATTTCTACTTTCTCATATATCATTCTACTGATTATTCTGAGATGAGATATTTTTACCAGATAGAATAAAGGCACAATTTTTCTATTGGTTATGTGCTTTCAAGAAGAGCTGACATTGAGTGCTGTTGATTCGATAAGAGTATGTGTCGTGGTGGATATGAAGGTATTATTAAATAACCTTATGTTCATCAATAAAGGTATTCCACCTGAATCTATATAAATACCAATTCTAGCCTTTTCTATATAGTTATTATATACCTCCATAAAAAGGGGAGCATTACCTGGAATATCTCCCTTATCTAAACTTATACCAAAAGGAACATTTGCTATAATATTTTTTCTGATAATCGAAAAAGCTACACCTTCAGCACATCTTATTCCTGCAGTGTGACCTAAATATGGGATATCCTTTACTACGTTCTCCTCAATAGTATTGTTTATGATAGAATAAGGTGGTAAATTGCTACTTAGGCTAATACCATGCCCGTTTATATTGTAAATTAAGTTCCTTCTAATAATTGAATGATTAATATGACCCCAAATACCACGACCCATTTTTTTGCCATGCAATAATGGAACTAATGATGTATTAAAAATTGTATTGTTTTCTATTAAGAGAAATTCACCAAAAGCACCTATCCCAGCATGATACTCTTTTGTTGTATTTAGAAAAGAAATAGTGTTGTTTATAATTTTATTATTTCTAGTTCCTAGAGAAGTCCAAATACCACGTTCCCAATTTCTTACATGACAATTTTTTACTGTCACATTAGAACCATTAATATTTATCCCTAAACTCCCTGCAGAATTTGTACCATCTATTAAAAAATTATTACAATCTAAAACGATATTGTTTGCCTGTATATCCATACAAATTTGGAAATTTGAATCAATTATATTGGAAGTTAAAATATATGTTACCCCCTCTTGATTTAAAACGGAACAATTGTTAATAGGAATTTGTAAAGAGGATAAAAAATGCTTTCTGAAAATTTCATTTAATTCTTCGAACTTATTAAAGAAAAATCCATCTATTTTTCCAATTCCATTTCTCAAAACTATATCATAAGCTTCAGTTCTTATTTTCTCACTCTCTTTATCATTCCCAATAAACTTTCCTCCAACTACATCAATTCCAATTTCTCCAAGAATAACACAATTTATATTGAACCTTTCCTTCAATTTTTCAATTCTCTTTAACTCATCTTTTACTACAATTTCATACTCTTCCAAGCTTTCTACTCCTGCATAAGTAAAATTTGTATGAGGATCTTTAGCAAAAGAAGTGGTAAAAGGATAAAAAGTTAAGCCAATGCAATCATAACCAGAAAAATTATAACTTTCATATAACTCCAACTGTACACCTTCTTTTGTTGTTAGCGTTCCTTTGTAGGTTTTTCTCGTCTCTTCTCTAACATCTTGAAGCCATTTGTTCGTTAAATTTATTGAATCTGGCAACTTGTGAATAGCCAATCCTAGCTCATTCCAAACAGCATAAATTTCAACATTATTTTCTTGTGCAAGTTTTGCAAGTTCAATGGAAATATTTTTAGCTCCATTTAAGAAATTTTCTGGTTTTGTGATAGCACCTCCTGTATAATGTCCTCCAACCAAGTTGGCAAATGGTGAAAGAAAAACTTTTAACCCATTTTTATGAGAAAGCTCAATTTTTTCTTTAATTTTCGTCAAGTTGGAAAGAAGAATAAAACTTTCATTTTCCAAACTATACTCATAGTAAACATTTATATTAACAGAATTTCCTCCCAACTCTTTAATTTTTTTTATACTTTCTTCATTTATTTCATCATCAGCTAAATAGCCATACCATCCAAATCCTTTGTAAGTAATTTGCCTTACATTTTTTTGGTAAGCAAGGTAATAATAGGAAAACAAAAAAAGACTTAAAATGCTTATAATTACAATAATTTTTTTCATACAATCTCTTTTAAAATTTTATCAAATTTCTTGTAAATATTTTGCCATGCATACCTTTCAACAAATTTTCTTGGAACTTTTCTTCTTTCTTGCTTCTTCAAAGTTTCAACTATTAAATCAGTAAAATTCTTCCAATCGTCTGCTATTTTTAAAAAAGGCTCAGTCAATTTATTAATTAATCCTTCAGCTCCTTTACTTGTGCTCACAACAATTTTACCGCATGCTATTGCTTCCAAAATTTTAATTCTAGTTCCACTTCCAGCCAACAAAGGAACAATAACAACGTCAGCAGCATTCACATAATCTTGAATATCATCGACCAAGCCTGTAAAGATCATACTTTCATGCTCAATTCCAAAGTCATACTTTTTTCCAACTATCAAGAATTTAGCATTTGGAATTTTTTCTAGAACAAAAGGCAATATATTCCATCTTATCTTATAAACAGCTTCTTTATTTGGAGGATAATCGAGTTTTCCAAAAAACAATATGATAGGGTTATCTTTAAGATTGTTTTTTTCTCTTATCTTTTTTGTGTTTTTTGAGTTTGGATAGAAAATCTCTTTGTCAAACCCATTTTCAACCACAACTATTTTTCTTTCATTGACTCCGAATTCCTTAATAAATATTTTTTTATCTTCTTCAGAAACCGTTACAATTCTTTTAGCAAGTTTACATAAAACAAGCTCAAGAATTTTCATTAGCTTTCCATATTTTGCCCTTATTTCATCTTTAATCCTGTACTCTACATTATGTTCATGAAAAATGAAGGGCTTCCTGAATAAAAAATTTATGGCTAAAAGGTTAATTCCAGACCAAGGGTAATCGCAAATTATGACATCAATTTTTTTTGTCAAGATTATTTCAATACTCTTAAGAATTACTTCAGGGTTTATGTGTTTTGTGAATGGGTGTTCAATTCTTATTAAGGGACTGGGAGTAAAAACCTCAACACCCATTTTTTTTAATTCAATTCTATGCCCATTGATTTTCTTATCTTCAAACTGCCTGTAAAATGGGGAAATCAAATAAACTTTGTGCTTTTTTGCCAAATGTCTCACAAGGTTGTATGTTCTTGTACCCCCTCCCCAGTATGGTGGGAAAAGATAAAAGGGCGTGATAAAGAGTATTTTCATTAATTTAATTTGGTAATAAGATTTAAAATCTTTAGCAAAGTTTTTCGTAAATTTTTACATACTTTTCACATATATTCTTCCAATCATATTTCTGTACAAACTTGAAAGCATTTTCTTCCAATTTTTTTCTCAACTTCCTTGATTTGATCAATTTCATAATTTCTTTTGGAAATTCTTTTATGC
>Ga0078972_1005303_pt1 | contig 32978 bp, 26 predicted proteins | sample YelNatPaOPGAMG01_FD_67568 | JGI IMG/M metagenome (GOLD analysis project Ga0078972, IMG submission 67568) | Hot spring thermophilic microbial communities from Obsidian Pool, Yellowstone National Park, USA - OP-RAMG-01 (SPADES assembly) (version 2) | ecosystem: Environmental > Aquatic > Thermal... | reverse complement strand
CCTTTCGGGTCCCTCCCCGCTCCAAGGGCTTGGCCCGCGGAGCCTCACCCCACCCTTGGCGCATTCTTCCCCCGGATCCAGTCCGGGGTCGAATGCCCCCAATCCCTTGGCAGGTGATTGTCCAGTTATGCCGGTCATGAAGATCCACAGGGATTTGCACTGCCATTTCGCCTTCCATCGCGGGATTGGGGTGGGGTAGAATGGCGCGGGAGGTCGGTCATGGCTCTTTCCTGTGGCATCGTGGGACTCCCGAGGGTAGGGAAGACCACCATTTTCAATGCGCTGACGGCCGCCAACGCCCAGGTGGGCGCCTTCACGGGCGCCTCCGCGGACCCCAACATCGCCGTGGTGAGCGTTCCAGACCCGAGGCTCGAGGAGCTGGGTAAGGCGAACCGCTCGAAGAAGATCACGCCCACGACGCTTCGTTTCGTGGACGTGGCGGGGCTCGTGCGCGGCTCGGCTCAGGGAGGGGGCTCGGGCAACCAGTTCCTGGCGCACATTCGCGAGGTGGACGCCATCGTCCACGTGGTTCGCTGCTTCGAGGACGAACAGGTGATCCACGAGGACGGCTCCGTCAACCCGGCGCGAGACGTGGAGACCATCCACCTGGAGCTGGCCCTGTCGGACCTCGCCACCGTGGAGAGGCGCCGCGAGAGGGTCATCAAGCTGGCGCGCACGGGCGACGCCCCGGCCAAGCGCCTCTTGGCCGCGCTGGAGGCCGTGAAGGCCCAGCTCGACGAGGGCCGGCCGGCGCGGGAGGCCCACCTTCCCAAGGAGGAGTGGTCCCTGCTCACCGACCTCAACCTGCTCACGATCAAGCCCATCCTCTACGTGGCCAACATCGGCGAGAGCGGGCTCGCGCCGGATCACCCGCACGCCTCGGCGTTGGAGGCCGTGGCCGCCGCGGAGAAGGCGCCCTGCATCCGCGTCTGCGGGAAGATCGAAGCGGAGATGGCAGGATTGCCGAAGGAGGAGCGGGCGGAGTTCATGGAGGCCTACGGCCTGAAGGAGTCGGCCCTCAGCCAGATCATCCACGCCGGTTTCGACCTCCTGGGCCTCATGACCTTCCTGACGGCCGGCGAGGACGAGACGCGGGCCTGGACCATCACCAAGGGCACGCGGGCGCCCCAGGCGGCGGGCAAGATCCACAGCGACCTGGAGCGCGGCTTCATCCGGCTGGAGGTTTACTCCTACGAGGACTGGCTGGCCTGCGGAAAGGACGAGAAGAAGATCAAGGAGAAGGGCCTCTGGCGCTCGGAGGGCAAGGAGTACGTCATGCGCGAGGGCGACGTCTGCCTCTTCCGGTTCAACGTGTGACGGGGCTGCCACGGACTGGCAATCTGCCGCTCCGAGGCCCTCTTACTGAGGCCGCCGTTGCGAAGGGCTTGCCGGGCCACCGTCGAGAGGAAAGGGACGGCGTGAGGCCGAGAGGAGGAACCATGGATCTGGACCTTTCGAGAGGGGTGGCCTCGTCCACTCACCTGATCATGCCCGACGACACCAACCCGCTGGGATCGCTCTTCGGCGGGAGGGCGGTGGAGTGGATGGACATCGCCGCCGGGCTGGCGGCCATCCGCCTCTGCGCCCACCACTGCGTCACGGCCTCCATCGAGCGCCTGGACTTCCGGGTCCCCGTTCGCTGGGGCCAGGTGGCGGTGGTGGAGGCGCAGGTCATCGGCGTGGGACGCACCTCCATGCAGGTGCAGGTCAACATGTACCGCGAGGATCCCAAGACCGGCCAGCGCGAGCTCTGCACCCGGGGCCTGTTCCACATGGTGGCCCTGGACGACAAGGGGAAGCCGACCCCGGTCCTTTCAGCCCCAGCCGAGGGTGAACGGGTGTGACGGACAGAGGGGGCCGCCCGTGAGGGCCCCGTGGGGCGTTGCGGCTCTGCTCTTCGCCGGCCTGCTGCTCCCATCCCTCCGCCCGGCCTTCGCGCAGACAAAACCTCCCGTAGCCCTCGGTGGGCTGCAAAGCGTCCTGCAGAGCTCCACGCGGGAGCTCTGTCGGCTCTACGACGTTCCTCCCGCCCTCTGCTCCCAGCCCGTTCACGTCCGTGTGATAGCGAGTGCGTCCGACCTGCCCGCCAAGTGGCAGAGTTTCCCGGCCTACGCGGCGGGCGCCGCCGAGCCGGCCTCGGGGCGCATCCTGATCGACCTCTCCCGGTGCGGCCCCTACCCCTTCGGCGACGCGGCCCAGACGCTGCGCCACGAGGTCTCCCACGTCATGCTCTACCGAGCCCTGGGCTACGAGCCGCCGCGCTGGCTCGACGAGGGGTTGGCCATGCGCGCCTCGGGCGACTGGAGCTTCAGCGACTCGGTCTATGCCACCCTCGCCCTGCCGTACGTGGCGCGGGGGAGCTGGAGCCTTCAGCGCGTGGAGGCCGACTTCGCGGGGGGCGAGGGTTCGGTGCGCCGCTCCTATGCGCTGGTCAAGGGCTTCGTGAGGGACCTCTTTCCCGATGATGCCAGCGTGACGGCCTTCGTCGTGGAGGCCCGCCGCGACGGCTCCGTGGGAGAAGCCTTCCGCAGGCGTTTCGGCGTGAGCCCCGAGGCGGCCTTTCGCGCCTGGGCCAAGAACATGCCCTGGTGGGGGCGGTGGCTGGAGGAGGCCACCTCGCCCGCCGTGCTGTGGATCGCCGTCACCCTCCTCTTCCTCCTCGCGGCCGCCGCCGCCTGGCGCCGCCGCCGCCGGAAGTACGAGGCTCTGCCCGACTAGCTTTACGCATCGGGCATGAGAAGACACGCCGCTGGCCACAACCCGGACAGGTGCCACTCCCCGGGCCCTCATCCCGTGGCACTTTTCGAAGCACTCCTGGTACGGGATCTCGTGGTTTTGAAAGCTCGGCATTTTCTGTCGGCATCCTATCGGGTCTTTCGTGCCTTGGCCTGCGGCATCGGCGCCGGTCGAAGGGGTGCGGGGAAACGGGGAGGTTTCCCCGCTCGGAGGGCTGCCCCCGCAAGGGCAGGGAAGAGCAGCTCCCCTGGTGCAGGCCAAAGGAGCGCCGAGAAGGGGCGGCCGAGCCCCTCCTCGGGGAGCGTCCCCCCGCGCCGCGCCGGAAGGCATACCGCGCCCGTGCGGGAGGAATTTGGGTGTACTATTTCCTCTTGTGAGGGGAGGCGCCCGTGAACTTTGAGCTGACCGAAGAACAGAAGGTGTTGAAAGAGACGGTGAGGTCCTTTGCCGAGGAGCAGATCCGCCCCCACGTCCGTGAATGGGAGGCGCAGTGCGAATTGCCCCGCAGCCTTTACGACAAGCTCGGCGAGCTGGGGTTCATGGGGGTCATCTTCCCCGAGGAGCTCGGCGGGGCGGGGATGAGCTATGTGGATTACGTGATCGTCGTGGAGGAGCTCTCCCGCGTGGACCCCTCCGTCGGCATCAGCGTGGCCGCTCACAACTCGCTCTGCAGCAACCACATCTATCTGTGGGGAACGGACGAGCAGAGGCGGCGCTTCCTCCCCCGGCTCGCATCGGGCCAGGTGGTGGGCGCCTGGGCGCTCACCGAACCCGGCTCCGGCTCCGACGCAGCAGGGCTGAGGACCACGGCCGTGCGCAAGGGCGACGGCTGGATCCTCAATGGCAACAAAACCTTCTGCACCCACGCCACCATCGGCGGCATCGCCGTGGTCATGGCGCTCACGAACAAGAACGATCCCCACCACGGAGTGACGGCCTTCGTCATCGAGAAGGGGACCCCCGGCTTCCGCTCCGGGAAGCGCGAGAAGAAGCTCGGGCTGAGGGCCTCGGACACGAGCGAACTCGTCCTGGAGGACTGCTACGTTCCCGACGAGAACCGGCTCGGCGAGGTGAACCAAGGTTTCCAGAACGCCCTCGCGGTTCTGGACGGCGGACGGATCTCCATCGCTTCGCTTTCCCTCGGAGGCGCCCAGGGGGCCTTCGATACGGCGCTGGCCTATTCTCGGCAGCGGGAGGCCTTCGGGCAGAAGATCTGCGAGTTTCAGGCCATCCAGTGGGCGCTGGCTGACATGGCCACGCGCATCGAGGCGGCCCGGCTGCTCACCCTGCAGGCGGCGGCCAAGAAGGACAAGGGCCAGCGGGTGACCAAGCTCTCGGCCATGGCCAAGCTTTACGCCGCGGAAGTCTCCGTCTGGGCCGGCGAAAGGGCGGTGCAGATCCTGGGAGGCTACGGCTTCACAGAGGATTTTCTGGCGGAGAAGTTCTACCGCGACTCGAAGCTGAACACCATCGGCGAAGGGACGAGTGAGGTTCAGCGGATGGTCATCGCGCGTCAGCTCTTGAAGGAGTGGGGGGGCTGAGGGTCCGCGGTGCAAGGGTGGCCGGTGTCCGCCTGCCCGTGAGGAGACGGGCTCCGCCGGGTTGCCCCGGAGAAAGGCGCCCCTCAGGAAAGGACCAACGAACCGCATTCGATCAGGGAGGAATGCCCTTGCATCCCTTGTCAGAGAAGGTTGTCGCCGGGGACAGGCGGGCCCTCGCGCGCTGCCTGAGCGTGGTGGAGGATCGCCGGGAGGGGTACCTCGACATCTTGGGCGATCTGTACCGGCGGGCGGGCCGGGGCCGCATCATCGGCATCACGGGCCCTCCAGGGGCCGGCAAGTCCACCCTCGTGGACAAGCTCATCGGGGCCTACCGCGAACAGAACCTGACGGTCGCCGTGGCCGCGGTGGACCCCTCCTCGGCCTTCTCCGGAGGGGCCATCCTGGGAGACCGGATCCGGATGCAGGGGCGGGCCCTGGACGAGGGGGTCTTTATCCGCTCCATGGCCACCCGCGGACACATGGGCGGGCTCTCCGGTGCCACGGGCGACGCTCTCACCGTCTTGGACGCCGCCGGCTTCGACGTGATCCTCGTGGAGACCGTGGGTGTGGGCCAGGACGAGGTGGACATCGTCCGCGAGGCGGACACGGTGCTCGTGCTGCTCGTGCCCGGGATGGGGGACGACATCCAGGTGATCAAGGCCGGCATCATGGAGATCGCCGACGTCTTCGTCATCAACAAGGCCGACCGTGACGGCGTGGACCGGGTGGAGCGGGAGCTGCGCAGCGCGCTCACGCAGGCGGAGGAGGAGCTGGCCTGGACGCCTCCTATCCTCAAGACCGTGGCCTCCCGAGGCGAAGGCGTCCCCGAACTGGTGGCGGCTGTGGAGAAGCACCGGGAGTACCTCGCCGCGAGCGAGGAGGGCCGGGGCCGCCTCCTGCTCAAGTTTACGCAGAAGTTCAGCGATCTTCTGGCCGAGGGCTTCCTGGCCAGGCTCCGGGAGCGCTGGCTCCCGCCCGAGGAGGAACGGCGTCTGCTCGAGGCCTTCGTGCGGAGAGAGGCGGACCCCTACACGGCCTCCGACGAGATCCTCCGCCGGATCTGCTGGGAGGTGCGGCCGTGAAACTCGACCACGTGGGCATCGCCGTGGAAGATCTGGAGGCCTCCAGCCGCCTCTACGAATCGCTGGGCCTCGCCTGCGGCGGACGCGAGGAGGTGGAGGAGCAGAAGGTCACGGTGGTCTTCTTCTCCCTCGGCGAGACGCGCCTCGAACTGCTCCAGTCCACGGATCCCGAGGGTCCCATCGGGAAATTCATCGCCAGGAAGGGGCCGGGGCTCCACCACCTCTGCGTGGAGGTTCCCGACGTGGCGGATGTGCTGGAGCGCTTGGCGGCCGAAGGGTTCCAGCTCATCGACCGTATTCCCCGTGCGGGTGCCGGCGGCTGCAAGGTGGCCTTCGTCCACCCCAAATCCACGGGAGGTGTCCTGCTTGAGCTCTCCGAAAAACCTCGAAAGTAGGAGGCTAGCTCCCTACCGCCGGCAAGGCGCGGTAAAGCGCCACTCCGCGGCGGCCGGCCCGGGAAGCTGCGTGGTCCTCCACCTGCGCGACCCGCGGGAGAAGAGCTGGGGCCTGCTCCTCCGGATGGACCCCACGGGCGTCTGGCTGCGGGGGATGGACCTGGCCTCCGTGGAGGACTGGGCCCGCCAAGTGGCCGCCGGCGGGGGCGGCACCATGGGGCTGGCCACCTTCTTCGTGCCCTACGCGAGGCTGGAGAAGATCGTGCTGGATGAGCCGCTGGGCCCTGTTCCGTCGCTGGCCCAGCGCTTCGAACAGATCACCGGCGTGGCCCTCCTGGCACACCTTGACGCCCAGGAGTGAGCCGCCCCGCGGGAAGGAGCCTTCCATGTACGACCCTGCCGACGAGAAGGTGGACGCGCTCTTTGGCGCCCTTACGACGCTGCTGCAGGGGCTCCAGCCGGCCCTCGTGAAAAGGCTGCTCTCCCGCCTCTTCGAGGAGATGGCGCTGCACGAGATCCTCGCCGAGCAGGCCGCGGGCCGCCCCCTGCCCGCGGAGGCGGTGGAGGAGGGGCTCGCCGAACACTGGGAGCGGGTGGAAGAGCTGCGCAACGACAAGGCCGCCGCCTTCCTCCACGCCATCCAGATGGAGGAGTTCTGAGGAACGGTGGAGGGTGGAGACGGAGGCGGTGCCTCCGCTTCCTAAAACCGCCGCCGAGTCCAAAGCGGAGTATAATCACCCTTTGTTCAGAGGTGCCGGAAGAGGGAGGGAGCCCGGAATCCTCGGGCTTTTCCTTGTCCGCGACATGAAAGTGGAGGTCATTGATGGCAATTCGTGATCAGGAAGCGCTCGATTACCATTCTATCGGGAGGCCGGGCAAGACGGAGGTGGTCCCCACCAAGCCGTGCTTGACCGCCCGCGATCTCTCCTTGGCCTATACACCGGGGGTGGCGGTTCCCTGCCTGGCCATCGAGAAGAACCCGGAGGACGCCTACAAGTACACCAACAAGGGCAACCTCGTGGCGGTGCTCTCGAACGGCACGGCCGTCCTGGGTCTGGGCGACATCGGGGCCTTGTCGGGCAAGCCCGTCATGGAGGGCAAGGGCGTGCTCTTCAAGCGGTTCGCCCACGTGGACGTGTTCGACATCGAGGTGAACACCCACGACCCCGACGAGGTCATCAAGGTGGCCCAGCTCCTGGAGCCCACCTTCGGGGGCATCAATCTGGAGGACATCAAGGCTCCGGAGTGCTTCTACATCGAGGAGACCCTCAAGAAGACCATGAAGATCCCGGTCTTCCACGACGACCAGCACGGCACGGCCATCATCTCGGGCGCGGCGCTGATCAACGCGCTGGAGCTGGCGGGCAAGAGCTTCAAGGACATCCGAGTCGTGGTCTCGGGCGCCGGGGCCGCCGCCATCGCCTGCGCCAAATTCTACGAGCAGCTCGGCGTGCCCACCGAGAATTTCCTCCTGGTGGACACCAAGGGCGTGGTCTACAAGGGCCGCAAAGAGGGGATGAACCCCTACAAGGAGCACTTCGCCCAGGAGACAAGGCTCCGCACCCTCGCCGAGGCCATGAAGGGTGCCGATGTCTTCCTTGGCTGTTCGGTGAAGGGCCTGCTCACCCAGGAGATGGTCCGCTCCATGGCCAAGAACCCCATTGTTTTCGCCATGGCGAACCCCGACCCGGAGATCACCTACCCCGACGCCAAGGCGGCCCGCGGCGACGTCATCATGGCCACCGGCCGGTCGGACTATCCGAACCAGGTGAACAACGTGCTCGGTTTCCCCTTCATCTTCCGTGGCGCCCTCGACGTGCGGGCCACGGCCATCAACGAGGAGATGAAGATGGCGGCGAGCCGGGCCCTGGCCGCCCTGGCCAAGGAGCCAGTGCCCGAGAGCGTCTGCGCGGCCTACGGCGGCGAGCGCTTCCAGTTCGGCCCCGAGTACATCATTCCCAAGCCCTTCGACCCCCGCGTCCTCGTGTGGGAGGCCTCGGCCGTCGCCAAGGCCGCGTGCGAGACGGGCGTGGCCAAGCAGCCCATCACCGACTGGGACGCCTACCGGGCCCGGCTCGAAGGGATGACCAGCAAGAGCCAGCAGGTCATGCGCGCCATCGTCACCAAGGCGCGCCAGGCTCCCCGGCGCGTGGTCTTCCCCGAGGGCGAGAACCCCAAGGTCGTGGAGGCGGCGCGCCAGCTCGTGGAGGAGGGGCTCGCCCGGCCCATCCTCCTGGGCGACCCCAAGGTGATCGGCGACAAAGCGAGGCAGATCGGCCTCGACCTGACCAAGCTCACGGTCATCGACCCCGTCCATTCCCCGCACTTGGAGGAGTTCGCCAAGGAACTCTACGCTTTGCGCTGCCGCAAGGGCTACACGCCCAAGCGGGTCGAATACTACGCCCGCCGGCCCATCCACCAGGCCATGATGATGATGCGCATGGGCATGGCCGACGGCATGGTGGCGGGCATCGAGCGCTCCTACGTGGAGACGATCCAGTTCGTCTTGCCCCTGGCCGAGCTCAAGCCCGGCATCAGCCGCGCCGTGGGCATGCACCTGCTGCTGGTGGAGGGCAAGGTCTTCCTCTTCGCCGACACCACCCTCAACATCGAGCCGGACGCGGCCCAGCTGGCGGAGATCGCGGTGCAGGCCGCGGAGGTGGCCCGCCACTTCAACATGGAGCCGCGCATCGCCATGCTCTCCTTCTCCAACTTCGGGGACAACGATCATTCCAAGGCCCGCAAGGTCCGCCAGGCGGTGGAGATGCTGCACAGGGACCACCCCGAGCTGGTGGTGGACGGCGAGATGCACGGCGACGTGGCTCTGCTTCCCGACTACGCCGAGGCCAACTACCCGACCTCCATCATCAAGGGCGACGCCAACGTCCTCATCTTCCCCGACCTGCAGAGCGGCAACATCGCCTACAAGCTCGTCACCCACATCAGCAAGGGCGAGGTCATCGGGCCCCTCATCATCGGCCTGAAGTCCCCCGTCAACATCGTCTCCTTCCACTCGGACGTCAGGGACATCGTCACCATGGCCGCCATCTCGGCCTCACAGGCGGAGTGAGGGGATAGAGGCCGAGAAACAGAGAAACAGGGAGAAGAAAGGGGCCGCCTTCGGGCGGCCTCTTTCGCTGTGGGGACACCCCGGGCTCCAATCCCGCGATGGGAGCCGAAAGAACAGTGAAAACCTCTAGGGATCGTGCTGATCGGCATAGACGCAGAGCCACCTGCGCTATCGAGGAGGAGACCATTCGAAAGTAGAAAGTGAGGAATGCCCTCATCCTTCATCCATCCTCTCCTGGTGGCCCAAATTCCGCGATCGAATGGTCCCTCCTTCGGCGGCGCAGGTCGCACATGGGGGAAAGGCTTTGTCTCCTTGAACGGGGAGGGGCGTCTCTTTCGCGTTCCGCTGGCGAAGCCAGACGGAACGCTCGGTTTGCCTTTCGGGTCTTTCGCGTTCCGCTGGCGAAGCCAGGGGGAGCGCTCGATTTGCCTTTCGGGTCTTTCGCGTTCCGCTGGCGAAGCCAGGGGGAGCGCTCGATTTGCCTTTCGGGTCTTTCGCGTTCCGCTGGCAAAGCCAGACGGAACGCTCGGTTTGCCTTTCGGGTCCCTTCCCGCTCCGCGGGCAGAGCCCGCGGAGCCTCACCCCACCCTCGGTGCATTCTTCACCTCCGGCTCGAATGCCCCCAATCCCTTGGCAGTTGATTGTCCAGTTATGCCGGACATGCGGATCCATAGGGATTTGCACTGCCATTTCGCCTTCCATAGCGGGATTGGGGGGTGGGGGGGCGGTTGGGGCGCTCGTCCTGCCCTTTGCTATACTCCGGCGGTAGAGGCGCGGGCGGCGGAAGCGCAAGGAGAAAGGCTTCGGGATGTTGAAGGTGCGTGAAACGGTCGTCGCTGCCCTGGAGGAGCTGGCGGCGCTCTCCGAACTGTTGGGGGAGAACCCGTTCAAAGTGCGGGCCTACGCCAACGCGGCGAGAACCCTCTCCAAGGCCTCGCAGCCGGTGGAGAGCTGGGGCGAGCCCAGCGTGCTGGAGGCCCTGCCCGGTGTGGGTAAGGCCATCGCCGAAAAGGTGCGCGAGCAGATCGCCACGGGCTCCATGCACAAGCTGGAGGAGCTGCGGACCAAGGTGCCGCCTGGCGTGAGGGAGCTCCTGGGGGTACCGGGCCTCGGCCCCAAGAAGGCCGGGGTGCTCTGGCGCCAGCTCGGGCTCCAGTCGCCTGGCGAGCTGGAGTACGCCTGCCTCGAAAACCGCCTGGTCACCCTGCCGGGCTTCGGGCCCAAAACCCAGGCCAAGGTGCTGGAGGGGGTGCGCCTTCTCGCACGCCGCAGGGGCAAACTCCTTCTCCCCTCGGCGCTTGAGGCCCAGACCGCCCTGGCGGCGCGGGTGGAGGAGGCCGTGCCCGGCGCGCGCTGGCTCTTCGCGGGTGAGGCGGTCCGCCTCTGCCCCGTGGTGTCGGGGCTGGAGCTCATCCTGGAGGCCGGCCGGGCGGCGGAGGCCGCGGCGGCTTTGGGGCTTTTTCCCTCGGCACCGGGGCTGTTCGAGGGAGAGAGCCCGGAGGGCGCGCCCCTGCGGCTCCGGGCGGCGGCGCCCGAGCACATGGGGTCGGCGGGAGTCTGGTTCGCCTCCGGGGAGCCCTTCCGCGAGGCCCTGCACGCGGAGTTGACCCGCAGTGGTTTGGCCTGGACGGAGGAGGGCCTTTGGCGGGAGGGCCGGCCCCTCCCGGCGCCCTCGGAGGAGTCCTTCTGGCGGGCCGCCGAGCGGGCGCCCGTTCCTCCCGAATGCCGGGAGCTGCCGGAGGCCCTCGCGGAGGACCTCTCGGAACTCGTCACCGAGGGCGATCTCCGGGGCGCTTTCCACGTGCACACCGACTGGAGCGACGGCGGCGCCACGCTGGAGGAGATGGTGGCCGCGGCCGAGGCCCTGGGCTGGGAGTACGTGGGTTTCTGCGACCACTCCGCTAGCGCCGTCTACGCCCACGGTTTGGAGCCGGAAAGGTTGTTGGCCCAACGGGCGGCCATCGCCGAGGCGCAGGCGCGCCACCCCGGCATCGCCCTCTTCGCGGGCGTGGAGTCAGACATTTTGGGCGGGGGCGAGCTGGATTACTCCGACGAGCTGCTCGCCACGCTGGACCTTGTGGTGGCTTCGGTGCACGGCCGCTTCGGCCTGGACGAGGAGGCCCAGACGGAGCGCCTCGTGCGGGCCGTCTCCCATCCCGCCACGACCATGCTCGGCCATCCGACGGGCAGGCTGCTCCTCTCCCGGGAGCCCTACGCCCACCGCTGGGAGGCGGTGGAGGAGGCGCTGGTCCGCGCTGGCGCGGCGGTGGAGCTGAACGCCAACCCGCACCGGCTGGACGTGGACTGGACGCGCCTGCCCTCGCTGCGCCGGCGGGGCGTGCCCGTGGCGGTCAACCCGGACGCCCACTCGGTGGCGGGGCTGGCGGACGTCCGCTACGGGATCTGGGCGGCGCGGAAGGGGCTGGCGCGGCGCGGGGATCTTCTGAACACGCTGGAGCGAGAGGGCGCCGGCGAGTGGCTTCGGTCGAAAAAGGCGCGCCTCGGATGACGCGGCGCGGGCCTTTGCGGTATCGTAGGGTCGCGGTTTCGCCTGAAGGGAGTCGTGCGATGAACTCAGCACTCACTCGACACTCAACGCCCTTTCCCGAGGCCGAAGCGCCTCCCGCGGGGAGAGGCCCCGCGAACTCCTTTCTCCTCTTCCATCCTTCATCCCTCATCTATCATCCCTCATCCTCATTCACTCCGGGAGCCGGCCGATGAACTGGAAAGCCTTCCTCGCTTTCGTTGCCCTTGTGGTCCTCTTCGCGGCCGGTATCGGCCTGCTCATGTTCGTGCGGCGCCCCTCGGCCATGACCTTCTTCTTTACGGCCGACACCCAGGGCTACCTGGTGCCGTGCGGGTGCAAGGTCGTCCCAGCCGGCGGGCTGGCGCGGCGCGCCACGGTGCTGGATGCTCTAAGGAAAGGCGGTGGCGAGGAGCGGGTCGTCCCCGTCGAAGTGACCCACGGCTTCGCGGACCGGGGGCCGGGCCGCGCCCTCCTCAACGGGGAGATGGGACGGTTCTTCGCGAAGGAGGGCTACCTCGTAGGCCTGGGGAGCTACGACCTCCTCCTGGGTCTCCCGGCCTTGCGCGCGGCGGCGCCCGGCGTGCCGCTCTACCTGGCGGGCGAGCCGGGCCTGGCCGGCTCGAAGGAGTTCCGCCTGGGCGGATGGGGGCTGGGCCCGTTCGGCGACAAGGGCGCCCGGCTCCGCCTGATCTTCCTGGCCGAAACCGCACCCGGAGGCGTGTCCATCGGCGACCCGCTGAAGGCGCTTCGCGCCGAGATGGCCGCGCATCCCGCCGAGGGCACCATCGTGGTGGGCCAGCTCTCGCCGCAGACCCTAACGAAGGTCGTGGAGGTGCAGCCCGCCCCGCTCCTCGTGGTGGCCCAGTGGCAGACCGACGTGACGAGTATGCCGCAAGCCGTGGGCTCCCACTGGGTCCTCTACATGGGGGACCGGGGACGCCGGTCGGCCACCGCTAAGGTCGAATGGACCGGGAAGGCGTTCAACGTCCTGCCCACGATCCGCTACCTGGGTCCCGAAGTGGCCTCGGAGCCTTCGGTGAGCCGCGAGGTGGCGCAGGTCCTCGACCAGGTGGCGGCAGTCAACAAGGCCGCCCTGGCCAAGCTCTCCCGCCCGGCCGCCCCCGGCCGCGCCTACGTGGGCTCGGCCGGCTGCAAGACCTGCCACGCCGAGGCGCACAAGAGGTGGTCCCTCTCCAGCCACGCCAGGGCCACGGCGGACCTCGCCATCGACCACCAGCAGCAAAACCCCGCCTGCCTGAAGTGCCACGCCACCGCGCTGGGCGAGCCGGGCGGCTACCCACAGGCCTCGGTGGATCTGGCTGGCGTAGGATGCGAGGCCTGCCACGGCCCCGGCCAGGGCCACCCCGGCCGGCCCATGGAGGTGCAGCCGGCCGGCCCCCAGGCCTGCGGAGCCTGCCACACGCCCCGCGATTCCCCCATGTTCGACGCGGCGGGCTACTGGAAGCTCATCGAGCACAAGTAGGAAGGGCGCAGGCTTGGCGGCGGGATGGGTGCGCCGACGGCGGCGGACCTTCTGCTGCGTCACGCTTCGGCGTCCGCATCCTCAGCGCACGTCAATTCGGACACGGGGTCCCGCCGTCAATACAGGCAACCGCCGCTTGCCGATGATCCCAAATTCCACGATCGAATGGTTTTTCCTTCGGCGGAGCGGGTGGCGCACGGGGGAAAGGCTTCGCCTCCTGAACGGGGAGGGGCTTCTCTTTCGCGTTCCGCTGGCGAAGCCAGACGGAACGCTCGGTTTGCCTTTCGGGTCTTTCGCGTTCCGCTGGCGGAGCCAGAGGGAGCGCTCGGTTTGCCTTTCGGGTCTTTCGCGTTCCGCTGGTGAAGCCAGACGGAACGCTCGGCTTGCCTTTCGGATCCCTCCCCGCTCCAAGGGATTGGCCCGCGGAGCCTCACCCCACCCTTGGCGCATTCTTCCCCCGGATCCAGTCCGGGGCCGAATGCCCCCAATCCCTTGGCAGGTGATCGTCCAGTTATGCCGGCCATGAAGATCCATGGGGATTTGCACTGTCCTTTCGCCTTCCATCGCGGGATTGGGGTTTGCCCAACCGGCTGGACAACGGGGGGGGAAGGACTTACTATGGACCGCTATGGTGCGTCGAGCCGCTCTGCTGATGATATTGTTCCTGATGGCACTGGGGATGGCCGGTGACTGGCCGGGCCAGGATCTGCACCCCGTCGGCGGTGATCAGACGAAGGCCGCCGAGAAGCTGTACCTGCAGGTGGCTGACCTTGTAGAGACCCGCGGTTACGAGAAGCCGCCGGAGCAGGATCTGCTCAGCGATTCTTTGGACGGCATGCTGCACGCCCTCGATCCGCACAGCGACTACTACTCGCCCCAGACCTTCAGGGACCTCATGGAGGACCAGGAGGGTAAGTTCTCGGGGCTGGGCATGCTGGTGGCCAAACCCACCGCCACCTCCCCTCTCCTGGTGGTGAACCCAATCCCTGATACCCCGGCTTGGCGGGCCGGCATCCGGGCGGGTGACGTGATCCTGGAGGTGGACGGCCAGCCCACCGACAAGATGAGCAGCCGCGAGGCCGTGCGGAAGCTCAAAGGCCCCGACGGCACCCTCGTGACCATCAAGGTGGGCCGGGGGGCGGCGCCGCCCGAGGTGATGACCCTCAAGCGGGCGCCCATCCCCAAGCACACCGTGCCCTACGCCTTCATGCTGAAGGACGGCGAGGGCTACGTGAAGATCAACACCTTCGGCCAGACCACGGCCGACGAGCTGGCGGAGAACCTGGACCGCCTGAAGGATGAGGGGATGACCTCCCTGATCCTGGATCTCCGGGACAACCCGGGAGGAGCCCTGAAGGCGGCCGTGGACGTGGCCTCCATGTTCCTCTCGCGGGGCCAGGAGGTGGTGAGCATCCGGGGCCGCTACGCCGGGATCGTCCGGCGCTACGTGGCCTACAAGGACGGCGACTACTCCAAAATCCCCATGGTGGTGCTCATCGACCTGGGGTCGGCCAGCGCCTCGGAGATCGTGACCGGCGCCCTCCAGGACCACGACAGGGCCGAGGTGGTGGGCGAGCGCTCCTGGGGCAAGGGGCTCGTGCAGACGCTGACCCCTTTGGACAACGACGGTGCGGTGGCCATCACCACGGCGCGGTACTACACGCCGTCCGGGAGGTTGATCCAGCGGGACTACAGCCACTCCTACGACGCTTACTACTTTCCCGACGAGCAGCCCAAGGGGGTGGACGAGCCCGTCGAGCCCAAGCCGGAGGCTCATACCGACAACGGCCGGCCCGTCTACGGCGGAGGAGGGATAACTCCCGACGTGACGGTGAAAGCCATGGAGATCCCGGCTCTGGCCCAGCGCCTGGAGAGGCAGAGGGCTTTCCTGGAATTCGCCGCCAAGGAGGCCGAGCAGGGGCACCTGGACGCGAAGCAGGCCGAGTCTCCCGAGATGCTGGACGCCTTCAAGGCCTACCTTGCCGCGCAGAAGATCACCTATACGCCCGAGGAGTGGAAGGGCAGCGAGGCCTACATCCGCTGCGCCCTGGGGCGCGAGGTCATGACCATGCTCGAGGGCCAGGCGGCCGGCTACAAGGCCATGATCCCCATGGATCTTCAACTCCAGAAAGCGGAGCAGATTCTCCAGGCCATGACCCATCAGCAGAAGGCGGCGTGATGTTCGAGCGACTGACCGACCGTATCCAAGGGGCCATCCGCGGCCTGCGAGGCCAGGGCAAGATCACCGAGGGAAACATCCAAGAGGGGCTCCGGTCCGTCCGCCTCGCGCTGCTGGAAGCGGACGTCCACGTCTCGGTGGTGCGGGACTTCCTGGAGGGCGTGAAGACCAGGGCCCTGGGCGAGGAGGTCCTCCAGAGCCTCTCCCCCGACCAGCACTTCATCAAGATCCTCTACGACGAGCTCCAGCGCGTGCTGGGGGAGGGTTCGGCCCGCCTCAAGTTTCCCGACATGCCGCCGGGCATCCTCATGCTGGTGGGCCTCCAGGGATCGGGAAAGACCACCACGGCGGGCAAGCTCGCGCGGCACTTCCTGGCGGACGGCCATTCCTGCCTGCTCGTCCCGGCCGACGTTTACCGCCCAGCCGCCAGGCAGCAGCTCGAGACGGTGGGAAAGGCCGTGGGGGCCCAGGTGTTCCAGCCGGAGCCCGGGGACGGCCCCGTGGCCATCTGCAAGAAGGCCGTCGCCGAAGCGAAGCGCAAGGGCAGCCACAGGGTGATCATCGACACCGCGGGCCGCCTCAACATCGACGAGGCGCTCATGGAGGAGCTGGCCCAGATCGTCCGGGCGGTCTCGCCCCACGAGAGCCTCTACGTGGCCGACGCCATGGCGGGCCAGAGCGCCATGGCGACGGTGAAGGCCTTCCACGAGAAGGTGGAGCTGACGGGGATCATCCTCAGCAAGGCCGACGGTGACGCCAGAGGAGGAGCCATCCTCTCGGTCAAGGCGGTGACGGGGCTCCCCGTGAAGTTCGTCGGCGTGGGCGAGAAGTACGACGCCCTGGAGGCCTTCTACCCGGACCGCATGGCCTCGCGCATCCTGGGCATGGGGGACGTGCTGAGCCTCATCGAGAAGGCGCAGTCCACCGTGGACGCCAAGGAGGCGGAGGAGATGGCCCGCCGCCTCAAGAAGGCGGAGTTCACGCTGGAGGATTTCCGCTCCCAGCTCAGGCAGATGCGGAAGATGGGCCCCCTCGAACAGGTGCTCGGCATGATCCCCGGCCTTGGCGCCATGCGGGGCGTGGATCCCTCTCAGATCGACGAGCGGCGCCTCAAACGGGTGGAGGCCATCCTCGACAGCATGACCGCCTACGAGCGCGAGCATTACCAGGTGATCAACGGGAGCCGGCGGAGACGCATTGCGCTGGGGGCGGGGGTCGCCGTGTCCGAGGTCAACCAGGTCCTCAAGCAATACCTGACCATGCGCAAGATGATGCTCCAGTTCAGAAAGGTTGGGCTGAAGGGCATGCGTCGCATGCTCGGTGGTGTCGGACGCTAGTGCGCCGTCCCGGTGATAGATTCACCGTGGAAGCAGGCGGCAGACAGCACACGAAGGGGCGCGGGGAGGAGGCCTCGCCACTCTCTCGGGGTAGCAGCCCGCCGCGCCCGATCCCCGCATCATCGGCGCCGTTGACAGCCCTATGCCGCGGTGCTAACATTGGCCCACCTGCATCATAGGCTTCTCTGGGGAGATGGGGAGGCATGGCGAAGAAGCGAATTCTCATCGTCGATTACGAACCGAAGCTCCTGGACCGCCTGCAATCGCAACTGCCGGCGGAGCAGTTTGAGGTGGCCACCGCTCAGGACGGCTTCGCCGCCCTAGAGGTCTTCGACAGCTTCCATCCGGACCTGGTCTTTCTGCGGACCATGCTGCCCAAGAAACACGGGTTCCAGGTCTGCCAGGAGATGGTCGAACGCTCCGGTTCCCGCCGCGTCCCCATCGTCATGCACTGCAGCATCTATAAGAGCAGGAAGTACCGCAACGACGCCATGAAGATCTACGGTGCCGCCGAGTATCTGGAGGATCCCATCTCGCCGGAGACCCTCCAGGGCGTGCTGCGGGATCTGCTCGAAATGGCCCCCGAGCCCGCCGCCAAGGCATCCGGCCAGCCCGATCGGGTGGTGCCGAGCCCTCCCAAGGCAACCAAGCCCAAGGGCGGGACCGGCTTCGACTTGGACAAGACCCTCGAGGACACGCTCTCGGGCATCAACCTGGGGCTGAAGAAGAGCAGAAAGCCGTCGGTGGAAGAGACGGTTCCCATGGGCGGCCACCCCTCTCCCGAGCCTCCGCCCGCCGCTCCTCCTGCCGAGGCTCCGCAGGCGGCCGAACAGGGGGTCACGTCGGAGGAGCTCTTCGGGGAGGTGATCCACGACGTGATCGAGCCGGGCCAAGGGGCGCCGCCCGCCGCTCCGGTGACCGAGGCGCCGCCATCGGCCGCGGCCGCGCAGGGCGGCCCCGCCCAAGAGGCGCCGCGAAAAATACCCGTGGTGGACGTGAAGGCGGCCCTCGGAGAGGGTCTGCTGAGCGCCCCGAAGATCGAAAATACGGCGGTCCGCCGGATGAGCGCCAGGAGCCAGTCCGACCTCGACCGGAAGTTGGAGGAGACCCTCTCCGGCGTGAAGCTGGGTGGCAGGAACGGCCACCGTCCCGCCGCGCCCGCTCCGGCGCCCGGCGAGTCCAAGGAGGCTCCGGAGGCTCCGGCGCCCGCTCCGGGACCTCCGCAGGAGGAGGCGAAGATAGCGCCTGGGCCCGAGCCCGCCGTCCAGCCGCCCCAGGCTTCGCCCGAGGCTCCGCCGCCCCGCGCGGCGGCTGCGATGGCCGTGGCACCCCCGCCCCCCGCGCCCGCTCCAGAGGCGCCCGAGGCGGTGGTGACGCAGCCGCAGAAAGAAGAGGCGGGCGCCCGCGAGGAGGGGATCCCTTACGGCCAGTACATCCTCATGGAGAAGATCGCCATGGGAGGGATGGCGGAGCTTTTCAAGGCCCGCCAGAACGGGCTGGAAGGCTTCAAGCGGATCGTGGCCATCAAGCGCATCCTGCCGCACCTGGCCGCCAACCAAGAGTTCGTCACCATGTTCATCGACGAAGCCAAGCTGGCGGCGCAGTTGAACCATCCCAACATCGGGCACATCTACGACCTGGGCAAGCTGGAGGGCTCCTATTTCATCGCCATGGAGTACGTGGAGGGCAAGGACCTGCGCGCCATCCTGAGGGAGCTCGATGAGCGCAAGCGCCTCATGCCCATCCGCGTGGCCACTTTTATCGCCCAGAAGGTCTGTTCGGCCCTCCAGTACGCGCACCAGGCGAGGGACATGGACGGAAAGCCCATGGACCTCGTACACCGAGACGTCTCTCCGCAGAACATCCTCATCTCCACGAGCGGGGAGGTGAAGCTCGTGGATTTCGGCATCGCCAAGGCCGCTTCCAAGGCCAGCCACACGGTCTCCGGGGTCCTCAAGGGCAAGCTGCTCTACATGTCGCCCGAGCAGGCCTGGGGCAAGGCGGTGGACCGCCGGGGAGACATCTTCTCCCTGGGCGTCGTGATGTGCGAGATGCTCACGGGAAAGAAGGTTTTCTACGGCGATTCGGAGCTGTCCATCCTGGAGAGGGTCCGGGAAGCGAAGGTGGTGCCGCCCAAGGAGATCCGCCCCGAGGTTCCCGATGCCCTCCAGCGGATCGTCCTCAAGGCCCTCGAGCGCGATCCCGAGCGCCGTTACCGGGACTGCAAGGCGATGCAGGCCGAACTCGAGAAGTTCGCCTACGCCGAGTGGGAGACGTTGCCCTCCGCCTACGACGCGGCGGCCTTCCTCACGGACATCTTCCCGGAGGTCTACAAGCGCGAGATTCTGGAGGTCCTCAAGAGGGAGCCGGAGGAGCCCGCGGAAGCGGCCGCCGATCCAGGTGCCGAGGCCGCCCAGAAGGCCGAGGCCGCCGCCAGAACCAAGGCGCCCAAGTCCGAGCGGGGGAAGTACGCCCCCGGAAAAAAAGAGCGGGGCAAACCCGCCGAGCCGCCGGCTCCTCCAGAAGGGACCGCCAAGCCGGCCGCCTCCAAGCCCCCCGAACCGGTCCCGGCGCCCAAGGCGGTTTCGCCGCCTCCTCCAACTTCGCCTCCCGCACCCAAGCAGGAAGAGCCGGCGCCCGAGATGTTCGGCAGCATGGTGGGTGAGAAGCCGGAGGGCGGAAAGAAAAACCTTCTTCTCTTCGGCGGCATCGCGGCCGCTCTGCTGGTCGTCGTGGTGGTGGCGATCGTTGTGATGACGGGAAAGAAAAAGCCGGGACAGGTGACGCCTCCCGCCGCCCCTCCCGCCGCCGCGGCCACGCCGGCGGAACCGGCCGCCGCCAAGCCGGCGGAGGCTCCGCCGCCGGTCATCGAGGCCCCCAAACCGGTACCGCCGCCGGCCGCCGCTCCTCCCGCGACGGAGGCCCAGCTCGCCAGTGCAAAGCGGGCGGCCACCAGGACGCTCGGCGAGCTCGCGAACGGGATCGCCGCGCTGGAAAAGGGCGACGCCGCAAAGTACGCTTCGGCCTCGCTGGATTCTCTCAAGAAGAGCGAGGCGAACCTGTCGGATTCGCTGAGGCGGGCCAAGACCGTCGAGGAGTACCAGGCGGTTCAAGCGGGCGGCCAGAAGGCGCTGCCCATCCTCAACCAGGTGAGGGACCAGGTCAGCCAGGCCAAGGCGGCGGAGGCGGCACAGGCGGCCGCCGCGGCCGCTCAAAAGGCCGAACAGGAACAGGCCGCCCAGAAGGCCGCCGAAGCCGCTCAGAAAGCCCAGGAGGCGCCCAAGGCCGAGGCGGCGGCCTCCACCGCCGGCAAGGTGAAGGCCGGCGACTTCGTGCAGCTCTGGGCGGTGGACGTGAAGCCTCGGCCCATCCATCCGGTTCAGGCGGAGTATACCTCCTTGGCCCGCGCCAACCGGGTGGAGGGGACTATCTACGTTGAGGCGCAGATCGATGAAACGGGCAGGGTGACCAGTGCGCAGGTGGTTCGCGGCCCGAAGCCCGACTACGGGCTGGACGAGGAGTGCGTGAAGGCGGCCCTGAAGTCCCGGTATTCTCCAGCGATCAAAGACGGTGTCCCCGTGAAGACGGCCATTACCTATCCGGTGGTGTTCAAGATCAGCCAGTAGGAAGAAGGAGGCGGCTGTGGCGACCACGCTCACCGAAAAGCAGAAAAAGTTCTACGAAGACGCCCATAAGCAGACGAAGGAAGAGATCAAAGAGATCGACGCCTCCATCGAAGAGGAGCTGGCGAGGGTGAAAGAGCGGCTCGCCCAGCTTCAAGAAGCGAAGAAGGCGGCCCTCCAGATGCACGCGGCGACCTGCATGCGGCTCGGTCTGAAGAACGAGTTCGAGGAGGAGAGCGAGTAGGCAATTTCCGTAGCCATCCAAGGTGCCCCGACCGGGGTGAAAAGGGAAGGCCGTGAAATTCGGCCGCGGCCCCGCCACTGTAAGCGGCGACGAAAGCGGCGATGAGCCACTGCCTCGGCAAGAGAGGCGGGAAGGCGCCGTCGGTAGGAAGACCCGCAAGCCAGGAGACCTGCCTGAGGATGCCCGATTAGGTGGCCCCTCGTGGGAGGGGACCCGAACCGTGCGCCCCCGGAAGCCCCGGTCCATGGGAGGTTTTCGTGAGGCGCATTCGGCTTGTTAAGGCATCCCTCTCCAGTCCCGCGGCCCTGCGGCGGCCGCTTCCGCCCGTCCGCTTTTGCTCCACCCCGCCAGCGGGGCTGCTCCTTCTCGCCTCCTTCGCCCTGCTCCTTTTCCCTCTCCTCGCCAGTTGCGGCGGCGGCCCCTCCACCGCCCCATCGGCCGAGCACGGCCGCTGGGTCAGCCTTTCGCCGAGCATGACGGAGATCCTCTTCGCGGTGGGGGCGGGCCCTGAGGTGGCGGGCGTCTGCGCTCCGGCGAGCTATCCGCCCGAAGCGCGGGCGCTTCCCGCGGTGGCCTCCTGGAACCGGGTGGATGTGGAGGCGATCCTTTCCCTGCGCCCGAAGGCCTGCTTTACGGTGGAGGGGATGCAGAGCCCCGAGGTGTTGGCCACGCTGAGGCGGCTGGGGGTGCCGGTCTTTGTCTACCCCATGCGCAATCTGGGGGATCTCTGGCGGTGCATGGCGGACGTGGGGAGGCGGACCGGTCACGGGAGAGAGGCCGAAGAGGTGGCGCGAAACCTTGAGTCGCGGGTGCGCGCTGCCTCCTCTGAGGCAGGTGAACCGAGGCTGAGGGCGGTCGTCGTCGTGGGGCTCGATCCGCTCGTGGCTGCCGGGCGCGGCTCCTTTCTGGACGGGGTCCTCCAGGCGGCCGGGTACAAAAACGCCCTCGGTGGCGTGGCGGAGAGTTATCCCGCGCTCTCCGTGGAGCGGGTGGCCGCGGCGGAGCCACAGGTTCTCGTCATGCCCGAGGGGGAGATCCCCGCCAGCCTCGGGAAGGCCTTCGCCGCGCGGCTGCGGAAGCTGGAAGGAAAACCGGTCCGCGAGATTTGGGTACGGGCCGGCCTGCTCGTACGGCCGGGGCCGCGAATCGTGGAAGCCATCGAGGAGCTGGCTGCGGCCCGCCGGGGAGTGGCGCCGTGAGGGCCCGCGAAACCTGGGCCTTGGTTCTGGCCGCCCTCTGCGCGGCGGGGACCTTCGCTGCGGCCATGACCCTGGGCCTGCCCGGGACGACCGGAGGCCTGGCCGCCCGGATCCTTTGGTCGGTACGCCTGCCGGAGGCGCTCACGGCGCTCATCGTAGGGGGCGGACTGGGGTTGTCCGGCCTGCTCTTCCAGCTCGTGCTACGGAACCCCCTCGCGGACCCGTACGTGCTGGGCGTGGCGGGGGGATCGACCTTCGCCGCCGTGGCGGCCACGCTCTTCCTCGGCACGGCCGCCGCGGGCGGGGGGATGGCCCTGCGGGGCGCCGCCGCCCTGGCGGGCGGCCTGCTCACCCTGGCCGGGCTCATGAAGCTGGCCGGCGGCAAGCCGGAGACGCTCCTGCTGGGCGGCGTCGTGGCCAACACGGCCTTCGCGGCGGGCGCGCGGATGCTCACGGTGTGGCTCTCGCCCGAACAGTTGGCCTACGTCACGACCTTCCTCGTCGGTTTCATCCCCACCCCTCCGGCGGCCGCTCCGCTCCTGCTGGGCATTCCCTGCATCTATACGCTGGCCCGGTTCATGCCCAGGGGAAGGGGGCTGGACCTACTGCTCCTCTCGGACGATGAGGCGCGCGCCACCGGGCTGGAGGTGGAGCGGGTGCGCCGGGAGGCCCTCCTGCTGGCCACCCTCCTGGCGGCCGCGGCGGTCACGCTCTGCGGCATGCTCGGCTTCGTGGGGCTCGTGGTGCCACACCTGGCCCGCCTGACCGCCGGCCGCCGCCACCGCGTCCTGGTGCCGGCCTCCTTCCTGCTGGGCGCGGCTTTCCTGTTGGCGGCGCTTACCGCGGGAAAGCTCTTGGGAGGCTCGTGGCTGGCTCCGGTCGGCGTTTACACCAGCCTGGTGGGGGCTCCCGTCTTCCTGGCCCTGCTCGTCCGCTCCAGCCGGAGGGAGCTACCGTGATCGAGCTGAGAAAAGTCCACTTCGGCTATCCGGGGGGGCATCGGCTGCTGAGGGGTGCCGACCTCGCGATCCAGCCGGGCGAGGTGGTGGCCCTGGCGGGCCCCAACGGGGCAGGAAAGAGCACGCTCCTGCGCATCGCCGCGGGCCTCCTGGCTCCCTCGGAGGGAGAGGCCCTCCTGGACGGGCGGCCCGTGGAGAACTGGTCGCGCGTCGCGAGGGCTAAGCGCCTGGCCTACGTGGCCCAGAACCCCAAGACGCCCGAGGAGTGGCGGGTGAGCGAGGTGGTGGAGCTGGGAGACTACCCGCACCGCGAGCAGCCGCCGGCGCCGAGGCCGCTGGCCATCCGGCTGGAAGAGGTTCGGAGCAGGCTCGGCCTGGCCCCGGTCTGGGAGCGGCGGGCCGACAGCCTGAGCGGCGGCGAAGCGCAGAAGGTCTCCCTAGCGAGGGCACTGGTCCAGGACACCTTGAACCTCGTGCTGGACGAGCCGGCGAGCCACCTGGACCTGGCGAACCAGATGGTGCTCTTCCGGAGCCTTTCGGAGCTGGCCGCCCAGGGCCGCTCGGTCCTCCTGGCCACGCACGACGTGAACCTCTCGCGCCTCTTCGGGCAGAGGCTCGTCCTGCTCAACGGCGAGGGGATCGTGAAACCCATGCCGGAGGGAGCCGAAGAGCAGGGCCGGCTGCTGCGCCAGGCCTTCGGCGTCGCCTTCAGGCCCGTGCAGCTTTCGGGGACCCTCTGCTGGTTTCCCGATCCGCGCGGGGAGAATCCGGCAGAGGCGACGGCGCGTTCAGGCGCGAGCGAGGACGGCGGGTCCAAGGGGCCCGGCGGCCCATGAGGACCCGGCCGAGTCGGCATGAGGATGTGCTTTTGTGTGGGAAGCGGCCCCCGGATGGGGCCATTGGAGAGGCGGGCGGGGCCGGGTGCGGCCCGCGCCCTTTGATGATGGGAGACGAAGGATGAGAGGCAGAATGGTGATGGTGTGCACCCTCCTCGCGGCGGCCGTGGCCGGCCCCGTGGCCGCCCAGGACGCCCAGAAGCTCCTGGAGAACTACGGCACGGTCGTCACCGTCTACGGCCAGCGGATTCCCGTAGAGGAGAAGCAGATCCTCAACACCACGGCGGGCGTGACCGTCATCACCCGCGAGGCCATCCAGAAGATGGGGGCCACGACCATCCAGCAGGTGCTGGAGAATCTCCCTGGCGTGGTGCTGCACAACATCACCGGCAACCCGGTGGAGAGCAGCGTGGACCTGCGCGGCTTCCCCGACGGGACGAGCATGGCCGTCTTCCTGGATGGCGTGCGCCTGAACGACATCCAAGACAACAGCGTTCGCTGGGACCTCATCCCCATCGAGGACGTGGAGCGCATCGAGATTTACCCGGGCGCCTCCGGGCCCCTCTACGGCGGGGGCGCTCTCGCGGGGGTCGTGAACATCGTGACGAGACGCGATCCCGGCATTCCGAGGCTGGACCTGAAGGGGGAGGCCGGCTCTTTCGGCGCGCGCGAAGCGCGGACCCACGCCTCCGGCAGCTTCGGGCCGTGGGAGTTCTATGCCACCGCGACCCAGCGGCACGCCAAGGGCTGGCGAGAGAACGACGGCTACCGGCTGGACGACGGCCTGGTGCGCCTCAGCTACACGCCCGACAGCTCCAACCAGCTCGCCCTCCTCGTGAAGTACTCCGGAGGAGCGATCAGCGATCCAGGCTCGCTGACGGCCCAGGAGATGGCCCAGAATCCCCGCCAGGACCCTTACAACCGCTACGACGGGACCCGCGGCCGGGAGTACCTGGCCAGCCTCCGCTACGCCTTCACCCCCGCCAGCGGCTGGACCTTCTCGGCCCAAGCCTACGGCCGCAAGCAGGAGCGTGACACGCTCACGACGGGCCGGTACGGTTCGGGCTTCCTCGGATCGGACCAGGAGGACCTCCAGGGCCTCCTCGCCGACGCGAGCCGAACCTGGAAGCGGGGGCCTTGGTCTTTCGCCGTCTCCGGCGGTGCCGATCTCTCCTCGGGAACCGTGAACGCGGACGGCTTCTATACCGACATCTACGGACAGAATAAGCGGCCGGCCAGCCGGAACGACCTGAGCCAACACAACTCGGGCGCTTACCTCCAGGGCGATCTGGGGTGGGGGAGCCTGCACCTCGTGGTGGGCGCGAGAAGCGACCGGAGCGCCTACGGCTATTCGGACCTCTTCAGCGCCCGCAACGACCGGGAGAGGGTTTTCCGGGAGTCCACCTGGCGTTCAGGCCTGCTCTGGCACACGGGGACCTGGTCCTCCCTCTTCCTGACCTACTCGGAGGGTTACCGCATCCCCTCCGTCGTGGAGCTCTTCGCCTACCCCGGCTTCTACTCCAATCCCGGCCTGCGCTCCACCCGGGCCGGGGATTGGGAGGGGGGATGGCGCTACCTCAAGGAGGGATGGCGCTTCAGCGTGACGGGTTTCCGCATGCACATGACCGACGAGGTGGTCTACGTGCTGACCCATCCCAAGCTCTTCATCGGCGAGAACATGAACGTGGGGCGCTCCACCCGCAAGGGCGTGGAGGCGGAGGCCCACCTCCCTCTGCCGGCGGGCTTCGCCTTCCACCTCACGGGTTGCTACCAGGAGAGCGAGGTGACCGCGGGACCCTACGCGGGCCACCGCCTGCCCATGGTGCCCAGGGGCTCGGGCTCGGCGGGGTTCTCCTGGTCCAACCCGGACCTGAGCGTGGAGCTCTACGGCCACTGGGTCGGCCCCCAGCCGCTGGACAACGACCTCCTCAACCAACGGCCCGACCTGCCGGGCTACTCCACGCTGGATTTGAGCGTGCGCTACGCCTTCCGCGCGGTGACGGTGCAGGGGACGGTGACGAACCTCCTCGACCGGCGTTTTGCCAACCGCGGTATCACCAACGGCGCCACCGATTATTTCACCCCCGCCTACCCCCAAGCGGTGAGGTTTTCGTTCATGTGGAGCTTTTGATCCTCGCGCTCCGCGCGTGCGGGCCCCGTAGGAGCGCTCACCAGAGCGCGATGCACGGTTTGGGGAGGGCGGGTCGGCCTCTGGAGAGGCCTCCTGTGGGGAAGGGAGGTCGTTGTGGGGGCGATCGTCCGATGCAACAGGGGACGCATCGCCGTCAGGCGACGGCACTCACGGTTTCGCATCGCCCGGTGCCGGTTTGACGGTGCCAAACGCCTGTGGTACAGTCTTCTCCTCTGTCCGGATCAGAATCCATTCGAGGGAGAACGGCGACTGGATGCGGGGTCAGAGACGGGAGGACGGACTCGGCGGGAAGGCACTTCCCAGAGTCGGGTGTTCATGATGACCTTTCAGGGCTCGCTCAAGGAACTGCACCTGCCGGACGTCATCCAGCTCGTCTCCGTGTCGGGCAAGACCGGGTGCTTCCACCTCGAGCGGGAAGGTGAGTCGGGCGCCATCTACCTGGAGAACGGCCGCATCGTCCACGCCTCTCTGGGAAAGCTTTCGGGTGAGGAGGCGGTCTACGCCCTCTCCACCTGGTCCGAGGGCACCTTCCACTTCCGCCCGGGTGACGCGGCGCCCGCCCACACCATCACCAAGAACAACACCAACCTGCTCATGGAAGCGGCGCGGCGGATGGACGAGTGGCGCGTGCTCTCCAAGAAGATCCCCTCCCTGGACAGGGTGCCCCGCTTCCGGGTTCCCGAAGGCAAACAGGGACAGATCAACCTGAACACCCAGGAGTGGCTCATCCTCAGCAAAATAGACGGCCAGGCCGACATCGAAACCATCGCCGAGCGGCTCAACCTCTCCACCTTCGAGGTCGCCAAGCTCCTGTACGGGCTGGTCACCATGGGGCTGATCGTGCTGGATGCGCCGGCCCCCCGGCCCGCCGCCGAGGGCCACGACGAGGTGGAGGCTCGTCTCCTCCGCCTGGTGGAACGACTGCGGGACGAGGCCTTCGCCGTCCTCGGCGAGGCGGGCGGGGCCGTGGTCCAGAGGGCCTTCGCCGAGGCTGACCGCGGAGTCCGCGATGGGCAGGGCACACAGGCCGTGCAGGCCATGTGCCAAACGGTCATCCAGCACGCCGCCCAGGCCGGTGACCCCGACATCCAGCGCCAGGTAGCCGAGCGCTTCCGGGACATTCTCTCCTCCTGGAACGCTGGAGCCTTTTGATCCGTTGTTGAAAACCGGGAAGGGGCCCGAGGCCGCGCCGAGGACGAAGTACGGCGGGCGACTGGCCGCGCCCGGCGGAATTCGGGAGGTCCCATGCGCACCCTGATCGTGGTCCGCCACGGCGAAACGGAGTGGAACTCGGAGAAGCGGATCCAGGGTTCCGTCGACGTGCCGCTCTCGGCCAAGGGCATTGGCCAGGCGGAGGCGCTCGCGGAAATACTGGCCGGTGAGGCGTGGCGCTTCGACCGGGTCTACACCTCCGACCTCGACCGCTCCCGAACCACGGGCCAGATCCTCGCCGGCCGCCTGGGGATCCCTGTGCTCGTCACTTCGCCGCTCCTGCGCGAGCTCCACTGCGGTCTGTGGGAGGGCCGCGCCATCGAGGAGCTGCGCACCCGAGAGCCCGAGGCCTACGCCTCGTGGCTGGACGACCCCGAGTGGGCCATTCCCGGGGGCGAGTCGGTCTCCGAACTCTACGGGAGGGTGGTCGCCTTTTTCCGGGAGCAGAGGGCCACGCTGGAGGGCTGCCGCGACGTGCTCCTGGTGGCCCACGGCCTGGCGAACCGCATGATCCTGGCGGCGCTCATGAGGATCGAGCCCCAGCGCGCCCGCTACTTCGTTCAGGACAACACGGCCATCAACGTGTTCAGTTGGCACTCCAACGGGCGGATCTACTGCGAGGCCTGGAACGCCACCTGCCACCTGGAGCGGCAGGGCGAGGATGGGTGACGGGCGGCCCTCAGGTATGGAACCACAGAGGCGCAGAGACACAGAGGGGAGAATGACCAGAAGACTGGGAGGGGCTGAGCCGGTGACAGTGAGGGAATTTGTGGGAGCCGTCGCCCGACTGCGACTGCACCGCGCTTCGCCTCTCGCTCCTGCCGGCCATTTCCGCAAGGAGGTCCGACCATGTTGACGGCCGTATCCGCGTGGCAGGAGGCCCTGTCGGCCGAGATCCAGGCGCGCTTCGGAGTGGCGCTCGATCCGGCCCGGATTCCCTTCACCTTTCCGCCCAAAACCGAGCTGGGAGACGCGTCCACCACCGTGGCCTTTGCGCTGGCCAAGCTCGTCCGCCGCCCGCCGGCGGAGATCGCCGGCGCCCTCGCGGGAACCCGCCTGCCGGGCGTGCGCGAGATCCGGACCGCGGGCGGCTATATGAACCTCTTCCTGGACCGGGGCTGGGCGGTGGAGCGCCTGCTCTCCCGCGGCTTCCTTCCCTCGGGCGTCGAGGGCAAGATCATCGTCGAGCACACCAACATCAATCCCAACAAGGCCGCCCACGTGGGCCACCTGCGCAACGCCGTCCTCGGCGACACCCTCGTGCGCTGCCTGCGCTACCTCGGCCGGAAGGTGGAGGTCCAGAACTACATCGACGACACCGGCGTCCAGGTGGCCGACGTGGTCGTGGGGTTCGAGAGAATCCTGGGCTTCAAGCGATACGATCTCCTTGCCTCCCTTTTCAGAAAGTTCCACACCCTGCCCGAGGGGCTTCGGGGAGCCAATCAGAGCCTTCACTGGGTCGGGGGCTACTCCGGCCACTTCAGCAGCTTCTTACAAGACGCGGCAAGAGAAGAAGGCATTGACACCACTCTGCTAGACGAGTGTCTGAAAGATTCTTACGGAACCCCCGATTCGTTCTGTTGGGTTCTCTACGCCAAGGTGGCTCCCTGGTACGAGCAGTCTGAGCAGCACAAGGCGGCCCGGCTGGAGACCCTGCACCTTATGGAGGAGGGCGGCAACGAGACGGCCGAGATGGCCGCCCTCGTGGCCGAGGAGATGGTCCGCTGCCACCTGCGCACCATGGAGCGCCTCGGCATCCGCTACGACGTTTTGCCCCACGAAAGCGACATCCTCAAGATCGGCTTTTGGGCCTCCTGCTTCGCAAAGCTCAAGGCCTCGGGCGCCGTTCACCTCGTGCCCGCCGACTCGGAGGACAAGAACCGCGGCTGCTGGGTCATGGCCCTCCAGGAGTCGGAGGAGTTCAAGGGCATGTCCGACGCCGACAAGGTCATCGTGCGCTCCAACGGAACCGTGACCTACATCGGCAAGGACATGGCCTACCAGCTCTGGAAGTTCGGCCTGCTGGGCCGGGACTTCCACTACCGCCCGTTCCCCGGCGCGCCCTATCCCATCTGGCGCACCGACGCAGGGAGGACTAAGGAATCGTGGCCGGCGGGGGAAGGGGCCGGGCCCGGCGCCGCGTGTGCCCCGTCCGATGCCTCGGCCGCCGCAGCGGCGCCTTCGCCGCCCCGCTTCGGCGCGGGTGCCGGGGTCTACAACGTCATCGACGTACGCCAGTCCTACCTCCAGAAGATCGTGAAGGAGGGGCTCCGGCAGATGGGCCACGAGAAGGAGGCCGAGCGCTCCGTCCACTACGCCTACGAGATGGTGGCGCTTTCGCAGAAGACCGCGGCGCTCTTTGAAAAGGCGGGACGCATCAAGCTTTCCGAAGAGGAAAGGAGCAAGCCGTTCGTGGAAATGTCGGGCCGTAAGGGGCTCGGACTGCAGGCCGATGCCCTCCTCGATCTTCTCGTCGAAAGGGCCCGGCTGGAAATTCTGAAGCGCGAGCCCGATCTGCCCGCCGCCGAGTCCGAATCTCGATCGAACACCCTCGCCACGGCCGCCCTGCGCTTCTACATGGTCAAGTATAACAAGAACCAGGTGGTGGCCTTCGACCTCGAACAGGCCCTCGCCTTCGAGGGTGACACGGGCCCCTACCTCCAGTACGCCTGCGTGCGGGCCGAGAACATCCTCCGGAAGGCCGCCGAGCAGGGGCTCGCGGTGCCCGATCCCGCCGATCCCGCCGCGCTGGCCGAGTGCGCTCCGCACCTCGACGAGGAGGGCTGGGGCCTGCTCTCGCTCTTCCTGCGTGTGCCCATCCAGGTGCAAATGGCCGTGGATTCCCTCGACCTGAACATCGTGGCCCGCCAGCTCTACGATGCTGCCCAGGCCTTCCACGCCTACTACCACCACTTCCCCGTCATCCAGGAGCCCGACCCCGCCAAGCGCGCCGCCCGCCTCCTCACCGTCGCCCTCTTCGCCCGCCTCCTGCGGGAGGGGCTCGGCCAGCTCCTCGGCATCCCCGTCCCCGACCGCATGTGAAGGGTCCTTTTTACCACGGAGAGCACGGAGGACACGGAGGATGGCAGGTCAAAAAAGTTGGGGATTCGGGAGGAGAGCTGGGATGGCGGGTGTAAGGTTGGATAGCAAGGTTGACAGGATCGGGGAAGCGCTCATCGGCGCCGCCATCGAGGTGCACCGGCATCTGGGCCCAGGCCTGCTCGAATCCGCCTATGAAGAGTGTCTGTGCCACGAGCTCTTCGCCCGCGAGATCCCCTTCCAGCGGCAGCTCCCCCTCCCCGTCTCCGACAAGGAGGTGAAGCTGGACTGCGGCTACCGATTGGACCTCCTCGTGGGGGGCGAGGTGGTAGTGGAACTCAAAGCGGTGGAAAGGCTAGAATCCATTCATGTGGCGCAGATGATCACCTATTTGAAGTTATCTGGGCGCCGGGTCGGGTACCTGATCAATTTCAATGTTAAGGTGCTGAAGAGCGGCATCCGGCGGATCGTCCACGGATATTAAGGAAAGGTTGTTTGTCTTTCTCCGTGCTCTCTGTGTTCTCCGTGGTGAAAAGGGAGGCCCATGGCGAAGATCCTGCTGGTGGTGAATCCCGTGGCCGGCCGGGGAAAGACCCTGCGGGCGCTGCCGAAGATCGAGGCGCGCCTGCGGGAGCTGGGCATCGAGTACGACCTCGCGCGGACCGAATACCCGGATCACGCCGCCGAGATCTCGCGGCGGGCCGCCGAGGAGGGCTACGAGATCGTGGCCTGTGTGGGGGGTGACGGAACCGTGAGCGAGACGGGCCGAGGGCTCATCGGCACCCAGACCGCGCTGGCCCTGCTCCCCGAGGGGACGGGCAACGACTTCGCCCGCGCGCTGGGGGTCTACCGCAAGCTCGACCTGGCCATCCGCGCGCTCAAGGAGGGCACCATTCAGCCCATCGACGTGGGCCGCTTCGGCCCTCACACCTTCCTGAACACCGTGGGCGTGGGTTTCGACGGGCAGGTCACTCACGACAACCTGAAGGTCAAAAGGCTCACGGGCATCCTCTCCTACCTCGTGGTGGTCATGAAGATCCTGCCCACCTACAAGAATCCCTCCTTCCACCTCAAGGCGCGCGACTGGGAGTTCAAGAGCAAGGGGGTTCTGGTGGAGTTCGGCAACGGCCAGTGCGCTGGCGGCGGCTTCTTCCTCACCCCTCACGCCGATCTCCAGGACGGCCTCCTGGATGTCACCCTGCTGGGCGACTACGGCCCCATGCAGCGCTTCGTGGCCCTGCCCATGGTTCTCCTCAGGCGCATGAAGATGCTCAAGGGCGTCCAGTCCTTCAAGACCGACATCCTTCAGATTGCCGTGGACCGGCCCACCTACATCCATGTGGACGGCAACCTCCGCCAGATGACCGAGCCCGCCACCGTCGAGATCCTCCCCAAGGCCCTCAGGGTCGTCTTCCCGCCGAAGGGGTAGGGCGCGAGAGGCGAGACGTGAGAGGCGAGACGCTAGACGTGAGAGGCGAGACGCTAGACGCGAGAGGCGAGACGCGAGACGCGAGACGCGAGATGCGAAGAAGGATTCACCACGGAGAGCACGGAGCACGCGGAGGATGGGGGGCGGAAGGGCAGAGGAGCGGAAGACCCAGGATGGCACCCACGCCCGTTTCCCGTCATCCTGACGGCTCCCCGCAGCGAGCTCCCGCGGAAGGATCTCGGCACTGTCATTCCGTGGGCTTCTTCAAAGGGCTCCTTGCACGGAATCCCGTCGTTGCAAGACCGCACGGTCGAGGCGCCGGCGGGATCCTGAGCCAGAAGCCCCCGGCCCAGGGGCCGCTTCGAAGGGCAGCCCGGGGCAGGCCCTGGAGTATGCCTCAGGATGACCCTTTCGCGCGGGAGCCGCCGCCCGACGGCGTCCCAGGCTCCCGGAAAACCAAAGGGTCTCCCTTGCGGGGGCCGGTCCCCGACAATCTGAAGTGGACCTCGCGCTGGGGGCGCGAAGCGAGCAATCGCGATATAATCATCCCATGAGGATCCCTCAGTCCGTGCTCGACTTGATGTGGGAATTCGACCCCGACAGCCTGGCGGCCCTGACCGAACTCCCCGACGCCCTGATCGAGCGCGTCATGGCCAGGGGGCGGTGGGACGACATGCGGTGGCTCCTCGCCACGGCGGGCCGGGAGAGGCTCAGGAGCTACCTGGAGCGACGGGGCGCGCGCGTCCTCCCGCCGAGGGAGCTTCGCTTCTGGCTATTCATCGCCCGGGTTCCCGAGCCGCAGGCCACGGCGTGGGTCCGCTCCGCGCGGGAGCGGGAGGCGGCACGGAAGGGGTGAGCCTCCATTGGGAGGCCGCGGCTCCAGGGGTGCGCGACGCCTACGAGGCGCTCTCCGGGCCCTTATCGGGCTCGGACTTCTACCTGGCCAAAGGAACGGCTCTGGCCCTCTGGGAGGGGCACCGCGTCTCCGCGGACCTCGACCTGTTCGCCCCCGCGATCGGTGATCCCGACGAACTGTCCCGCCGCCTCACCGCATCGGGGTTGGACTTCTCGGTGACCTCCACCGCCCACGAGACCCTCTACGGGCAGATGGGCGGGGTCCAGATCAGCTTCATCGGCAGCCCGGTGCCCCTGCTCGGCCCATCGCGCGCCGCCGTTCCCGGCCTGCTGCCCCTCGCCTCGCGCGATGACATCGCCGCCATGAAGCTTGCCGCCGCGGCGGCATGGGGCAGCCGAAAGGACTTCATCGACCTGTGGGTCCTCATCACCCGCCACAAGCCCCTGCCCATCTACCTCGATGGCTTTCGAGCCAAGTACAGGACCCACGACGTCGGCCACGTCGTGCGAAGCCTGGTCTTTTTCGACGACGCCGACGCCGAGCCTCCCCAGCGCCTTCTCGCGCCCATCGACTGGGAGGAGGTCAAGGGCGACTTCCGCCGCTGGGTCGGAGCGCTCTTCCCCTAGCAGCCAGCCACCCTCGGCCCCTTGCAGTGGGCGCCGCCGCCCGGCGGCGACCTGAAATGGACAGGGGACGGACCATCCCTAGGGGGAGCCGCCGCCCGGCGGCGACTTGTCCCGGAAGGCGTCCGCGATCGGCCATCGCTGCTCCGCTGGCCGGTGAATCCGCGAACAAGGTCCGCACGGCGCCGTTTCTTTGCGCGCGGTCCGATTCCCGGCCGATATTGCCTCTGGGGGGAAAGGGGAGGGATTACCACAGAGGCACAGAGCCACAGAGGCAAGAAGAGTGGGAATTGGGGGTTGGGAATTTGGAAATGCACCGGGGAGCCAGGTACGCAACCCGGTGGGTGGGCCTGTTTCCGAGGGGGGAAAGCCGTGCGATCCGGCCGGTGTTTAGGCATCGAAGGAACTGGCCTCAAACTCTGCGAGAAAGTCCAAGTCGTTGGCGGGCGAGCCCTC
>Ga0078972_1005302_pt1 | contig 32979 bp, 29 predicted proteins | sample YelNatPaOPGAMG01_FD_67568 | JGI IMG/M metagenome (GOLD analysis project Ga0078972, IMG submission 67568) | Hot spring thermophilic microbial communities from Obsidian Pool, Yellowstone National Park, USA - OP-RAMG-01 (SPADES assembly) (version 2) | ecosystem: Environmental > Aquatic > Thermal... | reverse complement strand
TTCCCTCTATAAATGGAAATGTTTGCAACATACTTTTGAGTATTCGAAATGGCAATGGCAAAGCTGAATCCTGTATCCAGTTGTGAATTCATCGTCACCGTTGGCCAGTATTCACAACCAATGTATGACTTCTCAGCCTCTGCCTTGTCACACAGTGTCATACACCTCCCATTCTCACAGTGATTCCCTACATTGTTAGGATCCGTACACTCCTCCACTTCATCAAATCCAGTCCCATTAGCATTACACTGCACCACCTTATTCCCTTCACACTTCTTATATCCGCTCGAACATACCTTCACTACACAACTATTCCCTACACACACCATCCCCGCTCCGCATCCCTTCAGATTCCACTCAGTCCCCGTCTCATTGCATATCCTCAGCGTATTAGCATTGTTCGGATCACACTCCTGATAATTCGGCTGACATATCCTCGGTACACATTGATTATTTATACATACCGCATTCCTCCCCTCACAATCCTCCTTCCTCACATAATTAGCACCCTTATCATCACATACCTGCACCTCCTTATTGTCCGGCGAACACCTCTCTGTCTTCGGTATACACTGCTGCTTCAAACACGCATAGATCGGATCCCCATTCCCATCGGTACCTCCTCTATCACATACATACCCAGCCCCACAACTCCTCACCTCCCACTCCGTCCCGGCTCGATTACAGATCTTCAAAAACATCCCGTCTTCACTGCACTCCGTCGTGTTCGGCTTGCAGATTATATCTCTGCACTCATTCAAATCACATACCTGATTCTTGGGACAATCCGTAGTTATAAACCCCGTCCCCTTATCATTGCAGGTCTGCAACCTCCCGTCCCCACTACACCTCGTCTCCCCCTTCACACAGATTACATTTATACACACATTGTTCAAACAGTATGTGTTCGCAGGACAGTTGAATGTGTCAAACTTCTTCGTCGTCGCATTGCATATCTGCAACTTCCCATCCGATGTACACTGCCTCTCCCCGGGTATACACTTCGCACTCGTACACTCCCCATTCTCACAGTACTCCCCACTCTTACACGGCGTTATCTCCCACTCAGTCCCCTCCTCATTGCAAACCGATAGATACTGATTATAACACCCCCTCTCTCCAGGAGTACATATCTTCTTTGGTCCGCTATCACTCGTCTCTCTCTTTACACATTTATTCAGCGTGGTGTTGCAGTATTCATCCGGTTTGCAGTCCGAATTGGATGAACACCTCGTTGTAGTCCCTCCATCACTATCTGTGATTTCCCCTTTTGGAGTATCTGAGCAGGAAAGGATTACTAACACTATATACAAAATAAAAACAATCAGCAAGTTTCTATTCATAACATTTCCTCCATATGGTGGATTAATTATACCATAAAATTTCAATAATTATCAATAAATTAAAATTCTATCTGAAGCAGGACACCAGACTCACTCCATTCTCAAAACCCTCATTAAAACTCCCCGCCTCCCAGTTCTCATCATTGTCATTTATATAATCTACTTCCGTTATCACTGGATAATATCCATACAGATTATACCAGTCTTTCTCTGCGGATACCTCCATAATATCTCCATACTCCTTTCTCCGGGTGCGTTGCATATCTCACATTGAACCAGTTCATACCCCTCAGATTTCAGACACAAAAATTTTGACAGGTCTCCCGTAACTACCACAATGCCTTTGTGAACCTCGATTCCACCCACACTCTTTACTATCGGCTCTATCATTCCTTTATCACCTCCTTTCTATATTAATTTTCAAATCGGGATGACCCTGAGTTTCTACTTGCATCAAAGATATTGATGCAGGACATCTTATTATTCGTTCAATCTCCAAAAAGGAGATGAGACATGCGGGGGTTCGTGCCTCAGAGTCAGGATCAGTTTACCCAACGAGGATAAATGCCTCAAAGTGAAAATCGACCTTGCTCCCGATGTGATGATAACATAGCGTAATATTTGCGGAATTTCAATTTTTTAGAAAGAAGTTTTCATAGTGCGGGGGTGGGCGAAAGCCCATGAAAGTTTACCCATTTATCAGTGTTACCCATTTATCAGTGTTTTTTCGGGGTTGCATAAATTGATCAGTTGGGTTATATACTCAGCCATCTATGGAGGTAATCAATGAAAAAGTTTATTGTGTTCTCTGTGTTTTTTCTTGTTGTTCCATTGTATGGGGCTGATATGAATAAGAATTTGAAGAAATTTGAGGTGTATAATTCCATTGTAGATCTGAAGGCTCTCCCCGATTCAGAGAGGAGGTGTGTTCTCAAACTCCTCGAGACGGGTGAGTATATAGACCGTATCTTCTTGAGACAGAACTTCTCAAAGAATATGGAGGTATTATCTGAGATCAAGAAGGAGAATAAGAAAGATTTGCTAAAATTGTTCAATATCCATTATGGACCCTTTGACAGGACTGAGGAGAATAAAGCCTTTTATAAGGACTATGTAAGACCCCTCGGTGGGGGTTTCTATCCCGATGATATCTCAAAGGAGGAGTTCGAGACATATCTGAAGAACCACCCTGAGAAGAGAGAGGAGTTTGTCTCCCCCTTTACTGTGATAAAGAGGTCACCCGACAGGTGGCTATATGCTATTCCATTCAATAAGGAATATGAGAAGGAGGTAAAGGAGATTGCAAGAATCCTGAATGAGGCGGCGGAATTGACAAAGAATGAGTCTTTGAAGAAGTACCTGAAACTCAGAGCCGAAGCAGTGCTTATGGATAATTACTTTGATTCTGATGTGGCGTGGCTCGATCTTCAGGACCACCTCATAGATGCTGTAGTTGCCCCATACGAGACATATGATGATATGCTCTTCGGGTACAAGGCCGGTTATGAAGGTGTAATCCTTATGACTGATATACAGGCGACGAAGGATATAAAGACATTCGATTCATATGCCCTTGAACTTGAGAAGAATCTACCTATTCCCGACGAATTCAAGAAGAAGAGTGTAGGGGTTCACAGCCCTATAGGTGTCTACTATGTCCTCCAGTATAGCGGACAGGCGAATGCGGGTATAAAGTCGATTGCGGCATCTCTCCCCAACGATGAAAAGGTGCGAGAGAAGAAGGGTGCCAAGACTATAATGTTCAGGAATGTGATTGATGCCAAATTTGAGAAGATATTAAGACCGATCGGGGCTGAATTGATTGATGAATCTCAACAGAGATTTATCAACAGGGATTCCTTCTACAAGCACGCCCTATTACACGAACTCGCCCATCCTCTCGGGGCGAATTATGTTGTAAAGGATAAAAGCCCCACAGGCGAGACGGTACGAAATGCACTTAAAGACAGATACTCTACTATCGAAGAGGCAAAGGCTGATATCCTCGGTTTGTATAATCTGCGATTTTTCATTGCAAAGGGACTCATCAATCCTGATGAGGAGATGAACTCCTATGTCACCCATCTGGCAAGCATATTCAGGACTGTGAGGTTTGGGGCCACGGAGGATCACGCAAAGGGTTGTGTAATTCAACTCTACTACCTTATGAAGGCGGGTGGTATAGAGTATAACGATAAGACAGGGAGGTATAGAGTAAATCTCGAGAAGTTCAGAGAGGGAGTAAAGTCGTTGAGCACTCTGCTTTTGACCATCGAGGCTACGGGTGATTACGATGGTGCGGGGAGGTTGATTGAGGAGATGGCGACTCTCAAGGAGGCAGAGAAGGGGAATCTGAAGAGGCTTGAAAAACTACCGATAGATATAGTCCTTAATGTAAAGGTCTTAAAATGAGATGTAAGATTTTCGCAATCACTCTGCTTGTTTTTTTATTATTCTCCTGCAGCAAGTCCCCGGAGAGATTGGGGGATGAGGCATTTGAAAGGCAGGACTACGCCCTCGCCATAAGATACTATATGGAGGCTTTGAATAAGAAACCCGGTGATGAGAGGATAAAGAACTCCCTCTCTAATGCAAGGATAAATTATGCACGCAGGTTCTTCATAGAGGCGAGGAGTGGACTCCACCAGAGTGTGGAGGAGTGGGAGATACTTGCCCAGCACCTTGAGGAGGAGGGGGAGAAGTACAGGATAGACTTACTCGAGACTTATTATACGATTGCAAGGATGTACATAGAGAAGGGGAATAGTGAATCTGCCCTTAAATACCTCAAGAAGGCGGTGATAGTTGAGCCTGTGAAGAAGATCGCCATTGGCAAGATATTTGATATATTTGCGAATATCCCTGATGATAAGTTAGAGTCGAATATCCAGGTGTTTCTGGATGAGAATAAGGATGACCTGGATATATGTATGAAGTCTGCCGCATTTCTTGCCCAGAGGAATAGACTTGAGAGGGCAATTCAGGTCTATGACAGGTGCATAAATCTCTCCTCCTCGAAACCCGCCCTGAGGGAACAGATTAATATGGAGAGGGATTCGGTAGTAAAGAGGCTTGAACGGGAGAAGGATAAGAAGGGGCATCAGCCCGGACAATGGGAGAGTGGTGATAATAAGAGATGAGCAGCATTCATATCAGTTCAAGGAATAGACAGGAGATATCAAAGATTATAGAATCTGCAAGAGAGAGGGGGAGCAGAATTTTATACTACGATGCACTGCGGATATTGAAACTTGCCGGTGCCTCTGTGGTAAACTCATTTCTTGCCCTGAATACTCAGGAGGTTATGATATTTGCATCCCAGATTGAGCCACCTATCGTCCTCAAGAGGATAAATGGTGAGAGACTGGAAGAAAATGGGATTCAGACTTATAAGGACATACAGACCCCGATCAGTGCCCTCAATACGGCGTTGAAGGATGGAGAGGTGCTCAAGAATGAATATTTTGTCATACAGGAGACAGCCCCAAAAGATCTGAAACTCTCCATATTCACGGCAGATAATAACATTCATTTACAGGACAAAAGACAGAGGGTTGAGATAATACTTCCATTGAACCTGACGGTGGAGGAGTTGATAAATCAGAAGGATATGCTCAAGACATTTCTCTTCAATGCCACTGAAACGGAGGATTATGACATAAAGGCCCTCGGTATGCTCTTACTCATAGTCTCGTCTATAAAGGCCTATTTTGTGGAGATAGATAAGGTCAGTATAGTCTCCTTCTACCTCTATAGAGATGGGCTCGGGTATATAATAACAGATGCATTTATAAGGATGGTGTAAATATGCGACCTGAGAAGATTATTTTTACATTGATTCTGTTTGCCTCTATACCCCTTTATTCTAAGGAGCCGGTGGAAGTGCCACTCAATATAGGGTTTGGACCCGCCTTAAACTACATCCCGAAGGTTATATCCGATGACCAGACATTTCACTACTCATTGAAGCTCGATATTTGTGCAGTACTGGATAAGAATTTCATAGAGTCTCACAAAGACAGGATTCCAAAAAAATACAGGGGTCTTCTCGAAGGGAAGGATGAGTTCAGGGTCTCATATATATTTATCCCTGAGTTATTGATAATATCGCCCAAAATTGAGCACACCGGCATATACGGTGTCAATTTCAGACCTGTAACCCTCAGGGTGCCCTTTGTTTCAAAGACAAATTTTAAGAATGGCATATCTATCGGGCTGGATCTCACTTATATGTTTATTTACTCTGATAAGATATTTGATGGTGAGGGGAGTATGAACTTTCTAAGACCAGGCCTGAATCTGCAGTTTGATAATCTCATAAGGTTTAGTAAGAGTTTTCTCATCTCCTTTGGACTTGATTCATACTTTTATATACCTCAGGAGATCAAGGATAGATCTCCCATAATAGAGATCGGCAATCTCGACAGGGCTCTATGGTTTATCGGGCAGGTCTACATTATTATAAATTTCAGAGTTCCTTATAAGACGAGAATATGAAAAAAGCCCGCTTTGAGGCGGGCAACATTTATTATCTTATGTAATCCTTCAGTACGATAATTCTATTTATTATTCCTCTCCTGATATCCCAAACCCCATATCCTGTAGACATTTATTTACATCATCATTCAATGATTCACACTTTGCATTGGTGTAGCAATTGGTTGCATCAGTGTAAAAGGACTCAGTAAAACAATTTGGAACTTTTGTCTGTTTAAGCATTTGATCCCACCCTGACTTGGAAGTTGTGATACAGGAATCTTTATTGATATTAGAGTCACAGGATGCCTCTTTTGAACATGCGGCATCAAAATATTTGGATGGGTCTACCGCTTTACACTTTGCTGCTGTATCTTCTATACATTGATCAATTTCGTTGCAGACTTTATCATAACACGCCATAGTCCCTTCGATGAATACTTCCTGCAAATATTTTTTGGTTTTATCCTTTTTAGCATTACAATCGCTTACACACTTTGACTCATCGCTCTCTTTCCCACATTCTACCTCCTTTTTACAGATCTTGTTGCAGTCGATTTCTACACCATTGTCTCCACCGCATTGAATGAACAATGGTGTAATAAATACAACACCCAAGAAAACCAGTAAAATACCTACTTTCTTCATCTTCGCCTCCTTGGCTAAAAGGTTAATAAAGTAAAACATTAATGATAGTAACTTATATACACCCTATTTGAGACCTGTCAAGATTTTTTGTCTGAATGTTATTTAAATTTCAAAAGTGGACAAAAGTAGGTCAAAAAGTGCCTCTCTGAAAGTCCACTTTTCAGCTTTATTTTTAAATAACATATTGTGCGGTTTTATTTGACCGAAATGTGATTTGTAGTATAATAAAGGTATGCAAGGGCGTAAGTTGACAGAGGAACAGAAGAGTATATTAAGACAGTGTCTGTGGGATCTCAATCTCACCCCCGAGGAGTTTCTTGATATAATCGAGGGGAAACTTGAGAGAAAATGGCCAGATAGGGCATTCTGTGTTGCAAGGCTCCTTACGAGTGTGAACTGGTTCAAGATTGTTGAGATATTCCCTCCCGAATACCTCTGTACATTGTGGAATGACGAGGTAAAGAAGAGTGTCAGATCCAGAGAGATAAGAGAGGGTATGGACTTTGTATGTAGAGTTTTACGAAAAGATACTGTATCCAATTCAGGATAAGGCTATCGAGGCATTCAAGGGCTCTCCCTTTTATCTGACTGGCGGCACAGTCCTTTCAAGGGTATATTATCAGCATAGATATTCTGATGCCCTCGATTTTTTTGTAAATTATCTCAGTAACTTTGAGAGACTGGCGAATGCCCAGATAGAGAAACTATCAAAGATATTCAAAGATGTAGAGGTTGATTACAGGGGTGATTATTTTTGCCATCTATATGTATTTGAGAGGAGACTCAAGATAGAGCTTGTAAATGATGTGCCCTCTCATATCGGAGATCTTGTAAATCACCCCAATTTTGGCCTTATAGACTCAAAAGAGAATATCCTAACAAATAAGATCACAGCTGTGATGGATCGCTCAATGCCAAAAGACATCGTGTATATGTACTTTCTTATCAAAGATGGTGTAAGTCTGAGAAAGGCACTTGTTGATGTCCACAGTAAGGCGGCCGGGATTGTCCCGGTATATATAGCAAAGCTCCTATCAGAGTTCGACTACAGTCTGCTTGACACAGAGATAAAATGGATAAAACCCATTCCTTCAGATGAGATAAGGGACTTTATGACCGAAGTTTCAATGATGATAATAAGAGGGGATAAGAATATATAATTTCTTGATATTTGCCTGTTGATTAATTATTATATTATTGATTTCTTATATCAGGGGTTATGCGATGAAGGCTTTGTTAAATCTTTTGGTATCGGGTCTGATATTTATCATCTGCTGTTCATCCAAACCCGCAAACGAGAGCAAGAAAGGAGGAGAGATGAATAAGGTATTCAGTCCCGTGGTTGCAGGCTCATTTTACCCCGCCTCTGAGAGTGAACTCAGGAGTATGCTCAATGGATTTGACAGACAGGTAAAGAAGACACTCGATAAGGGCGGGGAGGTTCTGGGTCTGATCTCCCCTCACGCAGGGTATATCTATTCGGGAAGGACCGCCGCATACGGATTCAAACTGGTCGAGAACAGGTCTTATGATCTGATTGTGGTGATGGCACCCTCTCACAGGATGCGCGGACATAAGGCGGTTCTGTTAGATTACGACTCGTACAGAACTCCCCTCGGAGAGATACCCATCGAAAGAAAGGCGGTGGAGACCCTTCTGAAGGATTCAGAGAATTTTATCTCTGAGCCCGCCTTTTTCAAGGTAGAGCACTCTCTCGAGGTTCAGTTGCCGTTTGTGCAGTACTATATAAAAAATCCCAGGATTGTGCCCATCATAGTTCCCGTCTTCGACAAGCAGAGACTCAGAGAGATTGGACGGTCGATCTATAACAATTTCAAAGACAGGAAGGTTCTATACATCGCAAGTTCGGATATGTCCCACTACAAGCCATACGACGAGAACAATGCCATCGACGAATACTCTTTTTCGGTCCTTAAGAAGAATGACCCTGACCTCCTCTTCGATGAGGAGATGCAGGAGAAGACCCAGTTCTGCGGTATTGCCCCGATCGTTGTGTTGATGAACATAGTGAAGCTTTATAACGCCGAAGGTCCTTATGTGGTCTATCACGAAAATTCGGGTGATACAGCAGGGGATAAGAGTGCGGTCGTAGGTTATGGAGCCGTGGCTTACCTGAAATCAGCCTCATCCCGGATGAAGGATCTGAAGAGGGGTGAGCAGGGTGGTGTGGAGATCAAGGGGGGAAATGAAAAGAAGGAGAGGAGTATGAAGTACAGCCTTACAGATCAAGAGAAGATCGAGTTGTTGAAACTTGCAAGGAGTAGCATAGAGTACTATCTCAAGAATGGGAAGGAGATGGATTACAAACCAGAGTCGGATAAGCTCAAGGAGAAGGGTGCTGCCTTCGTAACACTCAAGAAATATGGGGATTTGAGAGGTTGCATCGGGCATATAATTGCCTTCGAGCCTCTCTACAAATCCGTCCTCTCAAACGCAGTGAATGCGGCGGTGAATGACCCGCGCTTCCCGCCCGTAAGAGCCGAGGAGCTCAAGGATATAGAGATCGAGATCTCGGTTTTGACACCGCTGGAGCCTATAAAGAAGGAGGACATCGTGCTTGGAAGGGATGGACTCGTGCTCACTAAAGGTTTCAATAAAGGGGTCTTCTTACCTCAGGTCCCAGAGGAGGCGGGCTGGAAGACTGTAGATGAGTATCTGGCACACCTCTGCCTGAAGGCCGGGCTGAATATGGACTGTTACAAGAAGGGTGATATAAGACTCGAGAAGTTCGAAGCGATCGTCTTCCACGAGAAGGATCTTATCAAGAAATAGGAGGCATCTTTGATGAAAAAAATTTATACAATTACTCTCCTTCTGGGGTTTGTTCTCTCTGCCTGTCAGTGTGAGGACTCGAAACTGGAGGAGATTACACCATTTTACGAGTGTTTAAACTGCTCAGCCGATAAGGTGATCGACTTCGGGACTGTCAGGGTGAATACTACAAAGGAGATTCAACTCCAGATAAAGAATAGCGGCAAGAATGTCCTCGAATTCAAGTCTATAACTATTGCATTCAAGAGTGGAGTAAATTCAGATGCCTTCTCTGTGGTCCAGTATACACAGACTATCGATGTACAGGCAACGGGTTCGATAAACCTCTCTTACTTCCCCAGAAAGTCTGGAAGCGATGAGGCAACGCTCACAGTTGAGTGGTATCACAACAAGGCAGCAGGTATTGTAAAGTCGGAGGTATATACCCTCAAAGGGAAGGGTGCCACTGCAAGCCTCGATGTATGTACCGGTGATGAAAACGGGAATATTACAAAATGCACCTCCGATTGTGAAGGGAGCGGAAAGGATGGCTGTCTCTCTATAGACTTTGGCTCCATTGATCCGAAGACATCCGATGTGTCCAGGAGGAGCGTGATAGTAAAGAATTCGGGTGAGATAAGGATGATCTTCAAATCGATGGATATCAAACAGTGTCCGCTCAACAATAATCAGTGTGAAGATGCCCAGATGGTAAAGGCTTATGAGTTTACCTATGAGCCCTCGAAGATAGAAAATATCTCAGTCGAGCCAAAGAATAATAGCGTTGCATATATTACATACAAACCACTGGATGGTGGAGTGGATAAGGGGACTATAATTGTTGCCACTGACGATGAGATACTGGATGAGGTGTATATCTCTATAACAGCCACAGGAATGGCACCGAAACTCTGCTATGACGCACCCTTCTATGATTTCGGAGTGGTCCCGGTAAATACGAGGTCTGACTCGGTATTCAACATAAGAAGCTGCGGCACAAAACCCGTAAAGGTAATGAGTATTGCATTACAAAACAATGCAGATAATGAGTTTGGGTATGATGGTACAACGATTCCAATCACTCAGGAGCTCGCCCCATCTACAGAGGTGGGATTGAAGATATTCTATCTGCCTAAGAATGAAGGACTCGATACTGCAAAGATAATCGTAGAGTCCGACGACCCATCCCTCAAAGATGGGAAGGCAACTATAAATCTGATGGGGACGGGTCAGAATCTCCCCTCCTGTGTCTTGAAGATAGACCCTTATTCTCTGGACTACGGACATATGGCGGCGGGTCAGAAGCAGCTCAAGGACTTTTATATATATAACCTCGGGGATGGTCCCTGCGAGATAACAAAGTTCGAGGGTCCAACCAATCGCGACAACTTCAAGATAATCTCTATGTTCATTCAGGGTTCATCAACAGGATCTATTAGCAGTATTCCATTCTCTATGATGGCCGGGGACAGGGTAAGGGTACAGCTGGAATATACCGCTTCAGCAGAGAAGACCTGCATAAATGATAAGATAATCATCTACTCCAACTCGGTGGATTCACCCTACGAGACCTTATACCTCAGCGGTTGCGGTGGGGAGGAGGCTGTGTGTAAGTTCTTTATCCTGCCAGAGAATAATAAGCTCAACTGGGGTAATGTACCTGTGGGTAAAACTTACACACGCTCTGTGGTTCTGGAGAACATCGGTACATCGGAGTGTTTCATAAATACCGGTGCCTTTGGGCCCAGTGTCGGGAAGTGGTTCAAACTCGTCCGTACCCCTCAATATCCATTGAGGGTGCCAGTGGGTACCGCGGCGAGATTCGATATATGGTGTACACCCGATAAGAATGGTTTTGCTCCCGACAAGGATGGTAACCCGGACATATCAGGTGTAAAGAATTACATATCGGTTACAACTACAGATTCGAACAACTCCTCCCTTACATTTCCGATGATATGTAATGGTGTATCCTCTTATCTGATGGTGAGCCCGGACCCGGTAGTCTTCCCCGATTCTACAACTGATTGCTCTGGTCCCGAGGTGAGCGTGACGATGTTCAATACGGGTACAACGCCGCTCACGGTGAGCAGTCTCAATTCAAACTCTGCCGAATTTATCATTACATCAAAGCCAAACCTCCCACTCATTATCCAGCCAAATTCAAAGGTCTCGTTCAAGATGAAGTTCTCGCCACAGGCTACAGGTAAGAGGGAGTCCACCCTCACAATATCAAGTGACGCCTCCAATCTCATAAATGGAAAGTACGAATTACCCCTGATTGGAACTGGCCTCTCAACCGATACAATCGAAGAGAGCTTCAAAGCCTCAGCAAAGCCCAAAATAGATGTCCTCTGGTGCATAGACAACTCCGGTTCTATGGCAGATGATCAGGCATCTCTTGCAGGTAACTTCCCACTATTCATCAACTATGCGGTAAATCTGAATGCAGACTTTCAGATAGGTATAATCTCCTCCGAGATAAACGAGCCGGCAAAGACCGATTCGGGGGATTACAACTACCCGGGAGTCCTCTTCAACAAGAAGGGTACACCGAAGATAATTGCCAACAATCCTCCGGCAAACCCCACACCTAACTATCAACCTACACTATCCACGAGTCAGGAGATTATAGATGCCTTCAGAAAGAATGCCCTCATCGGGGAGTGTTGTTCTGACGAGGCTGAGGCGTGCTTCGAGGCTGCAAAGATGGCTCTTTCGTCGCCTATTATAGACGACCCGAATAAGAACAAAGGGTTTTTGAGGGATCAGGCTAAGCTCTATCTCATTATGGTTGCAGACGAAGACGACCAGTCTCCCGGGAGTGTAGATTATTACGCAGACTTCTTCAAACAGATTAAGAAGGATGCGACTTCGCGACTCCTCTCACTCTCTATTGTAACGGGGCTCGATAAGGACGGCGATATCAACAATCCTCCAAACCCTATGAAGTGTCCCGGCTCCTCCTCTGAATCCCCGGGTGTCAGGTACCTGGATATGTTCAAGAAGGTAGGTAATGGTATTGCAGCCAGCATATGTAATAAAAACTGGGGACCGCTTATGAGCAAGCTCGGACTCGATGTGTTCGATACAAAGAACGAGTTCTTCTTACATTCGAGGCCCGACGAGAATTCTATCGAGGTATATGTGGGTAGCAAGAAGCTCGACAAGGACCCCAGGAGTGGATTTACTTATGACTCCTCGAGCAATTCGGTAATATTGGGTCCCGATGTGGCGGTCTCAGAGGGGGACGATGTAAAGATTACATATAAACTTGCCTGTTATTAGTTATGCTCGAGTTTTTCCAGGGAATAAATCCGGTCCTACTTGCCCTCATCGCGAGTGGATTTACTTACTTGATGACCCTTCTGGGGGCAACTCTTGTATTCTTCGTTGTAAAGGTAAACGAGAAGCTTCTGGATGCAATGCTCGGATTTGCAAGTGGTGTTATGATAGCCGCCAGTTTCTGGTCGCTCCTCGAGCCATCCATAGATCTTGCAAAAGGTGGTTCCCTTCCGATCTGGATTCCTCCCGCAACAGGCTTTTTACTCGGTGCAATCTTCCTAAGGATTGTGGATATGATACTCCCGCATCTGCACAGCGGATTGAAAGAGGAGAATGCAGAGGGGATAAAGACTAAACTCAAGAAGACCACGCTACTTGTGCTTGCGGTAACGCTTCACAATATACCCGAAGGGCTTGCGGTGGGAGTGGCGTTTGGTGCCCTGATTCATCAATCGGATGCTGTATCTCTTATGGCTGCCATATCCCTTGCAATAGGAATTGGTATTCAGAATATACCGGAGGGGCTGGCTGTGGCTTTACCTCTAAGAGGTGAAGGGATGAGCAGGTTCAAGAGCTTCTTCATTGGGCAGTTATCCGGTCTGGTAGAGCCGTTTGGGGCTCTGGTAGGGGCGGCTGCGGTGACAATGATAAAGCCGATTATGCCATATGCCCTCTCTTTTGCTGCGGGTGCGATGATATTCGTTGTGGTAGAGGAGCTCATCCCCGAATCCCAACAGAAGGGGAATTCAGATATAGCCACAATGGGTACAATCATAGGTTTTGTTATAATGATGGTACTGGACATATCCCTGGGGTAGGGACTGGCTTGAGTAGCCTCACCAACCGGTGGTTATATAAGCTAAAAAAGTACTTGGCACTCTTTTTGGTACTCTTTGGTGAAATTTGGTTCTATCTTATTGATATCATTGGTGTTTTTCTAAAAAGTGACAGGTACAATTCTTGCAATTCTCGCAATTTTCAGGTCTCTTCTAAGCCCTGTTAATCCTATCCTTAATAAGCTCCAGCCTTTCATTGTAGTCATCACTCAGGAGCTCTTTGTTCTTGCTAATAGTGTCTGTGTACCACTCCATTAGATTATCAGGCAAATATACTTTTGCATATCCCCTTATAAAGTTTGGATTCAACTTCCTGTTTGTATTTACCAGTTCTAACTCATCGTATCTTATGGGCTTATCAAGCTTCCTTGTGCCTGTTATTACATACCAGGTTGTTACACCCTTATTACTCCATTTCTCATTACAGTAAACCTCTACTCTCGCCTTATTCAAAACATTGTCTTCCCTGTACCCAATGTAAATTCCAAGGGCAATATGAGTAACCTCAAAAGGTGGCTTGTTTTCTGTACCCCTGTAAAGGAATGGCACTGCCTCCTGATCCCCTCTCTTTATCCACTCAAATGGATCTGCCATCCTCGTCCCCTTCTTACCACCACCGGGCCATATCATCGTTATAAGATCATTACCCTTCTCCTCGAGAATACCGAGGAACTTTGAATGAATCGGGAGTACTACTGATTTGATTCTACCTTTCATAGACACCTCCTTACTTCATAGATACTAATTATACCAAATATTCTCTATCTCTTTATCTCTTTACATATTCTTTCTGTCCTCTCCTTAATTTTTATTTCATTCCATATTTTTTCTTTTAATATTTCTTTTGTTATTGAAAGATCTGCATACTCTTTTATTCCCTTATTTCTACCATCTCCATTTAGTTTTATATCGAAAGAGTGATTGCGTAAAGTAGTGTTTAACCTTGCTCTCAATAGTGTCATATTACCAATCCAATATATCATGCTATTTCTAATCTCTTTACCACCTTCATAATTTAATTCATTCCCAGTATTCGGGTCCATAATCACTACATCTCTCCAGTATTACTCCCATTTCTGGGGCATTATATGTTCAAGTGTATACATATAGCGTAAAGATAGGTTATCATACTTATTAGTTTTATATCTCCTGTATAGTTCTACCCAGAATAAAAGAAGTGTTGCAATCTTATTTCTTCTCTTAAGATCTTTTAATCCACTGCAGATATCTTCTCGTGTTGTTTCTATCTTATCCTTTATCAAGTTAGGATTTTCGATAAACTCTTTGCAATTTTTATTATAATTTTTTGTGTCTTTCTGAGCTATTGCCCTAAGTATAATGAATCTCTCTAAGTCCCAGAATATTTCTTTAATTTTTTCATTATTTTTCTCGTATTTCTTGTAAATATATAAAATAAGAGGATGAAAAGTGGAAATTTCAAGAACATTTAGAATATGGAAGAGTCGTTTTTCATATTCTCCAAAAGAAAACTCTAATTCATTTATAGAGTCAGGAAATTTATCTTTATATATAGCTGCATACTTTCCTATCTCTATGATAAAATTTTTCAAAGATCGTTCATCATTCTTATTATTAATTTCATTTTTATAAAGTTTTGATAATTCGCCAAGGGTGTGTTTATCAGGGTCAAAAAATCCATTAATGATAGCAAAGCTATGAAGAAGTATCTCCAGGTTGTCTCTGGTTAGTCTACCTGTGGGTCTCTCCTTTGCCCAATAATTAGTAGTTTCTTCATCTGCCAGAAATGTTTTCTCCCAATGTTTTTTATAAAGTTCTATAGCATCTTCTCTGTTAGTTAAATCGATTAGTCTTTTAAAAAGTGTATTTTTTATAATCTCAGCTGTGGTAAGTCTCACTCCAGTTGTATTAAGTGTATCAAAAATTGCCTGCTCATCATCTTTACCTTCCTCTATATCAATTACAACAAGCATTTTATTAGAATCACTTATTAATTTATTAAAAATATCCTTTCTATCATTTTCGCTTTTGTCTCTCATAACTTCGTAAAAAAATTTGTAACATCTCTCTATTTTATGACTGTTATCACTAATCTGACTAATATCTATAGTTGGGTTGCCGTCGAATCCAGCATATATAATCTTGTTATAAGCAGTTTGATCAACATATGAGTGTTCTATCTTAATATAGTACTTATTATCCGTGGCTTGTTTTTTATAGAATAATATATTTCTTACAATATTGTCGATATTTCTTCTAATTTCATCAGAGAAAAGGTCATAAAGTACCTTAATCAAAATACTAAGAGTAGTTATCCTTTGCTGGCCATCTATAACTTCAAGCGATTTCGGCTCCCCCGATTTAACTCTATTTTGTTTTAAGATTATAGACCCAAGGAAATGCCCCTCTGGTTTTAGAAAGATATTATCTAACAAATCTCTCCAGTTTTCCTCATCCCAGACATATGTTCTCTGGAAGAAAGGTATTATAATCTTCCCCTCAGTTTCTATGAATCTAATCGATTTTGCTTTTGCTTCCATAAAAAATCCTTTTTTATACTGTTGACATTTCAGAGCCTATGAATGTATATATGATACCTGTTCCCTTTTTTCAATCAAAAAATAAGTTTATCTGTCTTATCAATTCGTCGGGGTCTTTTATTTTCAGAAGTTCGATTCGAATCTGCGAGGCGTTTTTGAGCCCCTTTGTGTACCATACAAGGTGTTTTCTAAATTTCATTACCTCTCTGTCGGGGTGCCGGGAGCCGAGTATTGCGAGATGTATGTGTCTCAAAATCGTATCCTTGATCACCTTTGTATCCACAACGAAGTTTTCATCTCTTATCTCTCTTATCAGAAAGGGCCTGCCCAGAAGCCCTCTCCCTATCATCACGGCATCACATCCGGTCTCCTGTAGCATTCTCCTGTAATCCTCCCGGTTCCTCACATCTCCATTGCCAACCACGGGTATTTTGACTGCCCTCTTGACCTCCCTTATCAGACTCCAGTCAGAGTGTCCCGAGAATGCCATTGCCCTCGTGCGCGGGTGAATGATTATGTAATCCACCCCCTCTTCCTCACACATCCTTGCGTAATCAATTACATTTATGCTATCCTTATCCCAGCCCGACCTCATCTTAACGGAGAGCGGGATCCCTGTTGCACCCCTTGCAGCCCTGACAATCCTCCTTGCAATCTCGATGTCCTTCATCAGGGCACTCCCGGAGCCCGAATTTACCACCTTTCGGGCGGGACAGCCCATATTAATATCGATAGCCACAGGCTTTATCCTCTCTATAACTATGGGAATTGCCTCCTTGAAGTACTCGGGCTCCTTACCGAAGAGCTGTACTACGAGGGGCCCTCTGTCCTTCTCCCTCTCTATGAGGGCGAGATTCTTCTCAGTTGCCCTCACAATACCCATAGCACTCATCATCTCCGTAAAACAGACCTGTGCCCCCCACTCTCTGAGGAGCAGTCTGAACGCGGCATCACTGATACCCGCCAGTGGAGCGGGCAGAATGTCGATATCCCTTATCTCCCCTATACATAGCATTGGAGGTCATCTCCATTCTCATCACCGGTCAAGGCATATACAAGGGCCCTGCAACCTATGCAGCCCTCTACAGTACATCTCTTGCATATCTCGCCACTCAGCCTCTCTTTGAATCTCTTAATCTCATAACCCTTGAGTACAGAGAGCACCTCGTCGAAACTCTGGGTCTTGAGGTCTGCCACCCTCTTTGCAAACCTCCTGCAGGGATAGACCGAACCATCGGGCATCAGAGCCATTGATTCACTCCCCAGATTACAGAATGCACCTCTGAGTCTCATTCGTGAGTTCTTCAGGATAATCCAGAAGGCTTTGTACGCAATCAACTCCTCGGGCTGATACTCAAGGCCACTCAGTCTCAAAATCTCCTCAACCACACTCCTGTACTCATAGCCCTTCAAGAATTCACCCTTGAGCCCTCTTCCGTTGCCGAGTGGGACGAATCTCTCGAAGATAATCCCCGAGAGTCTATTCCTCTTTGCGAAGTCGACCACCTTTGAGACATCTCTATAATTGTACGAGGCAAGGGTTACCATAAGCACGATATCCTTTTTGATCCTTCTGAACTCATTCAGATTTCTAATCACAACACCCAGATTCCCCTCACCCCTTATGCGATCATTCGTCTTTTCGTCAGCAGACTCCACAGATATCTTGATATATTTGAGGTGCTTTATACCCATAAGTCCCGAGATAAGATTCTCATCTATAAATGTCCCGTTTGTTATGATGCTGATATCGGAACAGCTCTCAAATTGGTCGATATATTCAAGGAGTGTGAGAATCTCTTTATACAGAAGGGGCTCTCCCCCTGTAATATTTACAGAGACCCTGATATCTCTCCTTCCGAAGATCTTATCTGCAAACTCCTTGAGTCTCTCAATCGGGACCTCTCTCTCCGATGAGAATATATCCTGATAGCAGTGCCTGCACCGCAGATTGCACCTGTCTGTGATATGCCACTGAAAACCGAATCTCTTCATATACCCTTCCTCACAAACCCGACACTTTATCTTTCCCAAGCAACCGATCGAAACCCTTACAACCTCTCTTTACAAAACCTCTCCTCACTCCACAAAAACCCCACCCCAAACCAAACCTATATATCAGATTTTTTATGAATTGAGTATAAATAATTAAAACACTTCCTCTTCTTAAAAAATTTCTTCATTCACAATAGGAGTTACAGAAATCAAAACTATCTTGCCATATCTACTTTCCCTGCAATTTTAGAGCAACACCAGCAGCAATCAGAGGACCCGATACAGAGCCACTTACAACTAAACCAATTATGTCACTTGCAGCAATAATTAACAAAACAGCACCAACTACCACTCCGACAACAAATACTCCCGTCAAAATTTCATTCTTATCTACAATCTGTGTAAACATTTATATTCACCTCCTTTCTTTCTGAATCCTTCTTGCTGTCGTTGACCATATTTGAATAAGACTCTTTCATAAATCTTCTCATCGATCACAACTACAGGATAGCATAAAAAAATTGAGAATAAGGATTGTGGAAATATTTCGGAAATATAGATTTTAAGAGATGATTTAATTGGGGTTAGGATAAGAGAGGTAGAGGTATTTTTTATAGGTTAGAAAGGTTTCAGGTTCCAGATCTGTAGGGGCGATTGATTAATCGCCCGAAAATTAATTGTAAAATATGTAGGGGCAATTAATTAATTGCCCAAAAATAATTGCAAAATGTGCAGGGGCGATCGGCGATCGCCCAATAAATAATGGTAACAAGGTCAAACTTTAAGATTCGCAAATCTATTTATGGAATTGGCCCTGTTGCAGTTCCCTGACGGGAATGAGGTCTTACTCAAGGGATATTGCTCTGGTATATAACACTAGAGAATTCGGCGGGTTGCAGTTCCCTGACGGGAATGAGGTCTTACTCAAGAGAGCACCCTTTTTAAATCATTGATTTTACGCCATTTTTCAGACGATTTTTGCAAAGGGGGGTTTTTTTGCTATGCAATTTCTTGCACTTTGACCCCCCTTTGAAAAATTCAATGATTTCAATTAGTTAGCAAATCGCCAACTCCAATGATTTCAATGACTTAGATTTTTGCCATTTTCCGCCACCCCCTTTGCATTTTCATAACCCATTGATATCACGCAACTTCGTATTTTGCAAAGGGGGTTGCAAAGATTTTCATACCGGGCTTAAATGCCCTTGAGGGGGTATACATATTTGTAATATTTGTAAATTATATTGCTTATTATTATGCCCTTCTGTGCCTTTCCTCTACCTCTCTTATTCAGTTTTCAAAGAGCAAAAATAGTTATTGACGACAAGGATAGATATCAGAATATTTAATTGAATGCAAGAGATTTTTATATGCGTGGAAGGGTTTTCGATGAAGAAATTTTACTCTACCGAAACGGCGAGGATAATGAGGATATTGATATATAACTTTTTGTGCTATTTCGGAACGTGGTATTGGGAGTCGAGGAGAGGAGCAGGAGATTACAGACATTAAGATACAAGTATTTTGTAATAAGAGGGATGATGAGGAGGGATTGGAAAGAAATAATTCTCATTTCTCAAAATCTCTCCATCGCAATAACGGTTTAATAGAGAGACCATAGGTATTCTTACCACACTCTTTCCGTAATATTCAGCAAGAATTCTGCTCTTATCAAAAACTTTTTATATACTTCAATGCTATCTCGCCCTTGGTTCTTTGAATGAGAGAATAGTAGCGGAGTCCGGGAAGACAGTCACTGTATAATAGCCGAGTTTCATTATCTGGCTATCCTTCAATACGAGGGCGGCGACATTGTAGTTGCCGATTGTCATATCTACAATGGCATATAATCCGTCTGTGTTGGTGGATTTTCTCTGTGGGTCTGGATCGGAGCTCTTGGGCTTCCCCTGATCGTCAACCTTGCCTTCATCTCCATTGAAATATACGAGCATCTTTGGTTTACCGTCTGTCCCGACCATTGCGTTCATTACAGGGTTGTGATCGCAGTCTCTCACTCTACCAGCTATCACGCCATTCCCCTTTGTAATTCCAAGGAGTCCTATTGTTCGCGGGATCAAGTTCCATGTTGAATTGCTAACAGCATTCGCGTTTGCATCATCATATTCCTCCTGAGTAATCGTACCATCTCCATTCTTATCTTTATCAGCGGGGAAGTAGACATTGAATTGATAGGTATCGTGGAAGTCCTCGAGTCTTACAAGTCTTACCAGCATTGTATTTGTGGGAATATTGTCAACCTCATAGGCGCCCCAGTCATCACAAGTGGTATCCTGATATGACAAAACCTCAGGGACGATCGGGTCTGGCATCTTGCAGGCGTCTTTCCCGTTTGACTTTATGCACTCCCCGTATGCGAGTATATCCTCTTCTTTGTAAAATGTTATCTTTGCCTCAACTGTATTGCCAGATATCCCGAAGGCATCTACACAACCCTTGATCTTTACCTTCTCAGGGCCCTGAGGCTTCTGCGGTGTATCCACAAAGCAGGAGAAGTTGGCATCCTCCTTATTTGCCTTTGATTCCTCGGTGGGCTTATTTACACACACTTTTTCGTATGCACATACCTGATCGCCTGAGCACTGGCTGCAGACATTGACTATCCCCGAATCGCCACCTGCGTCCTGTAATACCTGGGTATCCTGTGTGCCTATATCTCCAAAGTCTATTTTGTTGGTAGAACCTCCACAGTATACTGTCACAACACATACTAACATTACAAATGATGCAAGGACTATCTTTCTCTTCATAACTGATACCTCCTTAATATTCTAAAAGAGATACTTATAATAACGAAAAAACAGTGTAAAATCAATTAAAATAATCTACTAAGTAACCATGCATTTATATGTGGCAATCATTGGTGTTTATTCCGTTAGAATCTCTAATTTGCTATTTGACTTCTGTCGTCTGTCTCTTTTTTGACCAGGGGGATGGGAGTATCAGCGATCGCTCCTTCAACTTTAAGGTGGATTGTAGTTCTATCTCTGATATGAGTACATAAGGGGCTATTGCGGTAACGGGTATGTACCCCGACTCGGCACCACAATAACCGTTGAAGACGCCGTATTCGTTTGATGCCTTTATTATCTTACTTATAGTGACGAGGGGAGTTCCGACCATCTCTACACCTCTGACCAGCTCCTCCCTTCCATCAGGGTATACCCGGTACACACTCCTCGGTACACCGTTAAAAGCCTGATATCCAAAGGAGGATGTGTTGGTAGAACCGCCCTGTATGTTTTTAATAATAAGTCCATAGGGCTTGTTCTGTTTCTTTACCTCCTCTATGAGTAGTCTCTTCAGTTCTTCAAAGGGGACTGTGTTTTCTGCCTTTACATAGGTTACTGCCATACGGGACATTGGTTTACCGTAGATCCCCGCCCTCCCATGACCATTGCTCTTATTGAAGCCCTTTATGGGCTTTCTGGACATAAGATAGTTCTTCAAAACACCCTTATCAACAAGGATAACCCTTTGAGCCTTGACCCCCTGATCGTCATATTCGTAATATCCATTTACAGGAGTGCCTTCAAACTCCTTCATAGTCGGGTCATCATAGACAGAGATAAAAGGAGGGAGAATCTGCTGTCCGATCTTATCCTTGAATGTCTGTCCCTCTGACTGGTCATTCATCCTGTCACCTTCGAGCCTGTGTCCAATCGCTTCGTGGAAGAGGACCCCTGTAGCCTCCGGTTCGAGGATTGCAGGGCCTGTATATGGCTCAAACATTGGTGCCTTTCGCAAATCCAGAAGTTCATTGATCAACTCCTTAACCTTAACCGTAAGTCTCTTCTCGTCAGGGAACTTCTCGAAGACAGTGGAGTACTCGGTCTTATCATTGGAGAGCAACATCCCATCCTCAGCCCTCGAATAGGCACTTGCTATAAACGAATAGTATACCCTATCCATTATCACCTCTGTCCCCTCGGAGTTCACGAATATATGCGTAATCTTTTCAGCCTTGATCTTTACATCTGAATCGAATATCTCTGGGTAGTCTATAAATATGAGGGACAATCGTTTAGCCATATCCGAAAATCTCTTTACATCAAAGACCAGATTCTGCTCTTCTCCATAGTAATTTACCTTATCCTCCCTTGAGAAGCAGTCCTTCTTCTCCTTGTCCTCTACCTCGAAGATTGCCTTACCCTTCTTCTTCAGATACTGAGCGGCGTTGGATTTATATGAAGCGTCAGTGAGTAGCCAGAGGACATTTCTAATGGCATTTACATCAGGCTCAAGGGGGACGATGTTAGAGCCCCTGTATTCTGATGGGGACCAAGAAAACTCAAAGTCAGTCCCCTTATCACTCGTGTGATCGTATTCATAGGATCCCACACGGACATCCACATCAGCAATACCAAATCTGTCATCTTTCACTGCATATAGACTCCCGAACCTGGCACCCACCTCATAGGTCTCAACCAATTTTATACTGTAACTGACAAAGTATATCTGAGGGAAGTCCTTCAGGCTCAGTTCCTTCATTGTCCTTTCCATTTCTTCTTTCATAGCCTTAAGGTAAACCAGTCTCACATCCTTTGGCTTTTCTGCCTTTATCTGCTTCGCAAGACCATTAACGCTTAATATAAGGATAGACAGAAAAATAAAACACTTAACCCTTTTCATAAAAGTCCTCCAATTCTCTACTATTGATACGAGGTCGGGTCGTTTTGATTTGCACCTATCTCTATCTTTCCGAATCTCGCCTCGTATTTGGCGATGTTTTCACTCAGAGCAAGGGCAAGTCTTTTGATGTGCTTCGGACTGGTAATTATCCTTGCCCTCACCTTCGCCTTTGGCTGCTGGGGCTGGACAAATATGAAGTCTATGATAAATTCATTCTCGCTGTGATTGATCAGGGCGAGATTGGAATATACACCCTGTGCTACATCGTCATCCAGGGCAATCTCTATCTTGAACTCCTTTGGTCCTTGCTTATTTTCCATCCTTCTCTCCTTTCTTTATCTCCATCCTTAATCTCGCTATCTCATCCTCAAACTCGGGGGCCTCCTTCTCCACCATAGAGATGATCTTCTCTGCGTCACCGAAGTTCTTCTCCTTGATATAACATCTGGCATTAAGGAGATGAGCCCGATATACCTCGTTCCTCTCTGGATTCTCCTTTAATAGCATCATAATGTGAATCATCGCAGCAGCACATAAGCCCTGCTCAACCAGGGCATCTATCGCCATAAGTCTTAACCCCCTTCTCTCACTACCCTCTGTCTTCTTTGTGAGAAACATCGCCGCACTTGATATACATTTGAAGTCTTTTGTTTTTGAGCATTCCCGGAGGCGACCCTTCAACTCAGAGACGCTGTAGCGCGAGAAATCCTCTACCTCCTCAACACCCTCCTGAACATCGGTATTGGGAGAATCTCCCTTCTCTACATTCACATTATCTCTTATGGATCCTGGCAGGGTGGTCGCCCCTTTGATATCAAAATTACCTTTCTTATTATTACCCGTAGAATGCAGATCTATCTTTCTCCCCAGTGGCTTCAAACTTCCTGTATCCTCTCTCTCTGTCCTGAGAAACTCCACACTGACAGCAACCATTAAAACAAAAAGGACGAAGATCGCAAAATACAATATGGAATTCTGTCTTTTATCTCTCTGTACATCCCCCCTGTCTTCGCTCAGGATTGACGCCACCTCTCCTATATCGCGCCTGCAATACTCACAGGACAGGAGGTGCTCCTTAAACTCCACCCTCTTATCCTCTGAGAGCCTCCCCTCAATATAATCCTTTATGGAGTTCTTGAATTCGATGCAGTTCACTTGCTGCCAACCATAAAGAATTTATAATAGCTTTGCGGGAGGCTGGAGCCTGACTTTGACCTGATATTACTGATAGCCAGTCTATAGACGGCGCCAACAGACAGCGGAGTTTCATCAATAGATAGAAATATCGATGTCCTGTCATCGGATAATGTTAGAATCTCTGTCTTGACAGGCGCCCCCTCCACTTCAGTATCAATTGAACCTACAAGTTCGAATTTAAAAGAATTTTGCGAAATGGAATTCTCATCTACAGGCGCAGAGAAAAACACAATAATCTGGGAGAGATTTGGGCTGATTACCGAACCATTGGAGGGATATGTATCTATAACAAGGAGAGGATTCTGAACCTCTATCTTCGAGTCCCCACAGGAAATACATAGAAGTACACACAAAAGTAGAGCGCCAATACTTAAGGGTTTCATATCTCAAAAACCTCCATATTAAAAGGTAAAATTATACCCGGTAACAAAATAACCCCCGCCTATATCCAGATCCTTTACAAAGTCAAGGGATGCCATACCTCCCATATATCCGATTGTTGTGTGTAAACCGTTGTTCTTATCAAGTTTCAAGACGAGGGAGGATCCGAGATTAAAGGATGGGGCTACCTGTGATGCAGATCGGGATGTGCCGCTAAGGCTATTTTTTAAATCCGCAGATACGATGGATATACCACCTCCCCCAAATATATCTACATACAACTTCTTGTGTACAGGGATCGCATAAGATAGTAAGAGAGATACAGGGGTCAGGTTCGAAGACATCGAGTACTTCTTAACCCCGCTCCCATCCTTTATATCTATTGCGAGATTGTGAAAACCTGCATAGAGTCCGATTCCGAAGGCTGGGATATTTTTTATGGGGAAAAAGAAGAATGAAAGTCCTGCATCAGTATAAGGTCCGCCGATACTCTGGGAGGGGAGGATTATCCCCACATCCAGAGAGAGACTAAATACCCTGCTCTGGATCTCGAGCTTTGGGGTTGTCTCTACAATAGTGGATATACTCTTAGAAGCGGGTTCTGTATCAGTTTTCTTTGGCGGTGTTGCTGTAGCGACAATCTCCTTGTACTTACCCTCCTGAGCATTGCCCTTATCGGCTTGCTTACTCATCTGAATCTTCTGCTGCTTTTCACCCTTTGCCTCACCTTGAGGTACAAGGGGGACGAGAGGGACCAATTCTATCTCTGCAGGCTTTTCCTCCTTCTTTGGAGGTACCAGTGGGGCAAGGGGGACAAGGGGGATGAGATCGAGGGACTGCTCTCCACCTTTCTTTATCATCACTTCAATAGCAATTAACACTTCCGGGGATTTCGGAGAGGACTTTACTTTAATATCCTGCTCACCCTCCGAGACACTGAATTCCTGAATTGAGAGGGCAGATATAGCCATAGATTTGTTATCCAGTACCCTGTCGCTGGACTGTTTAGGGGTGACCAGCATTGCTCCAATCAGATTGCTCCCCTGATAGACCATAAGGGAGGCATTACCTGCCTTCTGGGGGTTTATAATTCTACCATACACTTTGATTGTGTTAGGACCTGTCACTTTGAATATTAGTTCACCGCCGGGATTTAGCTTAAAATACTTTGCTGGATCCTTCTCCACTGTGAAACTACCCTGAGACCCGCTTCTGGGTGAAATGAACTCCTGTGCATTCAGGACAGAAGTCGTAGCAAAGTTTACCAACATCAAAACGATTAGAAATCCCTTCAGTCTCATATCCTCAAAACCTCTATCTGGCAATTACCGTGATAACCACTATGTCTTTTTGCGAGGTAAAGACACCATCATCTACAGTCAGAGAGAAGACATAATCCCCCTCGGCGTCAGGGATAAACGAGGCAATCGGACTATCAGGATTATTGATTGTGGTCAGCCTGCTCTTCTCAGGGATTGCCTCAATCGCCCATCTGTATGTTAACAAGTCTGAGTCGGGGTCGTATGAACCTGTGCCGTCCAACTCCACCTCTGTCTGATAGAGGGTTACAATGACACTCCTGTCAAATCCGGCAAATGCAACAGGAACCCTATTTACAGCCGTCGTATCCGAACATGAGAAGAGAATAAAAGAAACAAACACTATTGCAAGTATCTTCTTCATACTAATCATAATATTAGTGTATATAAAGGGAGTTGTCAAATTCTTTTAATATCTGAAGGCAAAACTTACAGACCCTTGATTATCTTCCACTCCCCGTTCTCCTTCACAAAAATCATCTCCGCAGTATCTGATGCCGTCTCCCATCTATCCCCTGAGGAGAGGGCCATCTGGAACTTCACAAAGTAGTTGTACTTAACCGACACCCTGTTATTCTCTCTGTCAAAGTCGATTGACTTTATTCGAATCTCGAGCCCCTGCGCCCTCGTCTTGCTGAATTTATCCTTGAGGTTCTTCTTCAACCCCTCGTAGTTATAGTCGTCCGACGGGTCTGCATTCCCGCCATTTTCATAAAAGTTTTTGGAGACGAGAGACATTATGGTATCCACATCCTTCTCCTCAAATGCCCTTCTGTATTTCTCCATCAACATTACAATTGCCCTGTTCTCATCATTATCTACTATTGTTGTACCCGGGATGTATTTTGGTGGGCAGGCAGTAATAATGCTTGAGATGGCAAGAACTATACAAAATACGAATGTTTTCTTCATAAAACAACTCCTCTTAATAAAAGATCAGGTAATTATTATTCTATTTCCTACCTTTTTGCAAGAACAATATTGGTACCATTTATTTTGTTAGCCACCTCTCTATGATAAAAAACGAAAACACCCCGTCTGTATTCGTCAGACATCACACTACCAGAATGGGAATTCCCTATGTTATCAACATTATCGTGAAACTGTTGAATGCACCAATTATTAGAAGAATCTAATTTACCTTGAAATCATCAAAAATAATAGGTATTGGTACTACGCCTTTGTTAACTTATTTTTTGAAGGAGGTATTATGAAAAAGTACAAATGCACAGTTTGTGGATATGTTTATGACCCAGCAAAGGGAGACCCTGATGGTGGGATAAAACCAGGTACCCCATTTGAGCAGATACCAGATGACTGGGTATGCCCTGTCTGTGGAGCGAGTAAGGACTCTTTCGAGCCGATGGAGTAATAGATGGCATTCAGGAAGATATCCGAACGAATATACTCGGTGGGGGTGATCGATTGGGACAGGAGGTTGTTCGATGAATTAATACCTCTCCCTCTGGGTACTTCTTACAACTCGTATATATTAAAAGGCTCTGAAAAGACTGTTCTTATTGATTCTGTCGATCCATCTAAGAAGGAAGAGTTTCTATTCAACTTACACAGCCTTGGAATCAGCAGAATAGACTATGTTGTTTGCCAGCACGCCGAACAGGACCACTCAGGTTCTATCCCTGTGATTCTCGAGAGGTTCTCGGGCTCAAAGGTTATTACAAACGAGAAGTGCAAGGGATTACTTCTCGAACACCTGAGGCTGAAGGACGAGGATTTTGTGGTGATCAAGGATGGTGAGAGTGTTTCCCTTGGAGATATTACTCTGGAGTTTATCCTTGCACCGTGGGTACACTGGCCTGAGACTATGCTGACCTATGTGAAAGAGGAGAAGGCTCTCTTTACCTGTGATATGTTCGGCTCCCACCTTGCAACTTATAATTCATTTTCAGACGAGGATGCAAACTCCGAGAGCTCTCTCAAGAGGTATTTTGCAGAGATAATGATGCCGTTTAGGTCCAACATCAGAAAACACCTGAGTAGAATATCCAGTCTCGAATTGAATTATATACTTCCGAGCCACGGGCCTGTTCACAGGGATGTAAGGAAGATAATTGGATTGTACGAAAAGTGGTCTTCGGATATTGTAAAACCACTTGTTCTAATCCCTTATGTGTCGATGCACGATAGTACGAGAGAGATGGTAGAGTACCTTGTTTCTGAGTTGAATCTCAAGGGTCTTTCTGCTGTTCCGTTCAATCTCTCCGAGAGAGATATTGGTGAGTTTGCAATCCATCTTCTGGATGCCTCGACTGTGGTAATTGCCACGCCAACCGTACTTGCCGGACCCCATCCGATCGTGGCTTATGCAACTATATTGATGAATGCCCTTCGTCCACCTACCAAAAACATTGGATTTGTCGGTTCTATGGGTTGGGGAGGGAAGACTGAGGAGCTATTGAAATCTCTTCTCTCCAATATCAAGTATCAGGATGTAGGTTCTGTCTTCATAAAGGGTTGTTTGAAGGGAGAGGACAAAAAGAGGCTTTCGGAGCTTGCAGACAGAATTGGAGAAATGAACACAAAAAAGGAGGAATAGTATGTCAGTTATGATCGAGAAGAAGGATGTCTTGAACATCGCTGTTAAGATTGAGGAGAATGGTGAGCGGTTTTACCGGGAGGCAGCAAAGAGGTCGAAATCAGAGGAGGTTAAGAGACTTTTCGAATTCCTGGCAAATGATGAGGTGAAGCACAAGGAGACATTTTCTAAGATGGTCAGGGACTTCAATGTAAATGATTCTGAGATGACCGAGGAGTATCAGAACTATCTGAAGGCTTATTCGGATAGGCTCGTCTTTGACGATAGTGGAAACGAGGCTGTAAATAAGATGAAGGAACTCGATCAGGTCTGGGCTATAGACTTTGCCATACAGAGGGAGCTCGATTCCGTTCTCTATTACTACGAGCTCAAGAATATAGTTGCAAAGTCTGAGCACCCACTCATCGACAGGATAATCGACGAGGAGAGGTCTCACTTTACGAAACTTTCAAAGATCAAGAGCATCTTAATTAATAGATGACAGGAGGTGTCAAGATGTTGAGTAGAATATTGGAAGAGGAATTGAACAGGCAGATTAATGAGGAACTATTTTCGGCGTATCTGTATTTTGCAATGTCTGCCCATTTCGAGGCTGAGAACTGGAAGGGGTTTGCTTCGTGGCTCAGGATTCAGGCCATTGAGGAGCTTGGCCACGCAGACAGGTTCTATAAATTTGTGATTGAGAGGGGTGGAAGGGTCGAACTACAATCCATAGAGAAGCCCACGAAGGAGTGGAAGAATGCCCTCTCTGTCTTCGAGGATGGATTGAAACACGAAAGGCATATTACCGAGCGGATAAATCATCTGATGGATATTGCGGTAAAGGAGAAGGACTACGCATCACAGAGTATGCTAAAGTGGTTTGTGGACGAACAGGTCGAAGAGGAGGCAAACTTCTCAGAGATAGTGGCAAAACTCAAGATGATAGAGGATTCGCCAAGGGCTCTATTCTACCTCGATCACGAACTCGCAAAGAGAGCCAAGTAATTTAATTATAAAATCGTTATTCTCGAGAAAGCAGGACATCTGTCCTGCTTTTTTTATTTGTTACAAGCTTTACAAAACCGTATTATTGGTATATAAATTCAAATTCTTGTGGAGGTCTTATGAGAAAAAATATGCATTATGTAAAGGCTGCGAAAATATTACTGGTTTTGTCTCTTTTTACTGGATTTCTTTCGGCGTGTAGTTGTGATGGGGATGTCGGTTCTATTGTTGATGATGCATCTCTATCTGATGTAAAAATCAAGAAGTGTACCAATTCAGCCCAATGTAGTAATGGAGAGGTTTGTTTGAACAATATCTGTGTTCCCTCGGATGGAGGAATTATTTGTAGGAACAAGGGGGATTGTCCATCGAATATGGATTGTGTAAACGGGCAATGCAAGGAGTTAGTCGATGTAGAGGTGATAAATGATGTAGAGGGGATAGAGGATGTAAATGAGGTCTATAGCGGCAAGATAGAGGTTTTACCAGACAAGCTCGATTTTGGAGCAGGTGTTTGGGGGATAGAGGTAAGAAGAGAGGTAAGGATTAGGAATATCGGGAAAGGGGTGTTGAGAGTATCGGATATAAGGTTTAGTCCCGGGACCAATCCCGACAGCAACAATCCGAAGTTCAGGTATGAGATTGTGGGGGGTAAGGTGCCGCCTCTTTTCATCTCAGAGGGACAAGAAGAAAGCATTAATGTGATATACAAGCAGGATGACTCGAAACCAGACAATGGATATTTGCAGATTTTGAGCTCGGACAGTAATTATCCCATAATAGATATCTTTCTGTACAGTCATTACAAGGATAATGCGGATTTGAACATTGTAGATACGAATAGAGATCCTGAGGAGCTGTTGTATCCAAAGTCGGGAGATGTGGCAAAATATGTAATAAATATGGGAGATCTGACAAAGGGTGAGGAGTCAGTCAAGAAGGTAAGTATAAAGAATAATTCTCAGGAGGCAATACTCGAAATAAGCGAAGCTACACTCGCAAATCTGAGCAAGAATGGATTCGAAGTGAAGTATCTGGATAGTAAGGACAATAATAAAGAGTACAAGCCCCAAATATATATAGGTGCCGGCTATCTGGTGGATATGGTGATAAAGTATGCCCCAAAAGAGGATGAGATTCAGGAGAAGAGCAGGGTTACCCTAAAAACGACGGATCAGGATATCAACAACGATGGAATAGGTGATGACGGGGTTCTGGAGATTGAGATAGTAGGAAGATGTGGTTATAAGGCAATGGATATAGATGTAAAGCCAGATGGTTTGAGCTTTGGGGAGGTGGAGGTAGGAACCGAAGAGAGGAGTAAAATAACTATATGTAATGTCGGAGGGGACGATCTGGTGATAGATAATAGCTCGGGGCTTGTGGGAATGGGTGGTGGCTTCAGAATAGAACCAGATAAGATAGGAGGGACGATAAGCTCGGGTGGTTGTAAGGATGTAGATGTAATATTTGCTCCTCAATCATTGGGAGTAAAGGAAGACAAGTTGATAATCAGGAGTAATGATCCCGATGAGAGTATATTAGAGGTTAAGTTATATGGCGAGGGAACGGACCCGAGGATAATGGTAATCCCCTCGATTATAGATTTCAAACAGGTAAAAGTAGGAGAAGTAAGCGACATATATGAAGTTGCTATAACCAATACTGGTGTGGGAAATCTCTTTCTGGAGGGGATAGACCTGACAGTAGGAACGACCAAAGAGTTTGAGTTATTGAATCTCCCAGATTCGTATCCTGTGAGTTTGAAGGGAGCAGGGGCGGGAGTACTGAAGATAGGCATCAGATATAGACCCAGTGGAGAGGGGAAGGATAGTGGAGCGGTTGAGATAAAGAGCAGTGATAATGATAACAAGGTAGTCTATGTGAGTCTGAATGGAGAAGGTATAAAGGCTTGTGTGCCGAGTTGTACAGGAAAGGATTGTGGAGACGATGGATGTGGAGGGAGTTGCGGGGTTTGTGGAAATAATTCAACTTGTTCGAATAATAAGTGTGTATGTAATAGTGGATATGCTAATTGCGATAACGATTTATCAGACGGATGTGAGGTAGATCTCAATTCAATAAATAGTTGTGGTACGAGTTGTTATAATAAGGTTGTATGCTCATCCACGAATGGGACGAATCCTGTATGTGATAATGGTGTGTGCAGGTTGAGTTGCAATAGCGGATATGCTGATTGTAATTCGGGTGTAGGCAGTTCTGATGGTTGTGAGGTGAATTTGAATAATCCATCAACCTGCGGAACGGTTTGTGGAAATATAACGAATTGTGGGCAGAATTCAGATTGTTTGCTTGGTGTCTGTGAATGTAAGAGTGGGTATGAGAATTGTGATGGGTTGTGGAGTAATGGGTGTGAAAGGAATCTGACTAATGATGCGAATAACTGTGGTAGTTGCGGGAATAGTTGTGGGACAAATGGTATATGTGTAAGCTCCCATTGTGAATGTATATCCCCATATCTTAATTGCAATGGTTTGTTGTCAGATGGATGTGAGGTGAATAAGAATATCGATGTGAGTAATTGTGGAGGTTGTAACAATATCTGCGATCTGCCGAATACAGCGGTGAATGGTTGTGTTAGTGGAAGTTGTAAAGTAGTGAGCTGTGTAAATGGATATGATAATTGTAATGGATTAGATAGTGATGGATGCGAGGTGAATAAGAATATCGATGTGAACAACTGTGGAGGTTGTGGGAATAAGTGTGGACCAGATTCTGTATGCAATGATAGAAATTGTGGATGTCAGACGGGATTTGCCAATTGTGATAGTTTATGGAGTACGGGGTGTGAGACGAATCTGAGTTCGACAACCACCTGTGGAACGAGCTGTCAGGATATAATTAATTGTGGTAACAATACAGTCTGTAATGCCGGTTATTGTGAATGCGCAGCAGGATTTGCCGATTGTGATAATAGCTGGACGACTGGATGTGAGAAGCCAGCAGATTTAATGCATCTGTGGAGCAAGACATTTGGAGGATCATCTGACGATGTCGCTGAAGGTGTTGCCGTAGACATCTCCGGTAATTTGTATGTGGTAGGATATTTCTATAGCTCTTCTTTAAATCTTGGAGGCAGTCCATTGGTAAATAACAACTCTTCGACTTCGGACATATTCCTCGCAAAATATAATTCCAAAGGGACTCATATATGGAGTAAGCGCTTTGGGGGATCGGGTAACGATATTGGCCGTTCTATTGCAGTCGATAGTCTGGGTAATGTCTATATTGCCGGTTGGTTTAGCAGCAGCTCTATAAATTTTGGTGGTTCTAATCTGTCAAAGACCGGCTATGCAGATGTGTTTATAGCAAAATTCGATACAGACGGCAATCATCTATGGAGTAATCGATTTGGTGGAACCGACTATAATGAAGCCTTTAGTGTGAAAGTGGATAGCTCTAATAATGTATATCTGGCGGGGTATTTTACGAGCCCTGCTATATCTTTTGGAGGTAGTAATCTTGCAAATGCCGGTGGAAGCAGCTGTAACACGAATGGATATTATTATTGTGCCGATATCTTCGTAGCAAAGTTTAATGGAGATGGGGTGCACCAGTGGAGTAAGAAGTTTGGTGGAACAGATTGGGATATTGTTTATTCGATGTTTGTAGATAAGGACAATAATGTCTATATAACAGGATGGTTTGATAGCTCCTCGATAGATTTTGGAGGGGGTGCATTTACAAATGTATATAGTCCTTATTCGGATATATATCTGGCAAAATTTGATAGCAGTGGTACCCATCTCTGGAGTAAGAAGTTTGGAGGTAGCCAAGATGATGCCGTCTTCTCTGTATATGGAAACAGTAATGGTGATGTCTATCTGACTGGTGCATTCAGGAGTTCATCGATCAACTTTGGAGGGTCCAGTCTCAATAATGCTTCATATTCAGGATATGCGGATATATTTCTTGCAAAGTTCAATAGTAGCGGTACTCATCTGTGGAGCAAGAGATTTGGGGGACTTTATGAGGATGGTGGTTTCTCTGTTG
>Ga0078972_1005300_pt1 | contig 32986 bp, 31 predicted proteins | sample YelNatPaOPGAMG01_FD_67568 | JGI IMG/M metagenome (GOLD analysis project Ga0078972, IMG submission 67568) | Hot spring thermophilic microbial communities from Obsidian Pool, Yellowstone National Park, USA - OP-RAMG-01 (SPADES assembly) (version 2) | ecosystem: Environmental > Aquatic > Thermal... | reverse complement strand
CCTTGACAAATTCAAACAAAACAACGGATTCACCCAGTTTAAACTAACACGCTACTATATACCATTAACACAAAAAGGAAAAATAGCCACAAAGTTAGGATTACACAGAGAGGTAAAGGATGTTTTACCACAACCAATAAAATATCCGCTGATTCCGGTTTACAACTGGATAAGTAGAACAAAAATGAAAGTTAAACTTCGATTGAAACATTAAAAGAACAGCGTGAAGCTGCAATAAAAACTAAACAAAAAGAAAACAAAAATCTCCAAGAAATTATAACCACAAAAAACCCAAAATTTCAAGTACTGAAACTAGCGGAAATACTCTAACGAAGACTTCGAATTTGGCATGTCCCTAGCATTTGAGTTTAAATTTGGTGTAAAAATCAAGCAGAGGGGAAAACTGGAAACTGCAGACATTTAGGCATAAATATATACACGCAAACGCTTAATTTTAAAAGGCTGATGTCAACTCTAAATATGCCACCTTTAAAGGAACCTTCACCTTTAGCTTATAAGAAATCGCAGTCTCAAGGAGTTTAAGTGAAGGAAAGTTTGCAAACATAGAATTAAAGATAAGGTGACGCCTTTGGGCAAAAACGGGATTAGAGTTCAGTATTCTGGTTTTATTATTTTTGCTGCTAAACTTGTCAGCGTAGCCACTGGTTTGACTTTTCAATACATGATAGCCCGCTCGACAACGACGCAGGAGTACGGAGTTTGGTTTAATGTAAACGACATATTTGCTTACTTCACGATACTCGCGGGGGTACTTCCTTTCTGGATTATGCGTTTTGCTGCAAGAAACGAAAAAGGAGCAGAAAAAACGGGCATATTGGCAAATTTGACAATTTCGATAACCGCAACTGCAGTTTATGTTGCCCTCGTTCCATTAATGGTGTCGGCGCTTGGCGTGCAAGAATACCTATCGTTGTATATGCTTGTATCATTACAGATAATAGAACTGCACATGCTTAACGCTTTCGAAGCTTGCTTGCAAGCCAAAAAACCGCAAACACTAGGTTATGGATTATTAATTGAAGAAGTATGCAAGATTATTATGGGGTACGCCATAATAGTCAAACTTCAAAAACCCTTGGAAGGCGCCATAATAAGCATAACCGTGGCCATCGCTACACAATTACTTTTCTATCTGAAAATGCTTTCTAAAGAGCTGAAAGAAAAAGTAAATTGGGTGTACATAAAAGAGTGGCTGAAAGGCTCCGTTGCGAATGTGTACAGTCTTTTAGGCAACCAGATAGCAAGCTTCGTGTTTATAATGCTCTTCACTTATGGTGGTGAAAACGCGCGTGGATACTATGGTGCGGCAGCGCAGATAGCAAACATAATTGCATATTCAACTTTTCTGGCTTTTGCGCTTTACCCGAAACTTCTAGCTGAAAAAAGTAGTCGAGAAGTTACGGCATCACTTAAAACTGTTTTGATGTTTGCGATCCCGATGACCGTTGGCGTTTTAGTAATGCCCGACATATACTTGTCGATTCTCAGTGAAGAGTATAGTAAAGCATGGTTGATACTGGTTATTTTAGCCCTCGACGCGTTGACTGCTACTTTGTCGTCAGTTTTCAGTTTCGTGCTTTACGGGCTTGAAAGATTTGATGAGGAAGCAAAAATCTCATTTAAAAAGCTGTTTAAGAGCAAGCTTTTCATAGCTTTCTCGCTGCCTTATATACACTCGGCGATAACTATACCCTTAACATTTTACGTGATAACCTTTTACACCCAAAACCAGCCTATTCAATCAGCAGTTTCCGTGGCTATAATTAACTCGGCAGCGCGTTTCGCCATGTTCCTAATTTTGTACGCTATTGTTCGCAGGATGGATAAGGTGGTGATACCATGGGAGAACATTGCAAAATACGTTTTTGCCTCCGTGGTTATGGGCGTTGTCCTCTACGGCGCGCGAGAGATGTTTTATCCGACTAGGGTATACCAGATTTTAGGCGTTACGTTAATTGGCGGAATATGCTACCTAGTTTTAACAATGGTTTTAGATAAAGATGCAAGAGCGCTTGTCAGAACCATTTGGCAAGAAATAAAAAACTGGCAGCTTAAGATTCATAAAAATTGTTGAATGTTTGGCTTTGTGTTGCGAAAATGTTGGGAGTCTATGTTTCCTCTGCTAGTGTTGTGAACAAGTCATTGTGTTCTTCTTCATCTTCTAGAATTTCCTCGAACAGGTGAGCCGCCGTATTGCCTTCTTCTTTGCGGGCTTGGGCAATTATCTCCTTGTATAGGTTTACCGCGTTTTCCTCATCTTTTATGTCGCGTTGTATCATTTCTTTAAGCGTCTTGCCGACAACAATCTCTGTGGGCTTTGTTGTGGGTGTTCCACCTGGCAATTATCTCCTTGTATAGGTTTACCGCGTTTTCCTCATCTTTTATGTCGCGTTGTATCATTTCTTTAAGCGTCTTGCCGACAACAATCTCTGTGGGCTTTGTTGTGGGTGTTCCACCTAAGTAAAACAGTCTCTCCGCGATAGCCTCATGCGCGCGCATACTCGTTAAAATCGAACAGAAAATCATGTTCAAAAAGCTTTAAAATGATGCTGACGGTATACGATTGCGAGGGGAAGGGAGTGCAGAATAAGTTAGGCTTAAGCATATGCCTTAAGAGCTTTCTGTTGCCAAAAAGCAATGATTGGTTAAAAAGGATAATACTTATTCTCAGTTTTGTGGCGTTTGATTATTCATCAACACTTTTCTTTTGCCACTCTCCATGCGAAGAAGCAAACCCGTACGCAAGAATCTTCATGGAAAACCTTGGCATACCCGTGGGGTTAACACTTTTCGTTCTAGTCGCTAACATACCGGTTTACGCGCTACTAAGCTTGAATTCAAATGTAATAAGATTGCCGCCGAAAATTGCCTTGTATACAGGAACTTGCGTTGATTTTGCCTTTGCATGGTTCATAGCCGGACTACATTTCCACGGAGGCACAAGCTGGTTTTGGCAAGCGCCTGACGCTGTTAGGCAGACGGTTGGCGCTTTTCTATATCTGCTTCTGGCTTTTCTGACGATTAAGTCATACAGGCATGTTCACATAATGAATTAAACATCAAACTACAACAGAAGCTCACTTAAAATGCTGTTAAGCTCGCCTTTATCCTTCAAGTTTCTGAAAATAGCCTTGCCAGTGCCGTAAAGCCTAAGAGAAACTCCCTTAAAGGTCAGTTCAAAAATTATGTTGGAAATAGACTTTTCCAACTTGGCTCGTTCCAAAACCCTCGACACCACATGTTCTCTTTTGTCGTACTTAAAAATCACAATGAACGCTTTTTCTTCGCCGCATGTCTCTTCGACCCTGGCAACATAATCCTCAATGGAAACCATTAAACCTGCTCAATCTCCTTCAAAACGTCTATGAACCTATCAACCTCTTCACGCGTGTTGTAAATATAGAAGCTTACTCTGGCAGAGGACTGCAGCTTAAAAACTTGATGAAGCGGCTGGGCACAGTGAAAACCGCTCCGAATCATGATACCATAACTGTCAAGAAGGAGGGCAACATCGTGAGAGCTTAACCCATCAACATTAAATGGAATTATCCCACATTTAATGGACGCATCTTTAGGTCCATAAACTCTAACCTTTTCGCACTCCTGCATACGTCGCATTGCATATTCCGTCAACTCGCATTCATGCGCCTTAACATCTTCCATGCCGAGCTTGCGAAGATATTTCACAGCTTCCATAAGACCGACCCCGCCGCAAACATTCGGTGTCCCAGCTTCAAATTTCCATGGCAACTCATTCCACGTTATGGAGCAGCTTCCTGCGCCCTTATTGTATGAAACATCCCGTATCATTTCGCCTCCGCCTTGAAACGGCGCAATCTCCTCAAGGATGTCCCGTTTGCCGTAGAGAACGCCTATACCTGTTGGACCAAGCATTTTATGTCCAGAGAAGGCTAGAAAATCTACGTCTAAATCTTTAACGTCGATTGGCAGGTGTGGAACGGATTGCGCCCCATCAACCAGCATCAAAGCATGACGTTCATGGGCGAGTTTTGCAACCCTTTTGATGTCGTTTATCACTCCGCTAACGTTTGAAACATGGGAGATGCAGACGATTTTTGTTTTATTGGAAATTAGGCTTTCAAGCGATTCGTAATTTAATGTCCCATCACTGTTAACTTCAGCGTACCTGATTGTGAACCCATTTATTTTTGAAAGTATCTCCCACGGCACGATATTGCTGTGATGCTCCATCAATGTTACCAAAACCTCATCGCCCTTTTTTAGGCTGCGAAGACCCCACGCATAGGCAACAAGATTTATGGCTTCAGTCGTGCCACGAACAAAAACTATTTCTTCCATGCCTTTAGCGCTTATAAAGTTAGCAACCTCTTCATGTGCCTCTTCATAAAGTTCAGACGCTTCCTGCGATAGCGTGTGAACTGCCCTGTGAACATTCGCGTTATGGTTCTCATAGAAATTTTTTATTGCTTCAATAACCTGTTTTGGCTTTTGCGAAGTTGCAGCATTGTCAAAATAAATTAGTGGTTGACCGTTTACCTTGCGCTTTAAAATTGGGAAGTCCTCGCGAATCCTGTAAGGGTCAAACATCATTTTCCCTCCGCCAGCTTCATCCTTCTCGATAGAACCCGCGCCAACTCCTCTTCCTCTAATGCTTGCTTCTCCTCAAAACTGTGCTCTTCTGGAAGCCAGTTCGGAGTTGCACCTCTATCCTTGTAATACTTTCTAATCGCCCTTTTCAGCGCTCCTACAGCCAATATGCCGCAGTGAAATTTTACGCTTGGAAGCCCGCCGACGGCTTCTGTGACACTTTTCCAAGACACTTTCCAAGCGTCTTCAAGCTTCATGCCCTTAATCATCTCTGTGACTATGCTGGATGTAGCTATGTTTGCGGCGCACCCGTAACTTTCAAATGAAGCCTTCTCAATAACCTCTTGCTCGTTGATTTTCAGATAGAAGGTTATCATGTCTCCACATGCGGGATTTCCAGCAACAGCCGTTACAGTTGCGTCTTCCATTTTTCCAAGGTTTTTCGGGTTTCTGAAAAGTTCAAGGACTTTCGGGTTGTATGGTAAAGGTATTCGCGACATTATCCTTCAACCCCTGTTGAACCAGTTATCCCCCTTATTCTTTGAACAGCTTTCGGAATCACTTCTAAAACGTAGTTTATATCCTCTTCCGTATGATAACGTGTAACCTTCATCAGTATACTTCCATGCGCCTCCTCAAACCTTCTCCCAATAGCGACGAGAACATGACTTGGCTGAAGAAGCCTTCTGCTGCACGCGCTTCCACTCGAAACATAAACCCCGCTGAGGCTAAGCTCTATAGTTAAAGCTTCACCCTCGCATTTTAAAAAGCTCACATTTAAATTGTCAGGCGCCCTCTTTTCACTCCTAGGTCCATTAAGCCTAACATCTGGCACACGTTCAGTTATTCCGCTTAACAGCTTATCTCGAAGCCTCCGCATATAATTAACGTTGTCATTAAAACTTTGAAAAGCCAGCTCAGAAGCCTTAGCAAAACCAACAATTAAAGGAGTATTTTCCACCCCTGGCCAAAGTTTCTGCGTTCCAATTTGCCCTTCTAAAATTCTTTCTACATTAACACCTTCCCTCACGTACAAGGCGCCAATCCCACGTGGCCCTAAAATTTTGTAGCTACTTACAGTGGCTAGATCCACGTTTAGGTTTTCAACGTTAAAGCTTATTTTCCCGTAAGCGTCCGATGCCTCTACGTGGAAAATGGCTTCTGGGTTTCTGTCCTTAACGATTTCTAATGCTTCTTTTATTGGTTCTATTGTTCCAATCTCATTGTTTACAATAGAGAAGCTCGCCAGAATCGTTTCTTTGTCAACAGCCTCTTTCAGCCTTTCAAGTTTCAGGAAGCCCTCCTCGTCAACCGGTATTTTCGTTGTGGAAAAGCCATATTTTTGAAGCATGTCCGTAACATGTATTATGTTTATCGGCTCAATTTCTGAAATGACAATTTTCTTACCCTTGCTTCTCATTGAAAAAGCAGTGCCCATTAACGCCAAGTTGTTAGCTTCAGTTTCGCCTGGTGTAAAATTAACTTCCTCAAGCGCTTTGCAACCGAGGAAATTGGCGATTTTTTGAGTACACTCCATTATTGTTTCAAGGGCTTCCCAGCCTGGTTTATGCGTTAATGTTGGGTTACCGTATGCACGTTGATTGTAATATGGCAGCATAGCTTCGATGACCCCTTGCGGAACAATGCTTGAGTTTTCAGTGTCCAAGTATACCTCGCGCTTTATCCCCTCATGCGCCTTGAGAAGCTCCCTAACATTTTCAATCATTCTAAATCAATCCCTTTTTATGCGTCTATAAGAGCACACGTATTCCTTCATTTTTAGCTATTGCCCTTCCTAATAGAAAAACGTAACCTAAAAGAAAAAGCGTAGGGAATGGATAACTCTTTAATTGCTGTTTGAAGAAATGGTCTGTTAGACGCATGCAGGCGCATCCAGGTGGAAATAACAGAGTTACCCGTACCAGAACAGGTTAAGGAAGTGCTGATTAAATCTGGAATTGTTAAACTGTACCCGCCACAAGAAGAAGCAATAAAAGCTGGGGCGCTTGAAGGAAAAAATCTTGTTTTAGCTAGCCCAACAGCTTCTGGTAAAACGTTAGTAGCTGAGTTGTGCGCTCTCAAGCACGTTTTAGAAAGAAATGGAAAAGTAATTTATTTAACCCCTTTGAGGGCTCTGGCTAATGAAAAGTTTGAGGAATTCAAAAAATACGCTTCACTTAGAAAAAGCGATGGAAGAAGAGTGCGCGTAGGCATAAGTACAGGCGATTTCGATAGCGTAACTAGCGACGCTAGGATTCTTGTTGAACAGAACGGTGTTCTTGAGTTAACAACTGTTGGTCAATTCGTTGATAGAAAAATGGCAGAATATAAAACATACATTTCGACTAATGGAAAGGAAGTCTGCCTACTTCATGATGACAAAATAAAAGTGTTTGCAGTTGATGGTAATGGAAAGGTGGTTCTAGCACACGTTAAGGCAGTGATTAGGCATAAAACACACAAGCCCATCTATGAAATAGAGACGAGGACTGGAAGAAAAATCAAAGTTACAGGTGACCACTGTCTCTTTACCCTCGATGAAGAACGAATAATAAAGCCTGTGAGAGCCGCTGATTTAAAAGAAGGTCAAAGCTACATAGCAGTTCCCAGAATTCTTCCGTACCATAAAAAGCCTCCAGCCCACTTGGATTTACTTGACAGGTTGGAGGAATTCCAAGACTGTTGGATAATGGGCCATTCGATAAAGGACTTATTATCATTTTCCAACATTTGGAAAACAGTGTACAACAAGTACAAAGTTAAGAAACAGAATATTTACTACTGGAAACGTAAAGGCTTACTTCCAATGAAGGTATTAATCGAACTTTTGCAAGATAAAGTCATAAACTTGGATGACGTCCGAAGAGGAAGTCTTTACATCGTTAAAAATCGAGCCAAAATTCCTTCGCTGATACGGCTTGACAACTACCTTATGATGTTTATTGGTTTATGGCTTGCTGATGGAAGCTACTACAACGCGGGGGTTTCCATATCTTCAGGTCCTGATATAAATTGCAGAAAAGTGATCTCTACAATCGCTAGAAGATTTAACATTAAGACACTCAAGACGGACAATGGAGTTACTTATTTTTTGGGTTCACGACTCTTGAAGAGAGTTATGTTAAAAATCATGGGATTAAAAGGGGATGCTTACACAAGAAAGGTCCCTTCCTGGATTTTTTCTTTATCAAATAATCAAATTGCAAACTTGTTGAAGGGATATTTCATCGGAGATGGAAATTCAGCAAGAGGAGAAGTTAAAGCTTACTCTTACTCAAACGCTTTATTACAAGACGTACAAACTCTTCTTTTAAGGTTTGGCATAATTTCGATGCTGAGAAAAGGGACTCTCAGAATTCCCAGGAAATGGAGCGTTGCATTTGGGAAGAAAATAAAGTTTCTACCGGAATATCAAAATGGGAATGCTAAATCAGCTTCCAATTTTTCCTATTATGACATTATTCCACTCTGCGGCGAGTTTGCGCAGAAAGCTGGCTTCAGGTGGGCGTATTACGTTGGGAAAGCAAACATCACTAGTAATACCATACTGCAATTATTAAAACAGAAACGGCTAACTAATGAAAAACGGAATGTTTTAAAGAGATTAGTGAACTCACAGATACTCTGGGACAAAGTTATAGGAATAAAAAGACTTGATGACACAGAAACTTATGTTTATGACTTAAGCGTCCCTCCCTATGAAAACTTCATATGTGAAAATGTTGTTGCAAAAAATTCTTCAGATCCATGGCTTGGAAGGTATGATGTCATTATCACCACAAATGAAAAAACCGACAGCCTTTTGAGGCATAGAGCCAAGTGGATGGATGAAATATCTCTAATAGTTGCCGATGAGGTACATTTGCTTAATGACGCTGAAAGGGGACCAACATTAGAGGTTGTCTTGGCAAGGTTCATGCAGATAAACCCGAATGTGCAAATTTTGGCTTTAAGCGCAACAATAAACAATGTTGAGGAAATTGCAGCTTGGCTCAAAGCCGGCTACGTCACGACGGAGTGGAGACCAATACTCTTAAAGGAGGGGGTTCTACTTCAAGATGAAGTCCAATTTAAAGACGGAGACGCACACAAGATAGAGGGGAAAACTAGGAATCCCGCCATAAACCTAGCATTAAGCACGGTTAAAGCCGGGGGACAAGCGCTAATCTTTGCTTCAACACGGAAAAACGCCGTAATGCTTGCAAAAAAAGTTGCAGATGAAATCGGGGAAATCTTGTCCAGACCGGTAAAGCGCTCTCTTGAGCATGAAGCAGAAAGGATTCTGGCTGCGGGCGAAAAAACGCGAATAAGCGAAACTCTCGCAGAACTGGTTAAGCGCAGCACCGCTTTTCATCACGCTGGCTTAGGCGGAGAACACCGAAAGATAATAGAAGACGCGTTCCGCGAGGGGAAAATTAAAGTTTTAACAGCCACGCCAACATTGGCTTTCGGAGTAAACCTACCAGCTAGAACAGTGGTTATTCACGATTATAGGCGATATGAACCGGGATACGGTTATTATCCCATAAGCGTTTTGGAATACAAACAAATGGCCGGTAGGGCTGGAAGACCAAAGTATGACAAGGTTGGAGAAGCAATACTCATTGCAAAGACCGATGAGGAGGCAGACTATCTCATGGAAAGCTATATTCTGGCGAGTCCAGAGCGGATATGGTCTCGGCTGGCTGTTGAGCGAATATTAAGGTCTCATGTTTTAGCCACAATCGCAGCGGATTTTGCCCGCACCGAACGGGGAATTTATGACTTTTTCGGCAGAACATTCTATGCGTATCAATATGAAGCAAGCGCAATGAAAGGCATAGTCGCCAAGATTCTTAAGTACCTTTACGATGAAGAGATGATAGACGTTGCAGGCGAAAACATTTACGCAACCAAATTCGGGAAACGTGTAAGTGAACTCTACATAGACCCGGTTTCAGCAGTAATAATACGCAATGCTTTGAGACGAAAACCGCAACGCCTCACAGAGTTTAGTCTCCTACATCTAATTTCACATACTCCAGACGTGGGGCCAGTGCTGAGACCATTTTCCCGCGAGTTAGATGAAATTGCGGTCTTCATGGAGGAACATAAAGAAGAATTGCTTGTTGATGTGCCAGACGAGTGGGAGGACCGCGTTGCCTATGAGCAATTTCTAGGCGAGGTGAAAACAGCCATGGTTTTAGAGGCTTGGATTGAAGAGAAAAGCGAAGACGAAATAATTGAGAAGTTCGGAACGCAGCCAGGCGATTTGTACAGGACCATTGAAAACGCGAAGTGGCTTCTTTACGCCACGCACGAGTTAGGCGTGCTTTTTGGCAGCAAGGAAATGCTTCCATTAACTTTAGAGCTTATGGAAAGGGTGGAAAAAGGCGTCAAAAAGGAGTTATTGCCCATCGTAAAGTTGGAAGGAGTCGGCAGAATCCGCGGACGCATACTTTACAACGCTGGATACAAAACGATAGAAGACATAAAAACGGCAGCAGTCGAAGACCTTATGAACTTGCCACTGATAGGACCCAGACTTGCGAAGAAAATAAAGGAGCAGGTTGGCGGTTTTGTAAGAAAGGATATGTGGGAGAAACTGGAAAAGGAAGATGCATGGAAGCAGAAGGCATTAACAGAATACTAATTTAGGAGACTCCCCTTGCTTTACGCTCTTCTCGTGTCAGTTTGACCACGCGGTTGACTTGTTCTAAAGCTGTGCCAAGATAGTTTGCGGGATTCAAAGCAGCGTCAATCTCTTTTGCGCTAAGTTTAGAGCTTACAATTTTGTCCTCTAGGAGAATTTCCCTAAAGTGTCTTCCTTCAGCCTCGCTTTTCAAAGCAAGCCTTCTGAGAAGTTCATGAGCTTCTTGTCGGCTCATACCTTTCTTCGTCAGTTCAATCATAACCGCCTCAGACATTGCACGCCCTTGAGTTAACTCCATATTTTTTAGCATGCGTTTTTCATCAACCCGCAGATTCACTATTATATTTGTCATCAAAAACAGCATATAATCGACAAGGATGCACGCTTCTGGGAAAATGAAACGCTCCGCAGAGGATTGTGTCAAGTCGCGTTCATGCCACGTTATAACGTTCTCTAAAGCTGGAGAAACCAAACTTCTAACGATTCGCGCCAATCCGCAAATTCTTTCGCATGTTTCTGGATTACGCTTATGAGGCATGGTTGAACTCCCAACTTGCCGTTCAACCTCAAAAGGCTCAAAAAGCTCCCCGATTTCAGGTCTCTGCAGTTCCCTAATTTCAGTGGCGAAATTCTCAAGAGTAGAGGCGAAAAGAGCAAACAAACATGCAACCTCTGCGTAACGGTCACGCTGAATAATCTGCGTGGAAATATCTACGGGCTTAAGCCCCAACCGCTGCATAACAAGCTCCTGAATCCTCATAGCATGAGGCCCAAAACCAGCCTGCGTTCCAACAGCGCCGCTCATCTTGCCAACTAAAACTCTTTCTCTACATTGCCTAAGCCTCTGAATGTGCCTTGAAATTTCACGCGTCCAAACAGCAAATTTGAAGCCCAAAGTTACCGGTAAAGCGTGCTGCCCGTGTGTTCTGCCAATCATGAGCGTTTCCCTATACTTCACGGCTTTTTCCATCAAAACCTCTTCAAGGCGGTCCAGTCTTCTTTCAATAAGCTCTAAGGCATCTTTCAGTTGAAGCGCATTCGCTGTGTCTACAACATCATAGCTCGTTGCCCCAAGATGAACATAGGCGCCGCTTGACCCGCAAACTTCAGATAAAGCCTTAACCATGGACATGACGTCATGCTTTATTTCACGCTCAATCTCCTTTATCCTACTAATCTTAACATTCTTTACAGAAGCCATAGCAAAAATTTTCTCAGCGTCCTCACGTGGAATATTGCCAACCTCAGCGTGCGCCCAAGCCAAAGCAGCTTCAACATCAAGCATCCTCTGAACACGTGCTTCTTCCTCAAATATTTTCCTCATTTCAGGAGTCCCATAACGCCCAGTATCTATAGGTAGGATAGGCAAGTTCTTTCATCCCTCGCAAAAAAGATAAGACGACTAGAGATTAATGCTTTACCGAAGTATTAGAGATCTGCTTAACTGAAGAGTTAACTGTATGGGTGCAATAGTCGCCGTTATAAACAAAAGCGAGAAAACCGCCGTAGAATACGCAGCGAGGATGCTGAAAATCCTATCCGACGGGTGCGCAGAGGCTTTTGGACTAGCCTCACCATCCAACGTGAAGATAGAAAAGGCTGTTGAAAAACTAGTAGACCCTAATTTAAACTCGCCATTAATTATAGGGCATGCCCTTTCGAGAACAACCCCAGCGGATAAGCCACAACCAATAAAACTTGAAGGTGCCGCATTGGTTTTTGATGGAAGAACTTACCCGATACGCACGGAAAACTCGGATGCAGAAATCTTCGCTGAAAAAATTCAGAACAACCCATTAGAAGAAGCAAAAAAGTTTATAAGGAAAACTAATGGCGACTTCACATTCATAATCGCCGAAAAAGAAAGGCTCATAGCTGGCAGAGACCCAATTGGAGTTCGCCCATTGTATTTTGGTCAAAATGAAAGAGTGATAGCGCTTGCCTCTGAAAGAAAAGCCTTATGGAAAATCGGAATAGAGAAAGTTTACTCATTCCCGCCGGGAAACTTGCTAATTACGGATGAAAAAAACTTCAAATTCCTGCACGTAAAAACCTTGCCTCATACAGAATTTAGCAGTGCCACGACGCAAATGGCAGCTGAAAAGATTAAGGCTCTGTTGCAACGTTCAGTAAAAGAAAGAGTCGCGGGGTTAGAGGAAGTTGCTGTAGCGTTTTCAGGTGGGCTTGACAGCAGTTTAATCGCTTTTCTAGCGAAAAAAGCTGGAGTGAACGTGCATCTAGTTCATGTGAGCTTAAAAAATCAGCCAGAAACAGAACACGCAGTAAAAGTGGCAGAGGAATTGAAGCTTCCAATCCACATTTACACTTACACGCTGGATGATGCCAAAGAAACGCTTCCAAAGGTTCTTTGGCTAACAGAGGAGCCAGACCCACTTAAGGTTAGCATAGGCATACCAATGTGCTGGACGGCAGAGAAAACTGCAGAAATGGGCATCAAAATCCTGTTAGCAGGACAAGGTGCAGATGAGCTTTTCGGAGGATACAAGCGCTATACAACAGCCTATGCGGCGTATGGAAAAGAGAAAGTTGAAGAAATCATGTTTAATGACATACTAAGAATAAGCGAAACAAACATTGAAAGAGATTACAAAATTTGTAGCTTTTACGGCGTGGAGTTGCGACTGCCATTTTTAGCATACGCCATGGCAAAATTCGCTGCAAACCTGCCTTTAAAACTAAAAATCAAGTTGCCAGACGATGGAACACGCAAAATTGTCTTAAGATACGCTGCTAAAATTCTTGGACTGCCAAAATCGGTGGTGGAAAAACCAAAAAAGGCAATTCAGTACACAACTGGTGTGGATAAGACTCTTAAAAAGCTTGCCAAGCAAGAAAATTTGTCTTTAAAAGAATTTTTAACAAAAAATTTTCGGAGCGCCTTTAAGAAGATGTTGGAAGATGGTTGAGACAGCGGTTATTTTTTCACCAAAATATTATCAGCACAACACTGGCAGAAGGCACCCGGAATCGCCAAAACGCATTAAAGCAATCATAAACGAGCTAAAGCGAAGCAAATTTTCGAAAAGTAAAAGTTGGCAGTTTGTCGAACCAGAAAATGCAAGCTTAGAAGAAATTCAACTAGTTCACAGCCCAGATTACATAAAATTCGTCAAGAATCTTTGCAGACTAGGTGGAGGCTTCCTAGATTTAGGAGACACCGTGGTTTCTAAGGAAAGTTTTGAAGTTGCCAAGTACGCTGTTGGAGGCGCTCTTAAAGCTGTTGACTTAGTAATGGAAAAAAGCTTTAAAAATTCCTTCGCTTTGGTTAGACCACCGGGGCATCATGCTGGAAAATTTAGTGCTGCTGGCTTCTGCATCTTCAATAACGTTGCCATTGCCGCAGAGCACTTGCTGAAGAACTTTGGTTTGAATCGCATCTTAATATTCGACATTGACGCGCACCATGGGAATGGCACGCAAGAAATCTTCTATAAAACAGACAGGGTTTTGTATACAAGTTTGCATGAGGACCCGAGAAGCTTTCCAGGAACAGGTTTTGCGGATGAAGTTGGAGAAGGAGAAGGTTTAGGCTATAATGTTAATGTTCCACTTCCTTTCGGCGCGAACGATCGCATATACCTTAAAGCAGTAAATGAAATAGCCATTCCAATAATACGCCAATATAAACCGCAATTTATGCTGGTTTCAGCTGGTCTTGACGGACACTACACAGACCCGGTAGCAAACCTATCGCTATCCGCGTTATGCTACGAAAAAGTTTACTGGAAAATTATTGAATTGGCATCACAAATATGCGATGGAAGACTTGTATTTGTTTTGGAGGGGGGCTATAGCCTAAAGTTTGTTGGGAAACTGGCGGCTTTAGCCATCGCAAGAATGAGCGGTTCTAATTATACTGTTGATGACAGGGTTGTAGCAGCAAGTATGCGCGTGAAAAGGCAGGGTGAAAGGGTTTTAAAAGAAGCTAAGAAAATTCAAGAGTCTTTCTGGAATTTAAGGTGAGTCTTCCAAGATAGAAATGGAATGAAAGCGGTTTTTGCTTTACTCGATGACTTGGATTGCGCCTTGTGGGCACTGAACTTCGCAAGCTCTGCAAACAAGGCATTCTTCGGGTTTCACAGGCACGGATTTTCCGTTTTTCAATTCATAAACGCCTACTGGACATGTATCAACGCATGTGCCGCATCCAGTGCATTTGTCATTATCAACAACTATCTTCACCATTTTCTATTCCTCGCACTTTAGATTTTCATTGAAAGAAAACTTGTCAAATAAAAGCCTTTAGGTTCTGTTAGCGAGTTTCTTCACGAAGTCTTAAGAGAATTCCGTTAATAGTCGTTTGGGCTTTATCCTTTCTCTGCTGGTAATCAGCCAAAAGCTTTCTGTAGGCTTCAAGCGAAAGCGTCCCTTGACTGTGCCGCACTTCAATGCTTTTTATGTTAGTTTCAGCCTCGTTGATTTCAGTTTCTGCAATTTCAAGTTGCCGCATCAAATCTGCGTACAAACCTCCAGCCTTGCGCATTCTATCCTTAAGTTCAGCCAAATTCCTTTCCAAAGCGTTAAGCCGCATCTCAAATGTTCTTCTCTGCACCTTATAACGGCGCCTAGGGATTCTTCCCTTGCGAACCCTGGTCTCCAAAGAATCTAACTCGAAAAGTATTTTCCTCTTCTCCTCATACATCCTCACGAAGGATTTGACGTATTCTGGTTGCAGTTTTGCACCTAAAACTTCAACATGAACTGGGGCAGCTTTAGGTCTTTTCCAAACAAACGCAACAGTGCAGCCGACAAGTGCAAAAGCCCACATCCACAATGTCGGACGAAAAGCCAACCATAATGGATTATATTCATAGCTAACCTGCAAAATTTTCTCCGAAGGCAACGCGCTCTCCAAGTAACTTGCACCTTCAATGTTAACCGTTAAAGCTTCCTGGAAAACATCCCTTGATACTTCATTATTGTCGGCGAAGGTGCTCTTAAAAGCTGTTGTTCTAGCTCCTTCTGGCAGCGTTAAAATTAACGACGCCTTTTCAACGTAGTAATCGATGTTTTGAAACAGCACGGAGCTCGCGTTGAAATTTTTAACTATCCCTTGTGTTGTGAGGATTTGGCTCGGCAGAGAATATTTTACATTAAACCTAACTGATTCATTACTTCTTGGTGGCAAATCAAAATTGACTTTATACAGCCCCGTAGTTTGGTTCACCCAGCTGGAGCTCATGCTTATTCCAAATTGGTCGTAGGCTATTGGATTAGAGGCGTTTTGTGGAAGGATAATTATCGTATAGTTTAGGTCTGAAGGGGATTCATTTGTTATGTAGTAGCTGTCTGAACCTTGGATTTCGCCTGTCCCGCCGATCCATATTTCACGCTTCAGCTCTTTCACATCCAACAGTTGGATTTCGTCGCCAGTTAATGAGAAAGCCACATTCGCCATCGAATAAGCATAAGCAGTTAGGTTTTCCGTTGAAAATTCCGTTTTATCAATGGCCTCACCATCCTTTACAACATTTACGCTTCTCACACCAGCGGGCAAATCAATCTTAACACTACAGTTTTCAACATCCTTTGTTAAACTGGGATATGTTGGAAAATCTAATGTGTACGCCGTTCCAGATTGCTGAAGAAGCTCATTTGAAAGTATGAAGAGAACAGTAAACTTTTGGGGTAAAGCCTCAGACCTAACTTCGACAGCGTAAAAACCAGCACGCCCACCTAAGGGAGCGTTGAGGTTTACTGGAAAAACGGTTGTTTCATTGTATGCTATGCACTTTAAAACGTATGAGCCATACTTGTATGGAAAACCTATGGAGAAACTGTTTGGCGGTTGCCCGTAAATCTCGATTTCAACCGTGTCGTTTATCACCACATAGCCGTTACGCATTATTCCTACAGTATGGTAAACGTGACTTATGTTAAAATTGTCAACTTGAGCTGAAACTGTTTTAATGCAAAGTGAAAATGATAAGGCGGCAAACATGAAGAATAAGATGGCGAATGTTATGAACACATTTTTCCTCAAGGCTTTTCCTCCATGATTTTTGGAATTGTTGGCTTTCTATTATCTGTAGGCTTATTTATTTACTTTTAGAATACACGTAGTGGTTTCGTATATACTTACCCTTTTATAAGCGGAATTCACTAAACGTGCATGCGAAACCGCTTATAAAAATTTTCTAGCGACAATTTGATTAAAGGAGCACCAAATTAAATTTTGAAGATACAGAATAAATAAAAGCTTGCACTAGAACTGCTTGGAGATTTTAGAGTTGCTTTACGACGCGGTTCAGAGACATTTAGCTATAGAAAATCTAGTTACACGCATGGGAGTTGATGGGTTAGAAAGGAAGTATTATCGTGTCAGACCCGCAAGGTGGTATGGCGGAATCATAACAGCAGATTGTGTCGGTTGCGGCTTACTGTGCAAGTTTTGTTGGGTTGCAGATGCTGTGATGTTTCACCCGGCAGATGTTGGAAAGTTTTATGCGCCAAACAGAATCGCGGAGGATCTGATTACTTTAGCTAGAAAGCGCAGCATGAAACTTTTAAGGGTTAGCGGCGGAGAACCAACTATTGGAAAACTTCATTTACTCAAACTTCTGGATGCTTTAATGGGTAAGGAATATCATTTTATCCTCGAGACCAACGGGATACTGATAGGTTATGATGAAGGTTATGCTGAAAACCTATCAAAATATAGTTTTGTCCATGTGAGGGTTTCTTTGAAGGGGTGCTGCGAGGAGGAATTTGCGAAGTTAACAAACGCGAAGCCGGAAGGCTTCACATTACAGTTGAAAGCCTTGCAGAGGCTCGTTGAAAAAGGAGTAAGTTGCCATCCTTCAGTTATGGCTTCATTTTCGCCGAGAGAAAATCTTAAAGCTTTAGTGCATAGACTGAGGCAAATAAGCCCAAGATTGGCTGATGATTTGGAGAGGGAAGAACTCATTCTTTATCCTCATGTAGCGGGGCGATTGCATAAATATGGTTTAAAGTGTTTCACGGGTTATACGCCGGACAAGGTTCCGCCAGAGCAAATCTAAAAACGCGTTTACAATTCACCATGTTTAAGGTAGTAGTCATCCTCCTTTTTAGAACCGAAACTTCTTACACCTTTAGCCTTAAGTTGCTTTCTGAGTTGGGCAGCATAATCCTTTCCTATTTCGCCTCTCCTTTCCATGTACGCAATTATTTCTTCTGCTTGTTCTTCAGTGTCGCATCTACGGATGAAGTCTATGACATCTGGCATGTAATGAGCAAATCTTCCACTCGAAAAGGCTTTTTCTCCAGTTTCTGTGTCTGTTCGCACAGAATTTATTGAAAGCTTATGCTCGTTTGACTCTAGCTCCTTCGCCAAGTTTGGAAACATTTTCTTGAAGGTTTCCTTGTCAAACTCCAAGTTCGCACCTTCGACTGCGCCATCTTCACCATACACTTTAGAAATCGAATATTTAAGTCTCTTCGAGTTGAAACTTGCTAGAAAGGGACAAAACGTTTTGTGGAACTTTCTTTTAGCAGTTTCTCGAGTTCTTTCACATCAAGACCGGTTATTGTGTCACCATAGATGTCACATTTTTCTTTTCTAAGATGCTCCTCTGGGCTACGTACAATAATCTCGAATTTTTCTCTGGTCGGTGACTCAAGGAAAATGTGGAAGGATGACCGCTTTTTACCTTTTTCAGTTGTTGCCACATTTTGGGTTTGAATGATTTTTAAGGCGCTTTTTCCAAGAGCTTCTAGGACACCCTTTGGTTTGTGATGAAACACTATTATGTCTATGTCGCTTTCGCGGTGGATTGTTCCACGCCAGACGCTTCCCACAAGAATCGAATCGTATTTTTCTAAAATTTTCATAACTTTAAGGGCTTCTTGCCTCATTTTGACTAGTCGTTCTTGTCTAGCTTGTCCTTCATGTTCATCGGCTATTTTGTCGATTTCTTTGGCTACTTCAATGTTTGCTGGAAGAAATTTTACGCCAAGTGCATTTGCAGCCTTTATCTTGGCTTGTTTGAACTCCTTTTCTATGCCAAAGTAGATTAGACTAGCTGCTTCCATTGCAACTTTTTTACGTATTTCAGCACGGTTTAATTTCAACAATTCACCTATGTTTCAACGCTTTAACAATTGCTCGTAAAGGGCAATTGTTTTTTCCGCCACCCTGTCCCATGTAAACTCTTCTAGAACTCTACGCCTACCATTTTTTCCAAGCCACTTCTTTTTTTCGGGGCTTTCTAAGGCACTTGTTATGCCCCATGCTATGTCAGCTGGATTGTTTGGGTTTATGTGAAAACCACATTGTTCTTCGCCACAGCATATGACGACTTCGCGCATGCCACTTACGCCTGCTGCACCAACAACAACTGGTCGCTCCATGCTCATCGCTTCAAGTGCCACTATACCGAACGGCTCGTAGAGGCTTGGAAAAACAGCTACATCACAGGCTGCATAATGTAAAATTCGCTCCTCTTCAGAGATGAAGTCGAAGTTCAGTTTAACAACGTCATGCAACCGCGTTGTCTTAACTAAGTTTATAAGGTAGTCTTGTAGGTCTCCAACACCGACGATGACAAGTTTTGCTTTCGGCAGCTTCTGCAAAACATGCGGCATAGCCATCACAAGTCTATCTACGCCTTTAACTCCAACAAGCCTACCAAGGAAGAGAATCATCTGCTCGTCATCTTTTATTCCGTAAAGCTCCCTGACCTTCTTAACTTGTTCCCCGTTTACATTTTCTGTATTGTACTTTTGCGGGTCAACTCCATTGTAGCAAACCTGAATTTTCTCTTGCGGAAAACCGAGTTTTACAAGCTCGTCTTTCATTGCGTAGGAAACCGTGATTATCATATCCGCCGCCTTTGCAGCGTGAAGTTCAATGTTACTTACAACCTCTGACCCGTCTCCAAGTGTGCGTCCCCTTTCTGTAGAGTGCACGTGAAAAACGAAGGGCAATCCAATTTCCTTTTTGATTGTTATGCCACTTATTGCCGAAAGCCAGTCATGCGCAATAACAATATCATACTTAAAATTTTCCTTCTTAATAAGCTCGTTAACGAGCTTTGAAGCGCTAAGGTAGTTATAAACCAGAATTTTCGAGAAAAGTTGGATGCCCCTACCCCACTTCTTAACATCCTCAGCAACCACATCTGGAAGCGAATCAGATATGTCGATGTGAAGTGGACGATGAATCTCGATTCCACGCCAAATTTCCCTTGTGGGAAGACTGCCCGCATCATCATTCATCGTGAAAACCGTCACATCGTGGTCCATTAAGACGAATTTCCGCGTAATTTCCGCGGCGTACGTTCCTAAACCCCCAACTATTTTTGGAGGATACTCGTAGACGAGCACAGCCATCTTCATTGCCTTCACCAATTCTGCTAACTTAAACGGTGCTATTGCTTACTAAAACATTCCTTATTTACGTTTCCTCGCGAGTTTATATGCCTACCGTTAATGGAAAATCTGAAAAAGGCTATTAGGCACATATAATAAAACTGAAGTGATTACAATGAGTATATCACCCGTTAAAAGGCTAATTCTCGAGACAATGTGGGTCTCCGAAAAACCAATCAAAGTTACAGAAATAACAAAAGAGGTTGGGTTGAGTTTCCGTTCAGTTTGGATGCACATAATGCAGCTTGCACGCATGGGATACGTACAGTCCATGGAGAACGGAAGCTACACGTTAACGGAGAAAGGACGGAAAGCGCTTGGTTTCCCAGAAATAGATAATGCAAAGGCCGCTGAAATTTTAGGTTATTTACCCCTTGAAAAGTCATTTCACTTTTACGTTGACATTGGAAAGCCTTTAAACATCCATGCTGCAAGCCTAAACGATTTCTGCGACAAACTGCTGAAAGTTAACTTGGAGTCAATAGAATTCCACATAAACCGTGGAGATTTTGAAGCATGGTTCACGGGGCTTGGCGACGTTGAACTTGCAAGAAAAATCTTCCTCCTCAAGGAGCAAAAACTGTTCGGCGAAGAACTACGCAAAAGGCTTTACGAGATCGTGAAAAACAGATGCGAAGAATTGGCTAAGATGAGGAAAAACTAAGCTAAGGCGAAATCCACGCAAAGCATCTGCCATTCTAAGCTGGCTTAAAACGTTCCCTAAGCCTATCCAGAATTTGCTGTAACGTCGTATACTCCATCTCCTCTGGACCCAAACGTGCCGGCTCAAACTCTCCCATACGCCTAAGCATAGAGGCGTACTCTATCGCCTCGCGTCTAGCCAAAGCGAAAGCCGGATCATTAAATAAATCAGCAATCATTGGTTTACCGTTATTGTCACATGCTATTTTGCCATTCGCAATTTGAAATCCTAGGGCCACCATCCTTGGGGGACCATCAAAAAGCGTGCATTTCGCATCCTTTAAGCCCACTGGCATTATGGGTCCCCAGTGGCTTCCACGCATCCACCCTTCAACGAGGTAGCTATGCAGGAAAGGCGCAAGTATTTCTCCAACCGCCGGAAGACCATGCTGCGCACGCACAATCATTACTGGGTCGTCCTTTCCAACGTATTTTCCAGCAATCTGTGAAAGCTTGGTTACGCTGCCAACAGCGCATATTAGATCATCTCTGGCTCTCCAAACACGCGAAATCATATAACGTTGAACTGTTCCAATTAAGGCAACCAAATCGTACATTTCTTCTGGGCACTTAAGTACAACTCTCTTGTTTTCCACAGTGTCGATAACTTCAAATTTGAAGCCTCCGGCCATGTTGGGGTCAATAACAAGCCCAGCTGTGTTCATTGGATCTGCGAAGACCTTGAAAATAGGATAGTTAAATGAGCCTGCGGATGTTTTGTCAGCTGCGAAAACTACTATTGGATCCGAGCCTCTTTCATCGATCTCCATTTCGGCGACCCCTGGACCCATGCCACGGATGTTTCCACTGAAAGCATTTTTTAAAAGGTCTTGCCCAGCACCGTAAAGTTTCAGTTCTAACGCTTTGCTTGTGGCTTCTTTGAATGTTTCAAAAGCAAGCCTGTGTACATCAGGGTTTGATTCGCCTCTTTCGTGAACCATAAGCAGTTGAATGTCATCTCCAACGTTAAACACATAATAGCCGTTAATTAAACCGTCCTCCACTCCCCTTTTCAGGTTTTTTTCCGCTATAGCAAGAAGCGGTTTTGGTGCAACATGATGCCCAGCTAAGGAGCCAACATCACACTTAATCAATGAAATTGTAGTTTTTTCCGGCATTTATCCTCACTTTAAACTTCAGCGCTTCGCTTTAGAGTTAGACTGTAACTCTTAAAAGATTTCCGAAAGAAACTCTCTAAAAGAAAACATGAAATACCATTGACGCATAACACTTGTTCAGTGAAGCAAAATGGAAAAGTTGAGGGTAATCTCCGTGAAAATTCCAGAAGAAGTTTACAAGGAAATACTTCTTCGTGTGCCAGAAGGCGAAAGAAGCAACTTCATAAGAGATGCAGTAATGGAAAAACTGCAAAAAACACCAAAACCTGACAAAATTCTGGAGCTTGAAGAAAGGGTAAGCCGCATTGAAAAGGAGTTTTCAGAAATAAGAAAATATCTCGCCGATTTGGAGCTATTAACATATGAAAGAGGAGAAACGAACCCTCACAGCTTCTGCATAGACGAAATAGACCAAAAAATAATAGATTATCTGATTCACTACAAAGGCGCAACCACACCAGAACTGGCAGAATACCTAAAAACAAACAGGTGGCTCATACTAAACAGACTTAAAAGAATAGAAAAAACATCAAAAAGACAGACTGGAAAATCAATAATACAATACTATCCAGGAGAGAAAATGGGGAAGAAAAAAGCTTGGTGGATAAACGAAGAACTAATAGAAGCATGACGGGCCCGTAGCCCAGTATGGATTAAGGCGCCGAACCACACTTAGAAGGTGCGTAAGCCTCCGGAGCCGGAGAACAGGGGTTCAAATCCCCTCGGGCCCGCCTTTTAATTGACAACCTGTGCTTCCTAGTTTACGCAGAACTTCTTTTTCGGCTGGTTCTTCGCCTATCTTGAAGGTGTCTGGCTCCTCAATTTTTAAGATTGCTTTTAAGGCTTCAGCATCCAATTCGCGTAATAGTCTATGTATTTCTCTTTTCGCTGTTTCTAGGTGTTTTTGGAGAGTTTCCTTATTTCTGAACATAGCGCCTGCCAGCGGGCAGATGTTCTCCATTTTCAGATACCACTCCACCTTTCCCGTTTTCAAGTTTACATCGAAAGTTATTGGTCCAGCCACGCATGTTTCAGGTTTGACCGGATGAATTTTGCATCTCCTTGTTTTTTTGTCGTAGAAAATGCAGTAGCCTTCCGTGTCTTCTCTTGGAAACATGTAAGCCTCATGCTTAAAAAAATCTTCCGCTGGAAAGTTCTGTCTCATTAAAAATCTCTCTATTATTTTTTTACGCTCATTTGTTATTGGAGGTCTAGCACTTTGGCAACAGCTTATTTTGCAGTTTCCACAAACGTTGAAAAAGTCGTTTTGCCTCGTCTCCTCAGCCATTTATGTTCACCTCTTCCTTTCAGAAGTATGGTTCATTACGTATGAGGCTTTTCGTAAGTTTCGAGTAAACATCAATTACGGCTTCTCTAAAATCCATCTTTTGAGCTCTTCTTAAAACGTTGTTCCTAATAATTTCTGATAGGCTCCCATATTCAACCCTTTTCTCCAGTATCGAGAGGTATCTTCGCTCTTCTTCCGAAGCGTTTTCCCAAGCAATTTTAAGGAGGTACCTGCATACTTGGCGAGCTGCCTGCCCCTGTGGATGCTTAACTATTGCGTTTAAACCATTCATCATTATTGCGTTAAAGTCCTTCACCAGAATTTCTTGCGGCAAAATTTCAGTTCTTCCTCTGATGAGACTTTTGAGAACAGCCCTTATGAAGCAGCTTAAGGCAACATCAGCCTTGACGCATTCCTGCTCATCCATAACACGAACTTCAATGGCTCGTCTGTCAAAACGAAAAATTGCCCCCCTAGAGTTAACCCAATCTTTATAAGGTAAACAGTCGTTCACGCCAGCCTTAATTAAATCACGTGAATATCGCCCTATGATTTCCTCTCTATACTTTTTGAAGGATGAGACGTATTCGGGGATCACGTTGCCCGTTACTGAAGGCACTTCCTTTTGATTAAGCATGTAAAAATACAGTCGATTATCAACGCAACGTCCAAGTTTTCCTTCGTAAATTGGTGAAGAAGCTGAAATGGCAGGAAGATAGGCGCAGACTTCTGCAAGCGCATTATGCATTAAAATTGCCTCTCTCTCGTTTAGGTATGGAAGGTTAAGCTGGAAACTTTGGATGTTAAGCCATCCGTGCTGTTTTAGGTTGAAGACTTTGCTGTAATAATGGTAAATTTGCCGGTGACGGTGAGACCAAACGCCTGTTTCTTCAAGTTTCAATAGTGGATGCATGCCCGTCCCGAGAAGATGCGCATGATATCTACGCTCCAGAAACTCTGTTAAGGCTAGAACTGCCTCCTGCATTGTTTCCTCAAATTCGATTGGCGACTTGAAAGGCTGGTTTGGTTTGAGTTCCATGACGTGCATTTGAAGCTCTTTTCCAAAAGTGAAGCGCTCTTGTTCAACAAAGTTGACGATGCGTCCTCTAAAGTCTTTGATGATTTTGTCCACGATTGGGAGGGCTTTCAACTCTTCATTGACCACGGAATACTCGTGCTCTGGACCTAGAACTTCTAGGGTCTTATACGTAGCTGCTCCTCTTCCAATAGTTTGGTTTCCTTAAATCGGATATAAAAGCACAACTGCTTGTCGCATAGTTAATTTTAAATATTACTGTTGCAATACCGAGGTTTTAATCATCTGGTGTTACATGGGTGTTGGTCGTTTCAAACATCGACCTAACTTTAGACTCGCCGATAATGAAACCGTCGACCTTCCTTGAGTCTTCAATTAAAGATTTTACTCTCAACATCAACAATGATTACCGTTACCTAAAAACTGGATATTATGTTTCATTGCACGCTGAGGTCTTGGGAAACAGTGTTATTCCACCGACGGAGAACATAATTGACGCTTACAGAACGCCGATACTTTTGTTGCGCGCCTCGAAGGCTGGAATCCCAACAACACCGTTCTTGATAGCGGATTCTGTCAAGCAGATAATTTCAGAGCTTAACTTTCCAGTGGTCATTTTTGCGGTAAACCCGTTCTCTTACGACGGCTTTAAAGTTGCAAAAAACAGGAATGCCCTTTACAGAGCCTTTAAAAGTTTAAGCATGAATCGCAAGTTCGCTGTTTGTGCACAGCCGTTCATTGGTGAAATAATTTCGTTCAAGTCTATTTTTGGAAAGTGCGAGGCGAATTGGCCGGCAAAGAGAATTGCAGAAGACGTTTATAGACTGTTTAGGATCCCAATTTGTAAGTTACACGTTCAACTTGCCGATGGAAAAGCTTTCTTATGCGGGTTTCAGCATATACAAAAAGAGGAGATTACGGCGTCTGATTTGAAAGTTCTGCGCGGAGAGATTTCTCATCTTCTTAAAGATGGTGAACACCTAGTTGGGTAATATAGCCTGTTTTGTCGAGAAATACAACTTCACCGACCCAAGGGAAGTTGGCGCTCTCCAAAACTTCAAGTTTACAGCAGAGAAGATGGGGCATAGATTCAGCTTCGTTTTCAGAGAAAACCTTATCGAAATCCCAAAGTATGACGCAGTTTTTATTAGGGCAACAACAGATCCGCTTTACACTGCTTACATAGTTTCTAAGACAGCTTGGGAGCTTGGCTTAAAGGTCGTTGATGACCCCAAATCGATACAAATATGTGGGAACAAAATCCACTTATATGAGCTATTCAAGCGACACGATATTCCACATATCCCAACAATATTTCTAAACAAGGAGGAGTTCCACCATAAAAAGATTACAGAAATCTTCAAAACATTCGGAAGACCAGTTGTGTTGAAGGCGCCGTACACAAGCTTTTCAAGATACGTGGAAAAAGTCGCATGCGAAACAAGCTTCAGAGATGTCGCCAAACGCTTCTTTAGGCGTTCGGACATTTTGGCTGTGCAGAAGTTTATGCCAACAGCCTTTGACTGGCGTGTAGGCGTTCTGGACAATGAGGTCTTATACGTTTGCAAATACATGGTACCAAAGGGCAGATGGAAACATGGAGTAAAACGCAGAGGCAAGCCAAGTTTTGTTTGGGGAAGAACGGTTTCACTTAAGAGGGAAAACGCTCCTGAAAAGCTTAAGGAAACCGCGTTAAAAGCATGCGCCTTAGTTGGAAACGGACTTTACGGAGTTGATATTAAAGAGTTCGATGGCAACTTCGTCGTGGTTGAAGTGAACGACAACCCAAGCATTTACGCTGGCTACGAAGACCTTAGAAATAAAGACGTTTACAGCAAAATAATCGCTTACCTAACAGATTAAGGGGCCGCTTAAGCTGAAATTCTCGATTAAAACTCGACATTTATTTATGTCTATGGCAACAACTTGTAGGTGACGCTTGGAGGATTAAACATGCTTAAGGAGCCTGTTGAGGATTACAATCTCTTTGAAAAAATATCCGTAGACGAGCTTGTTAAACAAATGGAAAAAGCATGGGGTTTCACAGCGGGCAAGCTTGCCGTTGCCATGAAAATTCTTGAGAAAATGATGCGGGAGAAAGGATGTGTTAAGTTTCTCTCTTTCACTGGGAATCTTGTAGCAACCGGAACCCGCGGAGTCATAAGAGAACTGGTGCAAAGGAAGCTTGTTGATGTTGTGATTACAACTTGCGGAACCCTTGACCATGACATTGCAAGGTGCTGGAAAAACTATTACAAAGGCTCCTTTATGATGGATGACGCTAAACTTCGTGAGAGTGGAATAAATCGTTTGGGCAACGTTTTGGTTCCAAACGAGAGTTACGGCGCAATAATTGAAGAAAAAATGCAGGCACTGCTTGAAGAATTATGGCGAAGCGGCATCAAGGAGGTTTCAACAAGGCAACTGTGCAACGAAATAGGCAAACGCATATGCAACGACGCATCAATACTCTACTGGGCCGCCAAAAATAACATACCAGTGTATGTGCCAGGCATTACAGACGGCGCTGTTGGCTACCAAATATGGCTTTTCTCACAAGACCATGACTTCAAAGTTAACTTGCTACGGGACTCTGGTGAACTAAATGAAATTGTCTTTACGGCGAAGAAAACAGGTGCCCTAATAGTTGGCGGTGGAATATCAAAACATCACACACTTTGGTGGAACCAGTTCAGAGAAGGTCTTAATTATGCTGTTTACGTAAGCACGGCAGTGGAATGGGATGGAAGTCTTTCAGGCGCAAAACCCAGAGAGGCTATCTCATGGGGTAAAATAAACAAAAGGGCCAACCACATAATGGTTGAAGGCGACGCATCTTTAATACTCCCAATAATGGTAAGCGCCTTAATAACAAGGTTGAAAGGCTAGGGAATCCCCTTAAAAAGCCAAGAAAGGTCTGGAGCCTTTCTTTTTGTTTTCACCCTCTCGTTGAGTGCATGCGTCATTAATGGTAGGGCAATTGTTGCATCACAGTAGACTGTTACATGTCTTCCTTCGCTGTGAACCTTCCCCCAGCTTATCGCTTCTTCTAAAGTGCAGCCTGACAAGCCTCCCCACTGTGGAGAATCCGTTGTTATCTGAATGGCAAATTTGTGTGGATAGCAGTATTCCTTAACGGATTTGCGGAGGTATCCTTCTCTTCCAGGAACCCCCCTGTCCATGGTTTTGGGCGACACTGAAATTGCTATTAGCTGTGTGAAGTCCTTTGGCACGCCGCCGCCTATGTAGATGACCCCTATGTCCCGCGTTTTTTCGCCTATACCAACGAACTGGTCAAACTCCTTAACCTGGTCAAGCAAAATGTTGTGTCCCATGTTTTTAGCCATGAGGAATGCTTCTCCGTAGGCGCTGTCTGATATTGCTGGACAAAAGATTGGGACATTGTTTTCTGCAGCTACTGCTGCTATGCTTTTTATTCCTTTTTTGCTTAACCACCTGCCAAATAAGTGCAGAAGCTCCATGGAGGAATATGGAAAATCAGCCTTTAGCGTTAATAGGAAATCTGTCATCAGTTCCTCCATTTTCCTATAATCTGACTCGCGCCCATACACGTCATAATACCTATTTATATCTGCCTTTAGAAGCTCCGCGTCGTTGACGAACGGAGAACCTTGCCAATAACCAAAGCCCATCGCATCAACGATGTCTTCTGAAACATTTGCACCTGTTGAAACAATAACGTCGATGAAGCGGTTTTCTATGAGCCAGTTCACGATTTTCCATTGGCCAGCGGTACTCATTGAACCAGCAAAACCCATTATTATCGTCAAATCCCTCTCTTTTACCATAGTCTCCCAAACTTCAACAGCCTCACCAAGCTTTCTTCCTTGGTAAGCAGTCTTCGCCATTTCAGCCAACAGTTGAGATATCGTTTTCTCCTTAACCTCAATAGCCTCAACCTTTCTCTTAAAGTAGGAGTCAGCCACGCTAATCGTCCCCTTTCTTTTTTAGGGTTAAAGAGGCAGTATAATAAATTTCTGGAGAAGAACACGTCTTAACCATGCTAAAACTTACGGAAAGGCAAAAATGGATTAATGCGCATTTTCGTTATTCGTGATGACCCGCCATGTTAAAGTTCGAGAAAACAGTCAAACAAGCGAGAATCTTGAACCCGTTGAAAAATTTTGAAGAAGACACATTAACATTCGAGTATAGAGTTGACCCGCTCACTGGTAGAAACACAACGGTTATAAATGGAATGCTAAATTACATCAGCAAATTCCTCGTCCCAGATAAAGAGCAGCTCAACGCCCTTGCCGAAAAAACAAGAGCAAACTGCCCATTTTGCCCAGAAAACGTAAAAACCAAAACGCCAATGTTTCCTTCAGACTTTCTAAAGGAAGGCAGAATCTTTGTAGATGATGCTGTCGTCATTCCAAACCTTTTGGGACACGCGGAAAGAAGCGTGTTGGTTGTTCTTTCTAGGGAGCATTATTTACAGCTTAAGGATTTCACGCCAAAAATCATTTTCGATGGTTTTAGAGGCGCCACAGAATATCTGAAACGACTTAAGGATTTGGAACCGCAAATCAATTTTCCAGTTTTCATTTTCAATTATTTGCCGCCAGCTGGCTCGTCAATATTCCACCCGCACATGCAAGTCTTAGCGAGAGACAGACCCTTTTATCTGGTGCAATTGTTACTAGAAAAAAGTAAAGCCTACTTTGAATTGTGCAAAACGAGTTATTGGGCGGATATCGTTCTAAAAGAAAAAGAAGGCGCAAGGTATCTTTTCGAAGCAGATGGTGTTGTATGGCTTGTTCCTTTTGCTCCTTTAAGAGGGCTAAACGAGGTTCAAGCGATAGTTAGGGGCAAATCTAACATTTTAGAATTGGAAGATAAAGAGTGGCGGGGAATCGCCGATGGAATGGTGAAAGTATTAAACTTTTACCATAACGAGGGGTATGTAAGCTTTAACGCTGTGCTACTTTCAGGTCCGGTGAATAAACATCTCGATTACTTTGATGTAAACTTGAGAGTCATAAGTAGACCTGGAGTACAGGCTTCAAGCTTCACGGATGCTTGGGCGCTACCATACTTGTTATGGGATGGAGAAGCGGTGGAAGAACCTGAAAGATTTACAGAAAGACTAAAAGCTTACATCACGGGAAAGTAAGCGAAGTACAACAGGTGAAAGTGATTGAAAATTTCTAAAACAGAACTAGCAAAAATGATAGATTCCACGAACGTTAAGGCAACCGCAACAAAAAAGGAAATTGAACAATTATGTAATGACGCGGTAAAATATGGCTTCAGATGCGCGGTTGTAAACCCATATTATGTGAAATTTGCCGCAAAACTCCTTGAAGGCTCAAATGTGAAGGTATGCTCCACTGTTGGTTTTCCATTAGGCGCATCGCTACCAGAAATAAAGGCTTTAGAAGCACTCAATGCCGTCGAGAACGGCGCACAAGAATTGGACATGGTTATAAATTTGGGCGCCTTGAAGTCTGGCGACTATGAGTTTGTAAAACGTGACATAAAGGCTGTTGTTGATGTTAAGCATGTTGCCAGAGACATTGGCGTTAAGGCGATCATTGAAACAGCAAATCTAACAAGGGAGGAAAAAATAGCTGCATGCAAAACTGTGAAAGAGGCTGGAGCGGATTTCGTGAAAACATCTACCGGCTTGTTTGGTAAAGGCGCAACCATTGAAGATGTCAGGTTAATGCGGCAAATTGTGGGGGAAGAAGTGGGTGTCAAGGCCGCTGGCGGCATAAGAACATACGCTGATGCTGTTGCCATGATTGAAGCTGGAGCTAACCGCTTGGGAACAAGCACTGCCGTGGCAATAATTAGAGAAGCCCCACCGTGAATTCTCCCTCTACATCTTTTCTGGCGCAAAAACACCAATCAAATTGAGAGCGTTTCTAAGCACAATTCTAACAGCGTCAACAAGCGCCAGTCTTGCCTCACTTAGACCTTGGGGCTCGGCTTTTATCACTGGTAATGCATTGTAAAAGGTGTTAAACTTGTCAGCCAAAGCGTTTACAAAGTCTGCAATCATGTTAGGTTTAAGGAGCTCCGTTGCCTCTATGAATATTTCTGGAAAGCTTGCCAAATCTAAAACCATCTCACGCTCAATTCTTTCCTTTAGCAACTCATATGCTGGTTTTTCAGGTTTTTTAGCAGCTTTCCGTAGTATGCTACATGCCCTAGCATGAGTGTACTGAAGATAAGGTGCACTGTTCCTCTCAAAATTTAGTACCTTGTCCCATGTGAACACAACGGGCTTTGATGGATCAACGCTTATGAGTGCATAGCGCACAGCGCCGACGCCGACAAAATTTGCAATTTCCCGCTTCTCCACGTCAGAGAGTTGCGGAGAACGCTTTGATACTTCTTCATAAGCTCGCTCTACAGCTTCATCCATAACCTCGTCAAAGGTTATGTAGCGCCCCCTACGACTCGCCATTCTATAACCTGGAAGAGAGACCAGATTATAGGCGAAATGCACAAGGTTATCTGCTTCAGCCCAATAGCTCAAAGCATATAATGCTATTTTCAACTGCAACTGCGCTAGGCTTTGCTCCATACCTATAACATTAATGCATCTTTCAGCTCTTTCGAATTTCCACAAAGTGTAAGCTATATCCCTCGTTGTATACAATGTTGTTCCATCAGCACGCACAAGGGTCAATGGCGGAACTTCATAATCTTCCCTTAAGCTAAGTTTCTTCTTCAAGTTGAGGTCTTGAGCAACTTTTTCCGCGTCGAATTCAAGAACTTCTCCAGTCTTGTGAGTGTAAGGCGTTGCCTTCAACATCTGGAGAACTTCAGCCACTTTCCCGCTCCAAACAAAGTCGCTTTCCCAATCCCATGAATCATAAGAAACATCTGCACGGCGCAATGTTTCTCTAAAGCCTTGAAGACATAGCTCGCTAACTTCCCTTACAAGTCGCTTCGCCTTTTCTTCTCCAGCCTCATAAGCTTGGTTGAGCATTACAATTTCGTTTTCTGGGTCTTTGTCTTCGCCTATTTTGTCGAGAAGCTTTTCGAATAGTTCCGGAAACTTCTCCTTAAGTTCCACAGCCACGGACATCCAGTCGTCTAGCTCCCTATTTATCTTCACAATTTCATCTGTTGCTGACACAGCCCTTGCACGTTCAAGCTCTTTTTTAAGGCGGTTTATTTCGACTATGCAACTTGTTATGGTGTAGATTTTACCGATAAAATGGTCTGGCTTCCCCTCTGGCTTATGCTTGCCCAGTTTTTTATATCCATAAGCAACAACGGCACTTTGCCGTCCAACATCATCAATATAATAATGACGAAAAACTATGTGCCCCCTTGCCTTCAGCATACGAGCAATGGCATCGCCGAGCATTGGATTTCTAGCTTGCCCTATATGAATTGGATGAAGAGGATTCACACTTGTATGTTCAACGATTATTCTTAACGGCCTCTCGGCCTTAACAAAGCCGTAATCAATGTCAAGCTGTCTAGTCGACTTAATGGTTAAACCTGCAAGCTTAGCAAAGTCTACATGAAAATTTATGTAGCCCCCACCAGCTTGAGAAACACGGTCGATTAAGGAAAACTGCGCTTTGTCCATTGCTTCTATCAGACTTTCAGCCAGCTCAACTGGTTTTACACCAAATTTCTTGGCAAACTCAAAACACAGCGACGACGCTAACTGGCCAAACTCTATGCTTGGCGGTTTTTCCAAAATTAGTGGAGGAAGTTGAACCTCTGGAAAACGCTTCTTTAAAGCATCTGCTAGAATTTTTTGGCACTCTTGACGGAAGTCTGTAAATGGACTGCGCGAAACCATTGATTTGTTCTCCGACTCTTTGGGAAACTCTAAACCTTTTAGAGTTGAAGTTATATTTTAATTTGCAACAAAATCGTACAAAAAGCAGGTATAAAAATGAAGACCAAAATAGTGTTTTCAGAAAAATGTTTAGGCTACGGGTCATGGCACATCGAAAATCCAGAAAGGGTCAGAAAAGCTTACGAAATTCTAAAACAAAAGGGCTACGAGTTCATAGAGCCAGAACCAGCCTCAGAAGAAGATATACTCAGAGTACACGACGCTGAATACGTTTGGAACCTAAAAAAGGGACTTGTTGAAGATGTAGACACGCCAGCCTATGAAAACATTTACGAATATGCAAAACTCGCAGCTGGCGGCGCCATACTTGCGGCAAAAATCAACGGATTTTCACTTATGCGGCCGCCGGGACACCATGCTGGAAAAAGCGGTGCAGCGTTAGGCGCCTACACTAGGGGATTTTGCTACCTAAACAACATAGCCATAGCGGTCAAACACCTAAACAAGCCAACACTAATCCTAGACATTGATGGACACCATGGAAATGGGACACAGGAAATCTTCCTCGGAGACAAAAATGTAACCTACATTTCTCTGCATAGATATCCACACTATCCGGGAACTGGAAGAGCCTCTGAAGGTAATTGCCTAAACTTTCCATTGCGGGCTGACTGCGGAGAGGAAATCTACCTAAAAACACTAGCTGACGCATTACAAAAAATAGGCACGGATCATTTTGAGGTAGTCGCAGTTTCAGCAGGATTTGATACATACACTGGTGATTTAGCCTCTCTAGGCTTAACAGAAAGAGCTTACAAAGAAATCGGAAAACTCATAAAATCGTTGAAAAAGCCTACATTCTTCGTTTTAGAAGGAGGCTACCAAGGCGAAAACATAGGAAAAGCCATAAACGAGCTACTTAAAGAATCCCAAAATTGAGCCCAATCTTTGGCTTTCAATGCCAAAGCCACAATTGAATCGGCCATGCAAGCATCACTAATCATCCACGGATAGTTTTCAGGTTTCACATAAATACACCCCCCGACAGACTCCATCTTTTCAATGATCACCTCACCTTATGATCACCCAACACTCTCAACATTAAAATGCAGCCTACCAAAACTAAGCATAGCGCAACTCATCAGAGAGCTAATAAGGGTAAACATCAACGTACAAGCAGGCGTCTGTATTAATACTGCCCAGCAAAGCTCATCAAAAGCTCCAAATCAACAGATAACAAAAAATAAGACGCTTTTAATGAAGAAGACGAAAATTGGCGGGCCCGGGGGGATTTGAACCCTCGATCTCCGGCTCCGCAGGCCAGCGTCCTAATCCATGCTAGACTACGGGCCCGCCTTGTTAAAAGCATTTCTTGGTTTTGTGGATAAAAGGGTTTAGTTTAAAGTTTTTAGTGTGCGTTCTAGTGCGTTGATGACGTTTTGTTTTCCCATAG
>Ga0078972_1005299_pt1 | contig 33000 bp, 23 predicted proteins | sample YelNatPaOPGAMG01_FD_67568 | JGI IMG/M metagenome (GOLD analysis project Ga0078972, IMG submission 67568) | Hot spring thermophilic microbial communities from Obsidian Pool, Yellowstone National Park, USA - OP-RAMG-01 (SPADES assembly) (version 2) | ecosystem: Environmental > Aquatic > Thermal... | reverse complement strand
CGTAGCGCCTGCAGCCCCGATGCGACGGTTCAGGCCTGCAGCGCCTCGGCGATGCCCGCCGTAGCCCCATACTTGCGCGCATAGGCGATCAGTACCGTTCCCTGGCTCATCACTCCTCCCTTGGCTGCCGCACCCGTGTCAGCTGCCGGCGTCAGCGCCCGCAAATGCGACAGTATAGCATAGCACACGCGCTTGTTGGTAAGGGCACACAGATGAACGCTGATGCACGCAGATTCACGCCGATAGGCAGAGAGAATATGCCCTTCTAACCGGCGTTCATCCGCGCCTATCGGCGTTCATTGGTGTTCCCTTGCCGACACCAGCGCCAGGGCGCACAGATAGACGCTCCTGGCCTAACCGCCATTTGCGTTATCGAGATCGCCACGCCAGAGGCGCTGCATCTCCTCACAGGAATAGAGCAACTCATCCAGCGAGCCTTTCGCCTCCACCCGCCCATCTTTGAGGACGATCACCTGGTCGGCGCGGCGCAGGGCCACCCGCCGGTGCGAGACCACCAGGCAAGTGGCGTCCTGCCGTGCAAACAGCCGTTCCCACAACTGTCTCTCTGTCTCCACGTCCAGGGCGCTCGACAGATCATCGAAGACGAGCAGTTCGGCGTTGCGCACGAACATGCGCGCCGCGGCGCAGCGCTGCTGCTGCCCTCCGGAGAGGCGCATCCCTTTGGGCCCGACCAGGGTCCTCAGGCCGTCCTTCATTTGCTCCAAATCCTCCTCCATGACCGCCTCGCGAATGGCCTCGGCCACGTCGTAGTGCTCAGGCGGTAGGCCCATGAGGATATTATCCTGCAGGCTCTCGCTGAAGAGGCGTGGCGATTGCGGCGTGTAGGCGCAGCGCGGTGGCACCAGGAAGCTGCCAGGGTCGGAGATGGGCTCGCCGTTCCAGAACACCTCTCCCGCGTCCCTGGGCAGCAGGCCCAGCAACACGCGCAGCAGCGTCGTCTTGCCGCTGCCGATGCGGCCTGTTATGACCGTGAACGAACCGCGCTCCAGGTCGAAGGAAATGTCTTGAATGCCACGGTCGGCGCCCGGATAATGATAGCTGAGGCCGCGCACGCTCAACCTCTCCAGGCGGTGTTCGCTGCCCTTGGCCAGCCGCGGCAAGTCCGGCAGCTTGCCGCTCATGTACACCGGCCCGTGCTTGACGAGCGATCCGGCCGGGGCACCCTGCATCAACTCCTCCTGGCGCTCGAAGGCGACGGCCATCTGTTTGTAATCAGCGATGAGGACGCCGGCCATGCCTATCAGTTCCGTCACCCAGGCCACGTAGTAGGTGAATAGGGCGAAATCCCCAACGCTGAAAGTGCCGGCACGCATCGCCTGGCCAGCCAGCATGAGGATCAGGCCTGTGCCCAGGTTCACCGCGTTCCAGAACACGGCGTGCAGGAGTTCGTGGAAGAGGCGGTCCTTGAGCGCCGCCACCCGGCGCTTCTCATTAAGGAGCGCGAAATGCTCGATCATGCGCTCCTCGGAGGTCGCCACCTTGATGGCCTGCACCGAGCCGAACATCTCGCCGATGAAGCCACTCACGGCTCCGGCGGCCTTGCGGTTTGCCCGGTGATACCTCTGCAGAGCGCTCACTGCCAGGTTCGAGACGACCAGCACTACCAGCATGGGCAAGAAAACGATCGCCGTGATGCGGGCATTGATGCGCAGCATCACCACAAAGGCGACGATGGCGAAAGCGAGGTAGCCCGGGATGAAAGCGACCTGGTCCAGGAAATTGACCGTCTCCTCGACATCGCCCCGGAAGCGGCTGATGGCCTCGCCAGGCGAGTAGGGCAGGGAGCGCGCCCCGGGGAGGTCGAGCAGGCGCTCGAACAGGTTCTTGCGCAGCAAAGCACTTGAGCTGAACCACCAGTGCACGTCCAGGGCGATATCGGTGAAGATGACACCAGCGCGCACCAGGGCGACGGCGACGAGCATGGCGGCCAGGGCCGCGGGGCCGAAGCGGAGCGGCGCTTTGCTTGTCAACTCGTTGAAGAATGTGCGCGTAATCAGGCCCACGAGTTGACCGCCAACGCCGAAAATGAAGATGCGCAGTACGATCATGAGCGTGTAGTACCGGGGCCGAAACTTGAGCAGGCTCCAGACGTAGCGCCAGGTGGCCTGAGGCTTGAGACCCTTGTAGCGGGACGCGCTTCCGAGATCTAGTGCCGCCTCGCTCATACCAGCATCTCCTCCAGGCCGGTCTGCATCAGCTGCGAAAAGCGCGAGCCCGGGTCCTGCAGCAGGGCCTGCCGCGGCCCATACTCAAGAATGCGGCCGTCCTCGATGATCATGATCGCGTCCGCCCGCTGCACCGTCGCCAAACGGTGGGCAATGACGATGCCAGTTCGGTCGCGCAGCAACCTGTCAACGGCACGCTCGATCAACTGCTCCGTGGCCAGGTCGAGCCTGGACGATGCCTCGTCCAGGATGACCAGGCCAGGGTTGCGCAGGAAGATGCGCGTGAAGGCCAGCAATTGTGCCTCGCCCGCCGAAAGCCCGGCACCGCCGGATTCGATCTCGCTGTCCAGCCCCTTGGGCAGGGTAGCGAACCAGGAGCGCAGCCCCAACTCGTCAATGACCGACATGATGGTGCTGTCCGAGATCGTCGGGTCGAAGAAGGTGAGGTTCTCGCGCACGGTGGCATTGAAGAGTTGCACGCTCTGCGTCACCATGCCGACCCGCTGGCGCAGCTCGCTCAGGCGCTGCTCGCGGATGTCTATGCCGCCCAGGCGGATGACACCCTGCTGGGGCTCATAGAGGCGGAAAAGCAGGCGGCTGATCGTCGTCTTGCCGCTCCCCGTCCGGCCCAGGAGGCCGAGGACCGCGCCCGCACCCAGCTCGAAGCTCAGGTCGCTGAAGACCACGCCCTGGTCGTCGTAACTGAAGCTCACTTTCTCGAAGGCGACCGAGAGGGGGCCAGAGCCCTGGGGGACGCCGCCTCGGCCGTCGGTGATCTTGGGTTGCTCGCGCATCAAGTCCTGGATGCGTGCTATCCCAGCCCCCGCCTTCTGCAGGTCCTGCAGTTGACGCGTGATGCGCTGGATGGGGAAGATGAGCAGGTTGGCATAACTGAAGACGAGGAATACCGTCCCAACGCTGATCAGCCCGCGGCTGTACACCCATGCCCCGGCGGTGAAGGCAGCGGCGTTGCCAACGGCATAGAGAAACTCCGTGAGGTTGATCATGATGTTCATCATCAGGTTGGCTTTGCGGTCCCGGCGCAGCATTTCGCGCTGCAGCTCGAAGAAGCGGCGCATGACATATGGCTTGGCGCCGCAAGAGCGAATGTCCTCCGTGCCCGCGAGGCGTTCCTCGAGGAAGCTGAAGAAGTTGGCGAAAGCTTCGCGCGAGGCCGTCCAGTGCTTGACGGCGATGTTGCGCAGGCCGCCCATCGCCAGAAGCGTGATCAGAGCGAAGCCGCCGAGGGCCAGGCCGATGCGCCAGTCCTCACGGAAAAGCAGCGCCAGCACGCCCAGCATGAGCACGGCGTTGCCAAGCACTTGCACGACGAATTGCGAGAAGAAGTTGGATAGAGCGGTGACATCGCCCTCCAGGCGCTCGATCATCTCGCCGGGCGTATGCTTGTTGTGGAAAGCAGCGTCCAGGTTCAGGCAGTGGCGAGCGATGTCGGCGCGCAGGGCGTTGGTGGCCGTCCAGCCGACGTTCTCACTGGTGTAGGTCGCGGCGACGGACACCAACTGCTGGAGAAGGGCGACGCCGATGAAGATGAGGGCAGCATTCCGCAGATCGCTGAGCGGCCCCTTGGCTGTAGCGGTATCGATGAAAAAGCGCATGATCTGTGGGTTGATCAGCTGGGCGGCGATGCTGGCGAAAAGCAGCACGGCGAGCAGCGCGGCCCGTCGCCATTGGGGCTTCAGATAGCCTGAGAGCAGGTCAAGGTACTGCCGGAGGGGTATCTTCATCGGTATCCCAATCCTGGATGCCGTCAGCGGCGGGCAGCCTCAGCCCCGGTCTTCGGTCTGCCGAGGGCCACACCATAAATGGCGTGCGGGGACAGGGCTGTAGGGCACAAGAGCCACGGATACAGCGGCTGGAGACGGGCAAGGCCTGACGAACAGCTTACAGGAGCGGGCGCTGTCAGTGGGCGAAACCGGCCGCAAGCGCAATTCTAACAGGCTGACAATCAAATGTCGAGAGCATTGCCGAGCTGGCTAGGGCAATGACCTCGTATATCTCCCGTTCGCGATCCGGAAAGCGCGCCTGCAGTATCTCTGACCCACCCAGGTGCGAATACTCGTATACGACTCTCAATCGGAATCACCCTGCCCTGCATAGTCAGCGCATTCCTCGAAGAGCGCCGGCTGCTCAGCCGGCCGGCCCAGGCTGACGATCCGCGGTGGCAGAGTGGAGCCTGGGGCATCAGGGTCATAGACGGCCCTCTCCATCGGCCGCACACGCAGCTGGCCGCGCTCGGCCTGGCGAATCCGCTCCTCGGATATACGAACGTACTCGGGCATGATCTCAGCGCCGATGGCACGCCGCCGGTGCATCAGTGCGGCGATGGCCGTCGTGCCTACTCCCATGAAGGGGTCAAGTACCCAGTCGCCTTCGTCGGTCAGCGACAAGACCAGGCGTTCCACAAGCTCGACGGGAAACTGGCACGGGTGGATGGTCTTCTCTACGTGATTCGCCTTCACATTCGGTATTTCCCAGACGTCGGTCGGGTTCTTGCCCAGCGGATTCCCCGATAGCTCCCCTCGGCGAGGCCCTTTGAAGTACCTCTTGTTGGGGTATTTCTGCGGCACCCGCACCGCATCCAGGTTGAAGGTGTAGTCGTTGCCTTTAGTGAACCAGAGGATGACCTCGTACCGACCAGAGAAGCGTTTGGAGGCGTGCAGCCCATGGCCGAAGTGCCAGACGATGCGGTTGCGCAAGTGCAGATTGAACGAGGCGAAAATCGGGTACAGCACCAGGTCAAGCGGGATGATCTCTCCGTTGTCTACGTAGTTGCCCACTTGCCAGCAGATACTGCCACGGTCATCAAGCACGCGCACGCACTCTTCTATGACTCGCCGCTGCTGGTCGAGGTAGGCATCCATGTCCAGGCGGCTCTCATAGGGCTTGCCCAGGTTATAGGGCGGCGACGTGACAACCAGCTTGACGAACCCATCAGGAATGTTGGGGAGCAGGCTCACGCAGTCCCCTTGGAACAGGACTACTTGGGCCGCTGCGTCGAAAACACGGGCGAGGCGAACAGGGCACATCTTCTTCCCCCTGGGCGGAAAACCACGTGCGCTTCCGAAACCCAGTATATACCTGCCCGACCCGGCTGTCAGCAGCACCACTTACCGTCAGCCGGCCGACCCAGACCTGGCCATGACCGCGAACGGGGCTTGGCAAATGGGTGCCGGTGGCCTAGCATGCAGCCGCCACAGAGGCCCGAGTGCGCACCCCGCCCACTATGGGCCTGTGCCGGCATACGGAGGCATATGATGGCTGCAACAGATAGGGGAGAGGCCCCCACCCCAGCATCTGGGTCGAGGCGGTTGCTCGCCGCAGTGAGTACAGTGGACATCACGCCGCCGGTGGGCTACTACCTGGCCGGCTACGCAGCGCGCAAGGAACCCAGCAACGCTCTACGCGACCCGCTCCACGGCCGCCTCCTCCTGCTCGACAACGGCGTCACGCGCCTGGCGATCGTCACTCTCGATCTGATCGGCCTGCGCCGGCCGACGGTGCTGAGGGCGCGCCAGGCCATCGCCGAGGCGGCCGGGGTCCAGCCTGATCACATTCTCCTCAACTGGTCCCACACGCACGCCGGGCCGGAGGTCGAGCGCTACGAAACCTACGTGGCCCAACTGGCGGACAAGCTCGGCGGTGCCGCCCTGGCCGCCTCTCGCCAGATGCAGCCGGCCAGCCTCGCCTACGCCGAAAGCACCATAGACTTCAACGTCAACCGCCGTTTGCCAATGCCCGACGGCAGCGTGGCCATGGCCCCCAACCCTGCCGGCATCGTTGACCGCCGCCTGCGCCTGATCAGGCTGGATAGCGACTCGGCACGGCCAATGGCGGTGCTCTTCCACGCCGTCTGCCATGCCAACGCTTTGCGGCACGACAACCTGGCCATCAGCGCCGACTTCCCGGGCCTGGCCCAGGACCTGGTGGCTACGGCCTTCGGCCCCGGCTGCACGCCCATGTTTGTCCAGGGCTGCACCGGCAACCTGCGCGCCAACCTCCCTGGCGAAGGCGGCTTCCGCAGCGCCGACGCCGAGGACCTGCGCTGGTGCGGCTTCTCCCTGGGAGGGGCTGCTATCAGCGCCGCCGCCCGTGCCGGCACACGTGAAGCTGCCAGGTTGGGCGATGAACTGGACGCGGCGGAGGTACTGCTTTCCCTGCCCGGCCGCGCCGGCCCCGCAGTCGAGTACCCGGTCCAGGCTCTGCGCCTGGGTAACCTGCTGCTCATCGCCCTCGCCGGCGAGCCCGTGCTCGAGTATGGCCTGGCGCTGGAGGCCCAGTGCGGCGGCTGGCTGCAGGTGCTCGTGGCAGGTTACAGCAACGCCAGCGTGGGCTATCTCGCCACCCCCGCCATCTACGCCCAGGGCGGTTATGAAGGCTCGCCAGGCGCGTCCCCCTTCACGCCGGCGGCGGAGGCGATCGTCCTGCAGGCAGGCCGGGATCTGGCGCAGCGCCTGGCAGGAGAGAACCTTCGCCCCTTCAGCAGCACCGCTGCCACCGACGCTCAGAATGCTTAGCGGCGAGCCCATGCTCTATCCGGTGCCACAGGGGATGAGACCGCGCTGCGTTTGCTGGCCAAGAGCAGGCGGATCAGCAACGGCTTTCTCCTCCCGGCGAGAATCGCCTGCGTCCATGTTTGTCCGTATTACCTTCTCTATCCTTAGCGTACACTGCCCTCCGGAGGCTGACCTATGTACGATCTCGTGATCCGCGGTGGTACAGTCATTGACCCCGCCCAAGGCCTGCACGGCAAAGCCGATGTGGCTATCCAGCAAGGGCAGGTCGTCGCCGTTGATAGCCATATTGCCGGGGCGGCACGCCAGGACCTGGACGCAACTGGCCTGCTGGTGGTCCCCGGCCTGGTTGACATCCACGTCCACCTCTACAAGCACGTCTGCCACTACGGCGTGGACCCGGACCAGACCTGCCTGAGCACCGGCGTCACCACGGCAGTGGACGCAGGCTCTGCCGGACGCTGCACCTGGCCCGGCTTCCGGCGCTTTGTGCTCGAACCGGCGTGCATGCACGCCTATGCCCTGCTCCACATCAGCGGCCAGGGCATGCTCACCGATTACATCGGCGAGTCCGACGATCTGCGCTGGCTCGACGTAGCGGCCTGCAGCGTCATCGCCAACGAGAATCGCGACCTGATCCTGGGGGTAAAGGTCCGGCTGGACAGGAACCGCGTCGGCCAGAGTGGTCTGGAGCCACTTCGCCGCGCTGTGGCTGCCGCTGCCCAGCTCGACCTGCCAGTGATGGCTCACGTGGGCAATACGCCCGCTCCGCTCGCCGACATCGCCGCCCTGATGCGCCCGGGTGACATCATCACCCACTGCTTCCACGGCTGGAGCGCCGGCGTCCTGGACGACAACGGCCTTGTCTTCCCAGAGCTGCGGCAGGCTGCCGAGCGTGGCATCATCTTCGATGTCGGTCACGGTGCCGGCAGCTTCGCCTTCCCCGTCGCCGAGGCAGCTTGCGAGCAGGGTTTCCTGCCGACCACGATCAGCAGCGATCTGCACACCTACAGCCTCAACGGCCCGGCTTACGACCTGGCCACGACCATGTCCAAATTCCTGCACATCGGCCTTTCACTCGATGAGGTGGTGCGCCGCGTCACCTGCGATGCCGCTCGCGCCTTGCACCTGGATGGCGTGGCGGGCTCGCTGGCAGCGGGACGGCCTGGCAATGTCACGCTGCTGCAGGAACTGGCCGGCAACTTCCCGCTGGAGGACTGCATGGCCAACACCCGCCGCGCCCGCCGCGTGCTCGTGCCGCGCTGGGTCGTCCTGAATGGGGAACTGCTGCCAGCACGCACGGCCGCGCCCTGGGGTGCCTGACTTGCTTATGTCGTGCTTCACCAGCGGACCAAGTGGCCGGCGCCTGTTTTGACAAGAGCCAGCCAACACCCTAAATTGTGCTGAGCACTTGGCCATCTGCCTCATGCGCAGGGAGTGGGCGCCACGCCGGCGCCGCTCGCACAACCGGCAAGGGTAGATGGCTTCGTGTTCCTCCGCCACGCCGACGGCAGGGCCAACCACTCCGCCTGACCATTCTGGCCGTCGCCTACCGAGGTTGCAGCGGCGCTGCGCCCGGCGCGAGGTCGGGCGGGTAGCCGGCAGGCCATCGGAGGGGGCTGCTCCGGGCCTGCGGTTGTTCGAGGTTCGGCCGTAGCGTCGCGGCGGGTAGCGACCGGTGAGAGAATGGACACACGCTCTGTCGGCATCGTAGAGACGCAATACGCGACCCTGTTCGAGCCCCCCAATGAGTTGCAGCTTGACAGCGGCGAGAAGTTGGGGCCGATCACGGTCGCCTACGAGACCTATGGCACTCTCAACCAGGAGCGCAGCAACGCTGTCCTCCTCTGCCACGCCCTGTCGGGAAGCGCCCACGCCGCCGGCTACCACGAAGGCGACGCTAAGCCCGGCTGGTGGGACGACATGGTCGGCCCGGGCAAGGGCTTCGATACCGACAAGTACTTCATGATCTGCGCCAACGTCATCGGCGGCTGCTCCGGCACCACCGGCCCTTCGTCCATCAACCCGCGCACCGGCCGCCCCTACGGCCTCGCTTTCCCGGTCGTCACCATTGCTGACATGGTGCGCGTGCAGCGCGAACTCTTGCGTTACCTCGGCATCAACAGCTTGCTCAGCGTCTCCGGCGGCAGCATGGGCGGCATGCAGGTGCTGCAGATGGCCGTGGACTACCCCGAGATGGTGCGCAGCGCCATCCCCATCGCCACGGCGCCGTTACAGTCGGCCCAGGGCATCGCCTTCGACGTCGTCGGCCGGCGGGCGATCATGTCGGACCCGAAGTGGCGCGGCGGCAACTACCTGTCCTTCAATGACCCGCCACTGGATGGCCTGGCCCTCGCACGCATGGTCGGCCACATCACCTACCTGAGCGAGATGTCCATGCGGCGCAAGTTCGGCCGCCGCCTGCAGGACCGCGAGCGCTATGGTTACGACTTCTCCACTGAGTTCGAGGTCGAAAGCTACCTCTACTACCAGGGGGACAAGTTCACCCAGCGCTTCGACGCCAACACCTACCTGTACATAACCAAGGCAATAGACTACTTCGACCTCACCAACGGCAAGCGCTCCCTGGCGGAGGCGCTGCGCGGCGTGCGCAGCAAGTTCCTCGTCATCGCCTTCAGTTCGGACTGGCTGTACCCTCCGGCGCAATCCAAGGCCATCGTCAGCGCCCTCAAAGCCAACGATGTGGACGTCTCCTACTGCGAGATCGAATCCGACTACGGCCACGACGCCTTCCTGCTCGAGGTCGAGGAACAGGAGCGCCTGATCAGCAATTTCCTCGCCGCTGTCGCTCGGGAGACGGTCATAAGTGACCCTCACTGAGACAGTGACCGCCGAAAGCAGCAATTCCCGCCTGGATTACGACGTCATCGTCCGCATGGTGGACCGGGGCATGCGTGTGCTTGACCTGGGCTGCGGCGACGGGCTGCTGCTGGCGCGGCTGATCAACGAGCGAGGAGCCCGAGGCACGGGCGTCGAGCTATCCCAGGAGGGCGTTCAGGCAGCGATCGCTCGCGGCCTGAGCGTGGTGCAGGGCAACCTCGATGAAGGCCTGGCTGACTACCAGGACCAGTCTTTCGACTGGGTCATCCTCAATCAGACGCTGCAGTCGTTGCACAAGCCTGAGTTAGTGCTGGAGGAGATGCTGCGCGTCGGCAAACGCTCCATCGTCGGCCTGCCCAATTTCGGCTACTGGCGGCTGTGCTGGCTGCTCTTGTTCAGGGGCCGCGTGCCCTCGACGCCGTTCCACCCCTACCGCTGGTACGAAAGCCCGGCTACGCGCCTGCTCACCATCCAGGACTTCCGCGACTATTGCCGCGAGCGCCAGATCACGATCCTGCAGGCCGTCTACCTCGGCCGCAAAGGCCAGGCCAGGCGTTTCTGGCCCAACTGGCGCGCCGAAACAGGCATCTTCGTCCTCGCCGGCCGGCCGTCCCAGGCGGCCCGGCAGTGAGCAGCCAGGCCAGCCTGCTATCGGACGGACAGGCAGCGCCGCCCGTGGGCGTCGAGCCCGGCGGTGCCCCCGCCCGCGCCTCCACCGCTGCGATCGTGGCCCTGGGCCTGGGGCATGGCACGGCCGACTTCTACCCCGGCTTCCTGGCCAGCGTCCTGCCCTATCTCATGCTCAAGCTGGGATTCTCCCTCACCGTCGCCGGCAGCCTCACCTCTTTCAGCGACGTCATCACCTCGTTGCTGCAGCCCATCATGGGCTACGTGGCCGACGCCCGCCACCCCCGTCCATGGGGCGCCTGGGGCCTGGTGATGGCCGCTGTCTTCTTCTGCCTGCTGGGCTTCGCTCCCAACGTCCCGATCCTGGCGGTGTTGATCCTGGCGGGCGGCTTCGGCGTCGCTCTCTACCATCCGCAGGGGGCGGCGATGGCCACGCGCATCTCGCGTGGCAAAGCCGGCCTGGCCATGTCGCTCTTCGCTACGGGTGGCAGCGTCGGCTACGCCCTCGGGCCCCTGCTGGCCGTGCTCATCGTCGAGCGCTGGGGCCTGCGGGAACTCATCGTCCTGGCGCCACCGGGAATCCTCGCCGGCCTCCTCATCCAACGCGTGATGCAGAAGCCGCTGGCCGAGCAGGCCAGGCGGCACCAGCCGCTGTCCCTGGGCCTGGCCTTCAAAGGTGCCGGCTCCAGCCTGGCTTGGCTTCTGGCTATCATGACCCTGCGCTCCGCCGTGACGGCTGGCATCGCCTCGATGCTGCCCTTCTATTTCGAGGCCAAGGGAATGTCGCTCGCCATGGGAGCGACCGCCATCTTCATCTTCCGCCTGGCGGGTGGCCTGGGCGTGTTCTTCGGCGGACCGGTCAGCGATCGGTTTGGGCGCAAGCCCGTCCTGGCCGCCTCGTTCGTCCTGACCCTGCCGTTCCTGCTCCTCTTCTTTCACAGCGCCGGGCTGCTGGCCCTGCTCGGGCTTGGCCTGGGCTCGGCCGTGCTCACCTCGAGCACGCCAGTCAACACCGTGATGGCTCAGGAGGCCACGCCCAAAGCGGCGGCCATCGCCTCCGGCCTGATGATGGGCGTGGGCTGGGCCTTGGGCAGCCTCAGCGTCGCCCTCATCGGCTACCTGGCCGATCGCCATGGTATCCTCGTGGTCCTGCCGCCGGTCAGCCTGCTCATCGTAGCAGCCGGGGCGGCGCTCTCCGCGCTCCTCCCCCAGGGGCAGCGCGCCGCAGCCTGACCCGATGCCTCTACCCTCTGGCGGTGTTGCCTCTTGCCCGAGCCAGCAGTAACTTATGCGCACAGGGGATGTGTAGCAGCCTCACGACAGATACGCTGTTAGTATATCCTGGCACGGTGCCATCGCTGCCGGCAGTCTCTCGCCCCTGCAACTGTTGCTCTGGCGCCAGGGACCAGAAGCGAGCGCCGGTGGCTGCCTGCGTCTTCAGGTAAGGGAGCCGGCAGGCGCCAGGCTCACGTTCGCTGTCGTGTAGCTGCGGTCAAGAGGACCTGAACAACCGGGGCGAGGTTGCACGGGCCGGCTCGTCTGCCGCGGCGCCTTTAGGAAAGGAGAAATGCATGTCCGACCAGATGACTAAGGGCAAGTGCGTCTACTGCGGTGCACTATTTGCAAAGAGCGGCATGACCAGGCATCTGCAGGCTTGCCAGGCGCGACGCGAGGCGCTGGCACAGCCGCTGAAAGGGCGCAGAGTGCGCGAGACGCAGATACTGCAACTGCGCGTCGAGGGCAGACGCCTCCCCGAATACTGGATGAACATCGAAATACCCGCCGACGCCACGCTGGCACACCTGGACCAGTTCCTGAGGGACATCTGGGTTGAGTGCTGCGGCCACTTGAGCGCTTTCACGATCGAAGGCGTGTCCTACAGCAGCGATCCCGAACGAGACTACGACGAAAGGTCAATGCGGGCCAAGATAGGAAACGTGTTCGCTCCCGGGATTGTGGCGCTTTATGAGTACGACTTTGGCAGCACCACGGAGATTCTCCTTCGCGTTGTTGGCGAGCGCGAAGGCCAATACGCTGGCTACAAACCGCAGGTGCTGGCCCGCAATGAACCCCCCGAGATCCTGTGCTCAAAGTGCAGCGAGCCCGCCACCTGGATCTGTACCGCCTGTGCCTGGGAGGACAGCGAAAGCTGGTTTTGCGATCGCCACGCGGTAGAACACGCCTGCGGCGCGGAGGCGATGCTGCCGGTCGTCAATTCGCCGCGCGTGGGCGTGTGCGCCTATGCCGGCTGAAGCGGCGGCTCAACACCGCGTGCGGCAAGGCAATACACCGGCCAGCCCACGAGCCGGCCGGTGTATGGGCTCCGCGCTGCCCGCAATACGCCATCCGCCGCCAGACAGCGCTTTGTAGCTGCTCGGTTAGGGCAGCGGCTGGGTCAGCTCCGCTGCTCGGTCAGCGAAGCGGCTGGGTCAGCTACGCTGCTCGGTCAGCTCCGCTGCTGGGTCAGCTCTGCTGACACGTGTCCATCCCTCCCTGCCTCACGGCGCGCTCACAAGTGTCAGCACCCGGCAGCGCAGCCGCACCAGGGTCCTGCTTCCAGCCCATGCTCTCGTTCTCGCTGGAACGCCAGGGGGCGGTGGCGGCACGGCCACCGCCCCCTGCATGTCTCCGTGTTTCACTCCCCGCGCTACGTCTTCGTGAACTCCGCCAGGAGAGCAGCGCAGCGCTCGCGGTAGATCTGCAGCATGTTGTCAACCCGTGCCGGCGAGATCGGCCCGTTCATGCTCGTCGTCTCGAAAATGCGCTTCGGCAGCTTCACCTTGGTTGGGTCGTAGCCGAGTTTCTGCTTGATGCGCAGTTTCGTGGCATAGATCTCACGGCCGGTGCGCTGGATGTCCTCATCGCTGACCTGGATGTCTATCGTGGCCAGAGCCTTCCTCACCGTCTCGCGATCATAGATGGCACGCGCAAAGAGGCAGATGGCGAGCGAGGTGACGAAATCGCGCTCGCACTCCTCGGCGATGAGCTTGTCCACCGTCTCCTCATCGCTCAGATTCCGCTGCTTCTGGTCCAGCGAGTAGCCGGCGTTGTCGAGGTGGCTGTGGCGAGAGCCGACATGGTGGCCGATGATGTTGGCGTAGCCAGTGTGGTAGCCGGCCACGCCCTGGGCGCCGCCCGCCGTGAAACTCAGGTCCTCGGCGCCGAAGTGCCGCGAAGCCTGCACCGCCCCCAGCCCGAGCAGGCGGGCCGTCTCGTTGGCCCCTTCGCTGATCAGGTGCAATGCCTTGAAGTAGCCGTTGGCATCCCCAAAGCTGAGCCGCACGCCCAGGTCTTTCTCGCTCAGGATGCCCTTGTCCATGGCCTCGGTGGCCCAGGCGAGGACGACGCCGGATTCCATTGCGTCCATCCCCAACCGGTCCGCCGCCTCCATGAGGCGAAGGGCGCCATCCCGCGTACCGATGCCGAGCATGGAGCCAAAAGCATAGATCGGCTCGTAATCGTAGCTCACGTAAGAGGACTGGATCTCGTACTCGTTCTCGGCACCGAACTGCTGGCGCAGGAGGGCGATATGGATGCAGCCGATGGGGCAGCCAGCGCAGGCGCGCTTGTACATCAGGTCGTGCTCGCCGAAGGCTTCGCCGCTGATATCGGGGGCGTGCTCGAAGCGCGTGGATTGCAGGTTGCGCGTGGGCAAAGCACCGACGGCGTTGAGCGGGTTCACGTTGACCGGCGTACCCAGTTCGTGGTACTTCTCCATAGCCGCCGTGGAGATCACCCTCTGGTGGATCTCGTCGTACGCTTGGCGGTAGGCGCGGGCATTCTTGATCGGCCAGTGGTGCGTGCCGATGGTGAGCACGCCCTTGAGTTTCTTCGCCCCGAAGAGCGTGCCCAGGCCAAGGCGCCCGAAGTGCCGGTAGGTCTCGACGTTGACATTGGCGTAACGCACGCCGTTCTCGCCGGCCGGGCCGATGCGCATGATGCTGCGGTGGCCGGGCGAAGCGTGCATGCCACGCATCAGCCTCCCGGCTTCGGCTACGTCAGCGCCCCAAAGCGGGCCGGCGTCCCGCACTTCGATCCGGTTGTCCTGAATGCTGAGGTAAGCCGGCCCGGCCGCCTTCCCCGTGATCACCAGCGCGTCATAGCCGGCATGGCGCAAGGAGTAGGCCAGGCGGCCACCGGCATGGCTCTCGCCATATTCGCCGGTGAGCGGCGAGATGAATGTGGCGATCGTCTTGGTGACAACGGGGTAGATCATCGTCATGGGGCCGATGGCGAAGACGATCGGCTGCGCCGGATCGAGGGGATCGGCGTCGGCCTTCATGTTTTCCTCAAGTAGGGCCGCGGCGACGCCCGTACCCCCCAGCAGGTGGAACAGGTCATCGCGTTCCTCCACCCGCACCTTGTCGCTGGCCAGGTCTACGTAAAGCACGCGGATCGTGGGTTTGGTGAGCATAAGCCTGCCCTCCTTCAAGCCTGATCGGCGGGAGCGGTGGACGCCTCGGCGGCCCTTACTGCCGGCTGGGCATCGCCCACCTCGACCATCTGCAGGCAGCCGTGCGGGCAATAGTTCACGCACTGGCCGCAGAAAATGCAGACGATGGGCCGCTCCTCGTCGCTGTCCCATCCGATCACGTGGATGGGGCAAGCCTCGACACACAGGCCACAACCGGTGCACAGCTTCGGCCGGTAGGTCATGCCGCGCCCGCCGCGCCGCGGCGTCAGTGCCCCGGTCGGGCAGGCAGCGGCGCAACGCGGGTCGGCACAGGCGCGGCAGATGTCGGCCACCATGCGCCCCTCCATACCACCCGCCGTGCGCACCTGGATGGCGCTCTTGTGCGGCGAGTAGTCCCCGTGCACAAACCTGGCGCAGGCAAGCATGCAGGAATAACAACCGATGCACTTGCCCATGTCCGGTGCAGTCAGAATCTTGGCCATCTCGACCTCCATTAACCTCGCAAACAACCGCCCCGTGCCGACTATATCGGCCAGACAAGAGCCAGGCAAGCGCAACCTGGCGCTCAGGCCGGCTGCAAGTTCTGGCCCTGCTTACTGCTGCGCCTGGACGCGATAGGGCCCAAGCAGCAACCGGTCGCCGACGGCCGGGTCCAGCAGGGGCACCCGTTTGCCTGTGGCCAGCAAGTACCAGCCGATCTCGAGGTAGTAATCGCCGGTCTGCAGGGGCGGGCACTGCGTCAGAACGCGTGGCTCGATTATCGTCTCGCCCGGGCGCCAGGCCGTGGTCGGGTAAACGCCACCACCAGGCATGGCGTCGGCACCACACAAGAAGCTGCCAGCGCCGTTGCTGCCGGGCCCGAGCAAGTGCACGAAGGAGGTGTAGTCCTGCCCGATGCGTCCGTCCGCCTGCCAGTACAGCGTCAGCGGGAGGCTGCCCGAGTTATCTTCCTGGAGTTGGAAGTCCAGTCCGACCAGGCTCAGGCCCTCCTGCCAGCGCCCGCGCAAAGCGGTGCCCGGCCGCAGGGGCAAGGCGCCGTCGCTCCTAGCCTGCATGGCAATGGCATAATCCTGGCCCAGGCGGTCGCGGAAGACGGCCGCCTGCCTGGCCTCGGGGTACCAGCGCTGCACCTGAGGCAGGCTCGCGCCGTCCTCTTGGGTCAAGACGATGTAGGTGACCGACCGGCCGTCCCTGGGCGGCAGGACGAACAGCCTGCGCCCATCGTACGTGACCGGCCCGCCCACATCCCGCATGATGAAGTGGAGAGTCGCATGGTCCGGCCGCACCGGTGACAGATACACCCACTGGCCAGCCAGGGTGGCCTGGCGCATGTACTGGCCGATGTCGTAGATGCCCTCATCGAAAGCGTAATAGAGCGCATTGCTCTCGCCCCAGGCGACGAAGTACTGGTAGAGCCCAAGCCCGAACTGCCCGAGCAGCAGCAGGCAGACGATGGCCACGCCCGGCCAGCGGCGCTGCCAGAGCGCCAGCGCCAAACGGTACAGCAGCCACAAGCCCAAGGCGGTGAGCAGGCACAACGGCGTGACGGCACCGATGGCACGCTGGAAGCTTGGCGCGTACTGGCTGAACACGCTCGGCAGCAGCATGGCGCCAAGCCAGATGAGAAGCAGGCTGGCTTCGGGATGGCGCAGACGGCGCAGCGCCCATAGCAGGCCGAGCAGGAACGGCCCTACCAGCCACGGGGTGAGCGCCGGCGCACCGGGCAAGTTGCTGCGCGGGTTGGTGTCCCCCCGGAAGGGGATGGCCTGCAGCCATAGCCAGGCATTCGCCACCGCGCCGCCCAGGAGTTGGCCTGGCCCACCCTTCACCGCCACCTGCCCGGCGCGCAGGCTGAAGGCGTCAGGATGCCGGAGGAAGTAGAGCCCCAGCGGAGCGAAGACGATGATGGCACAGAAGCCAGCGAGCAGAAAGGCGAGGAAAAGGCGACCTCGCCCCGAGGCAGTGAGAGGCAGACGGCCTTGCCCTTCCCGCCTCGGAAGGGCAACAGGTGGGTTGGGACCTCCCGCCACCAGAAGCAGTCCCCACGCCAGAAAGACCAGCGGCAACAGCCTTGCCGCCATGTAGCCGTAGAGCGAAAGCCCTAGCCAGGCGCCGGAGGCGGCGAACCAGGCCCAGGCAGAGGTGCGCCTGGCCTGCCAGCGCCGCCAGCCCAGCAACAGGCAGAGCACGGCGGCATTGCCCAGCAAGGGCAGCAGTTCGACACGGATGCCGTAACGGCTGAAGTGCAGGTCCCAGGGCAGGACGGCCTGGATGAAAGCAGCGGCCAAGGCCACCCAGGGCAAGCCAGGGAATAGCTGCCGCCCGATGCCATAGGCAAGCAACACGGCGACCGTCCCTGCCACCGCCGGCACGGTGCGGATGACGGCGGGGCTGGCGCCAAACAGGGAGAAGGCACCGGCCAGCATGTACATGAACAGGGGCTCGCGGCCGAAATTGCCGCCGAAGAATATGCTCCGGTCCCCGGCCAGCACCTTGAGGCCATCGAGGGCATCGAAAGCTTCATCGAAGTGCAGGCCAGGCGGCACCTTGTCCAGGGCCACTAAGCGCAATGCTCCGGCCAGCAGCGCCAACCCGGCGCAGAGCAGAAGCTCGGTCCGGCGGCCAGGCCAGCAAATGCGCCGCCCTGCCCCCGTAGAAGGAGGCAATTCCGGGCCGAAACGGAACAAAGAACGCCAGGTGATCATGCCCTGCTGCCGCAGGCACAGCCCGAGGAAGGCCAGGTCAGGCGGACCATTGCTGCAGTTCGATCATGTTGCCCTCGGGGTCGGTGACATAGCAGAAGGTGACAGTGCCGGCGCCGCTCACCGGCAGGCTCACCACCTCGCCAACAGCCCTGCCCCCGGCCTTCAGCACCGCCTGGCGGGCGGCGGCAACATCATCCACAGCGAAGGCGATATGCCCCAGCCCTGGCCGGTTGGGGGCCGTGGACGGGTGAGCCCGCTGCGGCCGGTACTCGAAGACCTCGAGCGTCGGCCCACCGGGGCCGCAGCCGGGAAGGCGCAGGTGCACCCCTTCGATGGCAGCGCCAGCCAGGCCCGTAGCTTTCGCCAATGGCTCGCCGCCCAGGTGTCGCTCCGGCGGCACGACCTGGCAGCCCAGCACGTCCACGTAAAAGGCGGCCAGGGCGCGCCAATCGCCGGCGACGATGTTCGTGTGCACATACCTGGCTTTGATGGCCATCAGCCCTCCTTTCGACCCGACAGATCAGCTTACGCCGGCGCCCACGCTTCGTCCAACGGCTGTCGCCGTCGGACCGGGCGACGCCGTCCTGCAGCGGCAGCGGAAAGCGCGGGCCCAGGCGCCGAGAAGACGCCTGGGCCCCGGCGGTTGCCCTATGGCAACCACAGCAGCGGCGATGCGCAGGTGGCGGCTCTACACATTCACGCCGAAGAGTGGGCGGATGAGATAGAGCACGAAGGCAATGGCCGCACCCCAAAGCAGCGGCGATACTTCGCGCGACTTGCCGTTCACTACCTTCAGGAAGACGTAGGTGACGAAGCCCCAGGCGACGCCGTTGGTGATGCTCCAGGAGAAAGGCATCATGACCATGGTGAACAGCGCCGGCACACCCTCCTCGAAGTTGCCGAACGGGATCTCGCGGATCTGTTGGCACATGAGGAAGCCGACGATGATCAGGGCCGGGGCCGTAGCCTCGCTCGGGACGATGCCGGCGAGAGGGGCCAGGAAGATGCAGACCAGGAAGAGCACGCCCACCACAACCGAAGTCAGCCCGCTGCGGCCGCCTTCCTCGACGCCAGCGGCGCTCTCGATATAGGTGGTGGCGCTCGAAGAGCCCAACAGACCACCGACCATGGCGGCGAGAGAGTCAACAATCAGAATCTCGCGCAGGCCCTCCATGCGGCCGTCTTTGTCCACCCAGCCGGCCTGCGAGCCGATGCCGATGACAGTGCCCATGGTGTCGAAGAAGTCCGACAGCATGAAGGCGAAGATGGTCAGTATGGCGGCGATCGGCCCAAGCTTGGTGAACAGGCCACCAATGTGCAGGCCAGCGCCGAAGGTCTTGAACGAGATACCCATCGTCAGTTGCTTCGGCCACTCGGCGGCGCCGGGCACGGCCGAGGCTGGCTTGCCCGTGATGTAGTGCATGATCATCGCGAAAGCGGTGGTGCCAAGGATACCCCAGAGCAGGCTACCCTTGACTTTGCGGGACATCAGGAAGATGGTGAACAGCAGCCCGAAGAAGGCCACCAGCATGGGCAGATTGTTGTACACGCCCAGGGTGGTGAGCGTCCCCACCAGGCCACCGTTGACGATCTGTTCGCCCGTGCGCACGAAGCCGCCGTCGGTGAGGCCGATGAAGAGGATGAACAGGCCGATGCCGACGGAGATAGCGCGCTTGAGGCTCATCGGGATGGCATCCATCACCGCCTGGCGCAGCCCCGTCAAGACGAGGATGGTGATGAGCAGGCCCTCAAGGAAGATGACAGCCATGCCCTCTTGCCAGGTGAGGCCGACCTTGCTGTTGCTCAACACCAGGGCGACCAGGGCGGAGTTGATGCCCATGCCAGGGGCCAGGGCAAAGGGGTAATTCGTCCAGAAGCCCATCAGCAGCGTCATCAGCCCGGCAACGACGCAGGTGGCGACGAGGAGCGCGCCCTGGTATTCCGGACCGGCGACCGTGGAGAGTATAGACGGATTCACGAAGATGATGTAGGCCATGACCATGAATGTGGTGAGGCCGGCGACCAGTTCAGTGCGGACAGTAGTGCCTCTCTGCTTGAGCTTGAAGAACTGCTCCATGCTACCCTCCTCACGAATCTGCGAGCGAGGCAATTCTATGCAAGTGCCGTGCCTTGGCAAGGGGAATTAGGCCCGGTCCGAACCATTTGCCCCCGGCATATCCGGGGAAGAACGAGAGCGGAAGGGCAGAGCCTGACCTGGCTCCGGCCAGGCCAGTAACACCAAGAGCGGCGGCAGGAAGGTGAGCGGCACCGCGAGGAGGTAGCGCTCGCCCGGGCCCCAGGCCAGCCAGGCCCCCGTGTAGGCGTAGACGAAGGTGCTGAGCATACTGCCAAGGGTGAAAGCCACCGCGGCCGCTCGCTCCCCAGGCCGCGCCGCCGGCGCCAGGGCTAACGGCCAGATGAGATACCAGGCGCGGAACTGAGCCAGCGCGAACATGAGGAAGAAGAACACGCCGAAGGCCAGGCGCGGCCACTGCTCCGGCTGCTTCCACGCGGCCAGGAGTACCCAGGCGTAGTAGAGTGCGAAGGTGGTCAGTACAATGCCCCTGGCCAGCGCCGCGCCTGCTCCGGGCAGCAGCAGTTCGCCCACCGCGTAGAGCAGCCCGCCGGGCGAGCCGGAGAAGACGCCGCTGTGGTGCAGGATCACGGCGAAGGTCAGCCCGCCGCGCCAGAATGGGGCGAAGGCCAGGGCAAGGGCAGCGGTCAGCAACAAGAGCGCTCCCAGTGCGGCCCGGCGCTCCCGCTGGCGCCAAAGCGCTATCAGTGGCAAGGGCAGCAGAAGCGCGGCCGGGTACTTGATCAGCGCCCCCAGGCATAGAGCCAGCGGCGCGAGCAGCGCCAACCTGCCCCTCGCCAACCTCAGTGCCAGCAGCAGCGCCAGGACCATGAGGATGTCGTTGTGGCCGTTCCCCACCGCCTCCAGGAGCAGCAGTGGGTTCCAGAGAACGAGCAAAGTGCCGGCGCTCTGCCAGCCGGCATCCTCACGGCCGAGCCAGCCAGCAAGCAGCAGCCCAGAACCAAGGTAGGCGAGCAGCGCCAGCGCCTTCAACGTGAGCAGCCCGGCAAGCAGGCTATGGCCCGCCAGCCAGCCGGCTGGCAGGCTGACGAGGCACCAGAGTGGCCCGTAGGGGCTGGCGTAGCCACCCCAGGCACCGGCATAGACCAGCAGCGGGTCACTGGGAAAGGCCGTCGGCGGCACCACCAGCGGATTGGCGCCGTGAACCACCCACACCCGGGCCTGGAGTATATAGCTGTAGATGTCGGTGGCCGTGATCGGGTACAGCAACACGAGGGCGATCCCACTCAGGGCCGCCGTCGCCAGGACTGGGCGGCGGGCTCGCTGCCAACTCAGGCGCCTCGCCTGCCCGAGGCCGAGAAGGTACAGGGCGAAGAGGGTCAGTTCCGCTCCCAGAAAGATCGTGCCCGAGGAGAGAGAGTAACCCGTCATCTTGCCGATGTCAGTGAGCGCGGCGTAGTAGCGCCATATTGGCAAGCGCGCGGTGAAGGCGAAAAGGTAAAGCGCCACGGAGGCCAGGCCGAGAAGCCATAACCGGGTCTCCGCGCTCAAGCGTGCCTGCGGCTGCGGCAACGCGCCCCTACCAACCAGCGAGTTCAATGGCATCCTGCCCGGCGGGCGTGGTCAGGCGCTCGCCCGTCTCCGGGTCGTACAGGCCGAGGCGGATTACGGCTGGGCGAGCACCGGCCGGCAAGAGCAAGGCATGGCGGTCCTCGACCAGTTCGCCCGGCAGCCAGGTGTCAGTCGGTCGCTGCCAAAGAGCGGGCATGCTGTCGGCCTGGGCGACCAGGTTGCCGGAAGGGTCATAAACGTGGACGAACACCTTGTAGCTCCTGGACGGCGTCGCAGCGGCGCGCCAGGTCAAGTCCAGGAAGACAGTGTCCCCCTCGAACGCTATCCCGGCCTGCTCCAACCTGATGCCTTCCGAGCCCAGAACCCAGGGCCCGCTGCTCCGGCGCATAAGCTCGGGAGGGCGGGCGTAGAGCGCCAGGCGCCAACCTTTGCCGCTCTTCTGCAGCACCTGGTAACCCCAATCGGCCAGCCAGCGCTCGAGTGCGTTCTGCTCCAACGGAGTATCGTCGCGCAGCAACCACAAACGCTCGTAATGCCCGCCCAGCCACTGCGGCCACTGACCCGCCTCCGGCTGGGGCAGGCCATAGGCAGGCAGACGGCCCTTGTAGCGATCCGAGATGGCCTGGCTGTCGCTGGGGCGGAGCGTCACCAGGGCATCGCCCTGGCGTTCGCTGCTCTGGAGCAAGCGCAGGGCCGCATCAAGTGGCTGCTGGCCGGCGGCGAAGCTGCGCCCCAGCATGAAGCTGGCAGCCAGGGCCACGGCCAGCCCGGCTGACGGCAGCAAGGCACGCCAGCGCCCCTTCCAGGTGGCGGCCAGAGCAGCGGCGGCGAGCAGCACCGCCGCCAGCATGCAAGCGAGCGCTACCCAGTCCAGGTGAGCCGTCCCGGCCAGTGGCTGCGCCCAGGCGAAGTCAAGCGAAGCCGGGCCGATATAGCGCCACTGGCCGAGCAGCGGCGAATAGCGCCATTCCCAGAAGGTCGCGGGGGCATATAGCGGCAGGCCCGTGTTGAGCAGGGAGTCCTCGAAAGGGGCGAAGTGCACCAGCGAGCCCAGAACCTGGGGCACGAAGCTCACCGCCGCCAGCAGCAATACCGCCACCCGCCAGCGGCGGCCAGCCTGCCAGAGCGGCGCCAGGCACAGAGCGAGGAAAGGCAGGCCGGGCAGCAGGAAGCGCGGCCCCCAGGCATAGCCGCCATGCCACATGAACCACTTGCCATAGACGACAAGGTGCAGCATGAAGATGCCCAGGCTGAGCCAGGCCAGTGCCGTCGCCCGCCGGCGCAACCGCGCCCAGCCCGGCAGGGCCAAGGCGAGCAACGGCGCATAGAATAGCAGCCCCCGGCCCGGGCTGAAGAGCAGCCCCGCTATCCCGGCCAACCAGTTGCCCGAAAACGATTCCTGTGGCAGGTAGCCACTCACCAGCGGGTTGCCGTAGCGCCGGTAGTTCGACAGGCCGAGCAGCACCAGCATCACCGATAAGCCAGCGACGAACGCCAGCGCTTCGCCGGGAACGCGCCGGAGGCGCCGGGACCATTGGCCGCGCCTGTGCGCCTGCCAGAGAATGGCCCCGAGAAAGACCGGGGCGACGATCAGGCTCGTGGTGCGCGTCAAGGCGGCAAAGCCGGCGGCGGCTCCCGCGGCGACCATCCAGGCCAGGGCCCGCCTGCCGGCATTGCGCCAGGCTGCCATCACGGCCAGCAAGGCCGCCAGAAGCGCCAGGCCAGCCAGGGGATCGCTGAAGTCGTACTTGCTGTAGGGCAAAGCCGGCGTCGCCAGGCCATAGAGCAGGCCAACTGCCAAAGCGGCAGCCTCGCCATAGCCCGCCCAAACGACGGCGAGGTATAGCCCGCTCGCCGTCAGTGCGGCCACCAGCGGGCTCAAGAGCAGCGCCATCTGCACCAGGCCGACTGAGGGCAGATGCAGGCCGAGCCAGGCCAGAGGCACGGATGCCAGCACCTGGCCCAGCCCTTTGCGCGAGTAAAGCAGGCCGTCGGGGCCGAAGCTGCCCTGTTGCAGGCCCATCCAGAGATAGGCATCCATGTCCAGGGCACCGCGCCGCACCAGGCTCTCTGCCGTGGCCAGCATGGCGACGCCATCGCTGGAGTGCGGCCGGCCGCTGAAGTTGAGCAGGTAGGTGGCAAGCAGGAACAGAAACAGGGCAAGGGCGAGGGAGCGGGAATCTCGCTTCGCCAGGTTCACTTCGCCGCCTCGATCGCGATCTCGCCCAGGCTGTACTCATCTTTCCCATCGGGCAGCATCAGGCGCTGGCCACTGGCCGGGTCATACAGGCCGACCGTCAGCAGGTAATTGCCCGGGGGCAGCGCCCGCGTCTCCAGTGTGCGTGCGTCGAGCACGGCCTGCATCGCAGGCCAGGGCCAGGCCGGTGGCCCGTCGCTCTGCCTCAGGGGCGCGGCCATGGGCTGGCTCGCAGGCACCAGGTGGACGAAGGCCGAAAGCGGCCGCGTGGGTGGCTCCGGCGCGCTCCAGATCAGGGTGAGCACGATCGCCCTCCCCTGGTCCAGCCGCGCCGGCAGCCGGCTCCAGGCCTCCAGCTGGATGCGCGCACTGCCGGACGCCTCCCCGAATTGCGCCGCCTGAGCGGGCCGCTCTAGCCCGGCCAGCGCCAACCAGCGGCTCAAGCGGTAGGCAGGGACGGGCGCCGGCTCCTCTAGCTCGACGACAGTTTCGCCCAAAGGATAGGCGAGGCCGGCCAGGGCTGCGGCCGCAGGCTGGGCCAGCCTATCGCCGCCATCGTCGCGGCTGACCAGCCAGATCTCGCCTGCAGTGGCGGCGAACTGGCGGGCCAGGTGCGTCCTCAGATCGTCATCCGGAGCAAAATCATCGAGGCTGTACAGGCGAAAGCGGGAGCGCAGGTACGGATAGAAGTGCTGGTAATCCTCGTCGGCGCTGAAGTACACCGCGGCGCCCGGCTGAGCCTGGCGGCGCAGGGTCTCAATCGCTGGCCGCGCCGGCTCAGCCCGGTAGCGCTCACTCGCGTATTCATCGAGCATCTGCCAGAACAGCAAGGCCGCGCCGGCGACCGCCAGGGCCGCCAACGCCCAGCCCAGCCGTTTGCTCCATGCCGGCGAAGGCAGCCACGTCCAACCCACGTATTTGCGCGCCAGTGCACCAGCAAGCACGACGAGCAGCAGCGTGCGCGTGCTCGTCGTCACCGCCAGCAACCAGTGTGCCTGGGGCAGCAGGATGAAGTAGCCGTGCGACTCGACGAAGTTGATGCCTGTGAGCGCGATCGCCAGAGTGGCGCCGCGCCAATCCGGCCAGAGCATGGCCAGGAACGGCAGCAGCCAGACGATATACTGTGGGCTCCAACCTTTGCTGAAGATGAATAGCAGGGTGAGCGACAGGCCAAGATAAGCGATCGCCGTCCGGCGTTCTCGCCAGTCGGCCGGCAACAGCCAGAAGCCCAGAAGCAGGGCCAGCAGAAGCCCGCTGAGAAGAGCATAGGGGACATGCCCCTGGAAAGAGGGCCGGGAGAGCACCGACAGGTCGCGCACGTCCCCGGGTGCCGCGCCGAAGCCCCAGTGGCCATCCAGTATGGCCCACACAGTCTGCCATGGCGGCCGAATGCGCTCTATGTCGAGCGGTGCCAGGAGCAGGCGCCCCTTGCCCAAAGCGACGAACGGGGAGGCGATAGCAGCCACGGCAACGCCAAAGCCGGCGATCGCCCCCAGGAGCAGTCTCCAGTCAGGCCCCCGCAGCGGCCGCTGCCTGAGCCGGCGCCAGTGCGGCAGGTCCGGCCAGGCGAGGCGGGCCGCCACCGGCAGGAGCGACAGGGGCAGCAACTTGGTCATGAAGCCGATGCCGCTCGCTGCGCCGGCAAGGGCGGGCCGACCGCGCAACAACAGCCAGAGACCAAGGAGGAGGGCGACCACTGCCAGGCCGTCGAAATGGGCAAGGGCCACATATGCTGGGGCAAACAGGAGAGCGTAGAAGATGGCACTGCGCATCGCCTGCCAGTGTGCACGCCGGCCACCAGAAAGGGCATAAACGAGCACCAGGCTGCCACAATCGGCGAGCGCCAGCACCCCACCCAGGATCAGCTCGAAGAAGAGCATCGGCTCCTGCCAGAGGGGCAGCAACAACGACAGCCGGTGCGCCGCCACCAGTAACCAGGGGAAAATGGGCGGGTAGGGGCTCCAGATGTTGATGAAAGGGTAGAGGCCGCTATCGGACAGGCTGGCGTAGAGCCGGTAGTAGTAGAAATCGGAGAAGTCGGCCACGAAGCCACCGGGCCTGAACAGGAACACGGCGCCGAACCGGAAGGCGGCAAAGAGCGCCAGCAGCAAGAGCAGGTCCCGCCGCTCTCCGTGCTCGCCCAGGCCGTCGCCCCCTAACCCGGTCACGTTGGCTACTGTACAGAGCCAGGGCCGTCGCGGCAAGCAGAGACGGGGCGGCGCCCTTGCCGACCGCCTCAGGCCTTATCCGGCACCCCTTGATTGCGCGTCTGGCCGGCCGGCGCTCTGGCCTCATCCGGCGCCGGGCGTTTGTCAGGGAGGGCCGGCTTGTAGATCACGACGGCAAGGTCCTCCTGTGCCGTAGGCAGGCGGTTGTAGTCGCAGGTGCAAGGGCCGCCTCGGCTGCAGCCGACACAACAGTAGGTCCGGCCGTTGACAACGGTCGGCTGCCAGGTGATCACAATGCCGCAGTTGGCACAGGTAGGATACACGCCCCCTCCCTCTCAAGCGAGCAGCCGGCACCTGCAGGCCGTGGCCCGCCAGGTACCTATGCTTCTCTATACACAGGAAGCATTAGAATCGCGTTAGAGGAATGAAAGAGGCGTGCCCCAGGAGCTTATTCGATCGGGCCACGGCCATCCAGAGCGCGGGCGAGGGTGATCTCGTCCGCGTATTCCAGGTCGCCGCCCATGGGCAGGCCGCGCGCCAGGCGCGTCAGCCGCACTCCTAGAGGACGCAGGAGGCGGGCCAGATACATGGTCGTGGCCTCGCCTTCCATGTTGGGGTTGGTGGCCAGGAGCACCTCTTTGATCACACCCGCTGCCACGCCCTGGCGCACGCGCTCCACCAATTCCTGCGCCTTGATGTCTTCCGGGCCCACGCCCTCAACCGGCGAGATGGCGCCATGGAGCACGTGGTAGAGGCCGCGATAGCGACCGCTTCTTTCGATGGCCAGCAGGTCAAGAGGCTCTTCAACCACGCAGATCTGGCTTTGGTCGCGCGCCTCGTCGCGGCAGATGGCACAGGGGTCAGTGATGTCTATGTTGAAGCAGCGCGAGCACAGGATCGTCCGCTCCTTCAGGTCCACCAGGGCCTCAGCCAGGGCTAGCGCCTGCTCCTTCGGCGCCCTGAGCAGGTAGAAGGTGAGGCGTGAGGCCGTCTTGGGGCCGATACCGGGCAGGCGGTTGAATTCATCAATCAACTTGGCGACAGGCTCGCTCAGTACCGCCACTAGAACATGCCTCCGAGGCCTAGCCCGCCGGTGAGGCCGCTGAACTGCTCTGCAGCCAAAGCACGGGATTTCTCGAGCGCCTCGTTCACGGCCACCAGGATCAGGTCCTGCAGCATCTCGACGTCTTCCGGGTCAACCACTTCCGGCGCCAGCTTGAGCTCGACCACCTCCTGGCTGCCATTGACCGTGACCTGCACGACGCCGCCGCCAGCGGTCGCCGTCGCCGTCTTTGCCTTGAGCTGCTCTTGCGCCTGAGCGAACTCTTCCTGCAGTTTCTGAAGCTGGCTGGCTTTGCTGCCACCGGCAATCTTGGCGGCGCCGCCCTTGTTGCCACCAAGGGGTGGCCGTATCGGCAGGGCCCGCCTGCCGCTCTTCTTGCTCATCTACTCGTCCTCCGTCTCCACGATATGCGGCTGGCCACCCAGCGCGATGGCATCATGATACAAGGGGTCCTGCTCTAGCGGCAGAGGCTCGCTCGGCGCCTCAGCCTGAGGCTGCGCCGCGGCGGCTGCGGCTGCCTCCGCCGGAGAAGTTGCGCTCTCTGTCCCAGCCGCCTGCCTGGGCGGTTGCACCACCAGGTCCAGCTCCAGTGCCCGGCCAGTCACCTCGCGCACGGCCTCAATCAATAGCTTTCGCTCTTCCTCACCCTCGAACACGCTGCGATGGAAGGGGTAAGCGAAAGCCACGGTGGCGCGCTCGCCCTGCAGCGCTACCGGCTCGCTCGAGCGCAACAGCGGCTCCAGGGTGCGGTCCTTGAGCCGCACCTTCGCGCCCACCTTCAGCCATAGCTTCTGCAGCCGCTGCAAGTCGAGCGGCGGCGGTTCGGCTACGCCCATCGCTGCCACGCGTTGCGGCGCGACGGTGACCGGCCCCGGCCGGCCTGGCCCTGGCACCGGCTCCCGCTGCCGCGCCAGTTGCGGCGAAGGGGCGGCAGCGGCTGGTGCCGCGGTCGTCGCGGCCGGCTGAACCCCGGCCAAGGTCGGTTCCGGGCGGCCATGCAGATAGGCGTTGGCCTCAACCAGGGCCAGTTCCAGCGGCAACTGCGGCAGGTAAGCATTCCGCACCTGGTCCACCGCCTGGCTGAGCGACCGCGTGAGCCGCAGCAACTGCTCTACCTGTACGCCTTGGGCCAGGTCGCCAAGGCGCGCCAGCGTTTCCTGAGGCACGTCCACTTCCGCCTGCGCCCCCAGGCGCATCAGCAGCATGGCGCGGGCGAGGTCAAGCGTCCCTTGAGTGAACTGCCTCATGTCAAGGCCTTCGGCGGCGAACTGGCCCAGTTGCTCCAGGGCACCGGCCAGGTCCCCGGCGAGCAGGGATGACAGCAGGCGCTCGCAGGCCTCGTCAGGGGCAGTGCCCAGTATCGCCCGCACCAGGTCGGCAGTGACCATCCCGTCCCCGACCGAGGACACCTGGTCCAGCATGCTGATCGCATCGCGCAGGGCGCCGCCAGCCTGGCGGGCGAGGATGGCAATCGCCTTGTCGTCGCGGGCGATGCCCTCGCCCTCGCAGATCTGGTTCAGGCGCGCCTCGATCTGGGGCAGGCGCAGGGGGCGGAAGTCGAAGCGCTGGCAGCGGGAGCGGATGGTGGCCGGCACACGCCAGACCTCGGTGGTGGCGAAGATGAAGACGACATACTCCGGCGGCTCTTCCAGCGTCTTCAAGAGGGCGTTGAAGGCCTCGCGGGTGAGCATGTGCACTTCGTCTATGATGTAGACCTTGTAGCGGCCCTCGTTTGGCCGGTAATTGACCTTTTCCCGCAGCTCGCGAATCTCGTCTATGCCCCGGTTCGAGGCGCCGTCTATCTCGATCAGGTCGAGAAAGCGGCCCTGATTCACCTCCTGGCAGATGTGACAGGCATTGCAGGGGCGCTGTTCGGGCTCAGCCAGGCAGTTCAGCGCCTTGGCGAGGATGCGGGCGCAGGAGGTCTTGCCCGTTCCGCGCGGGCCGGCGAACAGGTAGGCATGCGCCTGGCGGCCGGAACGCGCGGCGTTGCGCAGGGTGCGCGTCACGTGCCCCTGGCCGACCACCTCGTCGAAGTCTTTGGGCCGCCACTTGAGATACAGGGTTTCTTGTGCCATCGCTTTGAGGCTCCCCTACAGGCTCAGTCTAGCAGCGAGCGCCAGGCTGGGCAATGCAACGAACACATGTTCGGTCGCGGCCAGCCTGCCAGAACCACGGGAGGCGCGCCCGGGACTCACGGCGCCACTGCCTTCGAGGCGAACGGCCCGGAAGCCAGGTCCTGCCAGTAGTTACGCTGGTCCATCATCGCGAAAGAGTAGACGGCCACGCCTGCCGCGCCCGCCTGGCGGGCGTGGGCTATGTCTCGCGCCAACTCGGCGAAAGAGTTGGGCTTGCCCCCCACGATAACGACCATCCTGGACGCTGGCATCTCCGCCCCCGTGCCCGCCGGCGTCGCATCAGTGGCGGTCTCGCCTTCGGGGCGGAGGGCGACGCTATCAGCTGCCCCGGCAGCCAACCACTGGCCAGCGTCCTGGTAGCGCTCGCCACCCGACGTCACTGGCTCCAACTCGGCACAGAAGCGCAGGCCTGGGCGCTGGCCACGCCCTTCCTCGGCCAGGCGCGTCAGCAGGTCAGTCAACTGCTGACGCTGGAAAGCGGCGAAGCTGAGGCCGGCCTGTTCGCCCTTCGCCTTATCGTATGCCGACTGGCTCGCCGGGTCGTGGCTGAAGCCTGGCCCGGCATAGGCCAGCCCACTCAGGTAGAGGCCATCCAGGGCGTAGCGGCTGGTCAGGTCGTGCACGATGGCCGCCAGGTAGGCGCCAACCTCGGGAACAGCGGGCGAGGCGTAGAGATAGCCGTCCGGCCCTGCCGCCGGCGCCGCCGCATCGCCCTCAGGCCACTGCAACCAGCCCTGGCCAAGGCGGAGAGCGAAGAGGTTGTACATGTGCTCCGGCTGGCTGTGAGCCGGCGGCTCACCCGGGCGCCAGATGGGCAGGACCTGGACCCAGGCGTAGAGCCGGAGGCCCTGCCCATGAGCGGCAGCGACGGCCTCGGCCAGGGGGTCCCAACTACCCTGTTTGCCGGGCTCGCCGGCCAGCACCGCGGCGCGTGGCTCAACACCTGAATCGTAGTAGGCGTAGCCCACTTCGCGCACCTGCCAGTAGAGCGTGTTGAATCCGGCTGCCGCCGCCTTCTGCACGGCCGAGCGCACCTCCGCCGGCCCGGACCAGGCGAGATCGGCGGCGCCGACATAGAGGGCGCGCACCTCGGGCGTAGCGGGTGAGGCCGGCAAAGTGGCGGCGGGCGAAGGAGATGGCGCGGCGGCGCGCGGCGCTGTTGCCGTGGGCGGTGGCGGGCCAAGCAAGCGCACCGCGGCGATCCGGCAACTCCCGGCCGTGGCCAGGCGGTCGCAGGCCACGAAAACGCTCGCCGGGCCGCCCGCGTGCTTCACCTCGAGAGCCACCTGCTGCCAGCCCGGCCGCTGCACCGGTTTGGACCAGGCAACGCTGCTGGCTGTAGGGCTCCCGCCGCCGGCAATGTCGAAGCCGACGCGAGCTTCGACCACTCCCTGCCCGCTCTCCGGCGGCTGCAGGTAGACGTCGGCTTCCAGGCGGTAGGCGCCGGCGGGGAGGCTGGCCAGCCGTTGCCATATGCCGGCGATGCAGGCAGCATCGCAGCTAAGCTCGTAGAAAGCCTCGCCCGGCTGATGCTGCAGGCGGGCGCCGGCGCTGGTCACTTCGAACAAGTGCCAGCCAGCGGGCACCTGCCCGGCGGCTTCCGGCGTGGCCCCGCTGAGGTGGCCATTCTCGGCCCAGTCGTGCCTGTCCGACGCAAGCAAGGCCGGGACCACCGGCAGCGACGTAGCGCCGCTCACGACTACCGGCGCTGGACTCCACATGCCGGCAAGAGCGAACAGGCCCGCGAAGCTGATGCTGGCGAGCAACAGGAATAGCAGCACCGACACCGCTGCACGCCGCCGGCGCTGCCGGCCCCTGCCCGCGGCAGGCCCCGCCGCCACACTCACTACCTCGCTCCGCTCCACTACCCCGTCCCGCAACCACAGACCGGCCTGGCCGCCGTCGCCGGACCCAGTAATATGTCAAGCATCGCCGACCCTGACCGCCGATTATACCGCCCGGTGGGCGGGCTGGCCATGTCGCCTCAGCACACCCTCCTCCGCCTGCCGCGCCCGCTGCCGCCGATCGCGACCGGCCAGGCCAAGGAGCCTGGGCACGCAATTTGCACAACCAGTCAACCGTTGCCAGGCTTGGGCAAGACGGGGCCAGTGCTGGCTCCGACCATCTGCATCGGAGCGCATCTTCAGGTCAGGCAAGGGAACGCGCATGAACCCGGATAGGGGCGGGTGAACGCCGCTCGGGAATAGGCATCTTCGCTCATGCCGGCGTGAATCTGCGTCCATCCGCATTTGTCCCTGTCCCCTTACCTCCACCGGAGAGCATATTCAGACCAGGAATAGCTAATTCCTATGGAGAAACGACCGCAAAGGCGCCCCTTTCCTTGTGGCTGCGTAATCGTAATCTGTCTGTTCGCATTCTTGCTCGGCGCCGGCCTGGCGCTGTGGCGCCGGCCAGCGGTAGCCAACTCGGCACCAGGCAACCCGGCCCCACAGGCCAACTCGGGCGGGCTGCTCTCCAGCCTCTTCGGGCCAAAAGTGCCAAAGTGGACCCGCACCGAGCCGCTGACCGTGTTGCTGCTCGGAACGGACAAGCGGCCCCAGGAACCTGGCCCTTCACGCAGCGATACCATGATGCTCGCCATGTTCGACCCGGCGAGGAAGCACGTCTCGCTGCTCTCCATCCCGCGCGATCTCTGGGTCAACGTACCTGGCTACGGCGAGAACCGCATCAACACCGCCTATTTCGAAGGGCAGGCCTATGGCCTCGCCAATGGCGGGCCCGGCCTGGCCGCCCTGACTGTGGAGTACAACTTCGGCGTCCCCATTGACTACTGGGTGACGGTGGATTTCCAGGGCTTCGTCCAGATCATCAATGCCCTTGGCGGCATAGACGTGAACGTCCCCAACGAGATCGTGGACTATGAGTACCCCGACAGCAACTACGGCACCTTCGTGCTCACGATCCCGGCTGGCCAGCAGCACATGGATGGCGAACGGGCCCTACAATATGCGCGCACCCGCCATTCCACCTCGGATTTCGACCGCGCCCGGCGCCAGCAGCAGATCATCCTCGCCGTGCGCGACCGGGTGCTCAGCCCGCAAGTCCTGCCCAAACTGCCCCGGCTCATCCAGGCCTGCTCCGGCGCCGTCAGTACGAACGCCGACTCGCAGATGGTGCTCTCTCTGGCCAGCCTGGCCCCACAATTGCAGGACGTAACAGTGGACAACCGCGTTATTGACGAAAACATGGCCCCGAACTACGTCACCGCCGATGGGGCCCAGGTGCTGATGCCGGACTGGCAGGCGATCCGACCCATGGTGCAGGAGATGTTCGCCGCCCGCCTGCCCCAGGGGCAGCCACTGGCGAATACGGGCCTGCGCATCGAGAACGCCACGGACCTGGCGGGGCTGGCGGGCATGACCGCCCAGTTCCTCCAGAGTGCCGGCGCGACAATCGTATCCTATGGCGACCGCCAGGGCGGAGCGCTGCAGCGCTCCCAACTATACGTGTACGCCGACGCCCCGCAGGCGGTGGCGTACCTGCGTTCCATCTACCACCTGCAGGACGACCAGGTGCAACGGGCCGAGGGTGGCCCGCCGGGCGTCGCCCTGAACCTGGTGCTCGGCTGGGACGCAATCGCAGGAGAGTGAGCCATGCCAGGCGGCGAGAGCCTTCACCCGGAAGAGAAGGGCACTATGGCCGAAGAGCCACAAGCGAGCGAGCCCAGGAAGCGCTTCCTCGCCGTCCTGCTCACCCTGCTGGCCGCGCTCGGCGGCCTGGCCATCGTTTCCGGGCGGGCCATCTCGCCTGAGGCGCGCCTCTACCTGGATTCGCTGCGGCATAAACCCGGGCCTACGCTGCGCTCTGCCGCCTCCACCGGCCCGGCAAACGCCGCCGCCGCCAGTTTCGGCGCCACAAACTGGTACTTCGCTCACGGCTACGTCCAGGCCGGGGCCGTGCATACCTGGTTACTGCTCGCCAACCCCGGAAGCAGCGCTGCCGACGCCGTGATAACGCTGCACGCCGATAACGGCGACACGAGGACGGCCAGTGTGAACGTTCCCGCTGCTAGCCGCTACGCCTACTACGCCAACCAGAGCGGCATCAGCGGCGACTTCTCAGCGGCAATCAGTTCATCGCTGCCTCTGGTCGCCGAGGAAAGCGTCTTCTTCGCCAACGACGCCTACACCGTCCCTGGCGTCGCCGCCCCCGCCAGCACCTGGTACCTGCCAGAGGGTTTCAACGGCAGCCCTTACAGCACGACCATCCACGTGTACAACCCCGGATCCAGCACCGCCTCGCTCACCTTCACCTTCTACGGCGAAACCCCGGCAGGCGGTGGCGCCGCGCCCACGCAGACGCTGACGCGAGAAGTGGCAGCCGGCGCCTCCCTGCACCTGCCGCTCGCTGGCAACTGCACGCTCGCCGGTGGCGTGAGCACGCGCGTGCAATCCAGCCAGCCGGTGGTCGTGCAGCGGGTCACGTACTGGCCTGGCGCCAACTCCGGCCAGGGTGGCCACGCCACCTCGGGCTCGGCGCTTCTGGCCTCTACCTGGTACCT
>Ga0078972_1005295_pt1 | contig 33020 bp, 31 predicted proteins | sample YelNatPaOPGAMG01_FD_67568 | JGI IMG/M metagenome (GOLD analysis project Ga0078972, IMG submission 67568) | Hot spring thermophilic microbial communities from Obsidian Pool, Yellowstone National Park, USA - OP-RAMG-01 (SPADES assembly) (version 2) | ecosystem: Environmental > Aquatic > Thermal... | reverse complement strand
CTGCAGGCCTACGCGCGCGACCTGTCCGAACGCATCATCCCGCGGGGCGTGGAGACCGACGAGGTCATCGGCATCGTCCTGTTGCTGCGCGACGTGCTGGCCCGCTCCCTGTTCAAGAAGTACCAAAGCAACTTCGAGATGCTCAACCGGGTGCTCGACGCCTACGAGCCGGCGGCCAACCGCATCGCCAACACCGTGGCCGTCAGCTTCGTGCAGGAACGCGAGCGCATCATCCGCCAGCAGCAGGAGGCGATCCGCGAGCTTTCCACGCCGGTGCTGCAGGTTCGCGAACAGCTGCTGATCCTGCCGATCATCGGGGTGCTGGACAGCCAGCGTGCCCGCCAGGTCACCGAGCAACTGCTGCGAGCCATCCGCGCCAACCGCGCCAAGGTGGTGGTCATCGACATCACCGGTGTGCCCACCATCGACTCGACGGTGGCCAACCACCTGGTGCAGACCGTCGACGCGTCCGGCCTGATGGGGGCGAGCGTGATCATCACCGGGCTGTCCTCGGAGATCGCGCTGACGCTGGTGACGATCGGGCTGGACCTGTCGAAGATGAACGCCGTCGGCGACCTGCAGGGCGGCATCGAGGAGGCCGAACGGCTCCTCGGCTACGAAGTCACCCGCGCCGGGGAGCAGGCCGGGTGAGCCCGGCCGGCGCGAGGGGCCCATGCCGGTACCGATCCTGAAACAGGGGGCGATTCTCATCGCCACGGTGCAGGCGGCGCTGTCCGACTCCGACACCGAACGTCTGCGCCACGACCTGATGGAGCAGGTCAGCCGGTACCGCGCGCAGGGCATCATCGTCGACGTCACCGCCATCGACGTGATGGACTCGTTCGCGGCCCGGTCGCTGCAGACCATCGCCTTGATGACCCGGCTGCGCGGCGCCGACACCGTGATCGTGGGCCTGCAGCCCGAGGTGGCCTTCGCGATGGTCCAGCTGGGGCTGGCGTTCGACGACATGACCACCGCCCTCGACCTCGAGGAGGGTCTTTCTCTGCTGCATCGGCAGCTGCGGCCCGGCAAACCGGCGATCGGGCGCGACGGTGGCGGCTGACGCCAGCGACGTCGTCGTCACCGTCGACCATCCCGACGACATCGTGGCCGCCCGCAAAGCCGGACACCAGCTCGCGCTCGACCTCGGGTTCTCCCTGACCGACGTCACGATGATCGCCACGGCGATCTCCGAGATCGCGCGGAACATCACCAGCTACGCGGGTCGCGGCACCGTCCGCGTCACGGTGGCCGATCGGGAGGGCCGCAAGGCCCTGGTGGTCAGCGCCGAAGACCACGGTCCCGGCATCGCCGACGTCGAGCGCGCGATGGAGGACGGCTACTCGACCGGCCGCGGCCTCGGGTTGGGCCTGCCGGGCGCGCGCCGGCTGATGGACCGGCTGGTGGTGCAATCCGTGCTCGGCTGCGGCACGGTCGTCGAGATGTGGAAATGGGTTCCCCCCGGTGCATGACGACTGGCACCGCGGGGGCCGGCTCGGGCCGATCGAGTGGGCCACCGCGGGCCGCCCGCTGCCCGGAGAGACCATCTCCGGTGACCAGGCGGTCGCGATCGACATCGACGGTGAGGCCGCGTTGTTCGGTGTGATGGACGGCCTCGGCCACGGCCCGGCCGCCGCGACACCCGCGCTGCGCGCCGCCGAGGCGCTGCGGCGCGCCCGCTCCGAACGACTGGAGGTCCTGGTGCAGCTCTGCCATCGCGTGCTGGCCGGCACCAGGGGGGTCGCCATGACCCTGGCCCGGGTGGACTTCACGGCCAACACCCTGACCTGGACCGGGGTCGGGAACGTCACCGCCAATCTGATCGCCAGGTCCGCCCGCGGCGTCCAGGTGCGATCCTCGGCGCGCCTGGCCGCCGGCATCGTCGGCTACCGCATTTCGGAGATCCGGCCGGCGCAGGTGGTGCCCCTGCGCGCCGGCGACCTGATCGTGATCGCCAGCGACGGCATCACCCAATACGGCGTGGAGGGGATCGACTTCGCCGCGGGCGCCTCGGGCATCGCCGAACATATATTGAGGGAGCACGCCAAGGACACCGACGACGCGATGGTGCTGACTGCTCGTCACCGGGGAGCAACCAGATGAGCAAGACCGACGAGTTTCGCGCCCGTTACGTCGCCGCGCTGCGCACCTACCTCGACACCCGCGACGAGGACAGCCTGGCCGTGGGCCACGAGCTCGGGCGGATCGCCCTGCAGGAGCGGATCAGCGTGCTCGACATCGTCGAACACCACTTCGGCCTGGTCACCGAATCGGGGCGAACCGCCGCCGTCGACGGTGCGGGCGCCCTGGAGTTCCTGTTGCAGACGCTGGCGCCGCTGGACGCCGCGACCCGGGGATTCCTCGACGGCACCAGGCGCTATGCCGAACAACGGGCGCGTGCCGAGGATCTCGCCGACCGCGACAAGTTCCGCACCGCCCTGGTGAACGCCCTGCAGGAGGGGTTCTTCGTCGCCGATCACGAGGCGGCCGTGATCGAGATGAACCACGCCCTGGTCGAGATCGTCGGGTACCCCGCCGAGGGTCTGCCGTACCGGTGGCCCCACCCCTGGCTGCTCGACAAAGAGACTGCCCTGCAACAACGTTCGGTGGTCCGCGACAGCGGCGGCAGCCATTACGAGACACCGATCCGGCACCGGGACGGCCACCTTGTCTGGGTCCTGGTGACCATCAACGCGGTCCGCGGCTCCGGCAAAGCCCCAGATGGGCTGGACATGTACGTCGGCACGGTGCGCGACGTCACCGCGGAACGGGCCTTCGCGGCCCGCGAGAGCGCGGTGCTGCGACTGGCCACGGCGGTGGCCGTGGCCAAGAGCGTGTCGGAGCTGCTGTCGATCACACTCGACGAATGCCGGGCGGCCCTCGACGTGCGTCGCGTGCTCGTCGTCGAATGGCCCAACGGGGAGGGCGAACCGAACGTCCAGGCGGCGGGCCGGCCGGCCCAGTCCTGGCGCCAGCTCGATCCGTGGCTCCGCCAGACCTTCCAGCAGGCGCGTCAGCAGCTGCCGCTGACGGCCAAGCCGATCGAACGGCCGGACCGGCCCGGCAAGGCACAGGGACTGGTCGCGGTGCTGTCCGGCTCCGCGGACCTGGCCCTGTGGCTTGAGCTGAGCTCGCCGCGCTGGGTCAGCGCGGAGGACCGGCTGCTGGTCACGGTGCTCATCGGCCACCTCAGCCTGGCCATGCAGCATGTCCGCCAGTTCGAGACCGCGCGCGAGACGTCCCTGACGCTCCAGCGCGCCATGCTGCCCCCGATCCAGCCGCCGCCCGGCTTCGCCGTGCGTTACGAACCCGCCGTCCCGCCGCTGGAGATCGGGGGCGACTGGTATGACGTGCTGCCCGTCGGCGAACACCGCATCGGCATCGTGGTCGGCGACTGCGTGGGCCGCGGGCTGCCGGCCGCCGCGGTCATGGGTCAGCTGCGCAGCTCGGCGCGCGCGCTGCTGATCAACGGCGCCCAGCCGGCCCTGCTGCTCGAACAGCTCGACCTGGCGGCGTCGCTGATCCCCAACGCGTACTGCACCACGGTCTTCGTGGCCATCCTGGACACCGGGTCCGGGATCATGGAGTACAGCAACGCCGGCCACATGCCCGCGGTGATCGTGGGCCCCGGACCGGGAACGACGACGATGCTGGCCGACGCCGCGTCGGTGCCGCTCGCGGTGCGCCGGGACACGCCCCGCCCGCAGGGCTTGCGGGCGCTGCCGGCCGGCTCGACGCTGATGGTGTTCACCGACGGCCTGGTCGAGCGCAAACACGAGTCGATAGACGTCGGAATCGCACGTGCCGCAGAGGTTTTGGCACAGAACGCGGCGTTGCCCCCGGACGCCGTCGGGGAGGCGGTGCTTCGCGAACTTGCCCCGGCACCGGGATTTGACGACGATGTGGCCATGGTGATCTACCGGCACCGGCAGCCACCGTTCCGATTCGAAACCAATTCCAGCGCAGACCAATTGGCCGGCGTCCGGCGCCGGCTCGGCGAGTGGCTCGAGGGCGCCGGCGTCCCGGAGTCGTTGGGCGCCGACATCGTGCTGGTCGCCAGCGAAGCGTGCACCAACTGCGTCGAGCACGCCTACCGCGGGCGGGCGGACGGGACGATACTGGTCGAGTCCGAGTCCGTCGAACGGGAAATCCGGCTGCGGGTCGTCGATTCCGGCTCCTGGAAGCAGCCCGCCGCCCACCCCGGGAACAGCGGGCGCGGCCTGCTGCTGATGCGGGCGATCAGCGACTCGATGGAGGTCCACGGCACGGCCGACGGGACCACCGTCGAGGCCAACTTCCGCCTGCCGGCGCCCGCCGCGGCGCAGGGTCACTGATCGCGTTGCAGATGGCGGGCGGTGTTGATCAGGCCCACCATCATCCCGCTCGTATGCCCGGAGCCCCGGTAGTTTGCTCCGGCGGGTGACGGGTATCCGTCGACGTGACTCGCGCACCGATCATCGCCGAACCGGCCCTCCCGGCGGCGCACGGACCGTTGTCGACGGCAGTCCGCCTGGCACTGACCGGGCCACCCGCCTACGACCGCCTGGCGCGCATCGGTTCGGGGGCGCGCGATTCCGATCCCTACGGTCTGGACCTGCAGCTCGCGCTGTGCATGTGCTACGAGCTGCACTACCGCGGCTTCGCCGGCGTCGACCCCTGCTGGGAGTGGAATCCCGCGCTGCTGGGTTTGCGCGGCGAGCTCGAACGGGTCTTTCTGGCCGGCGTGCGCCGAGACGTCGGGCCGATCGAACCCGGCCGCACCGCGGCAACCGAGATGGAGGCGCTCACCGTGGAGCCCCCCGGCGGCACCGGCCCCTCATATCACCTGCGCGACAACGGAACCTGGCAGCAAATGCGCGAATACTTCGTGCACCGTTCGCTGTATCACCTCAAGGAGGGCGACCCGCACGCCTGGGCGATCCCCCGCCTGACGGGCGGCGCCAAGGCCGCCTTCGTCGCGATCGAATACGACGAGTACGGCGCCGGCCAGGGGCCGCGCCTGCATCAGCAACTGTTTGCCGACCTGCTGGCCGCCGCCGGCCTGGACGCGGCCTACCTGGGCTACCTCGACGCCGTCCCGGCCGAGTCGCTGGCGGTGGTGAACCTGATGTCGCTGTTCGGGTTGCACCGTGCGCTGCGCGGGGCCGCGGTCGGGCACTTCGCGTCGATCGAGATCACCTCACCGCCGGGGTCGCGGCGGATGGCCGAGGCGCTGCAGCGGATGGGCGCACCCGCGGCCTGCGTTCGGTTCTACCGCGAGCACGTCGAGGCCGACGCGGTCCACGAACACGTGGTGCGCGTCAACGTGGTCGGCGATCTCGTGGCGCACCAACCGCAACTCGAGCCCGACGTCGTCTTCGGCATGCGGGCCAACGCGCTGCTGGAGGACCGCTTCGCCGCCGCCGTCACGGCGGCATGGGAGCAGGGGCGCTCGTCGTTGCGCAGGCCGGTCGACTAGCCCCGCGCCGTGCGGCGGCATCTGCGATGGCTGGTGTCGCACAACGGATAGTCCTCGCTGCGCCGGCAGGTGCAGACCGCCACCATGAACCGGTCGGACTCGACGACGCCGCCGTCGGGCATCTCGATCCGCACCGGGCCCGACACCAGCACGGGCCCGCCCGGCACCACCTGCACCCGGGTGGCGCTCACCGCTTGTCCGCCCGGATCACGACCAGCTCCTCCTCGCGGCAGCCGCGCGGGATGCGCCCGGCGCCCTCCAGCCAGGCCGCCCTGGCCGCCAGAACCGGGCCGAACGGAATCCGTTCGGATGCAACGATTTCCGCATCCATACCAGCGGAGCGCAAAATGTCCAGCGACCGGCCGGCATCGGCGAAGCCGGACTGCACCATCAGCATCGACCCCCTCTCGCCCAGCAGCTCGGGCGCGGCCCGGCACAGCGGATCCAGGATCGACCGGCCATCGGCGCCGCCGTTCCACGCCCACGACGGCCCGGCGGCCGCGGGGATCGCCTCGGGTCCGGCGCGCGGCGGCGTCGGCACGTAGGGCGGGTTGGTGACGACGACGTCGAACGGGGCCAGGTCCAGCGCCCGCGTCCAGGAGCCCTCGCGGACGTCGACCGCCACCCCGGCGCCGGCGGCGTTGCCGCGCGAACACCGCACGGCGTGGGGGCAGATGTCGAACGCGGTGACGCTGGCACAACCCATCCCGGCCGCCGCGATGGCCACGAAGCCGCTGCCGGTGCACAGGTCGAGTACCCGCCGGCCGGGAATCAACCCCGTGCGCTTCATCGCGGCCACCAGCAGCCGAGAGTCGCACTGCGGCCGGTACACCCGCCCGGCTTCGTGCCCGGCTTCGGGGTCGGTCGGGTTCAGCGTGCCGGCCGGCGCGGGCAATGTGGTTGTCAAACTGGGCCTTTCGGAAGCCGTTCGCGGATCGCCGCGTCGATCACGGCAATGGCCTGTGTATTTCCCGGCCTGTGTATTTCCCGCAAACGGCGAGGCTCAAACGGTGCGGCCTTCATGCCTGCTCGGCGCTAGCCCCTCGCGGACCGAGCGAAGTGTCCGAGGATTGCCGCGCAGAACGCGGGCAGGTCCTTCGGTGCGCGGCTGGTGATGAGGTTCGCCCGCCCCGGTCGGCGCCGCACGCGGCTCCTCGAGTTCGACCTTCTCCACGCCGTCGGCCACCAGGATGGCGATCTTCTTGCCGTGCAACTCCTCTGGCATCGCGCGCTCCTTCAATGGTGGGGTGTGCTCGACGATGTCATGCCCGTACGGTCCGCAGCGCCTCCAGCAGCGGCTCGGCGGCCTCGGCCAGGAACCGGTCCTGGGTCTGGCCGCCGATCTGGACGAGCGCGACGTCGGTGAACCCGGCCTCCCGGTAGGGCCGCACGGCCTCCACGATCGCGTCCAGGTCCGGGCCGCACGGGATGGTCTCGGCGACGTCTTCGGGCCGCACGTACTGCGTCGCGCCGGCGAAACCGGCCGGGGTCGGCAGGTCGGCGTTGACCTTCCAGCCCCCGGCGAACCAGCGGAACTGGTCGTGCGCGCGCTGCACGGCGGCGTCGCGGTCGGGGTCCCAGCTCACCGGTATCTGGCCGACGATGCGCCCGCTGCCGGCCATGTCGGCGGCCCGGCGGACGCCGTGCCACGCGTGGACGAGGTCGCCGTCGGGCTCGGTCGCGATCATGTGGTCGCCGAGCCTGGCGAACTGCTCGACGGCCCTGGCGCCCCCCACCGCCACCCCGATGCCGACCGGGACCTCGGGCACGTCCCACAACCGCGCCGAGTCGACCTCGAAGTAGTCGCCGCGCCAGCTCACCAGCTCGCCGGTGAACAGTTCGCGGATGATCTCGATGGCCTCGCACAGCATGTCCTGCCGGCGCTGCACGGTCGGCCAGCCCTCGCCGACGACGTGTTCGTTGAGGTTCTCCCCGCTGCCCAGGCCGAGCGTGAACCGGCCGTCGGACAGGATCTGCAGGGTGGCCGCCTGCTGGGCGACGATCGCCGGGTGGTACCGCATCGTCGGGCAGGTCACGTAGGAGTACAGGTCCACCCGTTCGGTGGCGTGGGCCACGGCGCCCAACACCGTCCAGGCGTGCGGCGCATGACCCTGCGAGACCAGCCACGGCGAGAAGTGGTCGCTGCACACCTCGAAGTCGAAGCCGCGCTTTTCAGCCGAAACCGCATATCGCACAAGATCTTTCGGTCCACTCTGCTCGGTCATCAGAGTGTAGCCAAAGTTCGTCATAGCGCCCTGGTTACCCCGGCCGGTCGGCGGCAAACCGGCACCGGCAGCCCAGACCCGCGCCCGCTCAGCGGACCACGATCGTGTGCTCCCCGCGTGCCACGAGTTCCCCGATGACGGGCGCGCCCGGGATCTCGGCCGCGACCAGCAGCCCGCCCGAGGTCTGCGCGTCGGCGAGCAGCAGCGCCTCGTCCCCGGTCACCGCCGACAGGTCCACGTGCGGGGCCACCCAGTCGAGATTGCGCCGGGTGCCGCCGCTGACGTAGCCGGCGGCGAGCGCCTCCCGGGCGCCCTGAAGGTAGGGCACCGCGGCCGAGTCGATCACCGCCGTCACACCGCTGGCCCGCGCCAGCTTGTGCAGGTGGCCCAGCAGGCCGAAACCCGTGATGTCGGTCGCACATTCGGCGCCCGCCGCCAGCGCCGCGGCGGCAGCGGCGGCGTTGAGCGTGGTCATCGCGTCGATCGCCTGCGGGAACCGTTCGCCGGTGGCCTTGTGCCGGCTGTTCAGGACGCCGACGCCCAGCGGCTTGGTCAGCGACAGCGGCGACCCGGGCCGGCCGGAGTCGTTGCGCAGCAACCGGTTCGGGTTCCCGATGCCGGTCACCGCCAGCCCGTACTTGGGTTCGGGGTCGTCGACGCTGTGCCCGCCGGCCAGATGGCAGCCCGCCAGCACGCACACGTCGAGCCCGCCGCGCAGCGTCTCGGTCGCCAGCTCGAACGGCAGCACGTCGCGCGGCCAGCCCAGCAGGTTGACCGCCACGACCGGCCGGCCACCCATCGCGTAGACGTCGGAGAGGGCGTTGGTGGCCGCGATGCGGCCCCAGTCGTAGGCGTCGTCGACGACGGGGGCGAAGAAGTCCGTCGTCAAGATCAGCGCCGTGTCGCCGTCGATGCGCACCACCGCGGCGTCGTCCCCGCTGTCCAGCCCGACCAGCAGTTCGCCGACCGGGTCGCGCGGCGCGGCCCCGCCCAGCGCCCGGACCACCTCCTCGAGTTCGCCGGGCGGGATCTTGCACGCGCAGCCGCCGCCGTGGGCGTATTGAGTCAGCCGGTAGGACATGGCGTCCATAATTGTCCCCATGGTCCAGGGAGGTGTGCCCGGTCTGGTGACCGGCGCGGTCTTCAAAACCGTCGAGCGGCAGACGCTGCCGTTGGCGGGTTCGATTCCCGTCCGCCTCCGCCACCCTGGCACCTGAAGTGAGCGACGTGACCGATCCCCGCCGCCGGGTGCCGCGCACCGATGCGCTGCTCGCCGATCCCCGCCTCGCCGAAGCGCAGCGGGTGCTGGGCCGCGAGCTGGTCAAGTCGGTGATCGCCGCCGCCCAGCAGGCCGCCCGCGCCGGGGAGATCGCCCCGGAGCGCGTCGCCGACCACGCCGTGGCCACGCTGCCGCGCACCGCGTCGGGCCTGCGGCCCGTCCTCAACGCCACCGGCGTCGTCGTGCACACCAACCTGGGCCGGGCGCCGCTGTCGCCGGCCGCGCTGGACGCCGTCGTCGCGGCCGGCGGTGCCACCGACGTCGAGTTCGACCTGGCGACCGGCCGGCGCGCCCGCCGTGGCCGCTCGGCGCTGGCCGCGCTGGCCCGGGCGGTCCCCGCCGCCGGCGGCGTGCACGTGGTCAACAACAACGCGGCCGCGCTGCTGCTGACCGCGCTCGCGCTGGCCCCCGGCCAGGAGATCGTGATCAGCCGCGGCGAGATGGTCGAGATCGGCGACGGATTCCGCATCCCGGACCTGCTGGCCTCGGCCGGTGCGCGGCTCCGCGAGGTCGGCACCACCAACCGCACCGCCCTGGCCGACTACACCGGCGCGATCGGGCCCGACACCGGGTTCGTGCTCAAGGTGCACCCGTCGAACTTCCACGTCAGCGGGTTCACGTCGGCGGTCGCGGTGCGCGAACTGGCCGGGCTGGGCGTGCCGCTGGTGGTCGACATCGGCTCCGGGCTCCTGGCGCCGCATCCGTTGCTGCCCGACGAACCCGACGCGACGTCGGCGCTGCGCGACGGGGCCGACCTGGTCACCGCCAGCGGCGACAAGCTGCTGGGCGGCCCGCAGGCCGGGCTGCTGGTCGGCGACGCCGCGCTGGTCGAGCGGCTGCGCCGCCACCCGGCGGCGCGCGCCCTGCGGGTGGACAAGCTCACCCTCGCCGCGCTGGAGGCCACCCTCGTGGGCCCGCCGCCGCCGGTGGCCCGGGCCCTGAGAACCGACGTCGCGGCGCTGCGCGCGCGGGCGCAGCGGCTGGCCGCGGGGCTGCCGGACGCCGAGATGGTCGACTGCGTCGCGGCCGTCGGCGGCGGCGGCGCCCCGGACGTGGCGCTGCCCAGCGCCGGGCTGAGCCTGCCGGAGCGCTACGCGGCGGCGCTGCGCGCCGGCGACCCGCCGGTGGTCGGCCGCGTGGAGGCCGGCCGCTGCCTGCTGGACCTGCGCACCGTTGCCCCCGACGACGACGAGCTGCTGGCGACCGCCGTGCGGGCATGTTCGTCGCGGGCATGTTCGTCGTAACCACCGCCGGGCATGTCGACCACGGCAAGTCGACGCTGGTGCACCGGCTCACCGGCATGTGGCCGGACCGCCTGGCCGAGGAGCAGCGCCGCGGCCTGACCATCGACCTCGGCTTCGCCTGGGCCGACATCGGCGGGCGGCGGATCGCGTTCGTCGACGTGCCGGGCCACGAGCGGTTCGTCGCCACCATGCTCGCCGGCTTGGGGGCAATGCCCCCGGAAAGCCTCGTCGTGTTCGTGGTCGCCGCCACCGAGGGCTGGATGCCGCAGTCCGACGAACACCTCGCGGCGCTGCACGCCCTCGGCGTCCGCCACGGCCTGCTGGTGATCAGCAAGGCCGACCTGGCCGACCCGGCGGCCGCCGTCGAGCAGGCCCGGGAGCGGTTCGCCGCCACCTCGCTGGCCGGCCCGCCGGTGGTGCTCGGCACCGACCTGGACCGGGTGCGCGCCGGGCTGGTGGCGCTCACCGACCGGCTGCCCGCACCGGACCGCGCCGCCGACGTGCGCCTGTGGGTGGACCGCGCCTTCACCGTCCGGGGCGCGGGCACGGTGGTGACCGGGACACTGGCCGCCGGCACCGTCCGGGTCGGCGACGAACTCGAACACGCCGGGCGGCGCGTCACCGTGCGCGGGCTGCAGTGCCTGGGCGACGACCGCGCCGAGGCCGCCGCGGTGGCCCGGGTCGCGCTGAACCTGCGCGGCCTGGACCGCCGGCACATCGGCCGCGGCGACACCGTCCGCGCCCCGGGGGCGTGGCTGGACACCGCCGAGGTCGACGTCGCGCTGCGGGCGGCGCAGACGTTGCACCGCGAGCTTGTCCTGCACGTCGGGTCCGCGGCGGTGCCGGTGCACGTCCGCCCGCTCGGCGCGGGCGCGGCGCGGCGCGGGCCCGCGCCGACGAGCTCGCGACCGGCATGCCGCTGGACGCGCTGCGCCGGCAGCTCGGGCTGCCCGCCGCCAAGCTGGTGACCACGCTGCTCGAGGGCACCGGGCTGACGGTGTCCGACGGCCTGGTCGCACCGCCCGGCGCCGGCCTGCCGGCCCGCGTCGAGGAGGCCGTGCGCACCCTCGAGGAACGGCTGGCCGCCGCACCGTTCCGCGCCCCGGAGGCCGACGACCTGGCCGCCCTGGGGCTCGGCGCCCGCGAGCTGGCCGCGGCGGTGCGCGCCGGGCGGTTGACCCGCATCGCCGACGGGGTGGTGCTGGGTCCCGACGCGCTCGACCGCGCGGCCGGGATCCTGGCGGCACTGCCGCAACCGTTCACCGTGAGCGAGGCCCGGCGCGCGCTGGGCACCACGCGGCGGGTCGCCGTGGCGTTGCTGGAGCGGCTCGACGCGCGGCGACTGACCCGCCGCGGCGGCGACGGCACCCGGGAAATGGTTTGATCGAGACATGGATATCGGCAAGCTGATCCAGTCGTGGCCGGTCTACCGCCAGCTCACCGGCGCCGATCCGCTGGGCCGCGGCAAGGCCGCACAGTCCAAGCGCTCCGCGGGGCTGCAGCCCCGCACCGCCACCGCCGACGGCGTCGCGCACTCGGTGTGCCCCTACTGCGCGGTCGGCTGCGCGCAGCAGGTGTACGTCACCGACGGCGAGGTCGTCCAGATCGAGGGCAACCCGGACAGCCCGATCTCCCGGGGCCGGTTGTGTCCCAAGGGATCCGCCAGCAAGCAGCTGGTCACCGGGTCGCAGCGGGAGACCACGGTGCGCTACCGCGCGCCCTACGCCACCGAGTGGACCGAGCTCGACCTGGACACCGCGATGGACATGGTCGCCGACCGGGTGCTCGACGCCCGCCGCAAGGGCTGGCAGGACTTCGACAAAGACCGCAACACCCTGCGCCGCACGATGGGCATCGCCAGCCTGGGCGGCGCGACGCTGGACAACGAAGAGAACTATCTGATCAAGAAGCTGTTCACCGCGCTGGGCGCGCTGCAGATCGAGAACCAGGCCCGTATTTGACACAGCGCCACGGTTCCCGGTCTGGGAGCCTCCTTGGGTCGCGGCGGCGCGACGAACCATCAGCAGGACCTGGCGAACGCGGACTTCATCGTCATCATGGGCTCGAACATGGCCGAGGCGCACCCGGTCGGGTTCCAGTGGGTGATGGAGGCCAAGGCGCGCGGCGCCCAGGTCGTCCACATCGACCCGCGGTTCACCCGCACCAGCGCGGTCGCCGACCGGCACGTGCCGCTGCGCGCGGGCACCGACATCGCCTTCCTCGGCGGGGTGATCAACTACATCCTGTCGGGTGAGCTGGACTTCCGGGAGTACGTGAGCGCCTACACCAACGCGTCGTTCATCCTGTCCGAGGGCTACCGCGACACCGAGGATCTCGACGGGCTGTTCAGCGGCTACGACCCCGACACCGCCTCCTACGACCCGGCGACCTGGCACTACGAGTCCTCCGACGACGGCGGCCGGGGCGGGCCGGCCGACAAGCAGCAGGGGGCGCCGACGCAGCTGGGCTCCGGCGGGGCCCCGATCGAGGGCGGCGCCGGCGACATCCCCAACGACCCGACGCTGCAGCACCCGCGCTGCGTCTACCAGGTCCTCAAGCGGCACTACGCCCGCTACACCCCCGAGATGGTGGAGCGGGTGTGCGGGGTGCCGGCCGAGACGTTCGGCCGGATCGCGCGGGCGTGGACGCAGAACTCGGGCCGGGAGCGCACCGCCGCGCTGGTGTACAGCGTGGGCTGGACCCAGCATTCGACGGGCGCCCAGTTCATCCGCGCCGGGTCGATCATCCAGCTGCTGCTGGGCAACATCGGCCGCCCCGGCGGCGGGATCTTCGCGCTGCGCGGGCACGCCGGCATCCAGGGCTCCACCGACGTGCCGACGCTGTTCAACCTGCTGCCCGGCTACCTCGCGATGCCGCAGGCCGGCCAGGAGACCCTGTCGGACTACCTCGAGAAGATCACCAGCCGCAACCAGAAGGGCTTCTGGCACCAGGCCGACACCTACATGGTGTCGCTGCTCAAGGAGTACTGGGGCGAGCACGCGCGGCCCGACAACGATTTCTGCTTCGACTACCTACCCAGGATCAACGGCGACCACGGCACCTACCGCACGGTGCTGGACATGATCGACGGCACCGTGTTCGGCTACTTCCTGCTCGGCCAGAACCCGGCCGTCGGGTCCGCCCACGGGCGGCTGCAGCGCCTCGGCATGGCCAACCTCGACTGGCTGGTGGTGCGCGACCTCGTCATGATCGAGAGCGCCACCTTCTGGAAGGACGCGCCCGAGATCGAGACCGGCGAGATCTCGCCGCAGACGTGCCGCACCGAGGTGTTCTTCTTCCCGGCCGCCTCCCACGTCGAGAAGGCCGGCACCTTCACCCAGACCCAGCGCATGCTGCAGTGGCGGGAGAAGGCGGTCGAGCCGCCCGGCGACGCCCGCTCGGACCTGTGGTTCTTCTACCACCTGGGCCGGCGGCTGCGCGAGAAGCTGGCCGGCTCGACCGACGACCGCGACCTGCCGCTGCTGCACCTGGCCTGGGACTACGCGACCGAAGGCCCGGAGGGTGCCGAGCCGTCGGGCGAGGACGTGCTGCGCCGCATGAACGGCCTCGACCTGACCACCGGCCGGGCGGTTGGCGGCTACACCGAGCTGAGGGCCGACGGCAGCACCGCCTGCGGCTGCTGGATCTACAGCGGGGTGTACGCCGACGAGGTCAACCAGGCGGCCCGGCGCACGCCGCGCGACGAGCAGGGCCCCCACGACAACGAGTGGGGCTGGACCTGGCCGCTGAATCGCCGGGTGCTCTACAACCGGGCGTCGGCCGATGCGGCGGGCCGCCCGTGGAGCGAGCGCAAGAAGCTGGTCTGGTGGCACCCGGAGAACAACGAGTGGACGGGCCACGACGTCCCGGACTTCGAGCGGAACAAGCCACCGGACTACCGCCCACCCGAGGGCGCGGTGGGCGTCGAGGCGCTGCGCGGCGACGACGCGTTCATCATGCAGTCCGACGGCAAGGCCTGGCTGTTCGCACCCAATGGCCTGGCCGACGGCCCGCTGCCCACCCACTACGAGCCGCACGAGTCGCCGGTGCGCAACGCGCTGTACGCCCAGCAGGGCAACCCGGCGCGAATCGTATACGGCCGCAGCGACAATCCGTCCAACCCTGCGCCGCCGGAGGCGCACGGCGAGGTGTTCCCGTTCGTGTTCACCACGGCCCGGCTCACCGAGCACCACACCGCCGGCGGGATGAGCCGCCAGCTGCCCTATCTCGCGGAGTTGCAGCCGGAGCTGTTCGTGGAGGTCTCCCCCGAGCTGGCGCGGATGCGGGGGCTGACGCACCTGGACTGGGCGCACGTGGTCACCAGCCGCACGGCGATCGACGCGAAGGTGTTCGTGACCGACCGGATGAAGCCGCTGCGCCTCGAAGATCATGTGATCCACCAGGTGTGGATGCCCTACCACTGGGGCTACGCCGGACCGGTCCAGGGTGAGGTGGTCAACGACCTGCTCGGGGTGGTGCTGGACCCGAACGTGTTCATCCAGGAGAGCAAGGTCGCCACCTGCGACGTCCGGCCCGGGCGGCGGCCGCGCGGACCGCAGCTGCTGGCCTACATCGCCGACTACCGCCGTCGCGCCGGCATCACCACCGAAACGGGCACTCAGCTGGACACCACCCGGCCCGGCCCGGTGGTCCACCTCGAGCCGGAGGAAAAGCCTTGAGCGACAACAGCTTCTACGGGTCCCTCTACGGGCCGGATCCCGACCCCGCCGGCAACGCCGGATACGCGCGGGACCACCCGCCGCGGGTGGGGTTCTTCACCGACACCTCCGTGTGCATCGGCTGCAAGGCCTGCGAGGTGGCGTGCAAGGAGTGGAACTCCGTGCCTTCGAAGGCCGATGCCGGCTTCAACCTGCTGGGGATGTCGTTCGACAACACCGGCATGCTGGGCGCCAGCTCGTGGCGCCACGTCGCGTTCATCGAGCAGGACCGCCCGCTGGGGCGGCAGGATCCGGGCAGCGCCGGGTCACCGGCCGGCCCGTCGGGCAGCGGCGAGTCGGCGGGGGTCGCCGCGGCGGCGGTCGAGGCAATGCCGCGCGGCGGCGGGGAACTCGGCAACGCCCCGGTGGACCTGGACTTCCCGAAGTTCGCGCGCCCGGGGGATGGCACCGGCGAAAAGGCCCGCACCGACTTCCGTTGGCTGATGAGCTCCGACGTGTGCAAGCACTGCACGCACGCGGGCTGCCTGGACGTGTGCCCGACGGGCGCGTTGTTCCGCACCGAGTTCGGCACCGTCGTGGTGCAGCAGGACATCTGCAACGGGTGCGGCTACTGCGTGTCCGGCTGCCCCTACGGGGTGATCGACCGGCGCGAGGGCGACGGCCGGGCCTGGAAGTGCACGCTGTGCTACGACCGGCTGCGGGACGGCCTGGAACCCGCGTGCGCCAAGGCCTGCCCCACCGACTCCATCCAGTTCGGTGTCCTCGACGAGCTGCGCGAGCGCGCCGCCCGCCGCGTGGAGAAGCTGCACGAGGGCGGGGTGAGCGAGGCGCGGCTGTACGGTCACGACCCGAACGACGGCGTGGGCGGCGACGGCGCGTTCTTCCTGCTGCTGGACGAGCCCGAGGTGTACGGGCTGCCGCCGGACCCGGTGGTGCCGACCCGCGACGCGCCCGCCATGTGGCGTTACGCCGGGCTGGCGGCGTCGGCGCTCGTCGCCGCCGCGGTGTCGTCGTTCCTGGGGCGGGGCCGGCGGTGAAAGAGCGGCGCAGCGACGCGGGCGCGCAGGACATCCACGCCCAGATGTTCAGCCGCGGCCGGGACGGCGGCGGCGGGCGCGAACAACTGGCCGTGCCGCGCGCCGAATTCCGGTCGTACTACGGGCGGGCGGTGCTCAAGACACCGGTGTGGGAGTGGAAGATCGCTGCCTACCTGTTCGCCGGTGGCCTGTCGGGGGGCTCGGCGCTGCTGGCCGCCGGAGCCGACCTGACCGACCGCCCGACGCTGCGCCGCGTGGGCCGGGTCGGGGCGTTGGCCAGCCTGATCGCCGGCATGTACTTCCTGGTCGCCGATCTGGGCCGCCCGGAGCGGTTCCACCACATGCTGCGGGTGGCCAAGCCGAGTTCGCCGATGAGCGTGGGCACCTGGATCCTGTCCGCGTACGGTCCGGGCGCGGCGCTGGCCGGGGCGGCGGAGCTGATGCCGGCGCCGCTGCGGCGGTCCCGGCCCGGGCGGCTGCTGAGCTGGTCGGCGCGGCCGGCGGGGCTGTCGGCGGCCGCTTTCGCGCCGGGGGTCGCGTCCTACACCGCGGTGCTGCTGTCGCAGACCGCCGTCCCGGCCTGGAACGCCGCACACCCGTACCTGCCGTTCGTGTTCACCGGTTCCGCCGCGGCCAGCGGCGGTGGGCTGGGGATGCTGCTCGCGCCGGTCGGGGAGGCCGGCCCGGCCCGCCGGCTGGCCGTCCTGGGCGCCGGGCTCGAGGTCGCGGCGTCGCGGCTGCTGGAGCGGCGCATCGGCCTGGCCGCGCAGGCCTACACCAGCGGCACAGCCCACCGGCTGCGCCGGGGGGCGGAGTACCTGACGGTCGGCGGGGCGCTGGGCGCGGTGGTGGCCGGACGCCGCCGCCCCGCCGCGGCACTGTCCGGGCTGGCGCTGCTGGCCGGCAGCGTGCTGCAGCGGTTCGGCGTGTTCGAGGCCGGGGTCGAATCCACCCGCGACCCGAAGTATGTCGTGGTGCCGCAGCGGGAACGGCTCGACGCCGGCCGGCCGGCCCGCGGTGACGACCGGCAGCGGCCGCAGTTCCCACGACTGGTTGCGGGGGTGCGCACGATGCGCTCGGCTGCGGCGCGGGTGCTCGGCCAGGTGTAGATGACCGCGGGCTGTCGGCGACCGTCGTGGCGTGAGAACGGGCCGACGAGCCGGCTTTGGCGGCCTCAGGACGTGAATCGGGATAAGCTGCACCTTCGTTCGACCTTCGCAGGCCGGTAGGAAAGTGACGATGTCGTATCTGATGGCGGCCCCGGACATGTTGGCAACGGCGGCGACCGAGCTGCAGGGGATCGGCTCGGCGCTGACCGCGGCGACTGCGGCCGCGGCGGCACCGACCACCGCGGTGGCCGCCGCCGGCGCCGACGAGGTGTCGACGGCCGTCGCGGCGCTGTTCTCCGCCCGCGCCCAGGCCCAACAGGCGCTCGCCAGGCAGGCAGCGGCGTTCCACGCCGAGTTGGTGCAGACCCTGACCGCCGCGGTCGATGCGTACGCGGGCGCGGAGGCGGCCAACGCCGCGCCGTTACAAAGCCTGGTTCACCACGCGCGAGCCCTGGTTGACGCACCCACCGGGGCGCTCGCGGCAAACCCCGTGGCCGGCAGCACCGCCCCGGGCCTGTCCGGTGCCCGCGCGATCGCGCTCATCATGGGTCCCAGCGGGTTTCCGGTACCGCCGACGACCTACCTGAACGCCGTGAACTGGCTGTATGTCCAGGTCCTCGACCAAGGTGCCAGCGTATTCCCCTTGACAACGCCCGAGGGGTTGTACCCCATCACCGGGGTCAACAGTCTGACCTTCAACGTGTCGGTGACGCAGGGCGCGGCCACGCTGAACAACGCCATCCAGTTCCTGGTCGGTGCCGGCAACCACGTCGACGTGTTCGGCTACTCTCAGAGCTCCACGATCGCCTCGCTGGTGATGTCCCAGCTCGCTGCCGAGCACGTCCCCTCCAACGCCGTGTCGTTCATACTCACCGGCGATCCCAACAACCCCAACGGGGGCTTGCTGGAACGCTTCGTGGGCGGGTCCATCCCGAGCTTGGGCGTGACGGCCAACGGCGCGACCCCGAGCGGTCCCTACCCGACCTCCATCTACACCCTCGAGTACGACGGATTCGCCGACTTCCCGCGATATCCGATCGACCTGCTGTCGGACCTCAACGCTTATGCGGGGATTTTTTTCAACCACACCGCATACGCAGACCTGACGCCGCAACAGATCTCGGGTGCGACCGACCTGGGTACCTACGGCGAGACCACCTACTACGTCATCCCCAGCCCGAACCTGCCGCTGCTTGACCCGCTGCGGTGGATCCCCTTCGGTAACCCGCTGGCTGACCTGGTGCAACCCGACCTCACCGTCCTGGTGGACTTGGGATACGGCAGCACCACCCAGGGGTATTCCCCCGGGCCGCCGAATGTTCCCACGCCGTTCGGGCTGTACCCGACGAACGTCGGCCCGCTCAACATCGCCACCGCGCTCATCCACGGCGTTCCGGAGGGAATCAACAACGCAATCTTCGATCTGCAAACGGGCCAACTGACCAACGACTCGTCGCTGCAAGGGCTCTTGGATGCGGCATACACCTTCGGCCTCACCCCCAGCGAGCAGCCGACCGTGACCCAGCTCTTGGGGGCGGCGGCCACCTACTTCAACGGCGACGTGCCCACTACCCCGATCACCGTGACCTCGTCGCCCGAGGACGTCGTCAACATCCTCACCGGCGTGGCCTCCACGGACGTTTCCACTGTGCTTCCGGTGCTGGACGCCGCTTTTGCCGCTGTCGCGCTGCCCAACTACGACGCCAGCCTGTTTGTGAGCAACCTTGCGGCCGGCAACCTCGTGGCCGCGGTCGGTGATCCGATCGTCGCGGACATAGCGCTGGCTCCTTTCGTCATCCCCCTCGGTGTCGCCCTCATCGGGGAGGCCCTCGCAACGAACGCTTACGACCTATTCGGGGGCCTCATCCCGTAATGCGTGCGGCGCGGCCCGAACCCAAGCCCGGACCGGAAGCCCGGCCGGGCGGCAAGCGGGGTGCACGCCACCGGCAGCGTCGCCGGACTAAAGCCGCTCTTTGACCGCCGCGGACAGGCGGGCGCCGTCGGCCTTCCCGGCCGCGATGGCGGCGGCGGCCTTCATCACCAGGCCCATCTGCCTGACGCCCGGCCGCTCCCCGATCTGCTCGGCGACCTGGGCGATCGCCGTGTCCGCGACGTCGGCCACCTCGGCCTCGGTCAGCGGCGTGGGCAGGTATTCGTCGATGACCCGGGCCTCGGCGTGCTCGTTGGCGGCCAGGTCGCCGCGGCCGTTCTCGGTGTAGATCTCGGCGGCCTCGCCACGCTTGCGGGACTCCCTGGCCAGCACCTTGATGACGTCGTCGTCGGTGAGCTCTTTGGCCTGCTTGCCGGAGACTTCCTCGGTCTGGATCGCGGCCAGCACCATGCGCAGCGTCGCGGTGCGCAACTTGTCCTGCGTCTTCATCGCCCGGGTCAGGTCTGCCCGGATCCGGGCCTTGAGTTCTGCCATGCCTGGAACGGTACGCGCCACGGCAGCCGGGGAGATTGAGAATTGGCCCGGCCGTCGACAGGATGGAGGCCATGACGAACGACGGGCCCGCCCGCCTCGGCCGCCGCGGCCGCCTCGGCTTCGAAAGCCGCCGGACTTGGTGAACGCGCCCCCGCCCGGCTATGGCCCCCAGTACGGCTATGGCCCCCAGTACGGCTACGGCCCCCAGTACGGCTACGGCCCCCCGTACGGCTACAGCCCGCCGTACGGCTACGGCCCCCCGTACGGCTACAGCCCGCCGTACGGCGGGCTGTACGGTCCCCAGTACGGCTATGGCCCGCCGTACCGCCCGCCGGCGGCCGTCAAGCCCGGGATCATCCCGCTGCGGCCGTTGACCCTCAGCGAGATCTTCAACGGGGCGGTCGGCTACATCCGCGCCAACCCGAGGGCCACGCTCGGGCTGACCGCCATGGTGGTCGTGGTCATGCAGATCGTCACGCTCGTCGCCACGCTCGGACCCCTGGCCGCCCTCGGCAGTGTGACCACCCCACCGCCGGGCGAGCTGAGCTCCGGGGTCGCGGGCGCTTTCCTGGCGTCGATGGCCGCCGACCTGCTGATCACGTGGCTGGGCGGCATGCTGCTGTCCGGAATGCTCACCGTGATCGTCGGGCGCGCGGTGTTCGGGTCGACGATCACCATCGGCGAAACCTGGGCCAGGATCCGCGGGCGGCTGCTCGCGCTGCTCGGCCTGGCGCTGCTGGAGGCCGCCGCGGTGGCCACCCTCGGCGGCCTGGTGGCCGTCGCGGCCGCCGTCCTGGCGGCGGTCGACGGCGGGGCCGCCACCGTCGTGTTCGGGTTCCCGCTACTGCTCGGCGTCCTGGCGCTGCTGGTGTATCTGTACACGGTGCTGCTGTTCGCGCCGGTGCTGATCGTGCTGGAGCGGCTGCCCGTCATCGACGCCGTCACCCGATCGTTCGCGCTGGTCCGCAACGGCTTCTGGCGGGTGCTGGGCATCCGGACGCTGACGTTCGTCGTGGCTACCGTCGTCGCGAACGCGATCGGCGCGCCGTTGAGCATCGCGGGCCAGCTGATGGTGGGCCAGGACGCGTCCACTGCCCTCGTGGTCCTCGGCGCCGCGCTCGCCTCCGTCGGGTCGGCGATCGGCCAGATCGTCACCGCCCCGTTCAACGCCGGGGTCGTCGCGCTGCTCTACACCGACCGCCGCATGCGCGCCGAGGCGTTCGACCTGGTGCTGCAGACCGGGGCCGCCGGCGGGCCCTACGCCGGCGCATCCACCGACAACCTCTGGCTGACCCGGCCGCTGTGAGGCCGAGCTAGGACCATTCGACAGTGCCTTCCATCGACATCGACCGCGATGCCGCACACCGGGCCGCGCAGGCCGAACTGGACAAGCCCGTCTATTCCCGGGGTTCGGCGCTGCAGCAGCTGTCCGACTGGGTCAATGAACAGCTGTACCGGCTGCTGGAGAAGACCTCCTCCCTGCCGGGCGGATGGTTCACCGCCGCGGTGCTGTTCATTCTGCTGACGGCCGCGGTGGTGGTCGCCGTCCGCGTCGCACGTCGCACGTTGCGCACCCGCCGCGGTGAGGCCGCGCTGTTCGAGACCACCCAGCTCACCGCGGCGCAGCACCGCTCTACCGCCGAAGACTATGCCGCGCAAGGTGATTGGGCCGCAGCGATCCGGCACCGACTGCGCGCGGTGGCCCGCCAGCTCGAGCAGACCGGTGTGCTCGATCCGGCCCCCGGGCGGACCGCCAACGAGCTGGCCCGGGACGCGGGCGCCACACTTCCCCAACTGTCCGACGAATTGTTCCGGGCGGCAACGGTATTCAACGACGTCACGTACGGCGAGCGCCCAGGGACCCAGCCGGAATACCGGATGATCGCCGACCTCGACGAGCACCTCAGGTCGCGCTCGTCCGACACACCGGCGCGGGCCGCCGCCGGCGCCGGCGCCGGCGAATCATGGGCGCGGGCCCGGTGACGGCGGCCTCCGGTACCGCGGCGCAGCGCCGGACCTGGCGCTGGGCGGCGCTGTCGCTGCTCGTCGTCGCGGTCGTCGGCGGCGTCGGCGCCTACCTGACCGCACCACGGTCGGGAGCCCGGATGGATGCGGCGTCGACCGCGCCGGGCGGTGCCCATGCCCTGGTGACGCTGTTGCGCGACAACGGCGTCGAGGTCGTCGTGGCTTCCGACATCGCCGACGTCGAGCAGGCGGCCCGCCCCACCACACTGATCCTGGTGGCGCAGAGCCAGTACCTGACCGACCCGCTGCTCGACGAACTGGCCAGTGCCCCAGGCGATCTGCTGCTGGTCGAACCGACGGCGCGGACCCGCGCGGCGCTGCTGCCCGGCGTGCGCAAGACGCCCGCGCCGAAGGGTTTCGACAGCAGCCCGGACTGCACCCTGCGCGAGGCCGACCGGGCCGGGACGGTGCGCTTCGGGCCGAGCGACAGCTACCGGGCCGACGGCCGGGCCGTGACGAGTTGCTATGGCGGGATGCTGATCCGGTACCGGGACCGCGGCCGGACCGTCACCGCGGTGGGCAGTACCGACTTCATGACCAACAGCGGCCTGCCACAGGCGGGCAACGCCGCGCTGGCAATGAACCTCGCGGGCGACCGGCCACGCCTCATCTGGTACGCGCCGCAGCACATCGAGGGCGAGAACTCCTCCACCACATCGCTGTTCGGCCTGATTCCGCCCAGCGCGACGTGGCTGGTCTGGCAGCTGCTCCTGGTGGTGGCGCTGGTCGCGTTCTGGAAGGGGCGCCGGCCGGGCCCGCTGGTGGCCGAGCAGTTGCCCGTGGTGGTACGCGCGTCGGAGACCGTCGAGGGCCGCGCCCGGCTGTACCGGTCGCACCGGGCCCGTGACCGTGCCGCCGCGGCGCTGCGCGCCGCCACGCTGCAGCGACTGCTGCCCCGGCTCGGCCTGGGCGCGGGCGCGGGCCCGCCGGCGGTGGTGGCGGCCGTCGCCCGACGCAGCGGCGCCGACGCCGGGCTCGTGGCCTACCGGCTCTACGGCCCACCCCCGGCGACCGACGACGACCTGCTACAACTTGCGCGTGCGCTCGACGACATCGAAAGGCAGGCAACCGGATCGTGACACAATCGACTCCCACCGCTGACTCGGCCCGCGAGGCGCTGCTGGCGTTGCGCGCGGAACTGGCCAAAGCCGTCGTGGGACAGGAGGGGGTCGTCAGCGGGCTGGTGATCGCGCTGCTGTGCCGCGGCCACGTCCTGCTGGAAGGCGTTCCGGGAGTGGCGAAGACGCTGCTGGTGCGCGCGCTGGCGGCCGCACTGAGACTGGAATTCAAGCGGGTCCAGTTCACTCCGGACCTGATGCCCGGCGACGTCACCGGTTCGCTGGTGTACGACGCGCGCACCGCCGAGTTCGTGTTCCGGCCGGGCCCGGTGTTCACCAACCTGCTGCTGGCCGACGAGATCAACCGCACCCCACCCAAGACGCAGGCGGCGCTGCTGGAGGCGATGCAGGAGCGCCAGGTCAGCGTGGACGGCGAGCCCAAACCGCTGCCCGACCCGTTCATCGTCGCCGCCACCCAGAACCCGGTCGAATACGAGGGCACCTACCAGCTGCCCGAAGCGCAGCTGGATCGCTTCCTGCTCAAACTGAACGTCACGCTGCCGCCGCGAGACGCCGAGATCGTCATCCTGCACCGGCACGCGCACGGCTTCGATCCCCGTGACCTGTCCGCGATCAAGCCGGTGGCCGGACCCGACGAACTGGCCGCCGCACGCCGGGCGGTTCAACACGTGCGGGTCGCCGACGAGGTGCTGGGCTACATCGTCGACATCGCGGGGGCCACTCGCACCTCCCCCGCCCTGCAGCTGGGCGCGTCGCCGCGCGGGGCGACCGCGCTGCTGGCCACGGCGCGGTCCTGGTCGTGGCTGTCCGGCCGCGACTACGTCACCCCCGACGACGTCAAGGCCATGGCCTCCTCGACGCTGCGGCACCGCCTGATGCTGCGGCCGGAGGCCGAGTTGGAAGGTGCCACCGCCGACGGCGTCCTCGACGGAATCCTGGCCTCGGTCCCGGTGCCCCGCTAGTGGTCCTGACCGGACGCACCGGCCTGGTCGCACTGCTGTGCGCCCTGCCGATCGCGGTGTCCCCATGGCCGGCAAGGGCTTTCGTGGTTCTGCTGGCGGCGCTGGCCACCGCGGTGGCCGTCGACGTCGGGCTGGCGGCCGGCACCCGGGGGCTGGAGTACACCCGCTCGCAAGACAGCAGCGTGCGGCTCGGCCAGCAGGTGGACGCGGTGCTGACGGTCCGCAACGACGGCCGCCGGCGGTTCCGCGGGCAGATCCGCGACGCCTGGCCGCCCAGCGCCCGCGCGCAGCCGCGCATCCATCCCGTCACCATCGGGGCCGGCCATCAGCTGCGGATCCAGACCAGCCTGCGGCCGGTGCGGCGCGGCGACCAGCGCGCGGCGGCGGTCACGGCCCGCTCGATCGGGCCGCTCGGGCTGGCCGGACGGCAGTCCTCGCGGCCGGTGCCCGGTCGGGTCCGGGTGCTCCCACCGTTTCTGTCCCGCAAGCATCTGCCGTCGCGGCTCGCCCGGCTGCGCGAGATGGACGGGCTGCTGCCCACGCTGATCCGCGGGCAGGGAACCGAATTCGACTCGCTGCGCGAATACGTCGTCGGCGACGACGTGCGCTCGATCGACTGGCGCGCCACCGCGCGCCGCGCCGACGTGGTGGTCCGCACCTGGCGGCCCGAACGCGACCGCCGGGTGGTGCTCGTGCTCGACACCGGGCGCACGGCGGCCGGCCGCGTCGGCGTCGACCCGACTTCGGCCGACCCCGGCGCCGGTCCCACGGGCTGGCCCCGGCTGGACTGGGCGATGGACGCGGCCCTGCTGCTCGGGGCGCTTGCGGCGCGGGCCGGCGACCACGTCGACTTCCTCGCCCACGACCGGGTGAGCCGGGCCGCGGTGTTCGGTGCCTCGCGCACCGAACTGCTCGCCCAGCTGGTCGAGGCGATGGCCCCACTGCAACCGGCACTCGTCGAAACCGACTGGCGCGCACTGGCTTCGGCTCTGGTTGCGCGCACCCGACGCCAGTCGTTGCTGGTGCTGCTGACCGACCTCAACGCGACCGCCCTGCAGGAGGGGCTGCTGCCGGTGCTGGGCACGCTCTCGGCCAGGCATCGCCTGCTGGTCGCGGCGGTCGCCGACCCCCGCGTCGACGAGATGGCCGCCGGGCGCGCCGACGCGGCGGCGGTGTACGACGCCGCGGCCGCCGAGCGCTCCCGCAACGAGCGGCACGCGATCGCCGCCCGGCTGCGCGGCGGCGGGGCGGAGGTCGTCGACGCGGCCCCCGCCGACCTGGCGCCCACCCTCGCCGACCGCTATCTGGCGATGAAGGCGACCGGCCGCCTGTAGTCGCCGGCGTGTCGCGTCGCGAAATTCACGCTCGGCGAGACTCAGACCGTCGGTATCACATCCGGCGCGTCCTCGATGTCGCCGGACTCCCCGGCCTTCGCCGCCCGGCGGCCGAAGTACACCACGTAGGACAGGAACGCGGCCTCGGCCAGCACGCCGATGCCGACCCGCACGACCGTCGGCAGCGGCGACGGCGTCACCAGCGCCTCGATCAGCCCGGACACCAGCAACACCGCCACCAGCCCCACGGCGACCGCCACGACGGCGCGGCCCTGCTCGGCGAGCACCTGTCCGCGCGGGCGGTCCCCCGGCGAGATCACCGACCAGCCCAGCCGCATCCCCGTCGCGCCCGCCAGGAACACCGCGGTCAGCTCCAGCAGCCCGTGCGGGGCCAGCAGGCCGAGCAGGACACCGCCCTTGCCCGCGTTGACCATCAGGCCCGCGATCAGCCCCACATTCGCGGCGTTCTTGAACAGCACGATCGGGATCGGCAACCCCAGCAGCACCGACAACGCGATGCACTGCGCGGAGACCCACGAGTTGTTCACCCACACCTGCAGTGCGAACGCCGCCGCGGGGTGCGCGCTGTAGTACGAGGCGACATCGTGGTTAACCAATTCGTCGATCTCACTTGGCGTTCCGACCGCCGACTGCACCTCCGGGTTCGTCGACACCCACAACGCGATGGCCGCCACGACGGCGACGAACACCACCGCCGTGCCCAGCCACCACCGCCAGGTGCGGTAGGCGACCACCGGGAAGGACACCGTCCAGAACCGGACGAACGTCTTGCTCAGCGGTGCGTGCGCGCCGGTCACCACCGAGCGCGCGCGTGCCACCAGGCTCGACAGCCTGCCGGTCAGCAGCGAGTCCGACGACACCGAGCGCAGGATCGACAGATGGGTGGACACCCGCTGATAGAGGTCGACGAGTTCGTCGACCTCCGCGCCGGTCAGCGACCGGCGCCCCTTGACCAGCCGTTCCAGCCGGTCCCAGGCAGCGCGATGGGTCAGCACGAATGCGTCGACGTCCACCCTGGGCAGGGTACCGTTCGGTGTTATGTCGGAGGTGGTGACCGGGGACGCCGTGGTGCTCGACGTGCAGATCGCCCAGTTGCCCGTGCGGGCCGTGAGCGCGCTGATCGACATCGCGGTGATCTTCGTCTGCTACGTGCTGGGACTGCTGCTGTGGGCCGCCACCCTCACCGAGTTCGACAGCGCGCTGACCGCCGCCATCCTGATCGTCTTCACGGCGCTGGTGATCGTCGGGTATCCGCTGGTCTTCGAAACCGCCACGCGGGGCAGGTCGGTCGGCAAGATCGTCATGGGCCTGCGGGTGGTGTCCGACGACGGCGGCCCGGAACGGTTCCGGCAGGCCCTGTTTCGCGCGCTGGCGTCGGTGGTGGAGATCTGGATGCTGGCCGGCAGCCCCGCGGTCATCTGCAGCGTCTTGTCGCCGCGGGCCAAACGCATCGGCGACATCTTCGCCGGCACGGTGGTCGTCAGCGAACGCGGGCCCAGGGCGATGCCACCGCCGGCGATGCCGCCGTCGCTGGCGTGGTGGGCGTCGTCGCTGCAACTGTCGGGCCTGGACGTCGGACAGGCCGAGGTCGCGCGCCAATTCCTCTCCCGGGCAACGCAACTCGATCGCGATCTGCGCCTGCGAATGGCGTACCGGATCGCCGGCGACGTCGTGTCGCGCATCGCGCCGCCGCCCCCGCCCGGCGCGCCGCCGGAACTGGTGCTCGCCGCGGTCCTCGCCGAGCGGCACCGTCGCGAACTGGCGCGCCTGCGCCCGACGGGTCCCCCGCCGCCGTGGGGATACGGCCCGCCGGCCGCCCCCCGGGCGCAGCACGGACCGCCGCCCGGCGGTTTCGCCCCGCCGCGCTGATCGCCCCGCGCCCCACCCCGCCCCCGTCTCCTGCGGCGGGCGAACGCGGTCCCCGCGCGCCCTGGACGTTGCATCGCGTTAGTTCGCGATATATCGTTATGTATCGAAGCGCGCGACCGCCGCTTCACCAACCAGACGTAAGGACACACCATGAACCACCCATTCACACCGGGCAGCGGCCCGTTCGGCGACCGGCCCGGCCCGGGCTTCGGCTTCGGGCCGGGGCCCGCACTGGGGGCACCCCCCCTGCGACGCGCCCTACGCGGTGCCAGGCGGCACGCCCGGCACGAGCTTTTCGCGCACCTGCGCGACCACGCCGGCGACCAGGGCGGGCCCATGGGCTTCGGTCCCGCCTTCGGCCCCGGATTCGGGCCGGGCTTCGGCCCCGGATTCGGGCCCGGGTTCGGCCTCGGACCGGGCGGGCGGCGCGGCGGCGGAGGCCGTCGCGGCGGCCCCGGCCGCGGACGGCGCGGGGACGTGCGGGCCGCCATCCTGGTGCTGCTGGCCGAGCGACCGATGCACGGCTACGAGATGATCCAGCAGATCGCCGAGCGCAGTAACGGGATATGGAAGCCCAGCCCCGGGTCGGTGTACCCGACCCTGCAGTTGCTCGACGACGAGGGACTGATCGCCGCGAGCGAAACCGCCGGCAGCAAGAAGCTTTTCGAGCTGACCGAGGAGGGCCGCGCGGCCGCCGGGAAGATCGAGACCCCGCCGTGGGACGAGATCGCCGAGGGCGCCGACCCGGGCCACCTGAACCTGCGGGCGGCCGTGGGGCAGTTGTTCGGTGCGGTCGCGCAATCCGCGCACACCGCCACCGCCGAACAGCAGCAGCGCATCGTGGAGATCGTCAACAATGCGCGCCGGGAGATCTACGGCATTCTCGGCGAGGACTGAGCCCCCGGGCCAAAGCCCCCGGGCCAAAGCCCCCGGCCCACAGCCCCCGGGCCGCGAGCGTGCGTGAATGTTCCCCCGCACCGGCGTGTCGGCGTACCGACACGCACGCTCGCGCCGGGGGCGGGGCGGGGCAGAGCCGGGGGCGGGGCGGCGGCGGGGCTGGTGCGGCTAGGTCACGTCGACCCAGTCCAGGCTGCGCTGCACCGCCTTGAGCCAGCCCGCGTACCCGGCGGCGCGCCGGTCGTCGTCCCAGGACGGCGTCCAGCGCCGGCCCTCCCGCCAGTTGGCCCGCAGCTCGTCGGGGCCCGCCCAGAAGCCGGCCGACAGGCCGGCCGCGTAGGCGGCTCCCAGCGCGGTGGTCTCGGCGACCACCGGCCGCACCACGTCCACGCCCAGCACGTCGGCCTGGATCTGCATGCACAGGTCGTTGGCGGTGATACCCCCGTCGACCTTGAGCACGTGAAGGCGCACACCGGAATCGGCCTGCATGGCATCCACCACATCGCGGCTCTGGTAGCAGATTGCCTCGAGCGTCGCACGGGCCAGGTGGGCGGCGGTGTTGAACCGGGACAGACCCACGATCGCGCCGCGGGCATCGGAGCGCCAGTACGGGGCGAACAACCCGGAGAACGCCGGCACGAAGTACACCCCACCGTTGTCGGGCACCTGGCGGGCCAGCAGTTCGCTCTGCGCGGCGCCGCCGATGATGCCCAGCTGGTCGCGCAGCCATTGCACGGCCGAACCCGTGACCGCGATCGAACCCTCGAGGGCGTAAACGGGTTTGGCGTCCCCGAACTGATAGCAGACGGTGGTGAGCAGGCCGTTGCCGGAACGCACGATCGTCTCGCCCGTGTTGAGCAGCAGGAAATTGCCGGTCCCGTAGGTGTTTTTCACCTCGCCCGGCTGCAGGCACACCTGGCCGACCATCGCCGCGTGCTGGTCGCCCAGCACACCGGTGATCGGCACCTCGCCGCCGAGCGGTCCGAGCTCCGTCGTGACCCCGTACGGCTGCCGCGGTGACGACGGCGCGATCGTCGGGAGCATCGCGCGCGGTACCGAAAAGAACGACAGGAGCTCGTCGTCCCAGTCCAGGGTCTCCAGGTCCATCAGCATGGTCCGGCTGGCGTTGGTCACGTCGGTGACGTGCACCCCGCCCCGCGTCCCGCCGGTCAGATTCCACAACACCCAGGTGTCGGCGGTGCCGAACAGGGCGTCGCCCCTCTCGGCGGCCTCGCGCACCCCGGCGACGTTCTCCAGGATCCACTGCAGCTTCCCGCCGGAGAAGTACGTCGCCGGCGGCAGACCCGCCTTGCGGCGGATCACCTCGCCGCGACCGTCGCGGTCCAGCGCCGACGCGATGCGGTCGGTGCGCGTGTCCTGCCACACGATCGCGTTGTAGTACGGCCGCCCGGTGCGCCGGTCCCACACCAGCGTCGTTTCGCGCTGATTCGTGATGCCAAGCGCCGCAATGTCTTTCGATGAAAGGCCAGCGGCGTTGAGGGCCGTCATCAACACCGAGGCGGTGCGTTCCCAGATCTCGATCGGGTTGTGCTCCACCCAGCCGGCGCGGGGCAGTATCTGCTCGTGCTCGAGCTGATGGCAGGCCACGTCGGCACCGTGGTGATCGAAGATCATGCACCGGGTGCTGGTGGTGCCCTGGTCGATGGCGGCGATGAACTCGGGCAACGGCACTCCTGTCGCGTGAACTGTGACACCTCGCGGCCCCTCCATCATGGCCCACCCGCTGGTCGGTCGGGCAGCGAACATGCCGGTAAACCCCGCGCCCTTGCGCCCGCGCCGGTGAACCTGTTCCATCGGCGATGTGGGCGAAGAGGTCAAGCGCACCACCTACAGCCGCGCACACAGGCGGGAATACCGGCGCAAGGTGCGGCTGTGTCTGGACGTTCTCGAGACGATGCTCGCGCGCTCGCGCTTCGACTCGGGCCGGCCGCTGACCGGCATGGAGATCGAGTGCAACCTCGTCGACGCCGACTACCGGCCGGCCATGTCGAACCGCTACGTGCTGGACGCCATCGCCGACCCCGCATACCAGAGCGAATTGGGCTCCTACAACATCGAATTCAACGTGCCACCCCGGGCGCTGGCCGGACCCAGCGCCTCGAACCTCGAGGCCGAGGTGCGGGCCAGCCTCAACGACGCCGAGAACAAGGCCGGCCTCGTCGGGGCGCAAATCGTGATGATCGGGATCCTGCCCACCCTGATGCCGGAGCACCTGCGGGACAACTGGATGAGCGAGTCGCGGCGCTATGCGGCGCTCAACGATTCGATTTTCAACGCCCGCGGCGAGGACATTCCGATCAACATCTCCGGGCCGGAGCCGCTGAGCTGGAGCGCCGGGTCCATCGCACCCGAATCCGCCTGCACCAGCATGCAATTGCATCTGCAGCTGGCGCCGGAGGAGTTCGCGGCCAACTGGAACGCCGCCCAGCTGCTGGCCGGGCCGCAGCTGGCGCTGGCCGCCAACTCGCCCTATTTCTTCGGCCACCAGCTGTGGGCGGAAACCCGCATCGAGCTCTTCGCGCAATCCACCGACACCCGCCCCGAGGAGCTCAAGGTCCGGGGCGTGCGACCGCGGGTATGGTTCGGCGAGCGCTGGATCACCTCGGTGCTGGACCTCTACCGGGAGAACATCCGCTACTTCCCCCCATTGCTGCCCGAGGTGTCCGGGGAGGATCCGGCCGCCGAGCTGGCCGCCGGCCGCGTCCCGCAACTCTCCGAACTGCGCCTGCACAACGGGACCGTGTACCGGTGGAACCGCCCGGTGTACGACGTGTCGGAAACGGACGGGGTCGGCCGCCCGCATCTGCGGCTGGAGAACCGGGTGTTGCCGGCCGGCCCCACGGTCATCGACATGCTGGCGAATTCGGCGTTCTACTACGGGGTGTTGACAAGCCTCTCGGAGGCGGAGCATCCGCTGTGGAACGACATGAGTTTCGCCGCGGCACAAGCGAACTTCCTCGACGCGGCGCGACGCGGCATGGATGCCCGGCTGCACTGGCCCGGCCTGGGCGAGGTGACGCCGTCGCGGCTGGTGCTGGACACGCTGTTGCCCCTGGCCCACGAGGGGCTGCGGCACTGGGGTGTCGACGCCGGGGTGCGCGACCGTTTCCTCGGCGTCATCGAGGGCCGCGCCGGGACCGGCCGCAACGGGGCGACCTGGCAGGTCTCGACCGTGCGGGCCCTGCAGGAGAGCGGGATGACCAGGCCGGCGGCCCTGGCCGAGATGCTGCGGCGCTACTGCGCGCACATGCACTCCAACGAGCCGGTGCACACCTGGGACAGCTAGTACGTTGGAAGCCATGACTTCCGATGAGGTGATGGACTGGGACGGCGCGTACCGCGCGGAGGGGGCTACCAGCTGTTGCGGGTTGAGTGGTCGGTAGTTGTCGGTGGTGTGCTGTAGGAACAGCGGTATGAATCTGGCGGTGTGGGCTGAGCGCAACGGTGTTGCGCGGGTGACTGCGTATCGCTGGTTCCACGCTGGCCGATTGCCGGCTCCGGCACGCAAAGTTGGTCGTCTGATTCTGGTGGACGAGCCGATCGGCGCGTCTGGCCCGCGATCACGCACGGCTGTGTACGCGCGGGTGTCCTCGGCGGATCAGAAAGCCGACCTGGATCGGCAGGTGGCACGGGTGACCGCCTGGGCCACCGCCCAGCAGATCCCGGTCGACAAGGTCGTTGTCGAGGTCGGTTCGGCGTTGAATGGGCACCGCCGCAAGTTCCTTGCACTGCTGCGTGACCCGACGATGAATCGGATCGTGGTCGAGCACCGGGACCGGTTCTGCCGGTTCGGTTCTGAATACGTCGAAGCCGCGTTGGCCGCCCGAGGCCGGGAGCTGGTGGTCGTGGACTCGGCCGAGGTTGATGACGACCTGGTGCGCGATATGACCGAGGTTTTGACTTCGATGTGCGCGCGACTGTACGGCAAACACGCGGCGGCCAACCGGGCAAAGCGCGCCGTCGCTGCGGCTGCTGCCGACGATACGGAGGCGGCCTGATGGGGCGTTTCGAGGTGCCCGAGGGTTGGTGTGTGCAGGCGTTCCGGTTCACCCTCGACCCGACCCAGGATCAAGCCAGGTCGCTGGCGCGGCATTTCGGCGCCCGCCGCAAGGCCTTCAACTGGACCGTCGTCACCTTGAAAGCCGATATCGGCGCGTGGCACGCGACGGGCGCCCGGACGGCCAAGCCGTCGCTTGCGGTGCTACGGAAACGCTGGAACACGGTCAAGGACGAGGTGTGCGTCAACCCCGAGACCGGGCAGGTGTGGTGGCCGGAATGCTCGAAGGAGGCCTATGCCGACGGCATCGCCGGAGCGGTGGACGCCTACTGGAACTGGCAGACCTCCCGATCGGGCAAGCGCGCGGGTAAAAGCGTCGGATTTCCGCGGTTCAAAAAGAAAGGACGCGACGCCGACCGCGTGTCGTTCACCACCGGTGCGATGCGCGTCGAACCCGACCGGCGGCATCTGACGCTGCCGGTGATCGGCACGGTCCGCACGCACGAGAACACCCGGCGCATCGAACGCCTCATCGCGAAAGGCCGTGCGCGGGTGCTGGCAATCACGGTGCGCCGCAACGGCACCCGTCTAGACGCCAGTGTGCGGGTCTTGGTGGCGCGCCCGCAGCAACCGAAGGTGGCGCACCCCGGTTCACGAGTCGGTGTCGATGTCGGGGTCCGGCGCTTGGCCACGGTCGCCGACGAGCACGGCGAGGTGCTTGAACAAGTGCCGAATCCCCGGCCGCTCGACGCGGCGCTCAAACAACAGTTGCGGCACGCCAGCCGTGCCCGATCGCGCTGTGTGAAAGGTTCACGGCGCTAACGTGAGCGCACCACCGAGATTTCCCGGCTCCATCGCCGGGTCAACGACGTCCGCACTCATCACCTGCATGTCCTGACAACACGATTGGCTAAAACCCACGGCCGCATCGTTGTCGAAGGTTTGGACGCTGCGGGGATGCTGCGGCAAAAGGGCCTTCCGGGTGCCCGTGCCCGCCGGCGCGGACTCTCCGATGCCGCCCTGGGCACCCCGCGCCGGCACCTGTCCTACAAGACGCGCTGGTACGGGTCAGCGCTGGTGGTCGCCGACCGCTGGTTCCCGTCGTCGAAAACCTGCCACGCCTGCCGGCATGTGCAAGACATCGGCTGGGACGAAAAATGGCAATGCGACAGTTGCTCCGCACGTCACCAGCGTGACGACAACGCCGCGATCAACCTCGCACGCTACGCGGACACCGTTAGCGTCGTCGGCCCAGTTGGGGCCGCCGTCAAGCGTGGAGCCGACCGTAAGACCCGGTCTGACCGGGCAGGTGGCCGTGAAGCGCGGAAGGGACGCAGCCGCAAGGCTGCCGAACAACCC